>Ga0070713_100000949_pt1 | contig 18538 bp, 12 predicted proteins | sample LARL82metaG_FD_65465 | JGI IMG/M metagenome (GOLD analysis project Ga0070713, IMG submission 65465) | Corn, switchgrass and miscanthus rhizosphere microbial communities from Kellogg Biological Station, Michigan, USA - LAR L8-2 metaG | ecosystem: Host-associated > Plants > Roots > Rhizosphere ...
GTTCTATGACGTGCTGTTCGATGTTCCAAATCCGGATGGTCAACTGAATATCCAGATGACGGCGCAGGTCTTCATCGTGTTGGCCCAGTCGAAGGATGCGTTGCTGATACCGGCGGCCGCGGTGGGAAATGCTCCTCAAGGTTCGCAGATTAAGGTACAGGTTCTGAAGCCCGACGGCAGCATTGAGCTTCGCCCGATCAAGATCGGTATCAAGAGCGAAATCTCAGCCGAGGTCACGGACGGTCTCAAGGAAAAGGAGCAGGTGGTGATCCGGCAAATTGCGGCCGCAGGTACTACGACGAAGAGCCCCCTGACGACTCGAAAGGGTCCCTGATGCCGCCGCCGCTGCTCGATTTGGAGGCGATCGGCCGCACCTACACGTCCGGCGGCGAGCCGCTCACCGTGCTCACCGAAGTCAGCCTGACGATTCAGAGCGGTGAGTTCGTCGCCATTATGGGCACGTCCGGTTCGGGCAAGTCCACGCTGATGAACATCATCGGCTGTTTGGATAAGCCGTCGACCGGCACCTACCGCATCCGCGGCGTGGACGTGGCGAGTCTCGACGGCGATGAGTTGGCCGCACTGCGTCGCGAAACGTTTGGTTTCATCTTTCAGCGTTACAACCTGATGTCCGATCTAAGCGCCGTCGAAAACACGGAAGTTCCGGCGGTGTACTGCGGGATGGCGAAAACCGAGCGAGCGGCGCACGCCAGTGACTTGTTGCGGGATCTGGGATTGGGCGACCGCCTGCAGCACCACCCCAACCAGCTCTCCGGCGGCCAGCAACAACGCGTCAGCATCGCTCGCGCGCTGATGAACGGCGGGCCGGTGATCCTGGCAGATGAACCTACGGGAGCGCTGGACAGTCAGGGCGGCAAAGAGGTCATGGCCATCCTGGAGAAACTGCACGGGGAAGGGCACACGATCATCGTCGTGACCCACGATAGCGATATCGCCGCTCACGCGCACCGTATTGTTCGCATTGCCGACGGGAGGATCACTTCCGACGAGCAGCAGCAGAAGAAGGCGGCTCTTCAAGCGCAGACCGTCGACGCATCCAAGGACGCCACCGCGGGCGTGGCAGTGCTTGGTGAATCTCTCAAGATGGCGATGCGTTCGCTGCTGCACAATCGGATGCGAACGATGCTGACCATGCTGGGTATCATCATCGGCGTGGCTTCGGTGGTCGCGCTGATGGCGATTGGCAACGGCGCGAAGCAGGACGTCCTCGATCGCATCCAGGCCATGGGCACCGACCTGTTGACGATCGTCCGAGGAGCACCCGGCGCTCGCGCGTCCTCTGGTATCGTGACTAGTTTCCTGCCGGAAGACTTGCCATCCATCCAAAGCGTTCCGGGCGTCGCCATGGCGATTCCGGAAACCAACCAGTCCTCCCTGGTGCGCTTTGGCGATCAGGACTTGACGGTCACCGCGGTCGGAACCGGCGAAGACTTTCCGCAGGTGCACGATTGGCCTCCGCAGTCCGGCGTATTCTTTACGGCCGACCACGTGAAGAGCTACGCCCAGGTGGTCGAGCTGGGCCAGACGGTCGCCAAGAACCTGTTCCCCCAAGGCACGAATCCGCTAGGCCAGTATGTTCTCATTGGAAGCTCGCCATTCCAGGTCATTGGCGTTTTGAGCAGCAAGGGCTTGAATTCGCGCGGCGACGATCTGGATAACTCGGTCTGGCTGCCCTATTCCACGGCCGGCGCGCGCATCTTTGGACAACGTTTTTTCAACAATATCGTGGTGAGAGTGAGTCCGGATGCGGACATGAGCGTGGTGCAAGCCGAACTTCATACGCTACTGATCAAACGCCATGGCAAGGAAGACTTCAATATTCGAAACATGGCCGATACCATCGCCACCGCCAGTGAAACCCAGAACACCCTGACCTATCTGCTGGCGGCCATTGCCGTGATCTCGCTGATCGTCGGAGGAATCGGCGTGATGAACATCATGCTGGTCTCAGTCACCGAACGAACCCGCGAAATCGGCATCCGCATGGCGATTGGCGCGCGCAGTTTCGACGTGCTGTTTCAATTCCTGACGGAAGCCGTGATGGTCTGTTTCATCGGAGGCCTGGCGGGTGTCGCTGTCGGTATTGGCGGCGGGTTATCGACCTCCGCGATTGCGGGCTGGCGCGTGATTTTCACGGTTTCTCCGATCGTCCTGGCGTTCGCCTGCGCTTTTCTGACCGGAATCGTATTTGGCTATCTGCCGGCTCGAAAAGCCGCACGACTCGACCCCATCGAAGCGCTGGCTCGGGATTAGAGGATTGTATCCAGGCGATTCTGGCTCGTCAAAAGCATGTGCCCCGGAGATGAAGATGACATTCTCGAAAGCCGTACCGACCCTGTTTTGTATGGTCTTGCTGGGCGCGACATTCTCGCCCTGCGCAAAGGCAGACGACCATGACAAGAAAACGACCTTAGCCTTTGCCGCAGCACAGGCTGCACCGCCAGTGAACAATCGGGATCAGGACGATCTCCAATTTTCGACGGAGGTTGACCTGGTGGTGCTCCAGGCAACCGTGCGCGACCGGGCGGGTCACTCCGTCCCTGGTCTCGGGGAGCACGATTTTGAGGTTTATCAGGACGGCACTCTACAACCCATCCGTCTGTTCCGGCACGAAGATACGCCCGTCACCATCGGACTGGTGGTCGACCACAGTGGAAGCATGCGGGAGAAACTGGGCGAGGTGACCGCCGCCGCCCGGACCTTTGTCAGGGCCAGCAACCCCGGGGACCAGATGTTCGTCGTCAACTTCAACGAGGACGTGTCTCTGGGTCTGCCCGTTGGGATGCGATTCAGCAATAGCGCCGATGAGCTCGGGACTGCGATCTGGGCCGCGCCTGCGGTGGGCAGGACCGCACTTTACGATGCCGTCGTCGAGGCTCTCCAGAGCTTGCAGAAAGGCGATCGAGATAAAAAAGCGCTGATCGTCATCAGCGATGGCGGCGATAACGCGAGCAAGTCCAGTTTGGACCGCGTGCTCAAGATGGCGGAGGAATCGAGCGCGGTGATCTACACGATTGGCGTCTTCAGTGAGGATGATCCCGACCAGAATCCGAGGGTGCTCCGCCGCCTGGCCCATGAGACCGGGGGCGAAGCTTTTTTCCCATCCAAACCCAGTGAAACGGTGGCGATCTGTGAACGCATCGCCCGCGCCGTTCGGGAACAGTACACCATTGGATATTCTTCCATGAACGGAAAGCCGGGCGCCTACCATGCCATTCGAGTTACTGCCCGATCCAAGGACCATGGGAAGTTGTCGGTTCGTACGCGCGCCGGCTACATCGCCGGAGGAGAATTACAGCCAGGGAAGGGCGCTAAATGAGAGTCGCCGCCAAGGAGCAGGACATGCCGGCACGTCACCGGGAACGCCATCGTACAGAGCACATCGGCTGGCTGCGTGCGGCGGTGTTGGGCGCGAACGACGGGATCGTCTCGACGGCGAGTCTGGTGCTCGGCGTCGCGGCTGCTCACGCCACTCGTAGTAACGTAATGATCGCAGGAGTTGCCGGATTGGTCGCCGGAGCAATGTCGATGGCCGCCGGCGAGTACGTGTCCGTGCACTCGCAAGCAGATACTGAGCAGGCCGATCTCGAGCGGGAACGTAAGGAACTCAAAGCAGACGACAAGGGCGAGCACAAGGAACTGGCCGCGATTTACGTCGCCCGGGGACTCGACGCCTCCCTGGCGAAACAGGTCGCCCAGCAGCTGATGGCCCATGACGCGCTGGGCGCCCATGCCAGAGACGAACTCGGCATCTCCGAGACTCTCAGCGCGCGTCCGATTCAGGCTGCGCTGGCCTCCGCCGGCAGCTTCGCGGTCGGAGCAGCGATGCCCTTAGTGGTCACTGCAATTGTTCCGGAGGCGAGTCTGATCTACCTGGTTTCCGGAACTTCGCTGGTTTTTCTCGCGCTTCTTGGAGCGCTCGCCGCACGCGTGGGGGGTGCGGGTGTTATGTCGGGCGCAATACGCGTCACATTCTGGGGCGCACTCGCCATGGCGATCACCGCAGGCGTCGGAGCACTGGTCGGAACAGCGGTGTAAAGAGCCCTGGTGGCACCCTTTTCCGTTGTACGCTGGTTCTATGCACGAATTGCACCGGAAGGCTGCTGAGTACCATGCGCTTGCCGCCCACGCTCACCGCACTGCCGCGGAGCACAATGAAAAGGGCGATAACGAGACGGGAAACTGGCATTCGAAACGAGCCTTGGATTACTCGAATCGGGCCTACGAACTCGCGAAAGAAGCCCACAACAAGTCGGGCCAGATCGAGACCCTTTCCTAACCGGAGCACCTATGCAAGACTCCCATCGGAGAGCCGCTGAACTTCACGATCTCGCGGCGCATGCTCATCGTGTCGCCGCGGAGCGTCACGAGAAACAAGATCATCTGACGGGGCGGGAACACTCCAGGCAGGCCCTGGAGCACTCCTATCAGGCTCATGAACACTCGTTGCAGGCGCAGGAAACAACGTCTGCCAAACATCCCGAAAAGGACGCCACCGAGTAGGAAAGCGCCACAGTTCACAGCAAAGCGCGCCGCCTAAATCCCCATCGCCTCTTTGAACGCGGCGGCGACTTCCGCCGGCCGGCCCGCCTGAAACACGTAGTCGCCGGCATAGTGATGACCGAGGATCGGATGCTTCAGCAGTTCCGCCTGCGTCAGCCCATCGACTAGCAGCTTTCGTTCGGCAACAGGCAGCGGAACGCTCCGATTCACCGCCGGATCGCGGATGATCGCCTTGGGATCTTCGCCTCGCGCGATAGCCTCCAGATCGCTCAGGAAGCGCTGGCGCTGCAGGATAATGCCGCGATCGCTCGACCCCAGATGCTCCTTGGTCCGGTCGGCGACGACGCCTTGTCCCACCCATGCGACGAAATCCTGATTCATGATGTGGCTCGAGATCCAGCCGTCCTTCCCGGCGTCTCTCACCGGGCCATGCCACGCTGGGATCGCGCCCTGCACGTACGGTTCGCGCTCCTTGGGAACGCGAGTGAAGGCCCAGGTCACGCTCAGCGTGTTCTCATCGTCGATGGGCACACGCCACTCGAAGTGGTCGCCGGTAAACAGCGTGTTCGGCCACAGGCAGACGCGGCCGGTGGTCCACATGGGATCCGATTCGCTCATCCCTTCGCGCAGCCGCCGGTAGACGAAGCCGTAATCGAACTCCTCGAACTCGATTCTGAGGTGCCGCGGCGAATACGGCCCAACCTGGTCCTTGAGCCGCACGCTCCAGTTCATATGCATCCACTCGAAGTGCAGCGGGTCGATGGAGTTCTCCTGGCATTGAAACCAATTGCAGGGCACTTCCGCGAAGACGATCTCGACGAAGCCATTCTTCCAGGTGAAGGGCTCCCAGTCGGGCACCAGCGGAGCCGGCTCGGGTCCGAGATAGGCCCAGATCAGGCCGGCCTTGGCCTGCACCGGATACGACGTGATGCGGATTTTGTCCTTGAAGTTCGCCTGCGGCTGCGCGACGTCCTCATACGGCTGCTCGGTGCAGCGGCCCTCCTGGTCGAAGAGCCAGCCGTGATAGTTGCAGCGGATGCCGCATTGTTCGACGAATCCGTAAGCGAGATCCGCCCGGCGATGCGGGCAGTGCCGGTCCACCAGACCGTAGGTGCCGCTCAGATCCTTATAGAGCGTCAGGTTCTCGCCCAGCAGTCGAACCGGCTTGATGGATTTGTCGTCGAACTCGCTGACTGCGGCGATCGGCATCCAGTAGCGGCGCAGCAACCCGCCCATAGGCGTCCCGGCACCGACCTGCGTCAAAAGCTGGTTCTTAACTTCATCCAACATAGCTGTCGAGCATCCAACAGCTCAGTATAGAAGTATTTTGCCGGATGCGATGCTAGGCGGAGGCCGTCTTGGCTAACGCACGTTCGGCAAGTTCCAGGCTGCCGAAAGCCGGAATCAATCCGGCCACGCCGGCAACGGCGAACAGGGTTTGGATTCGCTCAGTGGCGCCAGTGATCCCGAAGCCGCGGCCTCTCCGCTGGCAGGAAGCCATAATGCCGAGCACCGCGCCGAGTCCGGCGGAGTCCATGTAGGGCACCTCCGACAGGTCGATGACTGTGGCCGAGTCGGAGTCGGCGCGCGCTAGGTCTTGGAACTCAAACACAGAGCCCAGCGTCAAAGGACCGATGAGCCGGAATATCCTGATTCCCGAGGCCCCGGTTCCACTCTCAATCCTAAGTTCCTTCATGGGTTCACCAAATCAGCAAGCCTAGCACCGGATTCTTACGGAGGTGTGACGGTTCCATGACGGTTCGAAGGCTCTTCCCTTCCAGTACTCGCGTGTTATATACTGGGCGGCGACTTCGGCGGAACCCGGGGGGGCCGCCGCAGCGTCTTGAGTCTTTTGGGGAAAGGTGAGTCTATGATTCATTTCAATAAAGAGCTGCCAGCAGTACGCCTGCTGGTATTAGCGCTGGCTGTATTGGTGATTGCAGGTGTGCCGTTACATGCGCAGGTCGCTGCTGGGTCGATCAGCGGCGTCGTTCAGGACTCGCAAGGCGCCGTGGTGCCTGCCGCGAAGGTCACTCTCACAAACGAGAATCAGGGCGCGGGATCCGCACGCACGGTCAATACAACGGGAGACGGAACGTTTGTCTTTACGCCCGTGCTGGCGGGCAAGTACACCGTGTCCGTGGAAATGACGGGGTTCAAGAAATACACTCAATCCGGCATCACTCTGGACGTGAATGACAAGCTCGGCCTGCCTACCATTGCCCTCCAGGTAGGCACGACCGGTGAATCTGTCACGGTCGAAGCCGCCGCCGTCCAACTGCAGACGCTAAGCGGAGAGCGCGCAGGCGTGGTGACTGCCGCGCAGGTGGTCGATATCGCGATTAACGGCCGTAACTATACCAGTTTGTTGAAGACGGTTCCAGGCATCCCCGCCGACGCCGGAACCGGCGACGTCAGCGTAAACGGCGGGCGTACAGCGCAGAATAACTTTACACTTGACGGACAGAATGTTACGGACATCGGCGTGAATCAGCAGTTCGCTTACCGCGTCAGCATGGACGCGATCCAGGAGTTCAAGGTCTCGACGAACGGTCAAACCGCCGAGTTCGGCCGTAACGATGGCGCGCAGATCCAAGTCATCACCAAAAGCGGGACGAGGGACTTTCATGGCGACGGTTATTGGTTCAAGCGCGGCGAGTTCATGAACGCCAACACGTTTCTGAACAACGCTCAGCCGGTTAAGGATCCGCTCACCGGTAACCTGGCAGCGCCGTTCCCGATCTATCGCTTCCTGGACGCCGGGTGGACGTTCGGCGGCCCGATCTATATTCCTGGCGTGCTCAACAAGAACAAAGACAAGCTCTTCGGCTTCATGTCGCAGGAGTGGAATCACAATATTACTCCGGGTGCTCTGCATCAGATTACGGTTCCGACGGTGGCAGAGAGGAACGGCGACTTCTCATTGACCCACGATGCGACAGGCGCAATTCAGAAGATCATCGACCCGGCAACTCGTTCGGCCGCAAATCCCGCCGGATTGCAGTTCCCCGGCAATATTATCGACAAGTCGCGTTTTAGCCAGTACGGACCGCCGGTTTTGAACTGGCTGCCGTTGCCGAACGTCGCCGGTCAGCCCAGCTACAATTACCAATCGCAGATTCCCAGCTCATCGCCCTCTTACGATCAGATCTATCGCGTGGACTACAATCTGAGCGAGAAATGGAGATTCTTCGTCCGCGCGCTCGACAATAAGAATACGCAGAATGTGCCTTACGGACGGGCCGACACCAGCAATAATCTTGGCCTGACTCCCTTCTATGCGCCGACCTATGGGTGGTCGCTCACGGCCAACGTGGCGACCATCATCAGTCCAACACTTTTTAACGAGTTTCAGTTCGGCTACACAGTGAATGGAATCCCGGGCGACGCGCCGGTTGCCGGCAGTCCGTACTACCGCGCCGTATCGGGCATAAACATTCCGTTGCTGTATCCCGATGCAAACATCTCGGGAGTTATTCCCAATTTCAATTTCAGTGGAGTTCCGGGTCCCAGCGGCACGGCAATGACCAGTTTCGCCGGCACGCCCTACGCGAATCGAAATCCCGTCTGGAATTACATCGACAACATCACGAAAGTGACAGGCCGCCACACCCTCAAGGCAGGGATCTATTACGAATACGCCGTCAAGACGGAAAACGCGTTCAAGCCGTACAACGGGACGATCGACTTCGGACGTGATTCGGCGAACCCGGGTGATACCAATTGGGCCTTCTCCAACGCTCTGCTCGGGAACTATTTGAGCTACACACAAATCAACAAGGATCCGCTTCCCAGCTATCCCTACAAGAATATCGAGTTTTATGGACAGGACACCTGGAAAGTTACTAGCAAGCTCACTTTAAACTACGGCCTCCGTGTCGCTTTCATCAAGCCGTTCCACGACACCCTTGGCCTGATGTCCAGTTTCGATCCGTCAAAGTATGACCAGAGCCAGCGTGTGGTGTTTTATCAACCTTTCGGCAGCGGTTCGAACCAGGTGGCGCAAAACCCCATCACGGGTGAGCTTCTTCCCAAGCCTTTCATTGGCGCGATCGTTCCGGGCGTTGGGAATATCAACAACGGTCTGGTTCAGTCCGGCCAAAACGGCACTCCGTTGGGACTGATGCAGGATCGCGGAGCACATTGGGGACCGCGGCTCGGTATCGCCTATCAGCTCAATAGCAAGACCGTGTTCCGCATGGGCGGCGGGGTGTTCTATGAACGCGTGGCAACCTTCGGAATCGGCATCACCAGCAACTACACGACAAATCCTCCTAATTTGCGGACCGCAAGCCTGTACTACGGAAACGTCGCCAACATCGCAACCACCTCTGGCACCTTCTTCCCCACCGGGCTGAACAAGTTGTCCTCGGACGGGCATGTTCCCACCGTGTATAACTACAATGCGGGCATCCAGCGGGAACTCCCCTGGAATCTGTTCGCCGAGATTTCCTACGTCGGCAGTCAGTCACGTCATCTCTGGCTGGCGCAACCGTTTAACCTGGCGCCCCTGGGAAGCGCATGGCTGCCGTATTCTCAGGATCCGACAAAAACCCCAACATTCGATGGCAACACCAACCTTGCAGCGAACTTTTATCGGCCGTATGCAGGCTACACCAACGCGATCGACTATACATGGGGCACCAACAATAACTACAACGCCCTGCAAACCTCGCTCAACAGGCGTGTGGGCGCTGGTCTCCAAATCGGCGTAGCCTACACTTGGTCGAAGGCTCTGGGCGTCTCCGTAGGCCATATCACGGATACGCGCACAGCGGGCTACGGTCCGCTGCCGCAAGACCGGACGCAGTCGCTGGTTGTGAATTACATCTACGACATCCCTGGTATCCGTAAGGGCTCTTTCCTTGATAACGCGGCTGCGCGGTTGGTCGTCAATGGCTGGCAGCTCTCGGGATTGACCAGCATTTCCAGCGGTGCACCGACGAATATCACTTCCAATGGAATCACTCTCGGTTACGCTGTCAGCGGCGTCGCACAAACCACACTTAACCGAACAATTACGGGTAGCGAGGACGTTGCTCCTCGCGTTTTGTTGACCTGCAATCCCAACATATCTGGCAGCATCGACGCGTTCATCAACACCTCATGTTTCGCGCCCGCGCACAAGGGCAGCGCCGGTCTGGATTCGGGCTACGACCGTCTGCGCGGCCCGGGGCTTCAGAACTGGGACATGAGCCTGTTCAAAAATATCTCGATCAAGGAACGGATTCGCGTACAACTGCGCCTGGAAGCATATAACGCGTTTAATCATACCGAGTGGAGCTCGTTCAATACTGCTCTTACGTTCAATGCGGCCGGTCAGGTGGCGAACCTGCCGACGCAGCTCGGTGGGACCGGCGGACGCCTGGGCTTCGGCGCGCTCAACAACACTCGCGCACCGCGTATTTTGCAGATTGGCGCGAAGCTTTACTTCTGATCCTCAATTAAGGATCTAGAGGAGATCGTTCCAGTGAGGGCGTGAGCTCCGGCGAGCCATGCCCTTCTGCTGGCTGTCGACTCCGCCGGCGGTTTCGCTGCGCGAGGCTCGCTTATAGGAACCGTCGCTCTGTGCCTGGTAGGCGTTCACGGTATCGGCCAGATACACTTCCAGGATCTCGTGCCGGATCCTCTGCACCAGGCTGGGACTCTCCACGGGGAAAACGATCTCGATGCGGTGATTGAGATTGCGCAGCATCAAATCCGCACTGCCCAGGTAGATTTCCTCCTTTCCTCCATCTGAGCCCCCATTGCGGAAGTAATAGATGCGGGAGTGCTCCAGGAATCTGCCGATGATGCTGGTGACGCGGATGCGATCGCTAACCCCACGGATTCCGGGCCGCAGGCAGCACAGCCCGCGGACCAGAAGATCCACCTGGACGCCGGCCTGCGACGCACGGTAGAGCAGCTTGATCATCTCCGGGTCCTCGAGCGCGTTCATCTTGAAAATGAGATGACCTTTGCCGCCATGCCTGGCGATTTCGATCTCCCGCAGGATCAGACCTTCCATCTGGCGGCGCAGACTGACAGGCGCGACCAGCAGCTTGCGGAAGTCCGTTTTCGCCGAGTAACCCGTCAGGTAGTTGAACAGGTCGGTGGCATCCGCTCCGATCTGTTCGTCACAGGTGAACAGGCTCAGGTCGGTATACATACGCGCGGTGAGCGGATTGTAATTTCCGGTGCCCATGTGAACGTAGCGGCGCATGATGTCGCCTTCGCGCCGAACCACAAGTGCGATCTTGCAATGGACCTTGAGCCCGACCAGTCCATAGATCACGTGCACGCCTTCGCGTTCCAGGGCCTTGGCCCACTCGATATTGCTTTCTTCATCGAAGCGGGCTTTGAGCTCCAGCAATACCGAAACCTGCTTGCCCTCTTCGACGGCTTCGAGAAGAGCCTGGACGATCGGCGAGTTGCGTCCCACCCGATAGAGCGTGATCTTGATCGCCAGGACCTCGGGATCGCGCGCTGCCCGGCGGATGAATTCGACTACCGGCTGGAAAGATTCGAAGGGGTGATGCAGGAGAACATCGCCGCCCCGGATCAGCGTGAAAATATCTTCCTTGGCGTTGGGCTGCAGACCGGGCGGCGTATAGGGAAGGAACGGTTTGTATTTGAGATCGGGCCGGTCCAGGGCGTACAACTCCCGCAGGCGTCTTAGGTCCAGCGGACCCTCGATCAGATAGACGTCCTGCTCCTGGAGTTCGAGCTGGCTGGTCAGGATTTCGAGGACATGCGCCGAAATCCTGGTATCCACTTGCAGTCGAACCACGGAGCGGAATCTGCGCCGCCAGACGGCTTCCTCGATGGTTTCCAGGAGATCGTCGCTTTCGAGCTCCTGAATGGATGTCTCGGCGTCGCGCGTGACGCGGAACGGATGAGCCTCCTTGATGCTGAGTCCCGGGAAGAGAGCCTGGAGGTTGGCGATGATCAACTGTTCGAGCCACACGTAGCGCGGGAATCGGTCGCCGCCTTCGCGCGGATGAACCGGCACCAGTTGGGGAAGGGTGTCGGGGATCTTGACTCGCGCAAAGCGCTCTTCGCCGCGCGCGTCCTGCACCACCACGGCCAGATTCAGACTCAGGTTGGAGATATGCGGAAAGGGACGGCCCGGGTCAAAGGCCAGCGGCGCGAGCACCAGGAAAACTGTCCGCTGGAAGTACTCATTCAGCCGGGTGCGATCTTCTTCATCCAGGTCGGCATAATCGACCAGCATGATGCCAGCCCGTTCGAGTTCCGGGCGAATATCCTCACGCAGGCAGCGGTAAGCTTCGTCGGTCAGCCGAATGACCTCCGACCGGATCGCGTCCAGAAGCTCGGTTCCGGACATGCCTCCGGCTGCGGCGTCTCTAATTCCCGAAGCGGCTTTCTGCTTCAAACCGGCGACGCGCACCATGAAAAATTCGTCGATATTGGAGGCGAAAATGGAAAGGAAGTTGAGCCGTTCCAGAAGAGGATTCGAGGATTCTTCGGCCTCCTTCAGCACGCGCTCCTGAAAAGAGAGGAGGCTGAGCTCGCGGTTCTGGAATAATCGGGGATCTTCGAGGGTGAACGATTGCGCCGGGGCGGTGGAAGAATCTTCGTCGGTCGGCATGAGCTTCGCACTGCCGGCGGAGGACGCAGGGCCCACGCCAGACGGTAAATTTAAAGCTAGCACTAAGGCGCTGAGGCGAGTGTTACAGCTCGATGACGCGGAGCCTGCATCGAAGTATGATCTATAGGTCAGTCCGGGCAGGGCGGGGAAGGGGCGCTGAGAAGGCTCCTCCAGGCAACCGTTAGATTCTGGAGAAACGGAGCGTAATAAGAAGATGAAGATCTTGGTGCTGGTGGGTATGTTCGGCCTGCTACGCGTGGCCGCGGCACAGGGCGCCGATGATTATCGCGGCGGTTGGAGGACGGACAAAGGTGAGGCCCATACCTACGAGTTCTCCATCCGGGGCGATAAAGTCCGGGGCATCTACTGCACCTACTGCGCCGACGCCACGACGCTGGCGTTTGTCGATGGAACGCTTGGGCCGGATGGCCTCAACTTCGTAGTGACGCATGTGAAGCCCGACGGCGGCACGGCCTATGTGGACAAAGCGATCGCCAGGTTCGATCACGGGAATCTCATCGTGACGGGCACCAGTGGAGCGCCGGGCGGCGGAAAGTTCGTGCGGACTCTCATCAAGGATCCACGCGGTCCGGATCCGTTGCCGGTCATGGTGTCCACACTTCCGAAGGCTCTTTCTACTGCTCCTCTGGTCGTTAATCGGCAAGGCGCGACTAAGCAACAAGGCGCTACCAAGCAACCAGGGGCGGCGCCCCCGCGCGTATCGTATATTCAGCCTGGACCCTGGAAGTCGGCGCTGACAGAGAAGGACGTCATGGGAGTATGGCTGGGCTATGGCGTAGGCGCGCCCAAGCAATTCTTCATCATTAAGAAAGTGGGCAATAAGCTTCGCGGCATGGTCTGCGGAACCTGCGATAACCCCTACACCATGGCCGCGCTGGATGATTTCGAGATCCAGGGAGACACGCTGAAGTTCAACATCCTCCATGAAGACTGGGGCGACGGGGATTTACCGACGTTCGATAAACATGTGACCGCTCACGTTGGGTGGAACGAAATGCGAATCACCACCACGGCGGATCATCAGCCGCCCCCTCGCCCCGCGCCGCCCGGAGTTGTCCCCGGTTCGTCGCTCACAGGCCCGATACCAATCGAGGCAACGTCCGGAAATCGTTGGGCCGAATGGCCCCCCCAAAACACTTCCTTGCCTCATTAGCCAGCGAATGACGGGCACACCAGTCCGCGCCATGGCGACACACGCTATCATCTACCTTGTCGGGCGGACCTCATTCAGTAGATCATTGCAGGCGCATCTACTCTCAAACGGTCATTTCTTCAATTGCGCTGGCCAATTGAGCACCACGGTGATGGGGACCTGGCCGGTCCGCTGGCCTTGTGGCAGCACGGATAGCAGGAAGCGCTTGCCGTCCGCAGTAACATCCCAGCCGTAATCGATGGGCGCCTGAAACAGCTGCTGCGGAATGCCTGCCTCTAAGGCCGCTCCAGTGCCTTTCACTTCCACGGCCATCTTTGCAGTCCCGTCGGGAGGAGCCTGGAAGATGAGCTCCTTGCCATCCGCGCGCCACCTGGGAGAATTGCCGCCGTCTCTGGAGACCTGCCACTTGCCCTCGCCTAAGGAAGGCGCGCCGGACGCTCCCGACGCTACGAAGGGGCGGACATAGACCTCAAAGCGGCCGGACTCGTTGGAAGTGTAGGCGATCCAGCGCATATCGGGAGAGAAGCGAGCCTCCCTTTCGTTGAATTCAGTACCGAGCAAGCGCACCGGCTTGCGATCGCCTTGGAGGGGCAGGACCCACAGATCATTCCCGGTCTTGGGTGTGTTTGTGACCGTATACAGCAAAAACCGTCCGTCTCTGGACCAACTGCTGGGAAAATGAATTTTGCCTGGCTCTTTCAGGAGTTCTTTTTCGTCGCCAGCTCCAGACGCGGCTTTTTCATAAATAGTGTCCCGGTTCGAATTAGCGGCAAAGGCGATACGGCTACCATCCAGGGACCAAACTGCATCCGTGCCGGGGCTTTGTCGAAACGTGAAGCGGGTGCGCACTCCCCGAGCGAAGTCCAGCGTCCAGAGATCACCCTGGGCGGCGCTCACGGCATCCCGGACCGCGCCGCGTGTCCCGTCCGGCGACAACACGATGTCCTGATCCGCGCCGGGCTGGCCAAAAACGCTCACGAGTTTCCCTTGGCGGTCGAACCAGGTGAGCTGGTAGTTTCCGGTTTGGGCTCCTCCACGATAGGCCAAAGTGCCGCTGGGAGAAACCGAAAAAACACCGATGGATTGGGTGGTTCCCACGTGCTCCGCCACGGGAGCCGGCTCACCGGTCAACTGCAGCTTGGCCGCGTCGAAGGGTTGCGCCATCAGCGTGTTGTCGCGCATGAAGAAGAGGTAGCCGTTGACATAGGACGCCGCGAATTCGCTCGCCAGAATGCGCTCCTTCGGTTGCTCCGTAGGCTTGGCGTCCAAGGAGCCGGCATAGATGCCGATCACGTCCGCCGGTCCATTGCGCAGGTAAATAAAGTGTTTGCCGTCCGGCATGAACGTCGGCAGCGCGTTGAACGCCTCTCCCCGCGATGTGTCTACGGACGTGATCGCCGCGGCGACGCCGCCGGCCTGCGAAACCTTCCATAAGGGGCCGGAGCCGCGACCGCCGAAGATGATGATGCCGTCGCGATTCCAAGCGCCTGATCCTACGCCGATCGCCGCCAGCTCGCAAAGCGTCTGCGCAGGGCCGCCAGCGACATCGATTTTCTTTAACTGGCTCTGCACGCCAAAGGCAAGGTATTTACTATCTGGAGACCAGAACGGGCTTACTGCGCCTTCGGTCCCAGGCAGCTGCCGCCATTCGAGAGCATCCAGATCTCGAATCCACAGGCCTCCTTTGTCTCCGGTAGCGTTAAAGGCCAGCTTGCGGCCATCCGGCGATACGGACACGTACTGGCTGAAGATGACGTTTGCGGGCAGAGCCACCTCGAAACGGATCGTCTGCGCAGGCGGCTGAGGCTTGAAGTAAATCCAGCTCGCCAAGCCAAGAGCGATCAGAACCGCCACCGCCGTCGCAGTCTTCCAAATCCACTGCCTCGTGCCCTGACTTGCCGGAGTCGAGGAAGTTGGAGACGCGTCCAGCAGCAACCGCCAATCGCCGATCGCCTGCAATCTCTGCATCGGGTCTTTTTCCAGGCAGCTCCGTAGCAGGCGTTGCACCTTAGCGGGGACTCGGTCCAGCTTCGCCTCTTCCTTAATCACGGAGGCCAGTGTTTCAGAGAGATCGTCACCCTTAAATAGCTTCTGCCCTGTCAGCATCTCGTAGAGCACCACGCCGAAAGCCCAAATGTCGGCGCGCTCATCCACTTCTTTCCCGCGAGCCTGCTCGGGAGCCATGTAAGCGGCCGTTCCGAGAATAACTCCCGCCTCGGTTGCGCCTATTGTGAGGGTCGGCGAATTGTCCGACTGCGCCGTCGGAGTTCCGCCGATTTTGGCCAATCCGAAGTCCAGCACCTTAACGATGCCGCCCGGAGTGATGATGATGTTGCCGGGTTTAAGATCGCGGTGCGTGATTCCCTTGCGGTGCGCGGCTTCGAGCGCGGCCGCGATTTGTTTGGCAATGTTCAGCGCTTCCTCAAGGGGAAGCGGGCCCTGCCGGATCCGCTCGGCGAGGGTCTCGCCCTCGACCAGTTCCATCACCAGGTAGTTGGGGCCAACGTCGTGCAGCGTGCACACGTTGGGATGATTGAGCGATGCGATCGCGCGGGCTTCCTTTTCGAAGCGCTCGCTGAAGCGCTCCGCCGAAACTTTGACGGCGACATCGCGGCGAAGCCGGGTGTCGTGGGCTCGATACACCTCGCCCATACCGCCCTTCCCGATAGACGCCAAGATTTCGTACGGACCGAGTTTGCCGCCCGTTGCTAAAGACATGATTGGAGATGATTCTACTCCAAAAGGGACCTTCGTGAAGGCCGACTGTATTTTCACACCCGGCTAGCGCTGGATGGGTGTGGTTACTGCATCAACTCCGCGAGTTTATCCTTTACGGCGGCGCCCCAGATGTCGTATCCCTTGGCCTGCGGGTGCAGATTGTCGCCCCGGAACGTATCCGGAAGGAAGTACCCTTTCTCGTCCAGAAACTTGGCGCCGATATCCATATAGAAAACGTGCCGCTGATCGTCCAGCCTGGAGATGATTCTGTTTACTTCGGCGATTTTATCCCGCACGGGGTCGCCCGGCGTGCTGCGAGGGAAGATGGCCAGCAGCAGAATCTTGGCATTTGGAAAATCCTTCCGCATCTCCAGCACGACGGCTCCGACGCCTTCGGCGATTTCAGGAGCGGTGGACGCGGCCGTGTTGTTGGTGCCGATCATCAGCATGACCGCCTTGGGCTGAAATCCCTGGCCTTCCCCGTTCTTCAGGCCCCACAGGACCCCTTGTGTGGTATCCCCGGCGACGGCGAAGTTCGCCGTCTTAATGCTGCCGAAATACTTGTCGAACACGGCCTTGTTCGCGTCTCCCTGGACCCACCAGTCGGTGATCGAATCGCCGTGGAGCAGCAGGTCGATATCGCCTTTGCTCGCGGTTTCGGCGAAGCCCAAATGGCGGGCACCCTGGCGCTGCTGGGTCTGGGTGTAGGTCGCCGCATTGTTAGTACGCGGGGGCTGAAGCAGCATTAACGGCTCGAACTTCTGCAGCAGCGGTTTGACCTGCGATTTGTCGGAGACGATCCACGCCTTCAGCGCCGCATTCACTTGAGCCAACTCCTCCGGCGTGGGGCGGGGGATCGCAACCTCGGGCGGAACGGGAGCCGGGGGGCCGATCACAACCGGCGCGAACGCTCCTCGCCCCGGACCTTGTGCCGGGCCCGCCCCATTCGCAACGGGTGGTGCGGGCTGGGCGAGGCCGTAGCTTGCCAGGGTCACGAGGGCAATAACGACATGCTGTGAGCGCTTCATCCTGATCTCCTTTTGTGCCGTCAAACAATTCTACGGCCCGCGTTTCTGGATGCGCAAGCCTGATGCGCCCTGGTTCAGATCAATTTGGTTGATCCCTCCCATCAACCCCGATTGATTGACTAAGGGGCAAGAACGTGTCAAAAAGTATAGACGCACTCTTTTTGGTTTGGCCCGTCCCTGGTGGGGACGGTAAATGCTTCACGGCCTTGGTCTTTATTGTCTTCTCGCCAGTATTGCCGGTTTGGCACGCGGGAATTAACCGCCGGTTCACTCCCACGGGGCAGGGCCGGAGCTTGTTTTTATAAGAGGTAAGGGGAACATTCATGAGGCGAATCTCGCTAGTAGCTGCACTTCTTTTATCCGCCGCAGTTGGCTACGGCCAAACGGCTTTGGCCACGATCACTGGAACGATTGCGGACGCGACGGGTGCTGTGGTTGCAAATGCTCCTGTCACAATCAAGAATCTGGACAATGGACAGGTCTATACGGCCGCCAGCTCCGAAACAGGAAACTATACGGTTTCGCAGTTGCCCATCGGTGACTACAGCTTGACAGTGACGGTGGCGGGCTTCAAAACTTACTCGCACACAAAATTCCACTTGGCGGCGGAACAGACCATGCGCGAAGATGTGGCGCTGCAAGTGGGCCAAAACACCGAATCGGTCACCGTGACGGCGGAGTCTTCCCTGCTGCAGACCGAAACCAGCGAGCTGGCTGGCAACTTCACGCTGAAGCAACTCGACGACCTGCCGCTTCTCACGGTGGGCGCGACGAATGACGGCGTCCGCGATTATTTCGCCGCTTCGCGACTGCTGCCTGGAGTGCAGTACTGCGATAGCGCTACTTGCCCCACAGGGGGCAGCGGCAACGCAATCACAGTCACCGTCATCAACGGAACGCCGAACAATTCACTTACGACTCGACTGGATGGCGCGACCATGAACCCCACCAGCTCCCGCCTAGGGGGCGCCACCATGGAGACGCAGTCATCTACGGAGGCAGTTCAGGAAGTCGCCATCCTGACCAGCAGTTTCGCCCCGGAGTATGGGGCCGGCGGTGGAGCAGTGGTGAACGTGATCACCAAGAGCGGCACCAACACTTTGCACGGCACCGGCTATGACTACCTGGTCAATAGAGCGCTGAACGCCGCTCAGCCCTACACCGGGCTGAAGAATGCGATTCACCAGAACGACTTCGGATTCACAGTCGGAGGCCCCGTCTGGATCCCCAAACTTTACAACGGCACGAACAAGACATTTTTCTTCCTCAGCTTCGAAGAGTTCCTTCAGAATCTGATCAATACCACCACGCCGGGCACGGTACCCACGGCCGCCTACCGCAACGGAGATTTTTCCAGCCTCATCACGACGGAAAGTCGCTCCGTGACCACGGCGAGCGGCGCCTATACGGACCCGAGTGGCCGCACGATCGCTAGCGGCACAATCTTCGATCCGCTGGATTTCCAGACTGTTAATGGCCAAATCGTCCGCAACCCGTTCCCGA
>Ga0070713_100000955_pt1 | contig 18494 bp, 20 predicted proteins | sample LARL82metaG_FD_65465 | JGI IMG/M metagenome (GOLD analysis project Ga0070713, IMG submission 65465) | Corn, switchgrass and miscanthus rhizosphere microbial communities from Kellogg Biological Station, Michigan, USA - LAR L8-2 metaG | ecosystem: Host-associated > Plants > Roots > Rhizosphere ...
GGATACGCCGACCGTCCCGGCATCCAGCAAGCCCTCGACATGGGCGCCGATGGCGTCCTTATCCCCTACATCAATACCGCCGCCGAGGCTCGCGAGGCCGTGAGCTGTGCGAAGTACCCGACAGTGGGCACGCGCTCGGTCTACTTCCCCCAGCGGAGCATGAATAAAGGCGGACTGCTCGGCTACGCCGGCAACTGGAACAACGAAGGCATCGTCGCCCTGCAAGTTGAAACCGCATCCTGTATCGAGAACATCGCCGAGATCGCCGCTGTCCCCGGCGTCGACATCCTTTTCCTCGGCCAGAACGATCTCTGCATGTCGATGGGCCTCTACAACAAATATGAGTTCCCCCACATGTACACCTCGCCCGAACTCGATGCCGCCACCAAGAGCCTAATCGAACACGCCCGCAAGAACAACGTCATCCTCGGTCTGTTCCTGTTCGGCACCGCCCGCGTCGGCGAATTCCTCGAAAAAGGTTTCACCTTCATCAGCATCGGCAACGATCTCCACCACGTCCTCACCCAAGCCGGAGCCTACGTCGCCGACATGGAAAACATCGCTAAAGAAAAAGGAAAGTCCTGGAAGCGCCGCTCGACTGCCCTGTTCTAAGAGAAATCCGAGGGTGCCCCACCCTTTTTGCGTTTCGCGCGAGAGGGTGGGGATTTTGACGTGAGTTCCTCTGTCCTCAGTATCCTCTGCGGTGAGATTCTCTCTCTGCCGTCGCTCCCCCACGTCAATGAATTAAAATCACATCTCGGTCATCCAAGTGATCCTCACTGAAATTGAAACCCGCGTTCTTGGCTCCCTGATTGAAAAAGACATCACCACGCCCGACTACTACCCGCTCTCTCTCAACGCGCTGGTCAACGCCTGCAACCAAAAAAATAATCGCGACCCGGTGATGACGCTCGACGAGTCCCTGGTCCGTGACGCTCTCGGCGCGCTACAAGAAAAGCGCCTCGCCGGCACCGCCAGCGGCGCCGACAGCCGCGTCACAAAATTCGAACATCGCCTGCAGGAAGTTTTCAATTTCGACCGCCGCGAAATCGCCGTAGTCTGCGTCCTCCTCCTCCGCGGGCCGCAAACCCCTGGAGAACTCCGCAGCCGCGCCGACCGCATGTACCACTTCGAAGCCCTCGAAGACGTGGTCGCCACCCTCGATCGTCTCTCCCAACGCGAGCCATCCTTGGCTCGAGTTCTTCCGCGACAGCCCGGCACAAAAGAATCCCGTTACTCGCACCTCTTCTCCGGCGAACCACCCGCATCCGCTGAAGATGTGTATGTGGCGCGGGCACCCTCGCCCGCGACTGCCGGCGAAATCTCACTCTCCGATCGAGTCAGAACGCTGGAGGATGAAGTCTCTCGCCTCCGCCAAGATCTCTGCGAAGTCCAACAGCAACTCGCTACCTTCCGCAAACAGTTTGAGTAACGTCTCAGAATCAATCCAAGAGCGAGCTCCAGCAAGAAGGTGACCGCGTTACTAAATCGCGGAACTTTCCTGATGCGACAAACGTACAATCATCTAGAGAGGGAGGTCTCATCCCATGTTTGCATTCCTACTCTGGTGCATCCTCTTCGTTCTCTGCTGGCCCCTCGCAATCCTGGCACTAATCGCCTATCCCTTCATCTGGCTGTTCCTGCTGCCGTTCCGCATCGTCGGCGTCGCCGTCCACGGCGTTCTGGAGGTCATCTATCTTGCCATCACGCTCCCCTTCCGCCTGCTGGCTGCACCCTTCCGCGTCTGAACGAGAGGCGTGACGATTCTCGGACTCCAGCGTCTATCTCAATGACTGACGGACAATGACCGACGTCTTTTCCCGTCCGGTCCGCTAGGTGTAGCCTCATACGAGGCGCGCCATTCACAGGAGGACCCCATGCGTCGTCGCGAATTCCTCATTCGCTCTGCATCCGGCCTGGGAGCAGCCTGGCTGTCATCCGACGCCATACTCAGTGCTCTCGCGAACGCAGCGCTTCCTGTAAAGTTTTCCGCCTCCGACATAGTGACGCTCGGCAGCACTGGCATCAAGACCAGCCGCCTCGCCATGGGGACGGGCACAGTCGGTTCCGGCCACCACTCGCATCAAACCGCTCTGGGCGTCAAAGGCCTGTCCGATCTCCTGCTCAACGGATACGACAACGGCCTTCGCTTCTTCGATGCCGCCGATTCCTACGGCAGTCATCCCCATGTCGCCGAAGCGCTCAAGCACGTGCAGCGAGACAAAGTCACGGTCCTCACCAAGACCTTCTCCCGCGACCCGGCCGCCGCCCGCAGCGATCTCGATCGCTTTCGCCGTGAGCTCGGCACCGACTATCTCGACATCTGCCTGATGCACTGCGTCACCGAAGGCGACTGGACCGAGCGTTACAAAGGAGTGATGGACGTCCTCTCCGAAGCCAAGGAAAAAGGAATCATCCGCACCCACGGCTGCTCCTGCCACACCATCGATGCCCTGCGTGCCGCCGCAAAATCTCCCTGGGTCGAGATCGATCTGGCCCGCATCAACCCCATCGGCGCAGAAATGGACGCCGATCCCGCCACGGTTGTCAGTGTTCTGAAAGAGATGAAGTCCGCCGGAAAGGCAGTCGTAGGAATGAAAATTCTAGGTCAAGGCGCGTTGCGCAATCGTCAAGACGAGGCCATCAAGTTTGCGCTTTCGCTCGGAGTGCTCGACGCCTTTACCATTGGCGCCGAAAGTAAACAAGAACAAGACGACCTGATCCGCCGCATCGCCGCCGCCTAACGCCGCCGCCTAACTTAAGATGAGCTTCAGCATGCACCATTCTAGCCGCGGTTTTCGTGGCTAGAGTGGGGAGTTCGCATTGGAAGTCCTTCGTAATCCTTAGTGTCCTTTGTGGTTCGAGGTTCGATTCTCGAAACTGACCCACCACTTAGGTCTCCATCACCCTCAGCCTCGGACTCACAATCAAGCGCGCCTCAGTCACTCGCTGCACATCCTCCGCGGTTAAGCCCGGCGCCACTTCCTCCAGCACCAACCCACCCTTCGTTACGCGAATATACGCCATCTCCGTAGCAATCGTGTCGACGACGTTCACGCCGGTAAGCGGCAGTATGCACTTCTTCAAAATCTTCGCCGCTCCCTCGCGCGTAGTATGCTCCATCGCCACCACCACACGCCTCGCCCCCGCCACCAGGTCCATCGCCCCGCCCATCCCCTTCACCATTTTCCCTGGGATCATCCAGTTCGCAATGCTCCCAGTCTCATCCACTTCCATTGCCCCCAACACGCTCAAATCAATATGCCCGCCGCGAATCATGGCAAACGAATCCGCACTGGAAAAATAAGAAGTCCCCGGCATCTCGCTCACCGTCTCTTTCCCCGCATTGATCAGGTCCGGATCCTCCGTCCCTTCGACCGGATAAGGCCCGATCCCCAGCATCCCGTTCTCGGATTGCAGCGTGACCTCCATCCCCGCTGGCACATGATTCGCAATCAAAGTCGGCATGCCAATCCCGAGATTCACATAGAATCCATCCTGCAGCTCGCGCGCAATCCTCTTCACAATTCGCTCGCGTTTATCAACATCTTTCCCTGGCTTATTCATTGTTTGAGTTCCATATCCAAAGACAATTTGTCATCCTGAGCGAGGATTTTGCTTCGCGAACAGCGAACCAAAACCGCAGCCGAAGGATCCCCACCCTCTTTGAAGGCGCTCCGACGTCTCGGGGAATTCTTCCGATTCTCGTTCAGTACTCACCACTAAGGCATCGCTTTCCTTGTCGTCCTTCTTTCAATCCTCCGCTCAAACAACTCCCCTTGAAAAATCCTCTTCACATAAATTGATGGCGTATGAATCGCATCCCCATCCAACTCACCCACTTCGACCAGATGCTCAACTTCCGCAATCGTGATCTTCGCCGCCGACGCCATCATCGGATTAAAATTGCGCGCCGTCTTCCGATAAATCAGATTCCCTTCGCGGTCACCCTTCCACGCCTTCACAAACGCAAAGTCAGCCTTCAACCCGCGTTCCATCACATAGGTCCGCCCATCAAATTCGCGTGTCTCTTTGCCATCGGCAACTATGGTTCCCACGCCAGTTGGTGTATAAAACGCGGGAATCCCCGCACCGCCCGCACGAATCCGCTCAGAAAAAGTCCCCTGCGGGATCAGATCCAGTTTGATCGTCCCCTTCAGCACCATGTCTTCGAGCAGTTTGTTCTCGCCTACATAGGTGCCAATGTGATGTACGATCTGCCCCGCCGCCAACAGCAATCCGTTGCCGACTCCATCCACGCCCACGTTGTTGCTGATGGTTCGCAGATTCTTTGTACCCTTGCGCACCAACGCCCGAATCAGGTTCTCCGGCATCCCGCACAAGCCGAAGCCCCCAATCATGATCGTCGCCCCGTCAAACACGTCGCGGATGGCCTCATCCGCATTGGCCACAACTTTATTCATAGCGTCCGCATTCTAAATGAATTCAGTCTGCTGAAGCATTCTCTGCGAGGAGCCCCGGCGACAGCTCTGGGACGAACCTTTGACAATCTTGTGACACGCCGAGCGCATCCGGAACGATCCCTCCCACGTCCAATATTGCAAGATGAGGGAAAGCAACTTCGAAGCGTTGTTTTTGCTCTGGTTCCTTTTAGGCGGCAAGATCGCCAACAACACACGCAGAGCACACGGGAGCGAACCTTCTCCCGTGCAATGCGGCAGCCCGGTTGCAAGCCCGGACAGGTTACACACCAATAATGTCACCACTGGCTGAATTCGATCGCAGGATGGAACAACTGATCAGCGCCTTCACGCTGCGCATTCTGGTTCCGCGCTGGACTGAGTTCGACGCCGTGTGGCAGACTGCCAACCAAATCTGCGACCGCTACGAACTCGGAAAGCCAGTGACGGCAGCGCCGATCCGTAAACTCGCCTAACCTTTTTCCAGACGACGCTCAGCCTGTCGCTTCTTCACCGGACTCTTGCGCAACAGGTGCGCCTGCTCAAACTCCTCGGCCAGTTGCCGAGTCGCTAAATTCTCTCGAATGTGCGCCAACCGCTGCTCTACCTTCCACAACGCGTTTTCCAGATTCCCTTTGTTGCTGATCGCAATATCCCGCCACATCGAATAAGGACTCGCCGAGATTCTCGTCATCTCCTGCAAGGCGCGACCGCCCGCCGGAAGCAACGGAGCTTCGTCCCCAAATTCCTCCACCAGGGCCGCCGCTAGCGCGGTAGAAATCATTTGCGGCACATGGCTGATCCATGCGCATAGCCGGTCATGTTCTTCCGCCGGCAGCATCGCGATCCTCGACCCGATCGTATCAATCCATCCCGCAAACTCCGCGAACAAACCTTCATTTAGATTCTGCCCGGGCAGCGGCGACAGGAACCAAACTGCCTTCTGAAACAGATCTGCATCCGCATAGTCCACTCCACTCATCTCTTTCCCGGCCATCGGATGCCCCGCGAGAAACCGCTTACCGGCATTCTTTCCAAACACCTTCACTGCGCGATCCACGACCGCCGTCTTTGTGCTCCCAACATCGGTGAGTAAAGCCTTCGCCGGAAGAGAAGGCCCGATGCGCTCGATCAGATCCAAAATGGCCAACACCGGAGTCGCCAGAACTACCACTTGGCTGCCTCTCACCGCATCCCCCGGATCTACCGAGCCATCATCAATCGCGCCCCGCATGCGCGCCCGCTCCAACGTCCCCTCGCGGTCGCAGCCCACGATCCGCCCCGCGAATTTCTTCTTCCGCAGCGCCAGCCCCAGCGATCCGCCGATCAGCCCCGTCCCAATAATCGTGATTTGTCGAATCGCCATAAAGAATAGAAACCACGGAAGGACACTGAGAACACCTGGGCGTAGAAGAAGTGATAACTCAACCCAGACGGTTTTGCTGCCTAATTCCTCTGTGTTCCTCTGTGTCCTCTGTGGTGGATGGTTTGTTTTTGACCGCGCTACCCAATCTTCCGTCCCACCGCCGGCGCAATAATCCGCAACTCATCCATCAATTTCGAGAACTGCTCCGGAAACAGCGACTGCGCCCCATCCGACCAGGCCTTGTTCGGATCGCAATGCACTTCGATCAGCAACGCATCCGCCCCCGCCGCCAGCGACGCTCGCGCCATCGGTGCCACTTTATCTCGCCGTCCCGTCCCGTGCGACGGATCTGCCGTCATCGGCAAATGCGACAGCTTGTGAATGATCGGAATTGCCGAAATATCCATCGTGTTGCGTGTATAGGTTTCAAACGTCCGAATTCCGCGCTCGCACAGAATCAGATCGTAATTCCCGCCCGCCATAATGTATTCCGCTGACAACAGCAGTTCTTCCAAAGTCGCCGCGATCCCGCGCTTCAGCAGCACTGGCTTGCGCACCTTTCCCAATTCGCGCAACAAATTGAAGTTCTGCATGTTGCGCGCTCCCACCTGCAGGATGTCCACGTAGGGCAGCATCATCGGAATCTGCGAAATCTCCATCACTTCGCTGATCACCAGCAGGTTGAACTTCTCGCCTGCCTCCCGCAGCAGTTTGAGAGCATCCTCGCCGTGCCCCTGAAAGGAATACGGAGAACTCCTCGGCTTGAACGCCCCGCCCCGCAACACTTTCGCGCCAGCCTTGGCAATCGCTTCTGCGGTGGAAAAGATCTGCTCCCGCGTCTCGACCGAACACGGTCCGGCCATCACGATGACTTCGTTCCCACCCACATCAATGCCATTCGCCAGCTTGACGATCGTCCCCTCCGGACGAAAGCTCCGCCCGGCCAGCTTGTACGGAGAACTGATTCGATGGACTTCCTGCACTCCCGGCAACAACTCCAGGATGCGGATATCGAAATCAATCCCCGATCCAACTGCCCCGAGCACGGTCATCCGCGCCCCTGTTGACCGGTGCACCTCGAACCCCATCTTCACCAGGTGCTCAATCACCTGCTGAATCAGCCCCTCATCCGCGCCTTCCTGCATCGCCACAATCATAGGAAAAAGCCTTCAGCTTTCAGCTGTCAGCCATCAGCGACTCGTCTCAGCTGAAAGCTGAGAGCTGATGGCTGATAGCTATTCAGTCATTCACTTCCGAATCCAACTCCGTCTCTGCTTCTACGGTTTCGGCCTTCGGCGCAATCTCTTCCTTCTGCACGTTCCGCATCACGTCGATAATGCGCTCGTAAATCCGAACCAGATCCCGCCCTGCCAGCGGCCCCCGGTTCGCCGCCTGCACATTCTCAAAAACAATCCGCTCCCGGTCCGGTTCATAAATCGGCATTGAGGTATCGCGTTTCAGCTTCCCAATCGCCACCGCAGCCCGAGCCCGCTCGCTGATCAGTTCCACCAGCTTCTGATCGAGCTCATCGATTTTCTTACGCCAAGCCTCGATATCCATAAGAGCCTGAGTCTATCGTTACCGCGGGTGCTCCATCCTTCACGCACTGAGCGAGAGGGCGGGGATTTTGATTTCCCTGTCGCGGACATCCGGGCTCTCCCCTTTTCTCGCGCGTTCTTGGCGCGAGAAGTGAGGATTTTCACCAACAGCGGGTGCCCCATCCTAGCCGCGCTCTTTGCGGCTAGGGTGGGAATTCCGAGCCCCAGCCGATCGACTTTACCGCGTCGTAGACAGAACTCGAGGGCTCACAGCTGACAGCTTCCTCACAAACTCCCCCACAGCCGCCGCCTCCCGCCCCCGATTCCGCTCGATCGTCTCTACAATCGCACTACCAACAACGACCGCATCAGCGAACGAACCCACCGCAGCGAACTGCTCTGCAGTAGAAATCCCAAACCCCAACGCGACGGGAAGCTTCGTCACGCGCCGCAACCGCTTCACCAATTTCTGCGCATCCGCCGCCAAATCCTGGCGCGCTCCCGTTACTCCGGTTCGCGACACCGCGTACACAAACCCTCGCGAAGCCTCCGCAATCCGCTTCAACCGGTCATCCGGACTCGTCGGCGCCGCCAAGAACACCGGAGACAAGTCATTCTCCCGCATCGCCCGCAAATATTCCCCCGCCTCTTCGACCGGCAAGTCGGTCAGCAGCACGCCATCCACCCCCGCGGCTCGCGCAACCTTGCAAAATTTCTCCATCCCCATCCGCAACACCGGATTCAGATACGAAAAAATAATCAGACCCGTAGACTGCGCATCTTGCCGAATTTCCGCTGCCAGCGTCAGCACCTGCCCCAGTGAAGTCCCATACTTCAGTGCCCGCTCGCTGGCTCGCTGAATCACCGGCCCATCCGCCACCGGATCGCTGAACGGCACACCCAACTCAATCACGTCCGCTCCCGCCTCAATCGCCGCCAGCACGATCTCCCGCGTAGTCGCGAGATCCGGGTCCCCGCAAGTCACATACGCCACGAGCGCCGGCTTCTTATGAAAAGTAAGAGGCATGAAGAGAGTGTTTTCCTTCGTGTACCTTCGTGTCCTTAGTGGTAAATGATTTTCAATCTCAATCGAGCGAGAGATTTTCCCGCATAATCCCAATATCCTTATCTCCGCGCCCCGAAACATTCACGATCACAGTCTCGGACTTCTTCATCTTCGGCGCTCGTTTCACCACCTCAGCCACCGCGTGCGCCGATTCCAGCGCCGGAATAATCCCCTCCGTCCGAGCCAAAAGGGTAGTAGCCGCCAAAGCTTCCGCATCCGATGCTGGCACGTACTCTGCCCGCCCCGAATCCCGCAACGCCGCATGCTCCGGCCCGATCGATGGATAATCCAGCCCCGCCGACACGGAGTGCGTCAACGCAATCTGCCCGCCAGAATCCTGCAAGACGTAAGAGTAGGTTCCCTGCAGCACTCCCGGAGACCCGCCGCGAAACCGCGCTGCATGATCCCCCAGCGCTTCGCCGCGCCCGCCAGCCTCCACACCAATCAGCCGGACTCTCTTATCATTCAAAAAATCATAAAAAGCCCCAATCGCATTCGATCCCCCGCCCACACAAGCAATGATCGCCGTCGGCAACTTTCCCTCAGCCTTCAAAATCTGCGCGCGAGCCTCACGTCCAATCACTCGATGAAAATCGCGGACCATCGTCGGATACGGATGCGCTCCCAACACACTCCCCAACAAATAATGCGTCGTTCGCACATTCGTGACCCAGTCCCGCATCGCCTCGTTGATCGCGTCCTTCAGAGTCCGCGATCCCGACGAAACGCCGCGCACCTCCGCTCCTAGCAATCGCATGCGGAACACATTCAACTCCTGCCGCCGCATGTCCTCGGTCCCCATGTACACCACACACTCAAATCCGAGCAGCGCGCAAACGGTCGCCGTGGCGACGCCATGCTGCCCGGCTCCTGTCTCCGCAATCACGCGATGCTTCCCCATCCGCTCCACCAGCAGCCCCTGCCCCAGGCAGTTGTTAATCTTGTGAGCCCCCGTATGCAGCAGATCCTCTCGCTTCAAATAAATCTTTGCTCCACCTAATTTCTTCGTAAGCCTCTTCGCAAAAAATAACGGCGTAGGCCGCCCCGCATAAGTCCGCAGCAGTTCATCGAGTCTCTTCTGAAATTTCGGATCGCGCTTGGCCCGCGCATACTCGCGCTCCAATTCCTCGAGAGCAGCGACCAGCGTCTCCGGCACATACCGCCCCCCATAAACCCCAAACCGTCCAGGCTCATTCGCAGAAACAGAACGGGAAGAAATAGAGAAAACCCGAGGGTGTCCCGTTCTAAACGTCGCGTCTTTTGCGGCGTTTGGAGCGGGGACTTTGACTTTGACCTTCGAACTCCGAGCAACCGTACCCATCCCTAACGCCCCTTCCGATCCATCTCCCGCACCGCCCGCACAAACGCCCGCACCTTCTCCGGATCCTTCTTCCCCGGCGAAGCCTCGACACCGGAAACCACGTCCACTCCCCACGGCTGAAGAGTCTCGATGGCCTCGCCGACGTTATGGGGAGTCAGACCGCCCGCAACCACCAACCTCACGCCGTTCTCACGCATCTCGCTGGAGAGCGGAATCGCTTTTCCCCAATCGAATCGGTCCCCAGTTCCACCTGGCGATCGCTGGCTGCCCGAATCCAGAACGATGGTGGTAACAGGGAATTCAGGCGGCAGTGGAATCTGCTGGAGCTCTCCCCTGGCCGCATTCCCCACCTCAACATATCGTCGTCCCAGCCGACGGATCCCTTCCGCATCGATCAGGTTCATCGGCATCGCCAGCATGGACCGGAATCGTGGCGGTAGCAAAGACATCCCAATCGCCTTTGTCCTTGCCCTGCTCCCGGCGACTCCTTCGGTTGAGAAGTACAGCTGAGTTCCAGTAAGCCCGACGTGCAGCAGGGTTTCGACCGGATCCTCGTCCTCACTGACGAACACTCCAATTTTCTCCACACCCTCTGGCAACTTCGCCACAATGTCCCGAGCTGCCTCTACTGTCACGCACCGCGGACTCTTCTCATAAAACACAAAACCCACCGCATCCGCCCCCGCCTCCACTGCAACGCGCGCGTCCTCCAAATTCGTCGTCCCACATATCTTCACCCAAGTCATTGTTTACTTTGTCATCCTGAGCGAGGATTTTGCTTCGCGATGAGCGAAGCAAACCGCAGTCGAAGGACCCCTACCGTCACTAGGTACTGCGTACTGAGTACGGAGTAACGGGTCCTAACAACTCCCGCAACGCTTCCCCCGGAGACTCCGCCCGCATCAACGACTCCCCAACCAGAAACGCGTCATACCCCACCCCGCGCAACCGCGCCACATCTTCCGCCGAATGAATCCCGCTCTCCGCCACCCGCACGACGCCAGCAGGAAACTTCGCGGCCAATGCAAACGCCGTCTCCAGATCGACTTTGAACGTCCGCAGATCCCGCGTATTCACACCAATCAAATCGCATCCAACATCCAGCGCCCGCTGCATCTCGTCGAGGTCATGCACTTCGCACAACACATCCATCCCACGCTGCCGCGCACCCGCCCCCAGCGAACTCAACTCCTGCGCCGACAACGCCGCCACAATCAGCAGCACCGCATCAGCACAATTCGCCCGCGCCTCCAGCAACTGGAACACGTCGACGACAAAGTCCTTGCGCAAACAAGGAATCGCCACCGCCTCCGAAGCCTCGCGCAAATTTCTCAGCGATCCCTGAAAGAATTCCTCATCCGTCAACACCGAAAGCGTCGCAGCCCCTGCCGCTTCCAACTCCCGCGCCAACTCTGCCGGACGAAACTCCGCCCGAATCAGTCCCTTTGACGGCGAAGCCTTCTTCAACTCCGCAATCACTGCCACACCTTCGTGACTCCTCGCCGCCAGGGCCCGACGGAAACCGCGCGGCACATGCAACTCCGCCCGCCGCTCCAGTTCGCGCAAGTCCGCACCGCGCCGGGCTTCCGCCACCCGCGCCCGCGTAGCCGCGACAATCCGGTCAAGAATAGCCGCCATAAAGAATCTCTTGATTATAAGGGACCCACGGACTACCAAGGCGTTCGAGGGTGCCCCGCCCTTCTCGCGCAGTTAGCGAGAGGGTGGGGATTTTTATTTTTCATACGCCAAACAACTACCGACTCTAAAGTCCACTCACTGACAAATCTCCCGCACCTCTTTGTAAGGTTTTTTCGCCACCGACGGATACGGAATCTTCCTCGCATCCATCCACTCCTCCAGCAGCGTCCCTCCATGCTTCAGCCCGGCATCCGGATCGCCCTCATATACCGGATCACTCTCCGCCTCCTCCAAAGTCACAAACTTGAATCCCTTCTTCTCCATCAGATCGAACATATCAGGCAGAATCGTGCTGCTGAACGCCCCCAGATGTAGCAACAGCACATGATTAATGTCGTGCCCATACACCAGCTTCGCCATCTCCCGCCCCAAATCCAGTTACTTTGTCGCGATATCCAGATAGCTCGACCGCAGCCAGGCAATCGACGTCGCATCGTTCTTCGCCGCACATCGCGCGTACGCGCTGTTCCACAAGTAGTCCTCCCAATCAAGAGTCACTTGAGCCACCCGGTACTGGTGCGCCAGCAGATAGGCCCGCACCACGCGCCGCTTCTCCACAGTGTCTCCTTCGTGCAAATACGGATACCGCAGCCAGTGCCAATTCCCGTCCTTCGCGGCAAGCAACTCCAGCGCCGGCTCATTCTGCTCGATCTCGCGCGCAAACGCCGCCGGAGGATTCTCACTCAAATTCATATGTGAATACGTATGGCTTCCCACCGGCTCGGCGGCCGTCCACAGCTTCAACGCCTCGGCAGCGTCCGTATTTCCCTCCAGTTTCTGGGCATTGACGAATCCATAAGCCGCAGGCATATGCCGTTTCTGCAAAACGGCTAAGGTATTCCGCGTGATTTCCACCCGAGTCATGCCTGGCGGCAAATCTCCTTTCAGCGGCAGATCATCAAATGTAATCGCTACCTCCTGCGCGCCACACACCCCGGCCAACATCACAAAAAATACACACGCCCACGAGTACCTACGCATAGACCGAAGGAAAGATTTCATGCCGAAAGTCTACAAGCATGAGTTGCCCCAACTATTTACTCTTTACTGATAGAATTTTCGGTTCGCCCGTCGTCATTCCACTTCTCATCCGAGGCTCAGTATGTCAGCCCGCATCCAGCGCGCCATTCTCAGTGTCACCGACAAAACCGGACTCGTGGATTTCGCCCGCACGCTCTCCACTCTCGGCGTCGAACTCATCTCCACCGGAGGTACCGCCAAACTCCTGCGTGACTCCGGCGTCGCAGTAAAAGATATCTCCGACCTTACCGGATTCCCCGAGATGCTCGACGGCCGCGTCAAGACCCTGCACCCTAAGGTTCACGGCGGCATCCTGCACCGCCGCGAAGATCCCAAACACGTAGCGGCTATCGCCGAGCACGGCATCGCCCCCATCGACATGGTGGTCGTAAATCTCTACGCCTTCGAAAAAACCGCGGCTAAGTCTGGAGTGGCCTTCGAAGAATTGATCGAGAACATCGACATCGGCGGACCATCCATGATTCGTTCCGCCGCCAAGAATTTCCACGACGTAGCTATCGTTACGTCTCCCTCCGACTACAACGCCATCGCCGACGAACTCTCCCGCTCCGGCGGCACGCTCTCGCATGAAACTAAGTGGTGCCTCGCGCAGAAAGCCTTCGACACTACCGCTGCCTACGATTCCGCCATCGCCTCCACACTCGAACGTATCTCCCCCGATTCCTCCCAGCTACCGCCTGAAACCGTCACATTCCCGCCCACCCTGCGCTTCACGTTCCACAAAACTCTCGACCTGCGCTACGGTGAAAATCCGCACCAGAAAGCCGCCATGTATTCCGACGGTTCCGGCGTCGGCGTCGCGAACGCCGAGCAACTGCAAGGTAAAGAACTCTCCTACAACAACATCGTCGATCTGCAAGCTGCATGGGATCTCGCCCAGGAATTTGACGAACCAGTCTGCGCCATCATCAAACACACCAACCCCTGCGGCACGGCTACCGGAAAGACGCTAGCCGAAGCCTACAAGCGCGCCCTCGAATGCGATCCAGTCTCAGCCTTCGGCGGCGTGATCGGCGTCAATCGCCTTGTCGACGCCGAAGCCGCGGAAGAAATGCACAAACTCTTCCTCGAAGTCATCGCCGCCCCCGGCTTCGACGAAGCTGCCAAAGCCAAATTCGCGTCCAAGAAAAACCTCCGACTGGTGCAAGTCGCACCTTCTAGTCAGAAGTGGGTCTTAAAGAATGTTTCCGGTGGAATGCTATTACAAGACAGCGACGTCCGCCCCCTGCAAGAAGCGGACCTCAAAGTGGTCACTAAGCGCGCTCCCACTCCGGAAGAAACCCGAGCCCTGCTCTTCGCCTGGAAAGTTTGTAAACACGTGAAGTCCAATGCCATCGTCTACGCCCGCGATGGCCAAACCGTCGGTGTCGGCGCCGGACAAATGTCCCGGGTGGATTCCGCCAAGATCGGCGCCATGAAGGCCCAACTCCCGCTGAAAGGCACTGTCGCCGCCTCTGACGCCTTCTTTCCCTTCCCCGATGGCGTCGAAGAAATCGCGAAGGCCGGAGCCACCGCCATCATTCAACCGGGCGGCTCGCAGCGCGACCCGGAAGTCATCGCCGCCGCCGACCGCCTCGGCCTCGCCATGCTTTTCACTGGAGTGCGCCACTTCCGTCACTGAGAGTAGAATGCGGCCATCGTGGGACCTGCCGTTTGCTCTCTCGTATTCGCGTTTTTTCTCGCGCTGACGGCCCACGCCGCCCCTCTCACCCCGCAATCAGCCGCAGTCCCTCCGCCCTCCATCCCAGTGGATCTCTGGTTGAACGGTCCTGATCGGCAAGACTTCCCGTGGAAGGTTCAAATTGCCCGCCAGAGCCTCACGGTTCAGCAACGCCACCTGGTTCAACTTCTTGTTACCATCCGCGGACGAGACCTGCTCAAAGGCGTCAACACTCGCGATCTTCATTTTGTCGTGAAGGTCGCCGACCACCACGGAACCTGGCTGGGCGGACAATCCTACAGCCACTTCATCCCCGCTCACGACTTCTCTCCCAAAGATTTGCTGCATCCCGCGACGAATCTGTATCTCCGGCCCGGCAACTATACCGTCGCGGTACTCGCGTACGACGTCTTGCACAACTCCGGCAACGTTTGGCACAGCAAGCTAATCGTCCCGACAATTGGCGATCCCCTGCCGGAGCTCGACTCCGACCTGCCCCAAGTCGAGTTCCTGCCAGCTGTTGACGTGGCCCCCGAACTCAAGACGAGCGTCCCGTGGGCCATGAATCGCCCCGGAGCTTTGGCCGCTGCGATCTTAGATCCCCTTGCTCTCGGACACGGAACCGTGCGTCTCCCCGTTCCCAACCACCAAGCTCTTCGCATCGACGTTGTGGCAAATTTGTCCGCTGGGATGAAACCTTCGTTGCCGTACAAATTCGGCGAAGGATTAGTCCTGCAAGTAGGCAATCTGCTAAGCCAGCTAGCTCCCCAAAATGGCTGCGTCCGCTTCACTGCCCTCGATATCCTTCGTCAAGATCTCATCATCGACCGAATGGACCGCCGTGAAATCGATTGGGACGCCGTCTCTAAGAAAATCGCCTCGGCGCAACTCAACGTGATCAATGTGAAAGCACTCAAGGAGAAAGAAACCTCACAGTGGTTCAAGCGATCGCTCGAGCGCATCACCGATGACCCCGATGCTTGTCATTTACCGGACGAAATCCCACGGCACGTCCTCATCGTTGTGAGTATGCCCTTCGCCTTTCCAATTCGAGCGCCCATCAGGCCGGTAAAGCCAGAAAAATTACCCGCCCGCTCCTATTACCTAGAGATTCTTTTCAACGACGAGGGTTGGGATGAGGTTGGAACCGTGCTGAAGCCCTTACAACCAATGCGCTTAAGCTTCGACAATTCTCTCGAACTGCGGCAAAAGTTAGCACTTCTCGTCAAGGACCTCACTCAAGCATCTCAATGACCAAGAATCCCGATATTGCAAGTCCGTGCTACCCCTCTACATAACTTCACAAATCCTCCTCACCCAGCGGTCCCTGTCCTTCCGGTTCTCTCAACTTTCCCGCCGTTTCCAGTCTTTTTTCCCGATCCTCGCGTTCGTCGCGGTAGAATAAAAGCACCTTTCCCCCGACGGCTTTGCATCCAAATAAGCTAAGGTCCCGGAAACGCGCTTCCAGCGCATTAGGTTGAGCATGAATCGAATGTTTCGCTTGTTTTTGATGATTTCGGTAGCGTCTAGCGCCGCCGTTAGCCAAACCAGCCCATCCGTGCAACCGGATCCCGCTCAGCCCGATGCCAAGCCCGCGCAGTCTTCCGCCCGCAAAGTCGACAAGGCAGCCGCGTACTACCATTACACCCTCGCGCACATGTATGAGGAGATGGTCACGGCTTACGGTCGCAGCGATCTCGCCACCAAAGCCACGGAAGAGTACCGTCTTGCCATCGACGCGGATCCTTCGTCTGAGTTCCTGACCTCCGGTCTCGCCGAGCTCTACGTGAAAACCGGACGCATTGCCGACGCCGTCAAAGAGGCGCAGGACATTATCAAGCGCGATCCCAAGAATCTCGAAGCCCACAAGCTTCTCGGCCGCATTTATCTGCGTTCGCTCGGCGATATGCCCGGCGGCTCCGGTTCCGACAACATCCTGCACCTTGCCATCGATCAGTACGAGCAGATCACCAAGCTCGATCCCGACAGTGTTGACGACCACCTTCTGCTCGGCCGCCTCTACCGTTTGAACAATGATTTGCAGAAAGCAGAAGGCGAACTCAAGACCGCCATCAAGCTCGATCCTAGTTCCGAAGAAGCCGTCACCACGTTGGCCATGCTCTACACCGACGAAGGTGACACTGCGCATGCGCTCAAAGTTCTCAGTTCCATCCCTGATTCCGCGCGTTCCGCCAAACTGTATGCCGCTTTGGGCGCAGCTTACGAACAGCGTAAGGACTACAAGAACGCCATCGATGCCTATCGTCACGCGATAGTCCTCGATCGCGATAATCTTGACGCCATTCGCGGCCTCGCCGAGAACCTGCTGAACGACGGCCAGCTTGATGCGTCGCTCGAGCAGTACAAGGTCATCGCCGACTCGAATCCGGAAGACGCGCAAACTTACGTCCGCATGGCCGAGATTTATCGCCGCCAGGCCAAGTACGATCTCGCACTCGAAAATCTCAAGCGCGCCGACACTCTCGTCCCCGACACCATGGACGTTCCCTATAGCATGGCCGCCGTTTACCAGGCCCAGGGCCGCTACGATGACGCCATCAAGCTCTTGCAGGATCTCGTCAAGAAAACCGAAAAGAGCGAAACCGGAACCAGCCAGTCCGACCGCAACAATCGCGCCATCTTCGTTGAGCGCCTCGGCATGGTTTATCGCGAGCAGGAAAACTACACTGCCGCTGTCGATACCTTCCGCAAGATGCTGCCGCTCGGCGACGAAAACGCCCGCAGCGGCTATCAGGAAATGATCGACACCTACCGCGAGGCCAAGCAGTGGCCGCAAGCCACCGCCGTCGCCAAGGAAGCCGTCCAGAAGATGCCCAACGATCGCGACCTCCGCATGGTGCTCGACTCGCAACTCGCCGACACCGGGGAGTTCGACAAAGCCGTAGCCGACATTCGCACCATGCTGAAAGGTGGACCCGAGGACCGCGAAGTCTACCTGCGCCTCGGCATCATCTATACTCGCGCCAAGCGCTGGGACGACGCCCTTGACTCCCTCGCCAAAGCCGAGCAGCTCTCCACCAAGCCTGAAGACAAGGCCTACGTTTCATTCCTACGCGGCGACCTCTACCAGCGTCAGAAAATGTTTGATCAGGCCGAAGCTGAATTCAAGAAGGTTCTCGCTACCACTTCACCTACCGATCCGCAGAGCGCGGCAACGCTCAACTATCTCGGATACATGAATGCTGATCGCGGCGTAAAACTCGAAGAGTCGCTGAACTATATCAAACAGGCACTCACTCTCGAACCCAATAATGGCGCTTATCTCGACTCGCTGGGATGGGCCTACTTCAAGCTCGGCAAGTACGATCAAGCCGAAGAAAATCTAACCAAGGCGGAGACTCACATGGGCACCGACCCCACGGTCCAGGAGCATCTTGGCGATCTCTACCAGAAGACCGGCCGCCTGAAACTGGCCGCCGCCCACTGGGATCGCGCAGTCCAGGAGTGGAGCAAGACCGTTCCCGCCGAACAAGACTCCGAGGCCTACGCGAAAGTCCAACAAAAACTCGACGCCGCTAAAGTAAAACTGGCCAAGGAAGATTCAGGCAAACAGTAACGTCGCAATCCGAACCTCGCTAAGGCGCCCCTATGATCGAACGTCCAGATTTTGACATCCGTTACGCGCCCCCCGTCATCCTGAGCGAAGCGAAGGATCCCACGCAGGCCGGCTCAATCACCGGCCTACAAAGGATTCCCACCCAAACTCTGCGCCAACTCTCAAAGTGTCAATGTGAAGCTTCCCAACCTCCCGCTTGCTAGACTTCCGTCATGCCACTGGCCCCGCTCGACTTCACCATCCGCCCAGCCACCCCCTCCGACATCCCTGAAATTCTCCGCCAGCGCCGCCGCATGTACGAAGACATGGACCACACCGACCCCGCCGCGCTAGACGCAATGTCGCGTCTCTCCTTCGACTACCTGCATCAAGCCATTCCCGAAGGCTCATTCCGCGCCTGGCTCGCCCTCCACGACCAGCACGCCTTCGCTGGAGGAGCTGTCTTGATCACCTCCTGGCCAGCACACCCTTACGATTTGGAATGTCGTCGTGCCACCATCCTCAATGTCTACACCGATCCCGAATACCGCCGCCGCGGCATCGCGCGCCTGTTAATGGAAACGATGATCGATTGGTGTAAGCGCAAGGGTCTGGCCAGAGTAAATCTCCACGCCAGCGACGCTGGACGCCATCTCTACGAATCCCTCGGATTCGAACCCAGCAACGAAATGCGCCTCAAGTTGCGATAATCGCAGTCGCCAGTCCACAAGTTCAGTTTTTTCTGAGTACCGAGTACTGCTCTGCTAGACTCTCCACATGCTCGCCGCCTACGCGGTGCACATCGAACAATCCCGCGGACGCCGCTT
>Ga0070713_100000956_pt1 | contig 18470 bp, 10 predicted proteins | sample LARL82metaG_FD_65465 | JGI IMG/M metagenome (GOLD analysis project Ga0070713, IMG submission 65465) | Corn, switchgrass and miscanthus rhizosphere microbial communities from Kellogg Biological Station, Michigan, USA - LAR L8-2 metaG | ecosystem: Host-associated > Plants > Roots > Rhizosphere ...
TCGGTCTGACCGGCTGCACACGGTGCTTCAACTGTTGATCATGGCAAGCAGGTCCGCGTTGACGGCAGTCCCCCTCGCCTGTTAACTGATGCCAGAAGCGGAATTTTTTCGATGGACCGTCGCGTCACTGGCCGCCAGTTTTTCGAACGAGCAGGGGATGCCACCATGCAGCACAGACATTTTTCGAAGCGGTTAGCAGCCGTGTGCGGGTGGCTGGTTTGCGCCATGATCGTGCCTGCCTTCGCGGCTGCGGCGAAGCCGGCGTTCGACATCGCTCCAGCACGCACCGCGCTGCAGCGCCTGTTGCCGCGACAGCAGTCGCAGTTCGAGCTGGTGGCGCTGGACCACGGGCAGGGCGGCGATCGCTTCGAGATCCATGGCACGGCAGGCCATATCGTGGTGGCCGGCACTTCGTCCGCCGTGTTGCTGACCGGCGTGGAGACTTATCTGCAACAAGTGGCACGGGTAAGCATCGGCTGGCCGGGCGATAGCCTGGCGCATCTGCCGATCTCCTTGCCGGCACCGCCGTCGCCGATCCGCCGCGATGCCATGGTGCCGGACCGCTTCGCGCTCAACGATGTCGATGACGGCTATTCCGATGCCTACCTCGACTGGCCCGGCTGGGAACACAAGCTCGACCTGCTGGCGCTGCACGGCATCAACGAAGTGTTTATGCCGATCGGCACGGAGGAAGTGTACCGGCGCACGTTCCGCGATTTCGGCTACGACGACGCGCAGATCCGCGCGTGGATTCCCGCCGCCGCGCACCAGCCGTGGTGGCTGCTGCAGAACATGTCGGCTTTCGATGGTCCGGTGTCGCCCGCGCAGTTCGCGCGCCGCACCGCCTTGGCGCAGAAAATCGTCGCGCGTCTGCGCGAGCTGGGTATGACGCCGGTGTTTCCCGGCTACTTCGGCACCGTGCCGCCGCAGTTCGGGGCGAAACATCCCGCCGTGAACGTGGTGCCGCAGGGCGAGTGGGTGGGCTTCACCCGGCCGGACTGGCTCGATCCGCGCGAACCGCTGTACGCGAAGATTTCCGCCGCGTTCTATCGGCATCAGCGAGCACTGTTCGGCGACACCTCGATGTACAAGATGGATCTGCTGCACGAGGGTGGCCGGGCCGGCAACGTGCCGGTGGCCGCCGCCGCGAAGCAGGTGATGGCCGCGCTGCAGACGGCGCATCCGGATGCGCGCTGGGTGATGCTGGGCTGGCAGCACAATCCGCAGATCGCGGTGGTCGATGCGCTGGATCATCGCAAGCTGCTGGTTGTCGACGGGCTTTCCGACCGCTACGACGGTATCGATCGCGAAAAGGACTGGCATGGTGCGCCTTACGCCTTCGGCAGCATCAACAACTTCGGCGGGCATACCACGCTAGGCGCGAACGCCGGCGTGTGGCTGGCGCGCTTTGCATCTTGGCGCGGCAAGCCCGGTAGCGCCTTGCGCGGCATCGCCTGGATGCCCGAGGGCAGCGGAGCCGACCCGGCCGCGTTCGCGCTGTTCACGGCACTGGCGTGGCAGCCGCAGCCGATCGATGCGGCGGCATGGTTCGCCGATTACGCGACGTACCGCTACGGCGGTATCGACCCGCATGCGACCGCCGCGTGGCGCATCCTCGCGCACACCGCCTACGCGATGCCGGCTGGCGAATGGTCCGAACCACAGGACAGCTTGTTCAATGCACGACCGAGCCTGGATGTGGGCACCGCAGCCCATTGGTCGCCCGCAACGATGCGCTACGACGCCGGGCACTTCGAGATGGCCGTGTGCGAGCTGCTGCAGGTGGCGCCCGCGGGGCGCGACAGCAGTGCGTACCGCTACGATCTGGTCGACGTGACGCGGCAAGCCTTGAGCAACTGGGCGCGCGTGCTGCTGCCGCAGATCAAGGCGGCTTATGAGGCGAAGAACGTGGCGCACTTCCACGCGCTCGCGACGCAATGGCTGGACGACATGGCGATGCTGGACCGGCTGCTAGCCAGCGATCCGCATTTCCTGCTTGGAAACTGGCTGGCGCATGCGCGAACCGACACCACCGGAGCGGCGCAACAGGAATACGACCAGCGCGCCATCGTCACGCATTGGGGCAATCGCTCCGGTGCCGATCGCGGCGGCCTGCACGATTATGCCAACCGCGAATTGTCCGGCCTGGTGAGCGGACTGTATGCGCCGCGCTGGCAGCGCTATTTTGCTTCGCTGGAAGAGGCGTTGAGCACGAACGCCATGCCGCAACCGATCGATTGGTTCGCGATGGAGCAAGCATGGTCGCACTCGCACGAAACCCTGCCCACCACGGCGCAAGGCGATACCTGGCGACTCGCTGGCGAAGTCGCCAAACGGCTCGGCAGCTGCAACGATGCGACCATGGCCTCGGATCGGCATTGAACATTTAGCTGCACACACAAGCCCACGATAACAAGCTCACGAGTTTTGCCCCAAGGAACCCCCATGCAGCGACGAGATTTTCTGCGCCTGACTGTCCTGACTCCGCTGGCCGCGCTCAGTTCGCGCCTCGTGGCGGGCACTGCCGCATCGGGCATGCCGGTCGAGCGGATGCCGGACGGCCAGTTGCACCGGTTCGAACTTTCCTCGCAGCACTTCCTGCTCGATGGCCGTCCGTTCCAGATCCGCAGCGGCGAGATGCATCCGATCCGGATTCCTGCCGAATACTGGCGCCATCGCATCCGCATGGCGAAGGCGATGGGCCTCAACACCATCGCGATTTATCTGATGTGGAACGCGCTGGAATCCGCACCCGGCGTATTCGACCTGAAGAGCGGCAATCGCGACTTCGTCCGCTTCATCAAGCTATGCCAGGAAGAGGGCATGTGGGTATACCTGCGGCCCGGCCCTTACGTCTGTGGCGAATGGGATTTCGGCGGACTGCCGCCGTATCTGCTGCGCCATCCCGACATCCGCGTGCGGGACAAGGGCGACCCCGACTACATGGCCGCGGTACGGCGCTACCTGGATGCGGTCGCGCCGCATATCGCGCCGCTGATGGCCGGTCGAGGCGGCCCCATCCTGATGGTGCAGGTCGAGAACGAGTACGCCTCGTTCGGGCATGACCTGGACTATCTCAAACTGCTGCGGTCGATGTGGCAGGAGCGCGGCATCGAGGGGCCATTCTCGATCTCCGACGGACTGGGACAGATCCAGAAACAGCAGACGTATCTGCCTGGCGCCGTGCTGGGGCTGGACGGCGACACGGATTTCGAGGCCGCGCAGAAGATCGCCGGCGAAGCACCGGTATGGATAGGCGAAGGTTATCCGGGCTGGCTCACGCACTGGGGCGACAAGGACTTCGCGCGTGGCGATTACGCCGGCACCTTGCGCCAGCTGCTGGAGCAGGGGCGTTCGTTCAACCTCTATGTCGTGCATGGCGGCACCAACTTCGGCTTCGGCGCCGGTGCCAACGCGAAGGACGACTACTCGCATTTCGAGCCGGTGATCACCAGCTACGACTATGGCGCGCCGATCGACGAGCGCGGTGCAGCCACGCCCGACTATCACGCCTTCCGCAAGCTGTTCGCTGCACACGCGCAGCGCCCCTTGCCGGAAGTGCCGGCCACGCCGCCGGTGATCCGTTTTGCGCCGGTGACGCCGGTGGCGCACGCCTCGCTATGGGACAACCTGCCGCAAGCGACGCCGGTGCGCGCGCCGCAAGCCAACGAGCTGCTGTTCGCGCAGGATCACGGCCTGGTGCTGTACCGCAGGAAGATCCATGGCGAAGGTGGCGCGCTGACGATAGACGGCGCGCGTGACTACGCCACCGTGTTCAGCGACGGCCTCTATGTCGATGCGGTGTCGCGCGTAGAGAATCCGCGGCTGCGAAAAGGCAGCCGGGTCGATCTCCCGCGCGGGAAGGGGAAATCCGCGTTGGTCGATATCCTGGTAGACAGCTTCGGTCACGTCGGCTTCGGCCAGGCCATGGCCGATCGCAAGGGGATCGTGGGCAGCATTCGACTCGACGGAAACGTGCTGGAACACTGGGATGTCTGCAGCCTGCCGTTGGATGACGGCTTCATCCGCCAGCTGAAGCCGGTGGTGAGCGCACCCTCGCGTGCAGGCATTTTCTTCAAGGCCACGATCCGCCTCGACCAGCTCGGCGACAGCTATATCGACATGGCGCGGTGGACCAAGGGCTATCTGTGGATCAACGGCCACCTGCTTGGCCGTTACTGGAACCTCGGTCCGCAGCAACGGCTGTACTGTCCTGCCTCATGGCTGCGGCGCGGCGACAACGAATTGCTGGTCTTCGACATGCACCAGACCGTTGCCGCACCGATCGAGGGTGTGACGTCACTGCATGCGTAAGCGCATCAAGCCTTGCCGTGAAACAGCTCGCGGCCGATCAGCATGCGGCGGATCTCGTTCGTGCCGGCGCCGATCTCGTAAAGCTTCGCATCGCGCAGCAGGCGGCCGGCGGGGAATTCGTTGATGTAGCCGTTGCCGCCTAGCGACTGGATCGCCTCCAGCGCCACCTTCACCGCGTTGACCGAGGCATTCAGCAGGCACGCCGCCGGGTCGATGCGCGACTTCACGCCGTTGTCGAACTGCTGCGCCACCATGTAGGCGAAGCCGCGCGAGCTCTGCAGCGCGGTGTACATGTCGGCGACTTTCGCCTGCATGATCTCGAACGTACCGATCGGCGCGTTGAACTGCTTGCGCTCGCGCACGTACGGCATGGTGATGTCCAGCGCGGCCTGCATCAGGCCGATCGGGCCGCCGGACAACACCAGCCGTTCGGTGTCCAGCCCGTTCATCAGCACGCGCACGCCTTCGTTGACTTCGCCGACGATATTTTCGGCCGGGATCTCGCAGTCCTCGAACACCAGCTCGCAGGTGTTGGAGCCGCGCATGCCGAGCTTGTCCAGCTTCTGCGCGGTGCTGAAGCCCTTCATGCCTTTTTCGATGATGAAGGCGGTCATGCAGCGGCTGCCGGCGGTGCGCGGTGCCGTGCGCATGTAGACCAGCAGCACGTCGGCATCCGGGCCGTTGGTGATCCACATCTTGGTGCCGTTGGCGACCCACACATCGCCGCGCAGCTCGGCCTTGCAGCTCATCGAGCCGACCACGTCGGAGCCGGCGCCGGGTTCGCTCATCGCCAGCGCACCGACGTGTTCGCCGCTGCACAATTTCGGCAGGTACTTCTGCCGCTGCGCCTCATTGCCGTTGTGATAGATGTTGTTGAGGCACAGGTTGGAATGCGCGCCGTAGGACAGGCCAACCGAGCCGGATGCGCGCGAGATTTCCTCCATCGCCACCATGTGCGCCAGGAAACCCAGGCCGCTGCCGCCGTATTCCTCCGGTACGGTGACGCCGAGCAAGCCCATCTCGCCGAACTTGCGCCACAGGTCGGCCGGAAACAGGTTGTCGCGGTCGATGCGGTCGGCGCGCGGCGCGATTTCCTTTTCCGCAAACGCATGCACGGACTTGCGCAGCAGGTCGATATCTTCACCGAGCGGAAACGGGCGCATCACGAACTCCTGGGGGTGCAGAGTGCCGATTTTAGCCTACGCGCGGGAGCAATGCCGGCCGATGCCCAGGATCAGCAAAAAGCCGCCCGTCTGGATGTTCCGACCAGCTGTTGATTCAAGAGGACCCCTGGCTGAACGCCACTCCGATATCGGGGTGGCGTTTTCTCGTCGTTTTGATTTATTTCGTGTCCAACGATGCCTGGTCAGCCAGATCGGCACGGGTCAGCCTCCCGGACAGGCAATGGGGGCTCTGTCGAGCAAGGGCTTCCGGTCGAAGGACTTTCGATAGAGGGACTGCGCCTCCGCGATCCCTGTAGCAACTTGCTGCTGAGTCAGGGGCGGCGGAGTGGTGATGCCGGGCGACAAAAAGTCCATTTGAATGGACCGCCCCAGATACTGGGCGTACGTCCCTTCCGCCCCCAGTTGCAGGAGCCGATTCATCACGTACTGGATATAGGCATCGTCCTTGGTGACCAGAGGCAACAGACTTAAGCCATCGTCGTGTCCACCTCTGGCGAGCAGGCTGACGATCCGCCAGTCTCCCCGGGCCAGCCCGTCGGAAATATAGCGCGGCGTGTCGCGGCGATAGTCGTCGACATCTTGCGGGGAATACGCAAGACCTGTTCCATTGCTTTGGAATATGGATTGCACGTAGCAGGCCTGCGCATCGGCATTGCCCCGCAATGCTGCCGCTTTCGTCGCCTCGTAGTAGTGCCTGGCCGTTGATTCGTCACCGGTACAACCATCCAGATCGTGCTTCAGTTCTTGCAGAGTCGATTCGTTCTTGTCGAGGTCTGCCGAGCAGCTGGCAAACTGTGCTTGGGCGTAGGGGAGTCGCGCGAGATCTTTGCAAGACCGGATGACGGACTTCATGGTATCGGCCTCGGCCTGGGCGAAATAACACCGCCGACTTTGTTCGAAGCGTGCGGAAATCCGCGCAACATCGGCTCGTTGATCGAGCGTTGTACCGGTCCCGTCCCCATGCGGTGGCGCCACCTCTGGCCGCGTGACAGCCGGCCGTTCGGGCGACACGCCCGACGATGCGGAGGCGACAGGTTTGCTTTCGCTTTGCGAATCGGCTTCGGTCGGGTGCCAATACACCCATGTCGCCGACACTGCAGCGACGGTGGCCAGGAGCAGGAAGCTAGATCGAGTTGCTTTCATAGAATGGCGACCATCATTCCAGGCGTCGGAAACATGGGACTTGCACCATCGGTTTCATATCCTGCCGCATTTCGCACCGTTATCAAGCAAGTGGGGTAGCACGATGGCTCACCGATCGCGTATGCATCATTCCACGCTCCAGATCCACGGCTACCACTGATGGGACCATTCGTGCGCAAGAGTCCGAACCAACCAATGCTTCAAACCCCGTCACGGACGACCGGTTTGCTCAGTACGCTGCTCACTCGGGGACATTGGTCAATACTGAGCCTCTGCCCACTTGACTGGACCTACCTCCAGCTGCGCTAAGATGGCCTTGCCATGCGCAGACGCTTTCACATCAGCCGTCGCCGCCGTGTCCTATGGACGGGGATCGTGCTGTTTTGTCTGCTGTTCCAACAACTGGCCATGGCGGCCTATGCCTGCACGTTGCCCTCGGCCGCAACCGACGTCGCCATGACGGGCGATTGTGCGGCGATGGGCATGGGCTCTAAAGCGAAGTTGGCGGCCGTGCATCACGTAAGTACGGACCCGCGGTGTGCCGAACACTGTTCCGGCAATGCCGTGTCGGCGCATGATGCGAGCCTGCCGACGGTTCCTCCGCTTCTGCTCGCCTCCGTATCACCCGTGTTGCTGGGAACGCTCGCGCACTCAGCTGATCGGGTCGCGTTGCCGAACACGGCGCTGCATCGTCCCGATCCACCGCCCACGTTGCGGTTCTGTTCCCTGTTGATTTAGCCCCCGATCGTTAGCCGTCCATCGGCCGTGCGCGCACGGCTGTGCTGGTTTTCGATTGGAGCTCAACATGTTTTCCCGTCTCTTTGGTGTTCGCGCCTGTTCGGCGCGATATGCGTGCTGGTTGCCGTGGGCTGCCGCGCTGCTCTTTGCTTCACCCGTATGGGCGGTTGGACCCGCCGTACTGACGCTCGATGTGGCCATACGGCAGGCGGTCGAGCGCGCACCGGTGCTGGAGGCGCGCCGCGCCCAGTCGGAATCGGCTCGGCAGGAAGCTGCCCGTGCAGGTGCGTTGCCCGATCCGCAGCTTACTGTCGGTGTCGACAAGCTGGCCGTGCAGGGGCCGGGGGCATTTACGGCTGGCGGCGACAGCATGACGATGCGCACCGTCGGGATCAGTCAGGTGCTGCCTTCACGCAGCAAGCGCCAGGCCGGACGAGCCATGGGCAGCGCCAATGCGGATTTGGCCGCGTCGTCGGAAGTTTCGACCGCCTTGTCGATTCAACAGCAGGTGGCCGATGCCTGGATCACCGCGTGGGGTGCACGCCACGAAGCGATGATGTTGCAGTCCATGCGGCAGGCATGGGCGCAAGACGTGGCTGTGGCGAAAGCGCGATTGCGGGGTGGCACCGGCACTGCGGCAGAAGTGCTGGCCGTTCGCATGGCGGCCCTCGACCTGGAAAACCGCCTCGATGAGGCGAATGCACGCGAAGCTCAGGCCCGCGCGGGCCTTGCGCGCTGGCTGGGCTCTCCGACCGATCAACCCTTGGCGGATGCGCCGGACTTTGCCGTGCTGCCGCATGACGAAGCCTTCTTGCTGGCCAGCCTCGATCACCAGGGCAATCTGCTGAAATGGCCGGCCCGCGAGCGGGCCGCGGAGGCGGCTCTCGCCGCCGCACGCGCCGACAAGCATCCGGAATGGAGCGTCGGCATGAACTATGGCTCCCGTGTGCGCGGCTTATCCGACATGGTGTCGTTGCAGGTCGGTGTAAGCCTGCCGCTGTTCACCCGCAACCGACAGGATCGGGGCATTTCCGCCCGTGCGGCCGACCTGGATGCCGTTCACGCCGAGCACGATGACGCACGCCGCCAGCAGATCGAGGCGATCCAGTCCGCCTGGGCGCAATGGCAATCACTCGGCGAGCAAGTGCGCCGGCACCGCGATGAGTTGCTTCCCTTGGCCAACGACCGCGTGGCCCTGGCGCTCGCCGCGTATCGGGGCGGCGGCGACATCCAGCCCTTGCTGGAGGCCCGTCGCGATGAGATTGCCCACCACACCGACTACGTCCGCATGCAAGCGGAGTACGGCCGTGCCTGGGCGGCACTGGCCTATTTGTTGCCCACTTCGGAGACGACGCCATGAAGCGCGCACTGATGATGTTCGCCGCAGCGGTGCTGGCGATGGCGCTGCTGTTGATCGGCTATCTCGGTGGCCGCGGCCATTCGCCGGCGACGCCATCGCCGACCCATAACGCAACATCCGCGCCGGAAAGCGGCAGCAAAAAAGTTCTGTACTGGTACGACACGATGGCGCCTCAGCAGCACTTCGACAAGCCGGGCCTGTCGCCGATGGGTATGCAGATGGTGCCCAAATATGCTGATGAGAGGCCGGCTGATGAACGGCCGGTCGGCGAGGGCGCCGCCAGGGATATCGTCCGGATCGACCCGGCCACCGTGCAGAATCTGGGCGTGCGCACCGCTGTGGTGGAACGCCGTGTGCTGGCTTCCGCGATCCGGGTTCCAGGCACGATCACGTGGGATCTGCGGCACGCCATGACCGTCAGCGCGCGAGTCGACGCCGTCATTGCCAGGCTCGATGTGCGTGCGCCGTACACGGCCGTCGCTGCCGGCGCGCCCTTGGTCGAACTGCTGGCTCCGCAATGGAACAGCGCGCTGGCGGAATACCGCGCGCTTCAGCAAGTACAGTCGGCCGACGCGAAAGACTTGCGCGCTGCGTCGCGCGAACGCCTGCAGGTATTGGGCCTGACGCCTGCAGATATTCAGTCGTCGCGTCATGGCTCGGATACCGCGATCACCTTGCATGCGCCGCAGGCCGGCATCGTCACGACACTGGACGTGCGTGAAGGCCAGCGAGTCGGCGCAGGCCAGACCTTGATGACCTTGAACGGCCTGTCCACGGTGTGGATCGAGGCGGCGCTGCCGCAAGCGGCAGCCGGCACGGTGCGAGGCGGCACACCAGTCACCGTTGCAGTCGATGCACTACCGGGCCGGTTGTTCCAAGGCACGGTGGAAACGCTGTTGCCGGACATCGACCCGACGACTCGCACGCAGCGTGCCCGTATCGTGCTCGACAATCCCGATGGTTCCTTGAGCCCGGGCATGTTCGCCACCGTGCAGCTCAACCCGGCGCAAGGCGAAGCCGTAGCAGTAGTGCCGGATGACGCGCTGATCGCCACAGGCAGCCAGATGCGGGTGATCGTCGCTGAGGATGGCGGGCACTTTCGGACCGTCGCCGTGCGTACCGGGCGTTCGGCCAGCGGCTACACCGAAATACGCGAGGGCCTCACGGGCGGCGAAAAGGTCGTGACCTCCGGCCAGTTCCTGATCGATTCGGAGGCGAGCCTGTCCGGTGCGTTGGAACGGCTGAACGATCACCCGGTTCAGCCGGCACCGGCCACCAGTGCGCCGATGCCTGGTATGCCCATGGGAGACGGGCGATGATCGGCGCCCTGATCCGTGCCGCGATCGCGTATCGCGTATTCGTGTTGCTGGCGGCGCTGGCCCTCGCGCTGGTTGGCGTATTCGCCGCGCTGCACACGCCGATCGATGCATTGCCGGATCTGTCCGACACCCAGGTCATCATCCGCACCAGCTACCCGGGCCAGTCGCCACAGGTTGTCGAGGATCAGGTCACCTATCCGCTGGCGACCACGATGTTGTCGGTACCCGGCGCCAAGGTCGTTCGCGGCTATTCGTTCTTCGGCGACTCCTACGTCTACGTGCTGTTCGACGACAGCACCGATCTGTATTGGGCGCGCTCTCGCGTGCTGGAGTATCTCAGCCAGGTGCGCGGCAGTCTGCCCGCCGATGTCACGCCATCACTTGGTCCGGATGCGACGGGGTTGGGCTGGGTTTACGAATATGCACTGGTCGATCGCACCGGCCAGCACGATATCGGCCAGCTGCGCGCCTTGCAGGACTGGTTCCTGCGTTTTCAGTTGAAGACCGTGCCGGACGTCGCCGAGGTAGCCAGCATCGGCGGCATGGAGCGCGCGTGGCAGATCGTGCCCGACAGCCAGGCGCTGGCGGCACGCGGCATCACCGTGGAGCAGCTTGTCGAAGCGATCCGCTCCGCCAACGGCGCCAACGGCGGCTCGGTGATCGAGCAGGGCGAGGCGGAGCTGATGGTGCGCAGCGAGGGCTATCTGAAAAGCCGCGAGGGCTTCGAAAACGTGCCGGTCACCGCCAATGCCGGCGGTGTGCCGGTGTTGCTGCGCGACGTGGCGACGGTACGGCGCGGCCCCACGTTTCGTCGCGGCGTCACCGAGCTGGACGGTGAGGGTGAAGTCACCGGCGGAGTGATCGTGCTGCGCACCGGCAAGAACGCCAAGGCTGCCATTGCCGCGGTAAAGGCCAAGCTGACCGAGCTCAAGCGCAGCCTGCCACCCGGCGTCGAGATCGTGCCGACCTACGATCGGTCGCAGCTGATAGATGCGGCGGTGGCGAACGTCTGGGGCAAGCTGCTGGAGGAGTTCCTTGTCGTTGCGCTGGTCTGCGTGCTGTTCCTGGGCCATCTGCGTTCGGCGCTGGTGGCGGTGGTCACGCTGCCGCTGGGCGTGCTGGCGGCTTTCATCGTGATGAACCTGCAAGGTGTGTCGGCGAACCTGATGTCGCTGGGCGGCATCGCGATCGCCATTGGTGCGATGGTCGATGCGGCGATCGTGATGATCGAGAACACCCACAAGCATCTGGAACATTGGCGTGAAGCAAATGACGGACGTGAGCCGCAGGGCGCCGAACGGTGGTCGCTGATCGCCGAGTCCGCCGCCGAAGTGGGGCCGGCGCTGTTCGTGAGCCTGTTGATCATCGCGCTGTCGTTCGTGCCGGTGTTTGCGCTGCAAGGGCAGGAGGGCAAGCTGTTCAAGCCGCTGGCTTTCACCAAGACCTACGCGATGGCGGCAGCGGCGGGCCTCGCGGTAACGCTGGTGCCGGTGCTGATGGGTTATCTGGTGCGTGGCCGCATCCGTGCCGAGCGCGACAACCCGCTCAATCGCGGCTTGATGCACGGCTATCGGCCGATGCTCGAAATGGTGCTGCGCCATCCGAAGATGGTGTTGCTGCTGGGCGGCTTGTTGCTGCTCACCGCGCTCGTTCCGCTCAGCCGACTCGGTAGCGAGTTCATGCCCGCCATGGACGAAGGCACGCTGTTGTACATGCCCACCGCGCTGCCGGGCCTGTCGGCAGGCAAGGCCTCGCAGTTGCTGCAGCTTACCGATCGCATGATCAAGACCGTGCCGGAGGTCGCGCATGTATTCGGCAAGGCGGGGCGCGCCGAAACAGCCACCGATCCGGCGCCGCTGGAGATGTTCGAGACCACCATCACCTTCAAGCCAAAGGACCAGTGGCGTCCCGGCATGACGATGGCGAAGATCAAGGCGGAACTGGACCGGGCCGTACACGTGCCGGGACTGACCAACCTGTTCGTGCCACCGATCCGCAACCGCATCGACATGCTGTCCACCGGCATCAAGAGCCCGGTCGGCATCAAGGTGCTGGGCACCGATCTGGCCACCATGCAGGCCGTGGCCGATCGCATCGAAACCGTGGCGAAGACCGTGCCGGGTGTCAGTTCGGCGATCGCCGAGCGTCCGATCAGCGGCCGCTATGTGGATGTGGCTATCCGCCGTGACGCTGCCGCGCGCTACGGGTTGACCCAGGAACGCGTGCAGCAATTGATCGCCACCGTCGTGGGCGGCGATCCGATCGGCCAGACCGTCGAAGGGCGCGAACGCTATCCCATCGTGGTGCGCTACCCGCGTGCCGAGCGCGGTTCCATCGCAGCGCTGCGGCAGCTGCTGATCGTCGCCGCCAACGGGGCACAGATCACGCTCGGCCAGATTGCCGACATTACCGTTGAGGCAGGGCCGTCCATGCTGAAAAGCGAGGACGGCCAGTTGGCCACGTATGTCTACGTCGATACGGCCGGCAGCGATCTGGGCACGGTGGTCGCCAATCTGCAACATGCAGTGGCGCAGCAGATCACGTTGCCGCCGGGCACCACCGTGGCCTGGTCGGGCCAGTTCGAGTATCTGGCCAGTGCCATGCAACGACTCAGGCTGGTGGTGCCGATCGCGCTGGTGATCATTTTTCTTCTGATCTACGCCGTGTTCCGGCGCGTGAGCGAGGCCGTGCTGATCATGGCCAGCGTGCCGCTGGCGCTGGTCGGCGGCCTGTGGCTGATCTGGCTGCTCGGTCACGCGGTGTCGGTGGCCACGATCATCGGCTTCATCGCGCTGGCCGGCGTCGCCGCCGAGTTCGGCGTGGTGATGCTGTTGTATCTGCGCCAGGCATGGGATCGCCAACTCGCTTTGAATCCGCACGCCGGCATCGAAGAGCTTGATACGGCCATCCGCGAAGGTGCCGTACAACGCGTGCGGCCCAAGGCGATGACAGTCGCAGTGATCCTCGCCGGCCTGTTTCCGATCCTGCTCGGCCACGGTGCCGGCTCGGAGGTCATGCAGCGCATCGCCGCGCCGATGATCGGCGGGATGCTGACGGCACCGCTGCTGTCCATGCTGGTCATCCCCGCCGCGTTCCGTCTGCTGGTCCTGCATCGATTGCGTCGGGCCGATCGGACGAGCATCGCTTATCACTCCAACCCACAAGGAAACTGAAGCATGAAGAAGCACCTCATCACCTTCGCATGGGCTTGCACGATGCTGGCTGCGCCCGCTTTCGTTGCCGCCCAGCAGATGGACCCCAACATGCCCGGCATGCAGCACGATGCCAAACCCGCTGACGCGCAGGGCATGGGTGTGGTCAAGGCGATCGACACCGGCAAGGGCACCATCACCCTTCAACATGAAGCCATCGCTGCGATTGGCTGGCCGGCAATGACGATGCCGTTCAAGGTGGCTTCGCCGGATCTTCTCAAGGTCGCCAAGGTAGGCGACAAGGTGACATTCACCCTGCATCCGGCCGGCATGGCCAGCACGCTGACAGCGATCCGTCCGGCACGTTGAGGGGAACGATCGCCGGCCGGCCCCAACTGTCGAGGGCAGCCGGTGTTTGCGAAGGCGGTGCCGCCACACACGTTGTGGTGCGCGTCGTGGCGATTATTGCGGTTGTCATTTTTGGAGAACGATCATGAAATTGTTTGCGGCTTATCTCGGCATTCCGCTGCTGCTCGCGGGCCTCACCATCGGCCGCGTCGCGCATGCCGCCGATACTTACACTGACGGGTGGGTTAGCCATGTGGACGGCCAGCGTTTGGACGTCTGTTATCGTGCTGCGCCGCTGCCGGCAGTCGGTGCGCGACTGCAGGTCATGCGGGCATCCTTTGTGGTTCCCAACAAGGGGCAGCCCCGCCAACAATTCGCGGTTGCGGGGCGTGCCACGGTAACGTCGGTCATGGACGCACATTGCGTGCGTGCCGAGCTGAGCCAGGGCAAGGCGCAGCGGACCGATCACGTGCAGCGCGCGCCTTGAACGGACGCGACGGCGAGGTCGCCAGGACTGCATGCTTCGCGACGGCCCATGGCGGAGCGGCCAAGGCGTGGCGACAACATCCAGCCGATGTGCTTCACCGTCGTCCTGCCTCGCCAGCCATCGGTCATTCCGCCCGCACGGCTCAAAAATGGTTCGCCGGGCTTTTCTCTGGCGCTGGCTTCCGCCCTGCATCGTAGCCAGCTTTCGGCACAAAAAAGCCCCTGATGTTCGATCAGGGGCTTTGGGTGACAACCTGGAAAATCAACAGCTGGTCAAAACGGCTAGCTCATCAACCGGCGGCTGCTTCTGCGCAGGCGGTGTGTTGCTTACTGACCGCGCATGCGGCCCTGGAAGCGGGTGCCGTTGTTGCCCATGTGCGCCAGCTTGATCTTGCCGATCGCGCTGATGCGCTCTTCGGCCAGGCGGTCGGCGGCCTTGTAGGTCGGGATGTTCTCGTTCTTGGAGATCTCGAAGATGCGGCCGAGGTTGTAATAGATCGTGCGCATCATGCGCATCGCGCGCTCGCGGTTGTAGCCGTCGATTTCCAGCGACACGTTCATCACGCCGCCGGCGTTGACCGCGTAATCGGGCGCATACAGCACGCCGCGACGCTGCAGTTCGTCGCCGATCTCGTCGGTAGCCAGCTGGTTGTTGGCCGGGCCGCAGATGATCTTCGCCTTGATGCGGTCGATGGTCTGCTCGTTGACGGTGCCGCCCAGTGCGCACGGCGAGTACACGTCGGCATCGACGTCGTAGATCTCGTCCAGGCCCACCGCCTCGCAACCCAGCTCGTCGACGCAGCGCTGCACGGCTTCCTTGTTGATGTCGGTGACGAACACTTTGGCGCCCTGTTCGCGCAGCAGCTTGATGAACTCGCCGCCGACGTGGCCGCAGCCCTGCACGGCGTAGCTGTACTTGCCCACGTCCTCATTGCCGTACTTCGCCTGCAGCGAAGCCATCAGGCCTTGCAGCGAACCGAAGGCGGTGAACGGAGACGGATCGCCCGAACCGCCATGCACCTGGTGCACGCCGGTGACGTACTCGGTTTCACGGAACACGTATTCCATGTCGTTGACGTCGATGCCGACGTCCTCGGCCGTGATGTAGCGGCCGTTGAGCGAATTGACGAAACGGCCGAACGCGCGGAACAGCGCCTCGGACTTGTCCTTGCTCGGATCGCCGATGATCACCGCCTTGCCGCCGCCCAGGTTCAGGCCGGCCACGGCGTTCTTGAACGTCATGCCGCGCGACAGGCGCAACACGTCGTTCACTGCCTCTTGCTCGGTCTTGTACGGCCACATGCGCAGACCGCCGAGCGCGGGGCCCAGCACCGTGTTGTGAATGGCGATGATGGCCTTCAGACCGGCGTCCTTGTTGTGGCAGAAGACGACTTCTTCGTGACCCGTGTTGGCAATGGTTTCGAAAATCATGGAACGCTTGACTCCGTGGGAAGGATGCCGGTCAGTGGGGAATGATCCGGCCAAGGCACTGAAAAACCTAAAAAATCGTCGCCCCGAGGCAGGGTCGGGGCGGCGATCGGACGGCGTAGTCTAGTACCTCGCACAAGACAGCCGCACTGCGACGCAGCAATCGCCGCTGTGGCGGGCTCTGTCTGGATGTGCACAATAGCTGCCCACAATGGCCTGCAAATCCCGCGGAAGCCGGGTGTGCCCGTGCATCGGCCGGGCCAGGCCACCGGCCAGTTTCCCGACGGCCGGCCTGCCGGCCGGCCGTCTCCCATCCCCATGGCTTCAGAACGTTACCGTGGCGCGCGCCCAGTAGTAGCGGCCCATCACGTCGTAGGTAGCCACGTCGGTGTTCGAGTTGGTCACGTTGTTCTGATAGAACAGCGGCGGTTGCTTGTCGGCGATGTTGTCGATGCCCAGATCCAGCCGGGTGTGCCATTTCTCGAAGTTGTAGCCGACCTGCACGCTGTTGTACGTGTAGGCGCCGATCTTGCGCACCACCGCCGACTGGTCCGTATCGGCCGACAGCTGCTGGCGTTCGTCGGCGCTGCCGATCTGGGTGCGGCCGATGTAGCGCAGGCGCCAGCTGGCGCTCCACGGACCGCGGCTCCAGTTCAGCATGGCCAGGCTGCGCCAGCGCGGGAAGTCGCCGTAGGCGTAGGTGTACTTGCCGGCGTTGTGGATGGTGACCGACGTGGGATCGCCGGGTACCGGGTTGATGTCGTAACGGGCGATGTAGGTGTTGTTGAGGCTGACATTGAAGCGGCCGAAGCGGCTCTCGTCGAAGCGGTAGGCGATGCTGCTGTCCACGCCCTTGGTCGACAGCGCGCCCAGATTCACCGTGGGCTCGGCCACATAGTTGATCTCGCCGGTGTTGAGGCGGTGGATGAAGCTGCAGAACGGACTTGCGCCATTGCCGTAGCACTGGTTGAGCACGGTCTGCGCCGAAATCGAGGTGATCGTGTCGTTGAGGTTGATGCGCCACACGTCGGCGCTCAGCGACAGGCCGTTGAGCCACTGCGGGTCGTACACCAGGCCGAAATCGAACGACTTGCCTTTTTCCGGTTTCAGCTGGTAGCCGGCGGCGACCGCACCGGAGGTCTTGGCGCCGATCTGCGGATTGGACTGCTGGTAGCTGCCGTCGGTGGGCACGTTGGCGCAGGCTGCGCCATGACCGCCGGTGTAGAAGTTGCACGGATCGTTGACCGTGGGCGAGTCGCCGCCGATGCCGGCATACAGCTCGCTGATGTTCGGCGCGCGGAACACTTGCGACACGGTGCCGCGCAGCAGCAGGTTTTCCAGCGGTCGCCATTCCAGCGCGACCTTGCTGTTGGTGGTGGTGCCGGCGGTGCTGTAGTCGGAGAAGCGCGTGCCGACGGTGAGGTTCAGCGAATGGACGAACGGTTTGTCGGCCAAGAGCGGGACCAGCGTTTCGGCGTAGGCCTCTTTCACGTTGAAGCTGCCCGATAGCACCGTGGTGCAGAACTCCACCACGCCGCACAGGCCGTCCAGGTCGGCCACGGCATTGGGGTCGGTGCGCGTCGAGGTGCTTTCCTTGCGATAGGACACGCCGGCGGCCAGATTGACTGTGCCCGCGGGTAAAGTGAACAGCTCACCGTTGGCGTTGGCCTCGAACTGCTTCACCGTGTAGTCGGTGGTGGCGACCGGGTTGACCTGGACCGCCTTGAGCGCGGCGATGGTGGCCGGGTCGCTGACGTTGAAGAGATTGATCGGCGTGCAGCCGGCGATCGGGTTGGCCGCCGTGCCGCAGGTCACCGTGCCGTTGCCGCTCAGGAACGACGGCCCCAGTCCTTGCTCCAGCTTGGTGTAGTCGAGGAAACCGTAATTGATCGACTTCTGCCGCACCTTGCCGTAGTTGACGTCCGCGTCCCACTGCCAGGAACTGTCGCCGAAGCTGCCGCGCAGGCCCGGATTGAACTGGGTGTTGTACGTGTTGTAGACGTAGCGCCGGCGGCCCAGCGTGGTGATGCGGGTGTTGTACGAGTCGTAGTTGTCGCCGGTGGTGCGGTCCGTGCCGAAGTTGACCCCGAACGGGTTGTAGTAGTTGTTGGCGGAAACCAGGAAGTTGTCGCCGTTGGCGAAAATCGGGATCGGCGCTATCTCGGAGTCCGAGTGCGTCTTGGTGTAGTAGAGGTTGGCGTAGGCCTCGATGTGATCGGCCAGCTTGTACTTGCCGAGCACGAAGAAGCTGTTGCGCTCCTGCGGCGTCTGCAGAATGTTGTCGCGTTGATAGTTGTAGGTATCGGCGCGCGAATAGCAGTGGTAGTCGTCGAGCGAGGTGGCGCCGCTGACGCCCTTGTTGAGCGACACGCGCGAAGTGCAGCCCAGTTGGGCGGCCAGCGAGCCGGGCAAGGTGATCGCACCGGCCGGATTGGCCGAGGAGCCGCTGCGCACGACCTGGCCGTCGGACAGGTTCAGCGCGTCCCTGGAGAAGTCGCGATTGGCGGCTTGCACGGGATCGATGGTGTGATGGGCCACGCCTGCGACGATGCTGCCTTTCTCGCCGGTGTGGCCGGCCGTCAGCGTGAAGCTGCGGCGAAAGCCGTCGCTGTGCCGGCTCTCGCCGAAGTCGGTGGTGAACTGCACGCCGTCGTAGCGGTCGCGCAGGATGAAGTTGACCACGCCGCCGATGGCGTCGGAACCGTAGATCGCCGAGGCACCGTCACTGAGCACCTCGATACGGTCGATCATATTGGCGGGAATGCTGTTGACGTCGTTGTAGGCCAGGCGCACGCCGTTGACCAGGATCAGCGTGCGCTTGTCGCCCAGGCCACGCAGCGAAATGGTCGCCGCGCCGGTGCCGCCGCCGTTGTTGGTGCTGGCGTTGGTGGCGCTGCCGGCGATGGAAGGCAGGTCCTGCACCAGGTCGCCCAGGGTGGCCTTGCCGGTGGCGGTGATCTGGGCGCGGTCGAGAGTGACCACCGGATTGGCCGTCTCT
>Ga0070713_100000959_pt1 | contig 18447 bp, 17 predicted proteins | sample LARL82metaG_FD_65465 | JGI IMG/M metagenome (GOLD analysis project Ga0070713, IMG submission 65465) | Corn, switchgrass and miscanthus rhizosphere microbial communities from Kellogg Biological Station, Michigan, USA - LAR L8-2 metaG | ecosystem: Host-associated > Plants > Roots > Rhizosphere ...
TGCTCTCGACGAGCAGCATGCGCGCCTCGGCGTTGATCGCGCACCAGGTGATGTTATCGGGATTGTCGTCGACGTACAGCGGTACGATCACCAACCCGAGGCCAAGCGCTGCCAGGTCGACCGCGACCCAATCGACGCTGTTCCTCAGGCATAGCGCGACGCGCTCGCCCGGCGCCAGCCCGAGCGAACGCAGCGCCGCCTGCCAGCGACCGATCCGGTCGCCGAGTTCGGCGACATTCACGTCGCGCCAGCGCTCGCGCGTGTACTGGCGGTAGAGCACCTTATCCGGCGTCGCCAGATGCTGTCGGAAATACTGCGCTAGGTTGGTCATGCCGGTGGCGGTCGGCGCCTCGCCAAGCCCTCGGCGCAGGTCCATTCTGACGGCTTTGCCAATCGGGGTCCATCGCGGCGCCATCCCCCGTGGGCGGACTGCAGGTCGCGCCATCGCCCGATCATCCTCCGCGCATTGGCTATACTTGCAACCGGAGGAGCCAGCGATGCCGAACATTTCGATCAAGCGCCGCCACAAGCTGGATGCGAAGCATGCCCGCGCGGTCGCGCAGGCGATCGCGCGTGACCTCAACAAACGCTATGGCCTGATCTGCCAGTGGGACGGCGACGAGGTCGCCTTCGACGGCGTTGGTGTGTCAGGCAACATGCACGTTGGCAAGAGCCAGATCAAGCTCGACGTCCAGCTGTCGTTCCTGCTGGCGCCGCTGAAAGGAACCATCGAGCGCGAAATCAACAAGGAGCTCGACACCCTGCTCAGCGCCTAGGATCGGCAAAGGCCGTGTCGCTGCCTTCGAATATCGCGCGCATCAACGCCCCTTCGCGCGCTTGTATCGTGTCCAGGAATTCGTCGGCGCCGCGCATGCGCGCGAACGCGCTCACGCCGCGTTCCAGGAATTTCTGCAAGGCGCCGAGCCCCGAAGCGCGAGCCGGCAAACGCATGACGACCAGCGTGTTGCGCAGCGCCCGTGAATGCACGTAGCGATCGAGCCCGCGCCCGACTGCGCCGATCAGTGCGATCTGCCGCTCGCGTTCGCGGCGGTTCGCGCACGCGCGGTAGGCGGCGCAGTAGCGCGCGACGCTGAGATCGCCAACAAGTTGGTCGAGCAGCGTGCGGTCGAGCTCTTGCGAGAGTGCGGAGAGGTGCATTGCGTCGGCCACGGTCGCGATGGCCGCCTCCGGCAGCATCCGCACGAGTGTCGGAACAATGCGCGCCAGATCGGCATCGCGGCGGCTGAAATCGCCCGGACCATAGAGATCGGCGCGAAAGAAAGCGATCGCGGGTGCGTAGCGCGGCAACCGCTCCAGATCCAGATAGGTCGCGCTCAGGCGCAGCGACTGGAAGCGTGCCAGCTCGTCGAGCCTCCCGGCGAGCGTGGTCGACGCCGCGCGTCCGGCATGCAGCCTGCGCGAGCGCTCCAGTGCGCCAACGAGACGGTGCGTGGCCGCCGAGGTCACGACCCGGCGTGCGCGGCCACGCGGGCCAGTGCATTTAGATTGTTTTGTCTAGTCGCGGCGGATACAGTCATCGGGCAAGCTGCCGCAATTGCTGCGCACCTTCGTTCATGAGCCATCCCCCCGAACAGGCTGCAATCAGCCGGCGCACCCTGCTCAAGGCGGGGCTGGCCGGCGGCGCCGCGCTTTTCGTGGCGCGCTGGCTGCACGATCGCGCGCAAGACGAGGCGATCGCGACCCCGGCGGATGCGCTCGATTCCTCGGCGCGCTCGATCGTCGCAGCGATTGTACCGGTGTTGCTCGCCGGCGCGCTGCCGACGACCGTAGCCGACCCCAAGCTCGTGACGCAGCGCGTAGCCGACATCGTCGACCACGTGGATCGTGCGCTTGCGGGCCTGCCGAGCGCGTCGCGCAAGGAAGTCGACCAGCTCTTCGCGCTGCTCGCCTTCGCGCCGGCGCGCTGCCTGCTGGCGGGCGTCTGGACGCCGTGGCCCGATGCGTCGGTCGACTCGATCAGCGGGTTCCTGGCTGCATGGCGCGACAGTCGCTTCGCGTTGCAGCGTTCGGCGTATGGCGCTTTGCACCAGCTGGTGATGGCGGCGTGGTACGGTGACTCCAGTGCGTGGCCGGCGATCGGTTACGCCGGTCCGCCGTCGCTGGTGACCAGCTGATGGCTACGCCGCTCGCAAATGCAGTGCGCGTGTCCGATCCTTTCCGTGACGGTGTCGCGCGCGGATGGAAGGTCATCGACGCGTCACGGCTGGACGGCGACCTTGTGCTAGACGCTGACGTTTCGATCGTCGGCAGCGGCGCCGGCGGCGGGACCAGCGCGGAAATTCTGAGCCAAGCCGGGCTCAGGGTCGTTCTAATCGAGGAGGGCCCGCTCGCCACGTCGTCGGATTTCCGCATGCGCGAATCGGACGCGTATCCGCAGCTCTACCAGGAATCCGCCGCGCGCAAGACGCGCGACAAGGCGATCAACATTCTGCAGGGTCGTTGTGTCGGAGGCAGCACGACAGTCAACTGGACGTCGAGCTTTCGCACGCCGGCGACGACCCTCGCTTTCTGGCGGCACGAGTTCGGCATCGAGGGCTTTTCCGAAAGCGACTTGGCGCCGTGGTTCGAGCGTATGGAGGCTCGCCTCGCCATCGCGCCATGGCCGGTGGCGCCCAACGCCAACAACGACGTGCTGCGTCGCGGCGCGCTGGCGCTCGGCATCCCGGCAGCGGGAATTCGCCGCAACGTGAAGGGCTGCTGGAACATCGGGTATTGCGGCATGGGATGTCCCACCAACGCCAAGCAATCGATGCTGGTGACCACCATTCCCGCGGCGCTCGAACACGGCGCCACGCTGCTGACGCGCGCCAGGGCATGGACGCTCGAGCGGCGCGGCGAGCGCATCGGCGAGCTCACCTGCAGCGCGCTCGACGCACGCGGTACCGATCCGAACGGACGCAGCATCCGCGTGCGTGCAAGCACGTTCATCGTCTGCGCCGGCGCGATCGGCTCTCCGGCGCTGCTGTTGCGCAGCCGGCTGCCCGATCCGCACGAGGTGATCGGCAAGCGGACGTTTCTTCATCCGACGGTGGTCTCGGCGGCGCTGATGCCCGAGCGCGTCGATGGCTTTGCGGGCGCGCCGCAAACGATCTACTCCGACCATTTCCTGGACTCGGTTCCGGTCGACGGGCCGATGGGTTACAAGCTGGAGGCGCCGCCGCTGCATCCCATACTCGTTTCCACGACGCTCCCGGAATTCGGCGACGCGCATGCGCGCTGGATGCGCGAGCTGCCACACCTGCAGGTGGTGATCGCGCTGCTGCGCGATGGCTTTCACCGGGAAAGCCCCGGCGGCATCGTCGCATTGCGCGGCGACGGCACGCCGCTGCTCGACTATCCACTCAACGACTACTTCTGGGAGGGAGCACGCCGCGCCTTCGCGTCGATGGCGCAGATCCAGTTCGCCGCCGGCGCCGCCGCCGTGATGCCGGTGCAGGCAAGCGGCCCGCACTACACGCGCTGGAGCGATGCGCAATCGGGCATCGCATCGTCGACGCTCGCCGCGCAGACGACCACCGTGGTCAGCGCACACGTCATGGGCGGCTGCGCATTCGGTCCCGACGCGACGCGCTCGGTGGTCGACACTACGGGGCGTCATCACCAGCTCGAGAACCTGTACGTGATCGATGGCTCGCTGTTTCCCACCAGCATCGGCGCTAACCCTCAGCTGTCGATCTACGCGATCGCCGCCAAGCTCGCCAGCGCGCTGCCCGTGATACCCCGCAGGAGCGGCGGCGATTAGGGTGATTGCTCTAATCGACAGGGCTAGAGTGAAGCTGATCGTCGCAAGACGCCAAACTTCACTCGTCCCTCAAGGAGCAACCATGCAAAAGCAAGCGAACAACGCACTCTATTCCAACCCGGTCACCGACGCGGCGTTTGCGGCGTCGAGGCAACTCTGGCTCGCCGGACTCGGCGCCGCTGCCTACACCCGCGAATGGGCACGCAGCGAAGCCGCCAAGAACTTCCGCGCGCTGGTCAAGGAAGGCGCGGCCGTCGAATCACAAGCCGTGCGCGTGGTCGGCAAGCGCGTCCAGCGCTCGCTGGCGACCGCGACTTCGCTGTGGAACCAGACGCGCGCCACCGCGATGACCACCGCCACCACGCTCGCCGACAGCGCCGCTGCCGCGCTGACCAAGGTCAGGGCTTCGGTCGGCACGAGCAAGGCACCTGCCAAGGTACGCAAGACGGTCAAGACCGCCAAGGCGATCAAGACCGCGCCCAAGCGCAACGCTCGCACGGCTCGTCGCACCAAGCGCGGCATGCGCAAGGCGTAGTACCATCGCGGCTGTTCGAACGCCGCCGCCCTCGAGGACCCCATGCCGGAAACGGCTGTGATGCCACGTCGCCGCAAGCGCATGACATCGCGAGCCGACAAGCGCGGTATGGGGCTCGCGCTGGCCGGCGGCGGGCCGCTGGGTGGAATCTACGAGGTGGGCGCGCTGATCGCGCTCGCCGATTCGCTCGATGGCATCGATCTCAACGACCTCGATGTCTACGTCGGGGTGTCATCGGGCGGCTTCGTAGCCGCAGCGCTGGCCAACGGCATCTCGCCGGCGCAGATGTTCCGGCTGTTCATCGACGACGGCGCCGAAGCGACGCTGTCTCCGGGGTTGTTCCTGCGCCCCGCGTTTGGGGAATTCGCGCGCCGCGCGATGTCAGTTCCGGGTCTGCTCGCCAAGGCGGCACTCGACTACCTCAGGCACCCTCTGAAGCACCGCCTGCTGGAATCGTTGTCGACGCTCGGGCGCGCGGTTCCGACCGGGATGTTCGATCAGCACGCGATCGACGCATTCCTGAAGCGACTCTTCAGCGGTGCCGGCCGCACCAACGATTTTCGCCTGCTGCGGCGCAAGCTGTTCCTGGTCGCGACCAACCTCGACACCGGCGCTTCGGTCACGTTCGGCGAGCCGGGGCACGATCACGTGCCGATCACCAAGGCGATCCAGGCGTCCGCCGCACTGCCTGGGCTGTTTCCTCCGGTCGCGATCGACGGCCAGCACTACGTCGACGGCGCACTCAACAAGACGTTGCACGCGTCGGTCGCGCTCGACGAAGGCGTCTCGCTCCTGTTCTGCATCAATCCGCTGGTACCCTTCGACGCCAGCTCGGCGTCGCGGCATGGGCGGCTCACGGTCGAAAAGCTGCAGGAGGGCGGCTTGCCGCTGGTGCTCGCGCAAACCTTTCGCGCGATCATTCATTCGCGCATGAAGGTCGGCATGGAAAAATACCGGCGACAGTATCCCAACGCCGACATTGCGCTGTTCGAGCCGGATCGCGAGAACGCCGACATGTTCTTCGCCAACATCTTCAGCTACGCGCATCGGGCGCGGCTGTGCGAGGCGGCATTCCGCACCACTCGCGAGAGCCTGCGCGCGCGCCGTGCGCAGCTCGATCCGGCGCTGGCTCAGCGCGGCATTCGCCTGAACGCCGCGCGGCTGGACGATGCGTCGCGAAAGCTGCACGACGCGCTCGACGATCCGCGGCCCTTGCACGCGCACGCATCGGGCGTTCCGCAGGCTGCACGTGACCTGTCGCGCACCCTCGATCATCTGGAGCGCTGGCTCGTTCACGCGCGCTAGCCGCGTACTCGCACACGACGTTCGCAACGCGAGGTTTGCCATGCGTCCCAGCGGGTTCTACACTGCCCGCCAATTCCCGGGGGCGCCATGGCGGAACGCAAACGTCCGCGACAGACACGCGAACGCATCGTCGAAACGAGCCTGTCGCTTTTCAATCGCGACGGGGCGCCGCACGTAACGACGGCGGACATCGCCAGCGAAATGAACATCAGCCCGGGCAACCTCTACTATCACTTTCGCAACAAGAACGAGATCATTGCCGAGCTCTACGCCGCTTTCGAGCAGCGTCTCGATGCGCTGCTCGCCGCGCCGGAGGGCCGCGTCGCCGGCATCGAGGACTTGTGGCTGTTCCTGCATTTGCTGTTCGAGGCGATGTGGGACTTTCGCTTTCTCTACCGCGACCTCGACGAGATTCTGTCGCGCGACCGGCGACTCGCCGCGCGTTTCCGGCGCTTCGTAGGTCGCGGCACGCGCACTATGCTAGAGTTGTGTCGCAGCATGGTTTCGGGAGGGACGATGCACGCCACCGAGCCGCAGATCGCGGCACTTTCGGAAAATGCCGTGGTGATCGCCACGTTCTGGATGTCCTATCAAAAGCTCGTGGCCGCCCCGGCCACGGTCGTGGTAAACGTGTTCAATCTCGACCGCGCGGCGTATCAGGTGCTTTCGCTGATCGCGCCTTTCGTGCGCGGCAGCGATCGTCTGCTGATCGACCAGCTCGGTCGTGACTACATCCGTTAGCAGCAAGGAGCCTACGTGGCGACTCGATGGATCAAATTTCCTCATGCCGACGCCGCCTACGCGTATGCCGGACCCTCGCTCAAGAAGCAGTGGGACCGGCTGCACCGCGGCGATCGCGAGCCGTTTCCCGCCAACGCCGACGCACAGGCCGCGTGGCGCCACTTCCACGCCGGGGAATTCCAGCAGGCAGTCGAAGCCGGGACCAAGGCCGGCGGCGCAGCGCTCAACGCCGCGATCAAGGCACAGACGATCTATGCGACCTACCTGGAAAAGAACGAAAAGAACCGCCTCGCGCTGTTCGAAGAGGCGGCACAATGGGCGCTGACTCGCCAGGACGCGGCGCCCAAGGACGCCAACGCTTTCTATCTGTACGCCTTCGCGCTCGGTCGCTACGGGCAGGGCATTTCGGTGGCAAAGGCGCTGGCGCAGGGCTTCGGCGGCAAGATCAAGACCGCGCTCAACACCGCCCTCAAGCTGCAGCCTTCGCACGCCGATGCGCACATCGCGTTTGGTGCCTACCAGGCGGAGGTGATCGCGAAGGTCGGTGCGCTGGTGGCGGGAATGACATATGGCGCCAAGAAGGACTCGGCGCTGGAACACTATCGCAGCGCGCTCAAGCTCAATCCCGACTCGGCGATCGCGCACATCGAATACGCGAACGGACTGATCCTGCTTATGGGGAACAGCCAGATCGGTGAGGCGACCAAGCTTTACGAGAAGGCGTCGAAATGCAAACCGGTCGACGGGATGGAGCGCCTGGACGTCGAGCTCGCGCGTTCGGAGCTAGAATAACGGCCTGTCCAGCAACCCGGCGCCGTCATGAAGGACTTCGGAATCGAACTTCGCGTGATCGCGTTGGGCCTCATGCTCGTCGCGTCCGGCCTCGGCGCACAGACCGCCGACAAGCGCGGCAAGGCGGCGCCCGCGCCGGTGGCAACGCCGCTCGCACCGGGCCAGATCGACACGCTCAAGCGCATTCGCGAGACCGGCGCGATTCTGATCGGCGTGCGCGAATCGTCGGTGCCTTTCTCGTTCCTCGATGCTAATAAATCGCCGCAGGGCTATTCGGTCGACATCTGCCTGAAGGTTGCCGACGCAATCAAGGCCGAGCTGAAAATGCCCAGGCTCGAGATCAAGTTCGTGCCCGTGTCGTCCGCGAACCGCATTCCGATGCTGCTCGAAGGCAAGATCGATCTCGAATGCGGATCGACCACCAATACCCGCGATCGCCAGAAACAGGTTGCGTTCGCCTACACGACGTTCGTCGCGGGTATCAAGATGCTTGCCAAGAAGAGCTCCAACATCAGCGGCATCGAGGACCTTCGCGGCAAGACCATCGTCGTCACCAAAGGGACGACCAGCGAGCAGATGATGAATATCAAGAACGTCGAGCAATCACTCAAGCTCAACATCATCGTTTCGCCCGATCACAACGAGTCGTTCCGCACGGTCGACGAGGGCAACGCGGTCGCGTTTCCGATGGACGACGTGCTGCTGTACGGACTCATCTCCAAGTCGAAGAAGCCCGATGATTTCGCCGTGGTCGGCAGGTACCTCTCGGTCGAGCCGTATGCAATCATGATGCGCAAGGACGAACCGCAGCTCGAGCGCATCGTCAACCGCGCGATCTCGGATCTTTTCGCCAGCGGCGACATTCGCAAGCTCTATGCGAAGTGGTTTTCGACACGCGATCTCACGGTGCCGATGAATCAGATCCTCAAGGAAGCGTTCGTCGCGCCGAACACGTACCCGGCGTGGCCGTGATGCGCGCTGCTACGCCGCCGCGCTGAGCACCGCGCGCTCCACGGCTTGCGCGCTCGGCGGCGTGGTCCACGGCCATGGCGATAGCAGCGTGGCCAGCACGAGCTTCTCGAATTCCGGCGCGACCGCGTCGATGAGCTTGCCCGGGTCAGGACAAAGCTTATAGTCGGCGACCAGGCCGAACTGCACCGCATCGTTGTATGACAGGATCGACACGCCCATGCCGATGTCACCCGATTGCGGCACCCAGAACATGAGACTCTCGATGGGCGCTGCGCCGAGATAGAGCGGGCTTTGCGGACCCGGGACGTTGGTCATGACCGCGGTGGCATTGCGTGCGAGCGCGCTCAGCAATTGCTCCTGCAACAGGCGCGGTCCGGCGCCCATCGCCGCCAGGATGCCGAGCGATATCACGGGTTGGTACGAATCCTTCAACGCGCGCATGTTGGCGCGCACCGCATAGACGCGCTCGACCGGATTCTCGATACCGAGCGGCAGATCGAGAAACACGAGACCGAAACGGTTGCCAAGTTTCCATGCCTTTTCCGGCGGGCGCAGGTTGACCGGCACCAGCGCGCGAAGGCTGAGCCCGTTGACGTCGTCCCCGTGTGATCTGAGGTAGGTTCCGAGCGCGCCCGCAACCGACGACAGCAGCACGTCGTTGACCGAGCAGTCGAGCGCGCGACCGATCGCTTTGATGTCGGGCAGCGGTAGACGCTCGGCCCACGCGGCGCGCTTGGCGACACCGGGCTTGCCCTTGAATCGTGTCGGCGAATCCTCTTTCATCAGCAGCAGCTTCGCGATTTCCGAGGTCAGCGCACTGCCCTCGCCCGCGAGCGCTACGGCCTTGGCCGGGTCGTTCCACAGCTCGGCGCCCTTGTCGACGATCAACGCGCCGGTTCGGACCGCGAACTTGATCGTGTCGGCGAAAGGCTCGATCAGCGCCGCCAATGGATCGTCGGGGTCGCGCGGCGGCTCTGGATCGGGTGGCGACGCGGGGCCTGGCAGCTTACCTTCGCAATCGGCATCGGTCATCGACAGCATCACCTGGATCAGCGCGATACCATCGGCGTAGCAGTGGTGGATGCGTATGATGACCGCGCTGCCTCGACCATAGCGCTCGACCAGATCGAAGCGCCACAAGGGGCGTCGTTGATCGAGCGATTCGCTCATGAGCCCGCCTACCGTGGCTTCGAGCTCCACCTTCCCGGCATGCGCGGGCAACGCCGAGCGCACGACGTGCGCCGCGAGATCGAAGGAAGCATCGGTCTGCCAGTACGCGCCCGCCGGCGTGAGCACCGGGCGTTGCCGAAACCGCGGGAAGCGCAGGAAACGCTCCGAGACGGTGGCTTTAAGGCGCGACAAGCGGATGCGCTCGCTGAAGATGAGCACGCCACAGATCATCATGAGATTGCTGGGGCGGTCCATCCGCAACCACGCGGTATCCACGCTTGACATGCGCTCGCGCTTGCGGTCGGCTCCTGGTGCCATCGATCGTCCTGTTGGTCCGCATCGCGCCGCGGAGCGCGATTGCTCTGCGTTTGCGAGTCGCGCTAAAGTAGCACACACGCTGTGGCTTTCGAAACGCGCCACGTCACGTCAAGGAGACACCATGGCCACCGCGCCGAAAGACCTCAAGGCAAAATTCGAAGCAGCAGCAGCCGCCGCCAAGCAGACCCGCAAAAAGCCGGACAATACGACACTGCTCAAGCTCTACTCGTATTACAAGCAGGCGACCGAAGGCGACGTCAAGGGCGAGCGGCCGGGCGGATTCGATTTCGTCGGCGCCGCGAAATACGATGCGTGGGCCAAGCTCAAGGGATCGAGCAAGGACGAGGCCATGCAAAACTACGTCAAGCAGGTCGAGAAGCTCAACCGCGAATGAAGCCTAGATCCGTCGCGCGCGGGTCTCGTCCACTAACTGCGCGCGATTAGCTCAGATCGTCAGCTTGCGCAGGGTCTCGGGATTCTTGATCACTGTCGTCTGCCGGGCGCGCGGTGCACCGTAGAGTCCCGCCGGAGGATAGGTCTCGAAGCGCTGAAGCACCGTTGCATCGGTACAGCGCTTGTCGAACACGACACCCACTTGGTCGACGCTGCTGCCGCCTAAACTGAAGCACCGCTGTCCGAGCTTGGCATTGAGCGGCGCAAGCACACCTGCCTGCACTAGGTCCGCGGCCGCACCCGTGCCTGCGAGCTGCAGCTCATACGAATCCGCGATCCCGGCGGCGCCCGGCGCCACCGAGATGACGTCCGGCAAACCGATCAGCTCGCGCGCGAAATTTTCGGCGGCGGTCGCGGGCAGCCCCTGAACGGTGAGCGTCACATTCCTGCCACTGACGCTCACGTGCTGCAGGAAGAATTCACGCGAAAATTCCTCGGCGATGCGCGCGCCGATCGCCTTGATTGCCTCTTCCTCGGTCGCCCAGCTGCCGAGGCCCTTGGGCAGCGTGGTGTTGTAGTAGATTTCCTCGCCGGTCGCGCGATCGACGCACTTGATCGTCCACGAAGTGAGCGTGTACTTGCTCACGATGAGCCCCGAGGCCTCGAGGCGTACCGACAGCTTCTTGATCTTCGCCTCGCCGAGTATCACGATGTCCGGAACATTCCCGGGATCCGCGCCGCCGTCCGACCACGTGCGAAAGCCGAAGGACTTGATGCGTTCCTTCAAAATGTTTTCGGCGACCGGCGAAGGCTGCGCCGGCGCATCCGGCAGGTCGGCGTCGCGCATCCCGATGCGCACTGAAACCTTGGGGTCGCCGTTGGCGCGGATCAGATCGACGCGCTCGTCGCGCGACATCTGATTGAGCGACTTCTGCACTGCCTTCACATTCACCACCGCCTGCGTGGTCATCGACATCAGGCCGTCCTTGCCGGCGCGCGGCTCGCCCTCGCGCACGACCGTGGTCACGAAGCTCCCGCTTTTCGAGAGCAGCCGGTCGCGCACCCAGTCGTAGTTGCTTGCCAGCGACTTCGGATCGACCAGCATCGCCACCGCCTTCTCGACGAGCTGGCTCTTCGAGTCCGCGCGCAGATCGTTTTGCAGCAGCGACTTGTCGCTCTGGTAACGGGGATCGCTCGGGTCGACCAGACCGACCGCGGAAATGAGCATCGCGCCCGGATCACGCTGCGTGGGCACGCTCGCTGCGGGCGCGGCAGCTGTCGGTGCGGCAGCGACGTTGGACGCCGGCGGTGCGGTCGCCGACTGCGGAGCTTCCGCTCCGGATCGCTGCATGGCGTACCACCCGCCGATGCCGAGCGCGATGACCGCTACACCGACGATGGCTGCGATCGCTGGTAGCTGCGACTTGCCGTTGCGAGAGGACGTTGCGGTGGGCGGCGTGGCGTCCGGCGGCGGGGGCGGCGCAGCGTCGGGCGGCGAGGGCGGCGCGGTCACGGTTCCCGACTGTGGAATTCGCGCCGCCGGTGGCGCCGGGACAGCTGCCTGCGCTGACGCACTCGCCACGGGCATCGACGGCGCCGAGATCAACGTGGCATCGGCCGACGTCGCCTCGATGGCGGGCACCGGCACCGATTCGCGCGCCGCCGCGCTACGGATTGCGACCGCGAACTCGCGCGCGCTCTGGAAGCGGTCATCGGCGCGCTTGGCCAGCGCCTTTTTCATGACTGCGTCCATCGCGGGCAACACCTGAACGTTCAGCGTCGACGGCGGCAGCGGATCCTCCTTGAGAACCTTTTGCATGGTCGTCGTCGCCGAGCCCGCGAACGGACGCTCGCCGGTGAGGAACTGATACAGGATGACGCCGGCAGAGAAGATGTCCGAGCGGCCGTCGACCGGCAAGCCCATGATCTGCTCGGGCGACATGTAGCTCGGCGTTCCCAGCACCGTGCCCACCTGCGTGAGGCTGGACGATTCGATGTGCGCGATGCCGAAGTCGGCGACCTTTACCGTGCCGTCGTCGAGCATGTAGACGTTGGCGGGCTTGATGTCGCGGTGGATGACGCCCTGGCGATGCGAGTAGTCGAGCGCGTCGAGCATCTGCGACATGATGCGCACGATGTCGGGCATGGCGAAGCGCTCGTTGCTCTCGAAGTATTCCTTGAGCTCGCGGCCCTTGACGAACTCCATGGCGATGAACCAGACGCCGTCGTCCTCGCCGAAATCGTAGATCGAGACGATGTTGGGGTGACTCAACCGCCCCGCCGCCTGCGCTTCGCGGCGAAAACGCGCGATCACAGTTGCCGATTCATCGCCGATCAGCTGGTCGGAGCGAATCGTCTTGATCGCGACCACGCGCTTGATCATCGGGTCGTAGCCTTCGTAGACCACGCCCATCGCGCCGCGACCGATCTCGCGCCGCAGCTCGTACTTGCCGAGTGTGCCTTTGTCCGCCATGGCCGCCCCTGACCCCGAAGCGACGACGCCGGCGCGAGCGCCGGCGTCGCCTCCGGGGTTTCAACGCATCACTTGTACTTGTTGTCGATTTCCCAGACGGACTTCTGCACCAGCCGCTGCACCATCGTATCCAGCGACACGCCGCCCTGCTGCGCCTGCGACACGCCGAGCACCGACGCGGACTTGGCACCGAGTTCCATCTTCTCCTCGGTATAGCCTTGCGCGACCTGCTCGGTGGACTCGGCGTCGATGATCTTGTAGCGCATGCCGATGATCCAGACGCCGCTGGATTCGCTGGTGTGCACCGAGCTGATGCCGGCACCCGCGACGGTCCCGGCCTGCGCGGCGCCGCGCGACCCGCCGAACACGCCGAGCAGTCCCGCCATCTGGCCGATCGCGTTACCGTCGAATCCCTGCTGCGCAGCGGCGACCTGCTCAGCCTTGAGGATGTCGAACTTCACGATGTACTTGGTGCTCTTAAGCTTGCCCATGCGCAGAAACTTGCGCGCGGCGTCAGGGTCGCCGAGGTTGTACGCCAGCTCGAATTCGCGCTGGATGGGACCGAGGTTGGAACGCTCGAGCACCGGGAAATTGGCCTTGGAAAGCTCAAGTTCGCCGAAGTCGGCGATATTGTTGGCGGTGTATTTCTGGAGGAAGGTCGCGTTGTTGCTCTTCATCTCGCCGGGGATGACGACCAGCGCGGGGCCTTTCTTGTTGACGTTGGTGTAGGTGACGTCCTGGTAGAGCGCCTGGTCGGCCGATGCGTTGGCTTTCTGCGACGTCTCGCTGCCGGCGGTCGGCGACGGGTTCCCGAATTTGGGCTGCGCCGCGGCGGTCCCCGCGATCAATGCGATGCCGAGCGCGAAGGCCAGCACGGGTATCGATTGGTGACTGTGCATGTTCGGTTCTCCTGTCAATCCACGATATTCACATCGAGCATGTCAAGGCTTCGCAGGCGGCCTCACGCCCGAACCCATCCCGGCGTTGGCGCAATAGTCGGCGTAGAGCTGCGAGACCACCTCGTCAGCCTGCTCGTTGACGAGCACCAGCGCCATGTGCTGCACATCGGCGCCCGAATAAGAGCTCGAATGCGCGTGCGATTCCGCGACCACGCGACCGTTGGCGCCGTAGAGTGTGAAGTCCATGTTCACCGAGACCTGGTTCACCGCCATCAGCGGATTCATGCCCGCCTGCGCGCTGATCAGTCCGCGCAGCACGAAGCTCGCACCGAGTTTTTTCGACGCGGCCAGTGCGGCATCCGGATCGTTGCGGAAGTAGGCTTCGATCTCTGCCTGCGCGATCTGGCGGCGAATCTCTTCGGGCGTGTAGGTGCGCAAGCCGAGCGCGCGAAGGCGATTGTTGATCGCCTGGAAATGCTGGCCGTAATTCTGCTGCTGCGCGGCGATGTAGCCGTTCGACTGGCGCTCGCCGATTACAACCATGATCTTCTTGTCCTTGATGTTCGCGCGGCAGGGGGTCGACAGGTTGACCGCGATGCGATCCTGGCGCGCCTGCTCCTCGAGACGATCGCTGTCGTCGGGCTGCGAAAACTTGAAACCCTGCCCGTGCGCGGTCGCGAAGGGCATCGCAAGCAGGAGCGTAAGCAGGAGCGATGTCGCGCGCATGCTGGGCAAGAACCCCGGCGTCGGCCGTCTGAACATGAATACGGCAGGGTAGCCCAACGCATGCCGGAAATCCATATGGAATATTCGACATGCCCCAACGCCGACGCGACGTGCGCGACGACTTGTGGCCGACAGCGGAGGCGCTGCGAAGACGTTCTTACTTGAGTGCCGCCTTGGCGAGCGTGCCGGCGGTCTTCGCGGTCTTACGGGCGGTCTTGGTCGCCTTGGAAACCGTCTTGGCCGCGGTCCCGCTGGCAGACGACACCGGGCGCGCAGAGGCGCGCTTGGCGCTATTCGCCATGCGCTTCACCGGAGACGTGCGCGGCCGCTTGATGCCCTGCGCCTTGAGCAGCGCATTGACCGCCTCCGAAAGCTCGTTGACGCGCTCGGTGAGGCGCTCGACATCCGACGACGTATAGACGCCCAGCTGACCGAGCGCGCGCGCGACGCGTTCCTGAAAAACCTGCTCGAGCTTGTCCCAGGTTCCACCGGCCATCGCGTGCATCTCCTTTGCCTTGGAGGTGGCAGCATCGCGCGCCGCTTCGGCGGTCGAGGCAGCGGCCTGGCGCGTCTTGGCCTCGAGCGCCGAGCCCTGCCTGACCAGCGTCTCGAACACCTGCTTGCCCCCGGTCTGTGCCTTCGCGAAGGCGCCGAGCCCGGCAAGCCAGATCTGATGCGATGACTTCAGTACGGACTGCGACAGGCTGTCGCCTTGCGCGGACTTTTCCGAAGCGAGACCCGCCTTGGCTTTCTTGAGCATGCGATTCCTCCCGCGTGGCACGTACACCATACGCCGAGTGCCGATTGTAAGCGATGAAAACGCCATCATACCGGGCGCGGCAGCGCGAAGGGACGATGCGCGCGCCACGCGCCTATAATGCAGGCGCCGCGTCCGGCGTCACGGAAGCGATGGCGCGACGGCGCGCGGAAGCTCTCGCGATCGACGCGCCAGCGAGAACCCTGAGGAGGAATCGCGATGGCCTATTTCGTCACCGGTGCGACCGGCTTTATCGGTCGCTTCCTGGTCGAGAACCTGCTCAAGCGCGGCGAGCCCGTGTTCGCGCTGGTGCGCAAGGGTTCGCAGAAAAAGCTCGCCAACCTGCGCGAGATGCTGGGCGTCGACGACAAGCGCCTGATCGGCGTGATCGGCGACCTTTCCAAACCGCGCCTAGGCCTGTCCGACGCCGAAATCAAGCAACTCAGGGGCAAGGTCGATCATTTCTTTCACCTCGCCGCCGTCTACGATCTCAAGGCCAGTGCCGAAATGCAGGAGCGCGCCAACGTCGAAGGCACTCGCCATGCGATCGAGCTCGCCGAAGCGCTCAAGGCGGGATGCTTTCACCACGTCAGCTCGATCGCAGCCGCCGGGCTCTACGATGGCGTGTTTCGCGAAGACATGTTCGAGGAGGCCGAAGATCTCGATCACCCGTATTTCAAAACCAAGCATGTCTCCGAAGGGATCGTGCGCGACGAATACAAGCGGCCGTGGCGCATCTACAGGCCCGGCTTCGTCGTAGGGCATTCCAAGACGGGCTACATCGACAAGATCGACGGTCCCTACTATTTCTTCAAACTGATCCAGCGCATGCGAGCCATGCTTCCGCCGTGGGTTCCGACGATCGGCATCGAAGGCGGGCGGATCAACATCGTCCCTGTCGATTTCGTCGCCGACGCGCTCGACCACCTTGCGCACAAGAAGGGGCTCGATGGGAAGTGCTTCCACCTGACCGATCCTGCTCCGCACCGCATCGGCGAGGTGCTGAACATTTTCGCCAAGGCGGCGCACGCGCCGCAGATGACCATGCGCGTGAACGCGCGCATGTTCGGCTTCATCCCGGCGCCGATCCTTTACGGAATCGGCTCGCTCTCGCCGGTCAAGCGCATGGTGCGCGCGGTGCTCAAGGATCTCGGCATTCCCCAGGATGCGTTTTCATTCATCAACTGGCCGACGCGCTATGACAACCGGGAAGCCACCAAGGCGCTCAAGGGCTCGGGCATCACGGTTCCCGAGCTGCCTGACTACGCGCCGCGGCTGTGGGACTACTGGGAACGCAACCTCGATCCGGACCTGTTCATCGACCGCAGCCTTGCGGGACGCGTTCGCGACAAGGTGGTAGTGATCACCGGGGCATCGTCCGGAATCGGCAAGGCCACCGCGCTCAAGCTCGCCTCGGCGGGCGCCAAGGTGATGATCATCGCGCGCGGAGAGGAGAAGCTGCTCGAGACAAAAAAAGAAATCGACGCCGCCGGCGGCAAGACCTGGATCTACACCTGCGATGTTTCCGACACGGCATCCTGCGATGCGCTGGTGAAGCGCGTCCTCGTCGAACATGGCGCGTGTCATTACCTCGTCAACAACGCTGGCCGCTCGATTCGTCGCGGGATCATCAACTCGCTCGACCGCTTCCATGATTTCGAGCGCACCATGCAGCTCAATTACTTCGGTGCGCTGCGGTTGATCATGGGCTTCCTGCCGAACATGATCGAGCACAAGCAAGGACACATCATCAACATCTCGTCGATCGGCGTGCTCAGCAACGCGCCGCGTTTCTCCGCGTACGTCGCGTCGAAATCCGCGCTCGACTCGTTCTCCGCGTGCGCGGCGTCGGAATTTGTCGACAAGGGCGTTCACTTCACCACGATCAACATGCCTCTGGTGCGCACGCCGATGATCGCGCCGACCAAGATGTACGAGAACGTACCGACGCTGTCGCCCGAACAGGCGGCCGACCTCGTGGTCGAGGCGATCGTCTACCGCCCGGTTCGGATCGCCACCCGGCTCGGGATTTTTGGCGCCGTAGCGCACGCGATCGCACCGAAGCTCACACAGATTCTGCTCAACACCGCGTTCCAAATGTTTCCGGACTCCAGCGCGGCCGCCGGCAAGAAGGACGCCGCGCCGCAGCCGTTGTCACCCGAGCAGATGGCTTTCGCGCAGCTGACGCAGGGGATTCACTGGTAACGGCCTGCCGCTAAGGAGTTCACGGCGCGACCTGCACAAGATGTAGTCTACTTGCGGAGGCGGTTGAATGCCGCGAGAATAGCATGGGGCTCGTTTAGTGACTGGTTTTGGGGGGAAGCACGTCAGCCGGTCTGCGAACACGAGCGCCGATGCGAATACCGGTTCTGTATCGAAAGTGGCGGTCCTGGGGATGGCGCCATCGCGCCGAACTAACGATTGCGGGGAGACAACAATGAAAATTGGATCACTGTTCTGGGCTGCGATTGCTGCCACGACGTTGGTTGCCTGTTCGACAACCAGACCGCCTGAGTTGAATCCGTTCACTCGTCCCTTTTTTAAGACCCAGACATGTTCGGGCGCAAGTTGCCCGGTCACAGTCACCGTGACGGAAAATGCTGCAACCGGTACCTGCTCGGCCACTGTTGACTATGGAGTCCTTGACCTCAGCCAAGGCGCGGGCGCCAAGACGATTGCCTGGACGATCAGCGACGGCTACAAATTTTCCAATGAATCCTACAAGTTCGCGATCGTCATCAAGACCGATCCCAAGGGGCAGTTCAAAAACGCGAAAGTGCAGGCCGGCGGCAAGCGTCTGGTCCTCGACTTCGTTCATTCCAGCGCGGGCAACTCCTACACATACGGCCTGAACTTCCAACGTGATAACGGCACTGACAGTTTCTGCGACATGCTGGATCCGTACATGGTGGACTAGGCACTCGTCAGATGCTGGAAAGCCATGCTCGAACGTCGTTGACGGTGTCCCGAAACGAAAGTGCGCGTCCAGCCGCCTCGCACTCCACGAATACGTCGCTCCCGAGTGCCGCCTGCGTCCGCGCGACCACCGGCCCCAGGAAGGCTTGATCCACGGCGTCGCGGTGAATCCCGGTGATGCGCATCTGATTTTCAACGGCGCCGTAGTACCGCGCCGCACGCCGCCACTCTGCACGAAGTCCTGCGAGGCCTGCTGACACTTCAAGCACGCTCTGCACCGCGGGTTTCGAGCCGGTCTCGTCCGAGAGTTCCAATACCTCCCGCAGCAATGCCGCGGCAGGCTGCTCGGACCCCTGCGCGATCGCGACGATCGCGAGATTGAGCAGCGCCACCGCCGTGAAATCGGGATTCCCGAGCTCGCGGGCCAACGTTTCGCATTCACGGTATAGGACGGCGGCAGATTCCAGATCACCGTCGAGCCGATGCAATTGCGCCAGCGCGTTGGATGCGGTCACGATCCGTTGCTTGTTCCCCGATTCACGAGCGATCGCGATTGCTTCGTCACAATGCACATGCGCGCTGGCGCGATCGCCCTGTCCGAGCGCCGCCATTCCAAGGTTATTGAGCACGACGACCGTGAAATCTTTGCCACTGACAACTCGCGCGATCGCAAGGCTTTCGCGAAGA
>Ga0070713_100000965_pt1 | contig 18407 bp, 18 predicted proteins | sample LARL82metaG_FD_65465 | JGI IMG/M metagenome (GOLD analysis project Ga0070713, IMG submission 65465) | Corn, switchgrass and miscanthus rhizosphere microbial communities from Kellogg Biological Station, Michigan, USA - LAR L8-2 metaG | ecosystem: Host-associated > Plants > Roots > Rhizosphere ...
GTCGTTCCGAGCCACAAGATGTAACTACGACCCTTGGCGCACTGCTCGTAGTATTGTTAGATAGCCTGTTCGTTATCAACTGCCTGCTTATTGTTTATCGGATAGTGCGACCTGCTCCATGTATCACCATTAGCAAAGAAGGCGTTGTAGACAATGCCTCGCTCATCTATCGCGGTCTTGGCCTCATTCGCTGGTCTGACATTTCAGCAGTCTGGGTGTTTACATATTCATTCAATACGGCTCTAATGATCAGGCCAAGCGACTGGCAGCGCTACAGTGAAAAGATGTCGTTGTGGTTGCGTGTGCAGAGGTGGTGGATCACCAAGTCATATTGGTCCAGATCTTCGTACGTTTGTATCCCACAATATATGCTGCCACAAGACGCCAGATTTGTTCGCCTGGATATAAGCACCGCCTACTACCAGTGGCATCCTCATACAGACGGGTCCATCTTGTTCGATTGATACGGTGCATTTATTCTGAGCAACTTACTTCGGCCAGTCGCGCGTCGCCTCGTTCAGCCGGGCGAGCACCTCGCTCCAGGGGACGCGGGCGGGCGTGCCGTCGCGGAAGACGATGTTGCCGCCGACGATCACCTCGCTGATGGCATGCGGCGTCATCGAATAGACGACGTTCTTCTCATAGCTGATCGGCGGCTGCAGCGAGGGGTCGTCCATGTCGAGCAGGACGAAGTCGGCGTATTGTCCGGCGGCAATCGTCCCGGCGGGAATCTCCAGCGTCGCGCCGCTGCCAGCCGTGCCCATCGCGAACGCTGCCTCCGCGGGCACGACCTCCGACGAGAGATGCGTCACCTTCTGCAGCAGCGCGCACATCCGCATCTCGTCGAAGACCGAGACGCGATTATTGGAGCAGCCGCCATCGCTGCCCAGCCCCAGCTTGATGCCCGCCGCCTGCATATCCACGATGCGGGTTACGCCGTCGCCGAGGAACATATTGCTGGCCGGGTTATAGACCAGCCGCACGTCGCGCTCAGCCATTAGCGCGAGATCGTCATCCTCCAGCCAGCAGCCGTGGATGATCGTCATCCGCTCCAGCGCCAGCCCCAGCGACTCCAGCCAGCGGATCGGCGTCTTGCCGTACTTCTCGCGGATGGTGTCGCGCTCGTAGCGGCCCTCGGCCACGTGGATATGGAAGCGCGTGCCAAGCTCCGCCGCCAGCGCCGACCCCGCCTGAATCATCTCCGGGCTGGCGCCGTGCGGCGAGTGGGGTGCGGGACAGATGTGCACGTCGTCGCGGCCCTGATATTCCTGCCAGAGTTCGCGGGTGCGCGCCACCGCATCGCTGATGGGCTCCTGGTATTCACGCGGCGCCCCGTCCCAGTCGTACATCGTGCGCGCCAGCATCAGGCGGATGCCCAGGTCGTTGGCGGCGCGGATGACGGCGCGGTCGTTGGTGTTGCCATCGCGGTGGATGTAGAAGAAGTCGCAGACAGTGGTGACGCCCGCCCGCAGCATCTCGGCGAAGGCGAAGAGCGCCCCGGCATAGACGGTCTGTTCGTCCATGTAGGGTGTGTAGCCGTAGAGCGCGCGGTCGCGCCAGGTGAAGAAGTTGCAGTCGTCGGCGATGCCACGCAACATTGACTGGAACGAGTGATTGTGCGCGTTGATCGTGCCAGGGACGAGCAGCCGCCGGGGGTAGCGCTCCACGGCAGTATCCGGTGGCAACGTGCTGACCGGCTGCACGGCTGTGATGCGCCCACCATCTATCAAGACGGCCATATCGGCCTGAAAGCGGCCATCGAGCAGAGTCTGTTCGGCGAGCAGCGCGCGGGCTGGCGATGAAGACGATGATGGCATGGGTGTTTTCGCTTTCTCGGGATATTCGTGTGCGTGACGATATGCGGGCAAGGGAGGTGGTGGGCCACTTTCGCGGCATTCATGCCGCGGCTAATCTCGCCTGTGTATGCCGTTTTACATCATTATAGAGGCTACGTAGGATCCAGGACGATCAACGTTGATGTGGTTGGTGGTTTTGCCTCGGTTGTGAAGGGTGTGGACGAGCGCCACATGCGTACGATGATCGCCAGCGGCACGAGCAGCCACGCCAGGTTGGCCATCAGCACAACCGGGAAGTGCGGTGCGGCATGCGGACCCGCGAACTCCTCGCCGAGGATAATGGTGATGTTGGTGAGCATGACGGCGCTATAGAGCAGGCTAGGCAGGCGAATCCAGTCGCGCCCACGCGTCCAGGCGTAGATGGCGACGGCATAGAACGGCCCGAAGGCGAGGTTGTCGATCCAGATGGTCATTTTCCACCAGACCGGCCGCGCCATCAGCAGCGGATCGAATGTGGCGCCCCACCAGTGAATCGCGTCGACGGCGGGCGCGGGCGGCCAGAGCGGATAGGTGAAATGGTACGGGTTGGCGATGATGATCTGCTCGATATCCACGATATAGGTGATGAAGAGCAGGTTGATGACGAAGAAGGCGATGATGAACACATCGAACGGACGCTCCCGCAAGGGAATCGCGCGCCTCATGACATAATCTCCCGGTTATGGGGCGAGTAGGCGACTCACGTCACGCCTATTTCTGTCAGCTCAGTATACCAGGTTGCCTCAACCGAGAATCGCACTTGGGTTATCCGTTGTGCCCAGGGATGTGGTCATCGGCAGTCAAGCCGTCGCCGTTCTGGGTGATAAGCGGCATCTGGAAATTGGCACGGTGAAGATCGCCTTGCGCTAGTTCGTGCCCCTCATCAAGCTCTCTCTGCACAAGCGAAAGATAGATGTTGTCATAGGTTGGTGGATTATTCGTCACGCTGAGCTTCCTGCTCATCTGGCGCGTGCCATGGGCATCCTGCACGGTCAGCGTTAGGGTATAGCTGCCAGCAGCGGCATAGGTATGCTGCGCCTGGGCGCCGTCTGCCTGGGCACCATCACCGAAAGCCCAGTGATAGCGTAGCGTATTCTGTGGCGCCTGGGGATCATGGGGATCAAAGGCACCCTGGGCGGCCAGCTTGATCGCGACTCCCGGCCGGAGACTGCCGAGATCGCTGATTGCCGCCAGGGGTCCAGCCGGAAGCTGGTCGAGGACAACCGAGCCCACCAGGGCCGGTTGGTTGAACATCCAGGCCTGGAGCATGGTCTGGAACGCGAGCGCAAGCACCAGTGCCTGCGACTTACTGGTCTCGCCGTTGGCATAGCCATTCATAAGTTGGATCGTGTCCAGATGGCTATCGAAAGGATACATTTCATTGTTCGGGATATTAGGGGTGTGGAAGACACCAGCTTTATCATCGTAGATGCCCTCATCACCTGCGATGAATTGTAAAGCAGGTACATTGGCGTCATCAAAAGCCTGATCGTCGCTGCCTCCCAGGTAATCGGGCGTAAGCGCCATCTTTGAGATCTGATCGGAGGTAAAGACCGGTTGACTCACATCCTGCCCTTGGTCGCCATGATAAGTGACCGAGGTATAGCCCATCATGCGCATTTCATCGGCAACCGTCGGGAGCGCCGCCTTGATCAGGTCGCCGAAGAAGATTTGCCGTCCGTTGATATTCCTGATGTGTAGGGGGATAAGTGGGTTGCTGGCCTTGCCCAGAAACCGCACTGGATAGGAGAACCCGGACTGCTCCTCATTGATCATCGCCACAATACTTTTAGTAGCAATATCGCCATTGACGGTTTCGTTGGCATAGTGATAGGAACCGAGAACGCCCTGTTCTTCGGCATCGAAGAGCACAAAGCGCAGGGTGCGCGCGGGATAGAGCTGATGCGTCCGCCAGTAATCGCCCAGCGCTTTGGCTTCACCCAGCAGAATGGCGCAGCCGCTCGTATCGTCGAAGGCCGACCCCTGGGAAACGTGCATGCCGTCGTAATGGGTGCTGACGATGACTACCTGCTCGGGATGCAGTGCGCCGGGAATGGTGATCTCGACATTGTAGCTGGGTGAGTCGCCCGCGCGACCAATCCAGCCTCCCGTGGATCGCCCAAACGTGGTGAACGTGTCGTAGGAGACCTGCGGGTGAAAGCCCTGCAAGTTCCGCTGCATTTCTTGCACCCAGTATTGGGCAAAGGCCTTGTGCCCATTGTGCTCCGATGAGTTGTCAAATCCCGACTCACGTTGCTGGAAGGTCATGGACATGTAGTAAAGCTGGTCGTAGACATAATTGGCGTTGACGGCAGGGAACTCATACGTGGGTGTGGCAGTTGTGGTCGGACGTGTCTTGCCCTGAGTGGGTGGGAAGGTGCAGGCTGAGAGCAGGAGCAGGCCAGAGATGAGGAAGAGCAGTGGCAGCGACCGCGTCCGCATGGAGCATAAAGCCGGGGCCTTGCCTCGCACGAGAAGTCCTGGCATGGAAGTAAGTCACCTTTCAGTGGTAAGTTACCTCAGCGTCTGCTGATTAGCGCTATTGGATACGCCACACGGTTACTATGTTTGTATGAGTGTGATAGGAAAGCGTGAAGTGTTGCCTAAGGTTAAGACGGCGTGGCGGTCACGATACGTTTGAGGGCTGGCAAACGTGCATCGTCCAAGCTAATTGGAACTGTATGGTGGACCGGGACAGCGCCACATGAGGAAAGCGGTAGCGGGACGGCGCGCCTGGCCATCAAGGGTACCTTTGGGCGACTACATTGAAGCAATGGAGGCAGCGTTCGCGTGGTTTGAGCGTGCCGCTGCCGCAGGCTGAAGACCTGCGGCTAATTGTGCGATTACCATGCCATTGCTCAGGACGAGTGGATACGTCCCAGTCGGATTAGCTGCGCCGCGAGGTTGCCCCACTTCCGCTATGGCCCCTAGCATCTATCGTGAGAAACTGCTCCTCCCTCAGAACGTGCGCGACCACTCTTTCGGCCAGCGCTCGACGACGACCTTCTTATCGGTGTAGAAATCGACGGCGTCGCGGCCCTGCGCGTGCAAATCGCCGAAGAAGCTGTCTTTCCAGCCGGAGAAGGGGAAGAAGGCCATCGGCGCCGCCACCCCGACGTTGATGCCGATATTGCCCGCGCGCGCCTCGTAGCGGAACTTGCGCGCCGCCGCGCCGCTGCTGGTGAAGAGACATGCCATGTTGCCGAAGGGCGAGGCGTTGACCAGCGCAATCGCGTCATCAATCGTCGCCACGTGCATCAGGCTGAGCACTGGGCCAAAGATTTCGGTGCGCGCCAGCTCGCTCTCCGGGCTGATGCCTTCGAGCAACGTCGGGCGAATGAAATGCCCCTGCTCGTGGCCAGCGACCTTCGCGCCGCGCCCATCCACCAGCACCGTCGCGCCCTCACGCTCGCCCTGCGCGATCAGCGACTCGATGCGCTGCTGGCTGGCGGCGGTGATGACCGGCCCCATCTGCACAGCGGGATCGAGGCCGTTGCCGACGTTGCGCGCGGTGGCCATCGTGGCGATACGCTCGCGGAAGGGCGCCTCCGCCTCGCCGACGGTGATGGCCACCGAGGAGGCGAGACAGCGCTGGCCCGCGCAGCCAAACGACGAGTCGGCGACGATGGTCGAGGTCATCTCCATATCGGCGTCGGGCAGCACAATCACCGGATTCTTCGCGCCGCCCTGGCACTGGGCGCGTTTGCCGTTCGCCGCAGCCCGGCCATAGACATATTTGGCGACCGGCGACGAGCCGACAAACGAGATCGCGCGCACCAGCGGATGATCGAGCAGCGCGTCTACCGTCTCGCGTCCGCCGTTGATCACGCTCACCACGCCTTTGGGCAGATGCAGCTGGTCGATCAGGTCGAAGACGCGCGCCATCGTCATCGGCACCTTCTCGGACGGCTTGAGGATGAAGCAGTTGCCGCAGGCGATGGCGTAGGGCAGGAACCAGAGCGGAATCATGCCGGGGAAGTTGAATGGCGTGATGGCCGCGACGACGCCGAGCGGCTGGCGCAGCATATGCTCGTCGATGCCACGGGCGATATCCTCGACGTTGTAGCCCATCATCAGCGAGGGGATGCCACAGGCCACCTCGACATTCTCGATGCCGCGCCGCAGCTCGCCCTGCGACTCCGCCAGCGTCTTGCCACATTCCTGCGTTGTCAGGCGGGCGATCTCGTCGAAGTGCTCTTCCAGCAGGTTCTTGAGTGTGAAGAGATACTGGATACGGTCGGTAGGGGGCGTGCGCCGCCACTCGTCGAAAGCCGCCTGCGCCGCCCGCGCCGCCTCGTCCACCTCGTCGGCGGAGGAAAGCGGGACGCGAACGATGGTTTCAGCGGTGGCGGGATTCTGCACGTCAAGGAACTCGGATGCCTTCGAGCGCCGCCATTCGCCCGCGATATAGTTGTAGACCTGGCCGTCCTGTATCATCCGCTCCTGCCTCATTTCGCATACATTCGCATTCAATCGACTCCGCTGCGCGGCCCGTTCGCACCGATGATACCAAGTCTGTCGCATTCCTGACTATGGCACAAGTGGCCCGAACCTGTGCACCACTCTTGCACAGCAGGAAACGACGAACGAACGCGCGCAGCCGCTATGTGTGAGTGAGGCGTTGGGTCGGCTAGCGGTGATGCCAGGTATCGCTGAAGCGGTCGCCGCTGCCGTAGAGCGCGGAGGGCTGTGCTTTCATCGTGCCGCCACTCGTCGCCATGGTGGGCGGTTTGCGGTAGCTACGTCTCCGGTTGAGCCTGTTAAACCATTGCGCACGTATATTGAAACGTCGCAAAGCCCCTTATTACGCCCGCTGGCGATACTTGCTGACGCGGGCCAGCTCGCGCTCGGCGTCGCGCTTGGCGATGGCCTCGCGCTTGTCATACTGCTTCTTGCCGCGGCAGAGGCCCAGCTCGACCTTGAGCCGGTTGCCCTTGAAATACATCTTCAGCGGCACGAGCGTCTGACCCTTCGCCTGCACGCGCATCTCCAGTCGGATAATCTCCTTGCGATGCAGCAGCAGCCGACGCGACCGCAGTGGGTCGTGGTTCGCCCAGGTGCCATGCTCGTACTCGGCGATGTGCGCGCCCTCGAGCCAGACCTGGTCATCCTTGATGCGCGCGTAGGCGCCGCGCAGATTGACATGCCCCGCGCGCGCCGACTTCACCTCCGTGCCGGTCAGCGCGATACCCGCCTCGATGGTCTCGTCCACGAAATAATCATGATAGGCCTGGCGATTCACCGTCACCATCTCAAAATTGTTCGATGTCTCTGGCATTGCTTCTACTCAACTTTTCTGTCAACAAGCTCATGCATCGCGGCATCGTTATGCCCAACTACGTTATAGTTCTCAACAGGAGATATGTGGCTCTCACATGCCCGAACCGCTTGCATGAGAACCACACTATATTATCTCTCCATGCGTTCGCCCGCAAGCCAGCGGGAAGCGCGTAACCCATCGCAATTCAGGAAAACGGCATTATGTTCTATCGGCTCGGTCTCGCCACGGTGCGCTGGCGCCTCTGGATTATCGCCGCCTGGGCGCTGGTCGTGTTGGCCGCCCTGCCCTTCGCCCCGCGCGCCGCCGAGGCGCTCGCCCCAGGCGGATTCGGCAGCCCGGATATGGAGTCGCAGCAGGCGGTGACCGCCCTGGAACAGGGGCTGCATACCAGCTTCACCAGCGTGCTGGTCATCTTCTCCAGCGACACCTTGACGGCGGATGATCCGCGCTTCCAGGCCGAGGCGACCGCCGCCGTGGCGAAGCTCCAGACGTGGAGCGAGGTGACGCGCGTCGTGCCATTCACCGTCGCGCCTTCGCAGGTCTCGAAAGACCGCCATGCCGCCTATACCACTGTCTTCATCCGCTCTGACGCCGACCACGCGCCCGAGGTGCTGCCCGCGTTCCGCGCCAGGCTCGTTACCCCGCCGAACCTGGAGATGACCGTGGGCGGCGGGCCAGTCTTCTATGCCGATATCCAGTCTGTCAGCGAGGCGGACCTGCGCCGGGCCGAGCTGCTGGCCTTCCCGTTCGCACTGCTGGCGTTGCTGCTCGTCTTCCGCTCGGTGATCGCCGCCGGGCTGCCCGCCGCTGTCGGAGGATGCAGCGTCGTCGTCTCGCTGGCGCTGCTGTATCTGCTGGCGACGGCGACGCCCGTCTCGATCTTCGCACTTAACATCACCACCCTCTTTGGCCTTGGCCTCGGCGTAGACTACTCGCTCTTCATGGTCAGCCGCTTCCGCGAGGAACTGGCCGCGGGGCGCGAGATTAACGACGCGGTGGGTCGGACGATGGCGACCGCCGGGCGCTCGGTCTTCTTCTCTGGCCTCGCCGTCTCGATTGGCCTGCTGGGGCTGGTGATTCTGCCGTTGAATGTGCTCCACTCCGTCGGCATCGGCGGCATGCTGACCGTCGCCCTGGCGATTCTGGCGGCGGTGACGCTCCTGCCCGCGTTGCTGAGCCTCTTGGGGATGCGAGTGAACGCGCTGCCGGTGCGGCTGCCATGGCCGCGTTCGCGCGCCGCGCAGGGCGAGATGGCCGAGGAGCATCGCTTCTGGCATCGGTTGGCGACCGGCGTGATGCGCCATCCGGTCGCGGTGCTGCTGCCAGTGCTGGCGTTCATGCTGCTGCTGGGCGTGCCGTATCTGAGCGTGCGACTTGCCGCGCCGGACGCCTCGATTCTGCCCGCCAGCGTCAAGTCGCGCGCCGCCTACGATCTACTGGCGGAGCGCTTCGACGCGCGCCAGACGACACCGATCATCCTGGCCGTGCGCACCAACGGCAGCCCCACCAGCGCGGCCAACCTGACCGCGCTCGATAGCTATGTTCGGCGATTAGAGTCGGACCCGCGCGTGGCTCAGGTGACGAGCATCGTCTCGCTCGACCCACGGCTGACGCTGGCGCAGTATCAACTGATGTACGCCGACCCGAAGACGATTGCCGACCCCTATATCAGCCAGTCGGTGCAGTATCTGGCAGGCTCGGATATCACGCTGGTGCAGGTTATCAGCCGCTATGGCATGATCGATACCCGGTCGGAGGATCTGGTGCAGGCGATCCGCAACACGCCGCCGCCTGCTGGCCTGCATGTGCTGGTGGATGGCGGCACGGCGGGCGTCATCGACTATGTCAACACGCTCTATAACGAGTTCCCGCGCGCGCTGCTGGTGGTCGCGCTGATTACCTATCTGGCGCTGATGCTGCTCTTCCGCTCGCTGGTGCTGCCGCTCAAGGCAATCCTGATGAACGCGCTCTCCATCGTCGCCGCGTATGGCGCGCTTGTCTTCATCTTCCAGCAGGGCCACTTCTCCAACATCCTCAACTTCACGCCGCTCGGCTTCGTCGAGGCGTCGGCGCCGATTATGATGTTCTGCGCGCTCTTTGGCCTCTCGATGGACTACGAGGTCTTCCTGCTCTCCCGCGTGCGCGAGGCGTACGAGCAGACCGGCGACAACACCAGGAGTGTGGCGATGGGGCTTGAGCGCAGCGGCGGCATCATTACCAGCGCGGCGGCCATCGTCTTCCTGGTCAGCATCGCGTTCGCGACGGCGGATATGGTGATCGTCAAGGCACTCGGCGTCGGGATGGCGCTGGCGGTGCTGCTGGACGCGACGCTGGTGCGGGGGCTGCTGGTGCCCGCGACGATGCGCCTGCTGGGCAACGTCAACTGGTGGTGGCCGTGGCCATTCAACCGGCTCCTCCCCGGCGTGGTCTTCCACAACACAGGCGAGGCAAGCAAGGAAGAGCGCCAGCCCGTCGCGGCGGGAGAGGAGTAGGATGATGCACAAAGGACGGCTGGCGGCTGAATCCGCGTCTAAGGGCGTCCCGCTGCAAAGGCCACCTACGCGGCCTCCCGGACACATCATGCTCTTCTGGAGCCTGTGCAGGCAGACTTTGCGGCTGAGCGCAGCAAAGCCCCTAGCCGCGCGTTCACGCGCCAGGCTCCTTGCCCTCCTGCTCGCACTGCTGGCGCTCGCGCTTCTGAGCGGCTGTGGCCTGCCGGGCACGATTGCCGGCGGCGGCGGCCTGCCCGCGACGAAAGCTGTCCCGACGGCGACGCCGCTGCCTCCCGTGCGCTTCCCACAGGATGAGGCGCCTCATACCGATCTGACCGAGTGGTGGTATTATACCGGCCACTTTCACAGCGCCAGCGGCCACGAGTACGGCTTCGAGTTGACATTCTTTCAGACGTTACGTGGATCGCTCCCGCCCTACTATGCCGCGCACTATGCCATCAGCGACATCTCGCGTGGCCAGTTCCACTACGACCAGCAGGTGGGCTTCGGCTCGCCGTCGTCCATACCGCCCGCTGGCTCGACAGCGGGCTTTCACCTGACACTCAACGGCTGGACGGCGACCGGGCTGAACGGCCACGACCAGCTGCACGCCGATATGTCCGGCTACATGATTGATCTGAAGCTGACCGACGCGCTGCCACATCCGATATTGCACAACGGCAACGGGTTGATTACCTACGGTCAGGCGGGTTACTCGTATTACTATTCGCGCCCGCTGCTGATGGTGAGCGGCGCCGTGAACGACCATGGGACGCCAGTGGCGGTGACGGGGCAGGCATGGATGGATCACCAGTGGGGTAACTTCCTGACGCTGGCAGGCTCAGGCTGGGACTGGTACAGCATCCAGCTGGCCAACCACACCGAATATATGCTCTATATCATCCGCGACAGCCAGAAACGCCCACTTGGCGCCGTTGGCACGTATGTATCTCCAGACGGGGCGGCACACGAGATTCCGCAGCAGAATATGCGCTTCGAGGTGCTCGGCCACTGGACCAGCCCCGTGACGGGCGGGGTCTATCCCTCCGGCTGGCGCGTGACGATCAGCGATCCCGCCGTCTCGCTGACGCTGACGCCCGCACTGGTGGACCAGGAGCTGGTGACGGCGCAGTCTACCGGCGTCGCCTACTGGGAGGGCGCAGTGCGCATAACTGGGCGAGCCAACGGCGCGGCGGTGACGGGCCAGGGCTACGTCGAGCTGACCGGCTACGCCTCGCTGCCCCCAGGCGCGGCCCAGCCGGGCGCACCGGCGCCATAGAGAGAGCACATGTATATTTGAATGTCTCAAATACCGCAGTCTTTGGGTATAATGGCCTTGGTAATGGAATGTCGCTGAACGACTCCTCCAGGAGGGCCATAGCGTATGATCGAACGATTGAAACAGGCTTTCGAGCAGGCGGGGCAACGCTCCGAAGCGGAGCAGGAAGTTTTAGCTCAACTGCTCCTCGACGACATGAATACCTCGTATGCGGCAGCGCCAACATCTGTCTCGGATGCTCACCCCCGGCTAGACACTGTGCAGCGGGACGAGATTGTAGCGATTTTGCGCCAGTCTGGCATTCTCCATGCGGCCCTGTTTGGTTCCTTCGCACGAGGCGATGCCCATGCCACAAGCGACATTGATCTGCTGATTGAGCCACCTCCTGGCGTCACGCTTCTCGATCTTGCGCGGCTCGAAAACCGCCTGGCTGATGCGCTCGCACGCCCTGTGCAAATTGTCACCGTAGAGGAATTGCATCCCGGTATGCGAGAACGAATCCAGCGCGAACAGCGGGAATTGCTATGACCACGCCCGGCGCCACGCCACCACTCCGTGATCCGCGTATCATTCTCGATGAAATACTTGCCAGCATCGCCATGATTCAGTCGTATTTGGCGCAGGTGGCGCAAGACCAATTCATGGCACAGCCTCTGATTCAGGATGGCGTGGTGAGGCGGCTTGAAATCATCGGCGAGGCGGCTACTCAACTGCCTGTTGACCTCAAGGCACGCTTTACCGCCGTTGAGTGGCGAGCCATGACTACGATGCGCAATCGGCTCATCCATGGCTATTTTGCGGTCAATCTCACCATCGTGTGGGACACCATCCAACGTGATCTCCCAGTATTGGAAACGCAGATTCGCGCGATTCGCGCCCAATTGGATGCGGCGCCATAGTCCCATGACACAGCCAGTCGACATGGGCGTCTGATATCAGTTGCGCGAGGATGTCATGGTACTTCTACTCCGCTGACGCGGGTTGGCCCCCCAGGCTCACGAACGAGGCATCCGCCGCCTCGCTGAGCACCCGAACCAGCAGCCGTAGCTCGTCCGCGGTATAGCGGCGCAAGAACTGGACGAAGCCGCGCTCCATCTGGTTGTCGAAGGCGCGATGCGCGTCGAAGGTCTCTCGTCCATGCAGAGTGAGGCGAAACAGGATTTCCCTCTGGTTATTGGGTAGCGACTCGCCGCTGACAAGCTTTCTGGCGATCAAAGGGATCAGCCGCCTGGTTCGCTTCTCCACGCCCACGCCCGAATGCCGATACCTTCGACAATCTGGGGGTCTCTTCTTTTCACCTAATTCCCCAGAACCACGGCGCGAATAGCACTACGGTATCACGCGGATGGCTCCGCGCGGCGATGGCATCTCCCCGGTTTCAGGGCATCCTTAGAACGTCGGCGGCATGGACATGTCCCAGTGCATACCAAGTGCATACCAAGTGCATACCAAGTGCATACCAAGTGCATACCAACCGCATTGTTCGTGAGGGAAAGGAAGATCAACGATGGTTGTCGAGAATCGCCAGACAGCCGACTATTCCCCGGCCACCTGGCTCTTGATCGCCTGTGGTGCGATTGGCCCTATCCTCTTCATCGTCGTATTCCTGATCGAAGGCGCTACGCGCCCCGGCTACAGCGCATGGCACAACTTCGTCAGCGAACTCAGCGAGAGTAGCCTGGGCTGGATACAGATCGCCAACTTCCTGGTTTGTGGCGCGCTGGTATTGGCTTTCGCCTTCGGACTTCGCGGGGTGCTTCGTTCGGGCAGAGGCGCAACCTGGGGACCGCTTCTCCTCGGCGCCTTCGGGCTGTCGCTCATCGTCGCGGGCATCTTCGTCACTGATCCAAGCCTGGGTTACTTTCCAGTTGGCTCTCCTGCTGGCCTGCATACGCTGCATGGCACCATCCACGGGACGGCCGCGCCCGTTGTGTTTGGGCTGCTGACGGCTGCCACGTTCGTTTTCGCCTGGCGCTTCACGCATGACCCGAGGTGGAGCGGCTGGGGCGTCTACTCACTCGTGACCGGGATCGTCTGCGTGGTCACCTTCATTGCCTGTCTCGCCACAGCGGTACTCGATGAGCAAGGCGTTTTCCCGAACTCGCCGACTGGCCTGCTCGAGCGCGTCGCAATCGTCGTTGGCTGGGGCTGGATTGCGCTCCTGGCGATGCGGCTTCTGCGCCAGATGCGCTCTTCGCCAGGGGCAAAGGCGTCGTCGGCAGCAGCGTCTTGACAACACACGTCTCTCGATAGTGGCTCTAATGCCTGAGGTAAAGGAATTCTGACATGACCCTTATTCACCAGAGCAACGTCCAGCGAACTGCGGAACAGTTCCCAGTACCGACCTATCTCAAAGTGCAACGCGCGCTGCTGGCAGCCTGCATCATCCTGGCCCCGTTGAGCATCACGCTCTACCTTATCGCCTGGACCGGTTCAGGCCGACAACCACTCGTCGCCGCCGCGATGGCTGGCTCAACCGGCAACACACTGCGGCTCGTCGGCGCCGTTGCCGCCTCCTTCTTCCTGCCGCTCGGCTACCTCGCGATGTCGCTGCTGGGCATGCGACGCAAGCCGGTGATGGCATTCATCTGCGCGGCGCTCTCATTGATCGGCTGGATACCCTGGGCCGCGCTGATCGTCCTCGACGACATGGCGATCACGATTCACCAGACTGGGAGCACGCCACAACTGGCAGCGCTTTGGGCGCGCATGAATGGTGACCCCGTGATGACCACATTCCTGCTGATCTACGTTGTCGGCCATCTGCTCAGTGCCGTGCTCATCGGCTATATGCTCGGTCGGCTGCGCATCATCCCGGTGTGGACCGCGTGGGCCTTTGCGCTGACCAGCCTGCTCACCATCCTGATCTTCCCCATCCACAACATGGTTGTCCAGGATGTTCTCAAGTATCTCATTTGTGCCTTCCTCATCGTCGGCGCGATTCCCGCCGCATTCGCGATGCTGCGAGGGCGCGATTGATCCGAGATTGCCCTGTCGCTCGCCGCTGTTTCGTAGAGTCCTCCCTGCCACAAGGAATGGAGGACTCTACGTGCAATGGTTGCCATGCGTATGCTACTGTGGCATAGAGGCGGGAGCGGTGACCAGAGGCGGTGACCAGTGCGCCAGGCCAGATAGAGGCCAGAACAGGAGAGGCAGATGAGGGCACTGCGACGTCGATTCGAGACGCTGCGCTGGCGGCTCATCCTTGCCTGTTTCGTCGCCGCATTCACGGCCATGATGACGCTGGCGGCGCTCTTCGTCATCGTGCCGAGCATTGCCGTCATCACCAGCCCGCAACGCCCAGCCAGTCTGGTGCAGGGGCTGCAGAAACTGTCCCCGCGCATCGCACCTTATCTGCGGCAGACCTCGCCAGACCGCGCGCAGATCACCGCGGCGCTCGCGACCTACAACGAGCCGATCATGGTCACTGAGTCGTTCACGAGCAATCTGCGCAATGCGGGTTCGGTGATCCCCGGCAAGAACGCCGTGCTACTGGTCGTTGGCCGCGACGGCCAGGTTCTCGCCGCGCTTTCGCCCACTGCACTCTCGCATGACGATCTCGCCCGTATTCAGCAGCTGTCGGGGGCGAAGGCAGTCATCGCGGCGGCCATGCGCAACGACACACAGAGCGCAGACCTGGTGCAGAATAGGTCTGGTGAGCCAACGGTGGCCGCAGCGCCAATTGTGGATACCGACGGTACGATGCGCGGCGCGTTGCTGCTCGATGTGGACCTGGCCACGCTGCTGCGACCGCTGTATTTCAGCAATCTGCTGGCATTGGTACCCACCGTGGTGCTTTTCGCCATCGTCGCGAGCATCTTCGGGACGCTCTTCGGTCTGCTGGCGGCGCGCGGGTTGACCCGGCGGCTGCTGCGGTTGACCTCGGCGGCGGACGCCTGGAGCCAGGGGGATTTCGCCGTCACGGCGCGCGATCCATCGAGCGACGAGCTGGGACAACTGGCGCGTGACCTCAACCGGATGGCGGAACAGCTGCAGAATCTCCTGCGCGACCGGCAGCAACTGGCCGTCGTCGAGGAGCGGAACCGACTGGCGCGTGAGTTGCACGATTCGGTGAAGCAGCAGATGTTCGCGCTGACGATGCTCATTGGCAGCGCCCAGCTTGAGGTGGATGAGCAGAGCGAGGCAAAGCGTATCCTCGGCGATGCTGAGCGGATCGTCAGTAACGCGCAACTGGAGATGTCGGCGCTGATTCAGGCGCTACGCCCGGTGGCGCTGGCCAATAAGGATCTGTCGGTGGCGCTGCGCGAATTATGCCACGACTGGGAGCAGCGCAATGGCATTGCCTGCGCTATCACGGTACCCGAGACACTGACGATGGCGCCAGAGGTCGAGCAGCAGGTCTTCCGTGTCGCGCAGGAGGCGCTGGCCAACATCGCCAAACACAGCGGAGCGACGCGGGTGGTGATACAGGCCGCCGACGAGCAGGGGATCCTGGTGTTACGAATCCGGGACAATGGGAGTGGCTTCGATGTGGCGCGGGCACATGCGCGTGGCCTGGGACTGAGCAGCATGCGCGAGCGAGTGGCAGAGCTGGGCGGTACGCTCACCATCGCCAGCGCTGCCGGAGGAACCAGCATCGAGGCGCGCGTGCCACTGACCCAGCCTGCACCGCATGCCAGGGATACAGCCAGTGCTACAGCCGCGCAGCCTGAGACGACAGAGTAGAGTAACGCGCGGCGAGGAAGGACAGGATTGAGCGCATGCCAGAGCCACAGACGCAGACGCAGCCACAAGCGCAACCGATTACGGTCCTGATCGTGGACGACCATCAACTGGTCCGCGAGGGCATTCGGACGTTTTTGCAGAAGCAGAGCGATATCACGGTGGTGGGCGAGGCGGCCTCCGGGCAGGAGGGGCTGCGATTAGCAGGCGAACTGGCCCCAGATGTGGTGCTGATGGACCTGGTGATGCCGGGGATGGATGGGGTGGAGACGACGCGCCGCTTGAAGCAGATCAGTCCCAGCAGCCAGGTGATTGTGCTGACCTCCTTCGACGACGACCAGCACATCTTCCCGGCGATTCGCGCGGGGGCGCTCTCCTATATCCTGAAGGACGTAGGCACGGGTGAACTGGCGGATACGGTGCGCAAAGCGGCAAGAGGCGAGGCGGTGATGACGCCACGAGTGGCGGCGCGGGTGATGCAGGAGCTACGCCAGGGATCGCGCGCACCGGGACAATTCGACACTGACCTGAGCGAGCGCGAGATCGAGGTGCTGCGGCTGATCGCGGAGGGGTGCTCGAATACCGAGATTGCGGAGCGGCTGGTCATCAGCGAGCACACGGTCAAGCGCCACGTCAGCAACATCCTGAGCAAGCTGCATCTGGCCGACCGAACGCAGGCGGCGGTCTATGCCTGGCGTGAGGGCGTGGTGGACAAGAACGACAAGAATGGCTAGCACGTGGCCTGGGCGCTGTTTGACAGGCGTTCGCCCGCGGGCTATACTGAATGGGCGCGGGGTGTACTCTTCGCGCATACGGTGCCCGTAGCTCAATTGGCAGAGCGCCAGATTGTGGCTCTGGAGGTCGCCGGTTCAAACCCGGTCGGGCACCCCCACTAGCAATCCCACATCACGATTGCCTCGAATGCTGAAACTCTCGGCGTTCGGGGCATTTGTGGCTAGTGCGCGAAAGGCTCTCTCGATGATGCGGCATACTGAACATCTGTACGTGGTCACTGACGACAGCATCTTGCATGGCGAGCCAATCATCGTTGGCACTCGCACACCCGTTCGCGCCATTGTCGAGTTGTGGCGCCAGGGGATCGCGCCTGAGGCGATACCGACCAACCTACCTCATCTCACGCTCGCGCAGGTGTTTGACGCGCTGAGCTACTACAGCGACCACCAGGACGAGGTCAATCGCTACATCGAGCGCAACCGCATCCCCGACGCCCTGGTTGACCCGCTGGTCCGCGACGCATGATCGAGCCATCACGACTGTTTATCGAGCTGTACACCGATGAAGACGTTGACGTGCTTGTGGCAGACCTCTTACGCGCTCGCGGCTTTAATGCGTTGACGACCCGTGATGCCCGGCGCCTTCATGCGACCGACGAGGAACAACTGGCGTTCGCAGCCGCCGAGCAACGGGCATTGCTCACCCACAATCGGGCCGATTTCGAGACGCTACACCAGGACTACATGGACAGCGGGCGCCATCATACTGGAATCCTCATTGCAGTACGCCATCCCGCCTATGAGATCGTGCGACGGCTGCTCCTCATTCTGAATGCTGTCACAGCCGACGAGATGCAGGACCAGGTGCGCTATCTCTAAGTATCCAGCTGATCGGCGCATTTTTTGCACCTCTCAAAACTGCGCTGATAGATTTGTGCCGTCTTCATAGGTGTGTATGTTGCCCGGGCGGTTGTGGGTCCTGGGCCAGCCTCACGTTCCTCCCGACCCTCGCAAACGCGGTCGGATACCCTGTTATAGCCGTCTTCCAGCGTCGGGAGTTCAATCCCATCGCTGGGCGCTTCCTTGCCTGATTGAGCAGGGACGCCGCGGGACCTTTCGGTAGTCCTCCTTGACGGCGTACGCAACTCGGTAGGTATCTTGGCTAATGTGGATCCGCACCTCCCTGCTGGTGCGCACGAAAGGAGTCATTCCTCATGAGGGTCAAGTCTGTGCTTCGCTTAGCGCAAGGGGTGACATTGGCGAGCGTGCTTCTGGTGGGCGGCTCCGCATGCGACTCCTCGGCGAGGACCGTGACCGCAGGCGCTGCGACGGCGTCCGCAACAACTACCCATCGGCCAACGTCAACGCCGACCACCATCCCAATGAGTCTCGGCTGCAACTCCAGCGTGCATCCGGCGTCATCTGTGATCGATTCCGGGCCCGCCAGGCGCTATGTCGCCCTCACGTTCGACGACGGCCCCAGCCCCGACTACACCGCTACCATGCTCACAACATTGGAGCGGACGCACACGCCCGCCACCTTCTTCGTCGTTGGAGCAAACGTGAAGCGGTATCCTGCCCTGGTGCGGCGTGAGGCAGGCGACGGCTTTACCCTGGGAATCCACACCTGGGATCACCCCTACATGACCAAACTTTCCCCCCAGCAGCGGCAGTGGGAGTTGGCAGCGACAGCTCAAGCAATCCACAACGTTCTGGGAGCAAATTATTGCGTTCGCTTCTGGCGCCCGCCCTTCGGCGACTACAACGACGCTGTAGTCACCCAGGCTCGCTCGCTGGGTCTCTCGACCGTCACCTGGGACGTCGATCCTCGCGACTGGTCATCGCCCGGCGTGAAGACCATTGTCGATCGCGTCCTCTCGGCGGTGCATCCTGGCGCTATCATCCTTCTGCACGACGGCTATAACTCCCGCTCGCAGACGGCACAGGCGCTGCCTCTCATCATCAAGGGGCTGAAGCGGCGCGGCTACATACCGGTGACTCTGCAAGCACTCCTGGGCAGTCAGAGTGCGTAACCTGCTCCAGGGTCGCGTCAGGGCGAGATATTCGCCAAAACCATTCCATCGCAGCTTGTAGCTGTGGGGG
>Ga0070713_100000966_pt1 | contig 18407 bp, 16 predicted proteins | sample LARL82metaG_FD_65465 | JGI IMG/M metagenome (GOLD analysis project Ga0070713, IMG submission 65465) | Corn, switchgrass and miscanthus rhizosphere microbial communities from Kellogg Biological Station, Michigan, USA - LAR L8-2 metaG | ecosystem: Host-associated > Plants > Roots > Rhizosphere ...
AACTCACGACGCCGTGACAGCCAGCTCTTAGGGCGAGGTCTGCCAGATAGACAACCTGTTCCCCAAGATTCCCATGCATGATTTCGTTTAAATCATCCTGGTCCATGCTGGTGAGCACGGTCACGGCAAGGACTTTCATCGCCGGATTGCTCTCCCGCGCCGCCTCGCTCGCAGCACGCAGCATTTTGCTTCCGCCTGAGGCGTGCACGGTGAGCAGACTCACGCCAAGCCTGCCTGCTTCGCGAACCGCGGCGGCGACCGTGTTCGGAATGTCGTGATATTTGAGATCGAGGAAAATGCGCCGTCCCAAGCCTACGAGTTCGCGGACGATAGCTGGGCCTTCCGCGGTGTACAGCTGCATCCCCACTTTGTAGAAGCTGACGGCATCGCCGAGGGAAGAAACAATTTTCTGAGCTTGCGCTGTGGAGGAAACATCGAGCGCGACGATGAGTTGTTCGCGACCAGAAGTCATCAACAATCAGTTTAACTGATCGGCATTATCTCTCGGCAAATGCAAAAAAGCAGGTTCCTCGACCCCGCAAGATCTGTCGCAAGCGACAAATCTTGCTTCGCTCGAAATGACAGAATGGGTTGCCAGAAGCTGCTTTACGGCACCATCTTGGGACGCTGCAGTATCGCCATCATTACCGGCGCTTTTTGCGCAGGCACGATGTCCAGGCGGACGCGCTGGACTCCGGCGGCATGGAAGCGCAGCACCTTTGCGGCACTGTATGAAACGTCAATGATCCGGCCATCCACCACCGGGCCACGGTCGTTGATGCGCACCACCACGGCGCGCCGATTTCGCAGGTTCGTGACTTTGACGTAGGTTCCCAGCGGCAGCGTGGGATGGGCCGCGGTCAGGTCGTACATGTTGTAGGGTTCCCCGCTGGCGGTAGGCTTGCCTTCAAAGTCCTGTCCGTACCATGACGCGGTTCCGATTTGGTACGGTTTGGCCGAAACCCGTGTCTTGGCAGCGCTGACTTGCGCCGCCTGAATTACGCTTTGTGGAACTGCCGCATACTTGGTCGACCCTGAGCTGGTTGGCCGCTGAGCCGCTCCCAAGCTGACGAGACATGCAATCGTCAAGCTCTGAGCTATTCGTGTTCGCATCAGATACCCTCCAGGTTCAAGTCGTCCTCCTCAAATTCGAAAATGCGGCACAGATTGGGCAATGCTACGAACCAGGGGATGACCTGTCAATCTGGGAAAATACACAGAAGTACTTCTGATTGGTTGTAGTTAGCTAACGTAACCTGACCTACCGGGCGAACCGATATGCGTATGTTGCTGGATCTAAAGCGTAAGTCTATTAACCATTTCAGCAATAACCAGCTGTCCGCAGTGAAGAGTAAGTTTTTCGTAATTGTTTTTTCAGTGGCTTACAGGGAATGTCGGTTTAATCCATCTGAATCAGCAACTTGCAGGTATTCTCCTGTAAATTCATGCGCAGCTCAATCGTGCCGATAACCGCGGTTAATCGGCGCGAGGTTTAATCGCTGGCTGCTGAGTGCTGAATGCTGAGAGCCAAGCTCAAGCTCCCCTTTCCTACAGGTCATGTTCGCAAGGACACCTGTACTTAAAATTCCTCTCGCAAAAACGTTTCCTTCAATTACATTCGCTCTATGCCGCAAACTCCACCCGTAGTCTTGACGATTGCGGGATTCGATCCCTCGTCCGGCGCGGGCGCCACCGCCGACATCAAAACGATCGCTGCCCACGGATGCTACGGGGTGGCCGCGCTCACCGCGCTGACCGTACAGTCCACCTCGGGTGTGAGGCGCTCGGAGGCGGTTGATGTGTCCCTGCTTCGCGAGAGCCTCGAAGAGCTCAACCAGGACTCGAAGATTTCTGCCGTGCACATCGGGATGCTCATAACGGCTAAGGTTGCTAACGCTGTGGGGGATTTTCTGGAAGCCGCGCAACTGCCCTGCATCGTCCTGGATACGATTCTGAAATCGTCCTCGGGAGCGGAGCTGATTGAAGACGCTGGGATCAAAGTTCTTGCGGATCGCTTGCTTCCCCTTGCCGCAGTCGTTACTCCGAATGCCCAAGAAGCCACGGTTCTTACCGGCGGCGCAGTGGATTCGGTCGAAGAAATGAAGCGGGCGGCGCAGCAACTGAAAGAAATGGGAGCCAAAGCGGTCGTGATCACCGGCGGTCATCTCAGTCCAACCGTGGACGTACTGCTCTCGGCGAATGGCGATCTTCAGACATTTAAGTCCGAAAAGCTCGACACCAACTACACCCATGGAACCGGCTGCGCGTTTTCGACCGCCATTGCATGCAATCTCGCACAGGGGCGTCCACTGCCAGAAGCGGTACTGATGGCGAAGTCGTTTCTAACCGCGGCAATAGCGAACGGATATCCAATCGGCAAAGGCGTGAACCCGGTGAATCATATGTACCGGATGAGAAACCATCCCGGCGGTTTTGCGAAGAGAATGACGACAGGGAAGGACTAGTCTTCGGCTTTGCGGGTCTTGAGCAGGATGCCCGCAAGGAATGCCGCGCACGCCGCCATCAGCCACTGGATGCGCCAGAGTTGGACAGCCTCGAAGTCCGTATTGTCATGAACGCTCATGAATCCCATCGAGAGCGCAACAATGACGAAGGCCACTCCCAGCAGGAAAGCGCAGAGCGACGTTAACGGCAATCCGAACCATCTCTTGATGCTGCTGAATTCCAGAACGCGCAGGAACCCGATGTGCGAAGTCCAGCTATCGCTTGGGGTGGCTGAGGCCCGGTGACGTCCCAGTCCACAGATGTGGCAGAAGGCTGCTCCGACCATGAACTCGGTGCCGCACCGGCGGCAGGCTTCGGCCAAGACTGGTTCCGCAGACTGTTTGGCAAGGGGAGGGCGCCAAAACTCTTGTTGCGCGTCTCGAACCAGATCACTCATGATGGATGTGCCCAATCTTGCTTTGGCAAGCCAGTCGCCAAATCGAGCGATAAAGAAAGTCAAATTTTTGTTGCACTTACGTTTGCACAGGCAGGGCTCCGCGTCCGCTCCTCAGCGCAGAAATTACTTGCACTGTGCAAAGATGCCCAACTGGCGTGGCTTTCACAGACCTCAGCCAGCTCTGCTCGGGTACACTGCTTCGAGAGACTCGCCTTGCTTAGGAAACTCCCGATTATTGCCTGCGTCCTGGCCGCTCTGTCGGTTTCGTTCGCCTTCGGACAATCGAAACTGACCTTCCGGCCTGCCGACCCGCTCAATCCTGCCGCCTTCCAGCACTTCTATGACATGTATTACGAGAAGGCGATCCAGGAGTTTACCCAGGTTTCCCAGCGTCATCCGGAAGATCCGGACGCCGTCAACCATTTGCTGACTGCGGTACTCTTTCGCGAACTTGACCGCATTGGGGCGTTGAATACCGGGGACTACTCCAACGATAGTTTCATTAACGCCAAACATCGCGCCGCGGACCCCAAGACCTGCAACGAGATCAAGCAGTTGGCGAGTAAAGCTCAGGCGATGGAGGAAAAGCGCCTGCAGTCGAATCCCAAAGACGTTGCGGCCCTCTACTCTCGCGGCGTGACTCGCGCCCAGTTCGCCACGTATACCGCTCTGATCGAGCATGCCTGGTTCTCGGCTTTGCGCAACGCAGTCGGCGCGCGCCACGATCATGAGAACGTCCTCGAACTGGATCCCAAGAACGTGGACGCTAAGTTGATTGTCGGGGCGCACAACTACGTAATAGGCAGTCTTCCCTGGGGTATTAAGGCAGCCACTACGGTGGTGGGCCTCGGAGGCAACAAGGAGAAAGGTCTTCAGTACCTGCACGAAGCCGCAGAAGGCAATTCGGAAACCAGCGTCGATGCGAAAGTGATTCTCGTTGTATTTCTGCGTCGCGAAGGCCGCCTCGAAGAGTCGTTGCAGATCCTGCGTACGCTCGTGCCGCAGTATCCGCATAACGTTCTGTTTGCAATCGAAGAAGGCAACCTGCTTCGCGCCAAGAAGCAGGACCGCGACGCCGAGACGGTCTACCGTCGCGCTTGGGAGGATGGCCGCGCGGGGAAATATTCAGGCCTGCACTATGAACTAGCCGCTACAGCGCTGGGCGATCTGCTTCGCAGCGAGAAGAACTATGAAGGGGCGGCTGCAGCCTACGACCTGGTTTCGCAGGTTCAGAAACCAGAAACTGAAATCGCGCAGAAAGCCGCGGTCGGCGCAGGAGAAATGTACGACCTCCTGCACAAACGCGACGTCGCTGTGAAGCGCTATGAGGCCGCCGTCGCGGTCGACGGCAACTCAGACATGGCACAGACAGCCAAGAAGCGAATCAAAGACCCCTACACGGGCGGATAGTCTCGCGAGTCTTCAACCGAATTTTATGAACTTGGAGTGATGGGCATCCTCTGCAGTCCAGCATCTGCATCTTTCGTTTGTTCTCTGGCGAATATGAGTGTCCAATTGGGTGCAAAAGCTGGATGTACTACCTCTAGCCACCATTGTTCCCAGACCGGCGTTCCTGGGAGATACCTAGGCAGCTGCTCGACCAGACCCTGCCAGCCACTCATTTGTTCATGGATTTCGAAACTGCCATCTGATGCAAAAAAACCAATACAGATGAGATCGACCGTGTAGCAGTCGCGCTTATACACCGCGGCTCTGCTGATCTCGCTCCACTTTGCCGATGTGGTGACGGTTGAGCCATCGCGATAGTACCAACTGACAGTCAGGCCCGAATCGTCGTATTGAATTGCTGGATTGCGTTTAGAGTACTTGGGGATTCCTAGTCGTTCCGCTAATTGCCTTAACCAATTCCGGGGTGGAAATCTCGTCTCCATGCCGTTTCTTAGCTTCACTTCCTCTGTGTTTTTCCTCTGTGTAACTTCGTGTCCTCTGTGGTGAATGGTCTTTGTTAGTGCTGTTCAACATCAAACGACGGCGGAAACTCCGTCCCCTTCGTTGCCCATGAGCGATCCGGTTCGCTCTGCATCTCGAACTCGATCGTATTCTTCGCCGCCGACAACTCCGACAGCTTTAGCCAACTGCTGGCGTGTTGTGCCCCATTCACACGCATTCCATGCACATAAATGCCATCGCCTTTGCGCGTGATCTCCAGCGTCTTGCTGGTTCCGAAGTGCATGGTCACGCGCGGGAACATTGGTGTGCCAATCGTGAATCCAGCGACTCCGGGAATCTCTGGATAGACTCCCATCGCGTTCCAGACGTACACGCCTGATGTCGCGCCAAGGTCGTCATTTCCAGGCAGCCCATCCGGTTTGGTGGTGAACGTCTCTTTGCGGATGCGGTCGATCACCTGCTGCGTCTTCCACGGGTTTCCCGTCCACAAATACGCGTAAGGAGCGCAGAAATCTGGTTCATTGGTGACGGTGAAGTTCGGCAGGCCCCATCCGCTGAGTTTCTCGAAGAACTTGTCCAGCTTCGCTTCAGTTTTGTCCGGACCGCCCATGGCCCGAACCAGTCCGCCGTAGTTGAATGGCAGCATGAATGAGTACTGCGCGGTCGAGCCTTCCTCAAAACCGTATTGGTTTGACTTGTCCATGTCGGTGCGATGCGGCTCGAGTTTTTCCGGATTGAAGCTTTCGATGAAATCGCCATTCTCCGTTCGCGGCCGAATCCAGCCAATCTCTTTGTCGAAAACATTTCGCCAATTCTGCGCTGACTTCAGCAGTCGCTCGGCATTTGCCTTGTCCCCCATCGCCAGCGCGAATCGTGACACCGCGAAATCCGCGCTGTTATATTCCAGCGAAAATGATGTCGCGCTCTGGAACTTGTCTGTCACCGGGATGTATCCCTTCGAGAGATAATCCGCGAGTCCAGGCCGCTCTTCCCAGTTGTGCAGACCTTTGCCAGGCTGCGTCGCGCCCTTGAGCATGTATTTGAGGGCGGATTTCTGATCGAAATCCCGAGCGCCGAACGCGTATGCCTCCGATAGTAGGATCGCCGACGAATCGCCACCCATGATGTAGCTGTTGTCGTTTGCAGGGGTCCATCGTGGCAGCCAGCCACTCTGCTCGGCATCGTGCACCAGCGACTGCATCATCTCGCTCGTCTGCTCGGGATAGAGCAATGCCTGGAACTGGATCGTGTTGCGATAGATGTCCCAATCAGAAAAATTGGCAAACTGTTTTTTGCCCGGCGGGAGGCGCCGAACTTTCCAATCGAATCCGGTGTAGTCGCCGTTTTCATCGCTGAATACGTTTGGCGAGAGGAGGGAGTGGTAGATACCTGTATAGAAGATTGTGCGTTGTTCGGGTGCTCCGCCGTCTGCTTGAACCTTATCGAGCGCTTTTGTCCATTTGGCTTTTGCGGCCGCGTGCACCGCGTCGAAGTCCCAGCCGGGGATTTCTTTGGCCAGGTTTGCCTCAGCGTTTGCGATGCTGACGAAAGAAATGCCGGCTTTCATGACTACGCGAGTCGCTTCGCGCGACAAATCGACAGCAGCTCCCACCCAAGGAGTCGTAGGTGGTTTGTGATCCACCGGAAATGGACGTGCCCATTTGAAGGAGCCGGGGAAGGGTGTTTGGAACTTCACCACAAAGTACAGAACATACTTGGTCGGCGAGCCGCAAAAACCGCCGCTATGCACGGTGCCGACAATCGTGTCCTTACCCCGAACCTCCACAGAGCCAATATCGTTTTCGCGGTTCTTAGCGCGAGCGGTTGCGCTGGCATCGGCTTTGATAAGTATCTGACGCTCACCAATCCACTCCGTCCCTAGCTTGGCACGGGGAAAATACATACGAGCTATGCCCGCACGTTCAGTGACAGTAAACTCAGCTTGAATTCCATTGTCGAAGGTGATTTTGTAGTATCCCGGATGAGCTTCCTCGTGATCGTGGGAGAATGGCAGGGATAATCCCTCCATGGTAGTTGCGTCTGGAGCGTGGCCGGTACTTACCCAGGGCAATATCGGCACGTCGCCGTAGAGCGGGCATCCCGCGCCGCTGATGTGCGTCAGGCTGAAACCGCGGATCGTCTTGTCGCCGAAGTGATACCACCCGTCCGGCCTTGTATCCGGACTCCACTGAATCATTCCGAAGGGCAGCGTTGCGCCCGGGAAGGTGTTGCCGTCTGCTCCGGTTCCGATGAATGGATCGACCGAGTCGTAAGGAGATGTGACGCCCTGGGCTAGCGCTAGCGAAGCTGCAGAGACCAGAAATAGAAAAGCTGGACACAAGAAGCGGACAATAAGAGCTTTCTGCATGAACACCCTCGCGCAGAAAGTATAGACGCATGTTCCAGGGCAGGTTCGCCGCCGCCCGGAGTTGAAGAGGTGCCTTGCGTTGCTCCGGCTGGTTTTCTTCGCGTGCTTTGCGATCTTTGCGTTTAAAATGCTTTGGCTTCCTCTCCCGAGCACATTCAACAAACCGCAAAGGACGCGAAGTACGCAAAGAAGACGCATACGGTCCCGAAATTTCACGCCTACGTTCACGTAGGAAATTGAACTTTTCCTCCCATCCCGGCGTATCCTAGGACAGGAGGCGGCCTATGTACTGCAACTATTGCGGAAAGTCCATTCAGGACGACGCCAACGTCTGTGCCTACTGCGCAACCCGCGTGGGCGCAGTGATCGCGCGCCAGCGCCTGGTCCGCCCGCGAGAGGGACGCAAGATCGCCGGCGTGTGCTTGGGTATCGCCGAATATTTTGACCTGGATCCAACGCTGATTCGCCTGATCTGGCTGGTTCTGATTTTCGGCGCGGGCACTGGCCTGATCGCCTACATCATTGGCTGGATCGTGATGCCGGAAGAGCCATACCTGCTTCCCGCGCAAGCGCAGGTTGGGCAGCAGCAGGTCACGAACCCGTAGCGTTGCCTATAATCTCCGCATGCAACGCATCGCCAGCGGTGGCGCGGAAATTGGTTTCGACATCGCGGGGAACGGTCCGCCTGTCGTCCTGCTGCACCCCTTCCCCGTCTGCCGCGAATTTTGGCTCCCAATCGCGGAATTCCTATCGACGCGCTACCGCCTGATCATGCCGGACCTGCGGGGCCACGGGGACTCCGGCCTGGGCGAAGGACCAGCAACCATGGCGAAACATGCCGGCGACGTTGCTCGTGTAATGACTGCCGCCGGAGTGGAGTGTGCGCCCATTGTTGGTGTGTCGATCGGTGGCTACGTGATTTTTGAGTTCTGGCGGCAATTTCGCGACCGCGTCTCCGCACTTGTGCTCTGCAACACTAAGGCTGGCGCCGATTCTCCCGAAGCTCGCGCCGGACGCCTGCAGGCCGCCGAAGACGTCCTTCAGAAGGGAACCGAAGTCTTTTTCGAAGGTATGATTCCGAAAGTGCTGGCCGAGACCACTCGCCGCTCGCGTCCTGACCTCGTCGATGGCGCGCTCCGCATGATGCGCAGGATGTCGCCCGAAGATGTTGCTGGCGTACAGCGCGGCATGGCGGATCGACCTGACTCGATTCCAACCGCGCAGACGGTCAGCGTTCCCACGCTGATCATCACCGGGAATGAAGACACAGCAACCGGGGTTCCTGAAGCCGACGTGATGAAGCAGAATATCCGAGGCAGTCAGATGAAGGTCGTCACAAAAGCGGGCCATTACTCACCCTGGGAGCAGCCGCAGGAAGTGGGTCGATTGCTCCGGCAGTTCCTGGATTCTGTACACCGCAGTTGAACTGGGTCCTTGGCCGCTTCGAAACTTCGCTTGTCAGGGGCAGGCTACGAACGGTCGTCGGCTGTGACCAGCGGTGACGTGCCACGAATGGAAGGCTTTGTGCCGGACCAAGGACCAACAGCCAAGGACCAACGCTCGTGTGCTACGGTACTCACGTGGAGCGCACAAAGATTCATCCAGTCGGTGCTGTGATTCTGGCACTGATCCTCGCGATTCTGATTGAGATCCCGTTCGCCATCCTTTTCGTTGTACCGCATCTTGGATTCGGTGTTCCGGGGGGCGGCACTCTGTTTTTCGCCCCTGGTTTGGTCGTGAGTAAACTACTCTCGCGAACGGGCTCTGTGTCGATTGTCGGTGCGGTCACCGTGCAAACCATCCTCACTTTCATTCCAGTCTTTTGGCTGGTCACATGGAAGCGTCGCCGTCCACTGAGCACTCTCGCGCGGGTCTTCGGCTTTTCGATCGTTGTGATCGCCGCAACTGCAATCGCCAGTCCTCTCGAGCGACGACACGAAGCCCGTGTTCAGGCTGCGCAAATAAACGGAAAAAGTCCGGTGCTCTCCTCTATCCAGCGTCTGAATGGTTCGCTTGCGTTTTTCAAGAAGCGCTACCGGCAATATCCCGATTCACTTTCACAATTGGACTTTCCGCCCGATCAGGCTGAAGTCGACGAGCAGCACGCCGGCTTGATTCAGTTCCCGCTTCCCATGCAGGATTTCTTCAACTTCACGTACACGCGGCAGGGAAGCAGCTACGATCTGCGAGCCGACGGTAAGCCTGGGCAAGGATGGGAGCAGTATCACTACTGCACCGACGATTCCGCCGCGATCCACTTCGACACCAACCCACAGAAATGCAAGCAGGGCAAGATTGTCTTTTCACCCCGCTGACCATTAGCCCAGTGAAAACAAATCCCTCTCCAGCTGTTCGCTTAAGAGAGGGACGGTTTGTGAGTCAATGGGAATTCGAGGTACTACATCTTCATGTCTTTCATATCGCCTTTAGCCGACGGCTTCTTTGCAGGAGCCTTGGCTTTCGTCTTCAGTGCATCGTCCGGCGAAATCTCATTTCCGCCGGCATCGATGTAATGGATGTCGAACGCCGCATCGATCGCGAGGAAAAGCTTGCACGCGGTAACGCAGGTGAACTGATGGACGTGTTTCGACGGCAGGTGCAAATAATCACCTGCGCGCACCGTGACCGGTGCACCATCTTTCATTTCAACTTTTGCCGAGCCGGAGACAAACATCAAATTTTCGTTGGACGTGTGCCAATGCCACGGAATCACGCATCCGGGAGTGGCTTTGAGCTGGAGAACGCCGGCGCCCTTGGTTGGATCACCGCTCACCACTGCACCTAAGGTGCACTTGGGAATTGCGGGAAAGTTCATGAACTTGTTGGTGGAACTCTGAACGTACGTGGCTTTGTCTTGTGCCTGGGTTTGCGTGAGCGGAATGCCCACGATAAAGAACAACAGTACTGTGCAAGCAACAACGCGCATGTGCGCCCTCCTGAGTTGAGTTGCGCACGGGAGTATAGCAGTGGGCAGTGATTAGTGGCCAGTGGTCAGTTCAGAATCGCGGAAGGAACCTTGGCTTCACATCTGACGACTGCCCACTAGCCACTGACCACTTTCCTAGACTCCCACAGGTTGCTTGGCCGCGACCGGCACCGGAGTCAGCCAGTTGAAGCGATCGGCCTTCTGGCCCTGAACGATGGCGAAGAATTCGCGCTGCAAAGCCCTGGTGATAGGCCCGACGTTGCCTTTGCCCACGGTAATACGGTCGACCGAGCGTATCGGCGTGACTTCAGCCGCAGTCCCGGTGAAGAAAGCCTCATCGGCGATGTAAAGCATTTCGCGCGGAATACCAGCTTCGAGCACTGGAATGCCCAGTTCGCGCGCAAGCTGAATGATCGAGTCGCGTGTGATCCCCGGCAGCACCGAGTTACCCAGCGGCGCCGTTTGCAGCACGCCGTTGCGTACTACGAACACGTTCTCGCCCGAACCCTCGCTGACATATCCATTCATGTCGAGAGCGATGCCCTCAACGTATCCATTCGCGGTGGCTTCCATACGGATCAGCTGCGAGTTCATGTAGTTCGCGCCCGCTTTCGCCAGCGCTGGAAGGGTATTGGGGGCAATGCGCGTCCAAGAAGACACGCAAACATCCACACCGGAATCGTCCTGCGTCAGGTATTTTCCCCAGGGATAATTGATGATGTAAGCCTCAACCGGACACTTCTGCGGCGACACGCCCGCGTCCCCGTAGCCGCGGAAAATCACTGGCCGTACGTAGCACGGCCATACCCCGTTGGATCCGATGAGCTCAACCATGGCGCGGATCAGTTGCTCGCGCGTGTAATCGACGTCCATCCGATAGACCTTGGCGGAATCGAGCAGACGCTGCATGTGGTCGTCGGCGCGGAAAATCGCCGGATTGCCGTTTGGCGCATAGCAGCGGATTCCCTCAAATACGGAGGAACCGTAGTGGACCACGTGCGACATCACGTGAATGGTCGCGTCTTCCCATCGAATCAGCTTGCCGTTATGCCAGATCTTATCGGTTTTTTCCAGGGCCATGGATGCTCCTATCGGCCCGTCGCATCTCCCAGTGGGGTCTTGGAAATCGAAACGGGACTGTTTTGATTATAACGTGCGCGGGAAAGGCCTCCGAGGGGGCGGTCGGTGGTCACTACGGAGCGACATCGAGTTGTCTTGTTTCTGAAACAAGAAGACGCTAACCGCAAAGATCGCAAAGTTCGCTAAGAGAACGATGCGAAAGAGCAGTTGACAGAATTTGAGCGCGTGGTTAGCTTTTCTGAGCCACTAGCCACTAGCCACTAGCCACTAGCCACTATTTTGGCCAGAGCCATCCAAATGTTCCCGCCGTTAGCAAGCCGTAAATAAGCCCATCGACGACGTGCTTAATGGTTACACCCCAGGTTTGACCCTTCCAGATCGAATCCTGCAGTTGGCCCAGACCGTAGGCTAGGAATGCGGTGCAGCCCGCAACGCGGAATACTTCCAGATAATTGGTCCCCGGAAGGCGCGTGCGACCCGTGAGGTACGCAGTCACGAAACTCACAACCAGGCAGAACACAAACCACTGCACCAGATACTTGCCCAATCCCGGTGCGCCATTGGGTCGGATAATCAAGTGACCGACCGGGCCGCGCTTGAACTTCTCAATTGTGATTGGGTTTTTCAGATCACTGTGCGTGGTGTGCGGGAAGTGGTACATCCTTCCCGGCGTCACGCCGGCTGAACGCAGTGCCTCCGAAACTTTTTCCTCATCTGGCAACTGGCGATAGTCGCCGCGATGAATCGGAATAAGCATGTGGAGAATCGAACTCGCCACGAACACGATGACGGCAGAAAGCAGAATCGGCAGCCACAACGCAGTGATAGGAACCATCATTCCCTCCTAAACGGATGATGGACGACTGTCTCGCAGGATGCGTCACAGAGTACTCAGCCAAGCGAGTGGTCGTCAATGGCGTTCATGCTTGTTGTCCTCGTTTGCCAACCGAGAGAACGCATCAGTAGAATGAAGAAGCGGCAATTGCAGGCCAGACTCGGAGATTTCCAGGGAATCCGAGTGAGCAGGACCACGGCACGTCGCAGAGGTCGCATCCCCGTTTATAGGCCCGTAGCTCAGTTGGTTAGAGCGCTTCCTTGACACGGAAGAGGTCGATGGTTCGAGTCCATTCGGGCCTACCATATTCGTCCACTTGCGCCCATGCCGGATTTGGCTGCGGGCGAATCCGCGCGACGAATCCGCGCCAGACCGTCAAGCTGCCTTCATGACGAACTGTCTGGACTTCACTATCCAGGCGTCACCTGCCCCTTGGTTACCGGCGCGTCCATTGCAGGGGCCGCGGGGCACTGCCGGTAACGACCCTGTGTTCCCAGCGTAATAGGCAGTAATCTCCACTTTCCATTCTGGGAATCCGACAATGAGAAAACATCAAAGTTCGTCGGGTTTGCAGTTCGCCCGCAAGTTTTGTTGACTTCGCGTCCAAGGGGCAATCGTAAATGGGGACTTCTGTGGCGTTGCGCGCACTTCTTCTCACTCAGGAAGAAACGACCATCGCTGGTTTCAGTGCGGTATGCAGCGAGTTGGGCATCGAGGCGGAGGCGCGCGTCAATGCTCGAGAAATTGGCCAGCATATCAACGAATATAAGTATGCCGCCGTCGTCGTCGACTTTGATGCTCCGGAAGCAGGCGAGCAGTACATTCCCCAGTTGCAAGAGAGCCGACTTAATAAGAATTCTGTCGTCGTCGCTGTTGCCGCGAATGCGAAAAACCTCGAGCGCGCGTTGAACTGCCGTGCACATTTCGTTTTGAAGCGTCCGATTCAGGAGGTTGAAATCCGGCGCACGCTTCGCGCCGCCTACGATTTCATGTTGACGGACCGCAGACGCCAGTTCCGCTGTTCGACCATTCTTCCAGTTCGTCTCAAGCTGGTGCGCTCCGGTGGAACCTTCGAGTGCTCGACTGTGAATATCAGCGCGAAAGGGGTGGCCATCTACAGTTCCATGCGGCTCAAGCCCACAGAATCCGTCGACCTGGAAATAGTGTTACCAGACGGCTTTGTGGTCCTGGCCTCCGGACTCGTTGTGTGGGATGACGGCCTGGGCAAAAGCGGCATCCATTTCCAGGTGCGTACTCCGGAGATACGCCAGAAGCTGGATACGTGGTTGAACGCCCAAGCCGCCTCCATGGCCAGGATCGAAGCGACTTGCCGTGAGTTCTCCCAGATCCTGCCATCACAAGAACACAAGCCATCACCCGATAGCATCCGGAATCTCTAGTGCGCCCAGCCGGCAAGCTAAAGGCCCGGCCCCCAGACCAAGAATGAGGCGGGCGTGACAACGGCAGCCATTACCGCCGCAACACCAGCGAACTGACAACCCCCGCATGGTCCGATGACCACACCCCATCGATCGCGTTTGTGCCAGTTCGCGCAATGCCTCGCGGACGAATGTCCTTGCCTTTTGTCAGGATCAGGTCAATTCGTTGCGGAGGCCCGATGTTATACCCCGAATCTTCGAGATGAAGAGGCCAAGTGAACCCAGCCTCGCTGGGGTAAATTCTGCTCCACACATCCTGAAAGTCGGCCGCCGTCAAAATCTCAAACGCTGGTCCGCTGGCCCAACTGGGCGTATGCGCGTCGGAGTTGAGATCCCCGGCAAGAATTACCGGAAGATCAGTGTTGAGCGGCCCGGCCAGCAATTCGTTGGTTTGTGCAGCCTGGTAGTCGGGAGAAAACGTCTCCAGATGGGTGGTGACAAAGCGATAGCTCTTGCCGCGCAGCTTGGCGTCCACCGAGATCCATCCGCGGAGAAAGGGGATGCTGGTTGTCCCGACGGCAAAGTTCAGCGTCGCGCCTTCGCTGAAGTGCCCCTGCTGTACGTTCTGCAACTTGAATTCAGAAACGGGAAGGTCCGTTCGCGCCAGGATGACATCGTAATCGATCAGGCCAACGTCGATGAGGCCTTCCTCCCCGAAGGCAGGCAGGACGACTTGGGCATTCTTCTGCACGGCAACCGGTGCGTAGTGTAGACCGCGTTCACCCAACGAGCGGAGCAGTACTTCAAGAGCGCTGTCGATCACGACCGTTGGAGGCTTAAGATACGGGCCTGTGCTGAGGACCGTGACTTCCTGCAGCCCGATCAGATCGGGGCGGGTCTTGGCAATCTCAGCAGCAATGCCGACTGCGCGCCGCGGGATGTTGCTTGTGCGCATCTCGAGGTAGGTCTGGGTGATGGCAGTGAGTATGTCCTGTTGCGTACTGCTGGGATTCTGCGCGGCGATAATCACATAATAAAAATCAGAGCCTGCATCCATGTTTCGGGTCATTACTTTCAGGACCCGGTCTTTGTTCGAGTTGACGGACTGCGCGGCTACGGCACCGCTGCCGAGTACAAAATAGAAAATGACAATAAGAACAGACAATTTGCGAAGCATGAGTGTCTTCCTCCAGAGAAGAGGGAAATAGGGGGGAACAGCGTGTGGTAAAGGCACAGCTTCCACTCCTCAGAGTGGCGGCTTCACAATAGCGACGGGGAAAAAGCAAGTCAATGCGGAAAGCGCCGAATCACAATGTGCTGTGATAGGCATCACTCGGAGGACTCGCTGCGAAGTCCGAATCCTTGCATTGCCGCCAGTTCAGGCGGCTCGGCCCAGGCGAAACGGCGCGCTGAGCAGTCGAGCAGGCAGCAGAATAATCGCAGTGATCAGCGCGAGCACTCCGTGCACGGTGATCCCCACGATGCGGAACGGCAGCAGCAGAAGCCATACGATTGGATACAGCACCAGCGCAATCAGTGCCAGCGGCCAGCACAGCAGGAAGAGAATGCACCACAGGAAGAATGCAGCCATAAAGAGACCTCCCTGTTCTTAAGGTACGCAATCCTGCAGCTGGAAGTTCCATGCATCCAGAGGACCGAGCGGCGCTCCAGAGTGCTCGCCCTTATCTCAGAAGCTCGTTAATAATCGCGTCTACGTGAATGACAGTTGTGTCGAGGAAATCGATATCGGTGGCCGATCCCCGCAGCAGCAGCGGCAGTTCTGTCCCCGCAAGAACGACAGCTTCCACGCCTTCTTCGGCTCGCAAGCGCTGCGCGATACGCAGAATCTGGGCCTTAGTCTCAGGTAGGAACTGGTTCTTCAGCAATTCTCCGACATATTTTTGATGAATGTATTTCCGTTCCGCTTCGGTCGGTGTGACCATGGCGATGCTCGACTTCTGGAACTCGTCGGGATAGAAACTGGCGCGCATGGTGAAGCCGGTGCCAAACAGTCCAACCTTTGTCACGCCGAGGGACTTGGCGTGATTAGCAGTCGCGCGCACGATGCTCACAAGCGGGATCGCCGACCGGCGCTGGACTTCGTCGAATACAAGGTGGGGCGTGTTGGCTGCAATGAGTCCAAATTCGGCCCCCGACCGTGCCGACACCTCCACGCCGGATGAGATGTAGTCCGCAAGCTGGCCCACTCTTCCGGCATCAAGCATCGCGAGGACGCGGTCCGGGTCGAGGCTGTTGATAACGATGTGCGGATATCCCGCGTCTGGTTTCCGTTCCCGGACACCCGCAATAATCGACCGGTAGTAGTCAATCGTCGACTCCGGCCCGAGGCCGCCAATCATTCCGAGTGTGCGCATACGAAATTGATGCATGCCATCTGCTCTGGATTCAGGACCCGCTCTAATGGCCGGTGATTGGACGTCGACCGCATTGGCAGCCCTGCTAACATTGCCGAATGTTCAATTTTGGCAGGCCGAAAACAGCCGGCGACTGGATCGTTCACATAGCGGGCGCCATTGTAGCGATACTCCTTATCTGGTGGATGCTGCGAATGTACGTACTGTAAATCCCAGCACAAGAGGCCCGGCTATCGTTGGCCGTTGATGCTTCTCGGAACGTGTGAAGTGATCCCCTTCAACAGGAATTCACGGATTAGATTCGCTACGGCGTCCGCGCCTACCCCCGCCAAACCATTCAAGAGAACTAGCGAGCCCCCACGATCCGCCGCGGGATAGTAAAGATTCGATATGCCTGCTGCGGTGAAGTTGCCGAGCATGCGCGAATAATTTGGTTTCCATTGTCCATCGTCCCCTCTGGCGATAACGGCAGCAGAAATGGCGTAGAGCGCTCGGGATCCGACGCTACCGGTTCCTTTATAGAAATATCGCGGGTCCTGATGAAAGATAGAAGGGTAGACTGCTCTGCCCAGCAGAGTGCTAGAGACGTGATTCGCCAGGGCGGCGCCGTAGCGCTTTCCGTATCCCTCGAATCCACTGCCATAGGCCGGGAACACGTTCTTGTATTGCTCCGCCCCCGCCACTCCTGCGATGCTTAGGAACGAGACTGGATCGATGATGGAACGAATGCCGAGCTGGAATTTCTGCTTCGCCTGCATCGGCGGTGCGTTCCAGTCATAGCTGCTGTAGAAATTGGGAATCACCCCGCCAATGCGCTGTTGTACTGCGATCTGAACTTGCTCTTCCGACACTTGCTCTTTGTCTCTCACCGTCACACTCGTGGCCACGGAAGAAACGGAGAGGGTGATCGCAGGCACAATACGGAACTCGCCTGCACCCAACGCAATCGCGGGCGAGGTGTAGGTGTTCATTCCTGGCGCGCTGACGGTCAGCGTGTAGCGGTCGGGAGGCAAGCCCGGAAATGAGAACTGTCCATCGCTGCCCGACTGCACGGTCTGGGTAGCGAAACCCGATGGAACTGACAATGTAATCTGTGCTGCCTGCAGCACGTCCCCATTCCTGTCGAGGACTGTTCCAACGATGCTTCCAGCGCCTTGCGGTTCTGACGCTCCCGCTCCTGGGCTAGGTACAACCTGCTGTGGCGCATCGGGTAAAGTCGTGTCCTGCGCAGCAACGAAAGCAGGCCCCAGGATGCTGCCCACAATTAAGCAAATGAAAATATGTCTAAATTTGACGGAACCCGTGATTTTCCCCATTTCACCCACGTATAGAAAGTTCTTCCGCTCTTTACTTGGATGCAGTGACGCCCGTCTTGTGGAGAGTGTCTGTTTGAGGCCAGGGAAGAGTTAGACGAGTTGGATAGAAATATTTTTTTCTTCAGGCAACGCAAAATGAATTCAGGGAAAGTCGGGGGATGACGAGCTATTCGGAAGTTAACTATGCAGCATTAACAGTTATTGACCAAGTTAGGCTCAAATTTCATAGTGACCGCTTAGCTAATTCTTCTCTCCAACCACCTTCTTGTAGGTAGTCAGGGCGATGAGCGGGAAGTAGTCGCGATAAAGGTGGTACATCAGGTAAAACACGCGAGGGAAGCCCGTTCCGGTGTAGTAAGGCTCGTCCCACGAGCCATCCGTTCGCTGAGTTTTGAGTATGTAAGCGATGCCTTTGGCAACCGACTCGCTGCGAGTGTCGCTGGCAGCGAGCAGACCCATGACGGCCCATGCCGTTTGCGACGGCGTGCTCGGGCCAACGCCCTTGGTATTCGGGTCGTCGTAGGAGCCGCAGCTTTCGCCCCATCCGCCGTCGGGATTCTGAACCATGCGCAGCCACTCAGCAGCCTGCTGCACGTAGGGCTCGTGGTGATCGACGCCAATTGCTTCCAGTCCACGCAACACGAGCATGGTTCCGTAGATGTAATTCACGCCCCAGCGGCCGAACCAGGAGCCATCCGATTCCTGCTCATTGCGGATGAACTTGATCGCCTTCTTCACCGCAGGATGATTCTTGTCGTACCCGTAGGTGGCCAGCATTTCGAGAATGCGCCCTGTGATGTCGACGGTCGCGGGATCGAGCATGGCGTTGTGGTCGGCGAACGGGATGTGCTGGAACACCATGCGGTCGTTGTTCTTGTCGAAAGATGCCCAGCCGCCGTTCTTGCACTGCATGCTGAAAATCCAATCGATCGCCCGTTGCACCGACTCGCGCTGGTAACGGCCGTTGGGATGCTCGACCTTGGATAGCCCGAGCGCAACCATGGCTGAGTCATCGACGTCGGGATAGAATTCGTTGTTGAATTCGAAGTACCAGCCACCGGGCTTCCCCTGCTTGTTCTTAACCGCCCAGTCGCCGTAGGTGCGAACCTGCTTCTGCAGCGTCCAGTCGGCGGCTTTGATCAGGCGTGGATCGGTTGGCGGCACTCCGGCTTCGCCAAGCGCAAATAGCGCGTACGCCGTGTCCCATACCGGCGAGACGCACGGCTGCATGCGAAAGGTTTCGCCTTCCTCGATCCCGAGCTTCTCGAATTCATCGAGCGCACGAATGACCTGCGGATCGTCGATGGAATACCCA
>Ga0070713_100000968_pt1 | contig 18397 bp, 21 predicted proteins | sample LARL82metaG_FD_65465 | JGI IMG/M metagenome (GOLD analysis project Ga0070713, IMG submission 65465) | Corn, switchgrass and miscanthus rhizosphere microbial communities from Kellogg Biological Station, Michigan, USA - LAR L8-2 metaG | ecosystem: Host-associated > Plants > Roots > Rhizosphere ...
TCACGGTGATCCGGAGCGGCCCCGCCGCCGTCGGCACCTCGGCCGCCTCGACGAGCGACCGGATTTTCTCCGCGAACGTGATCGCGTCCTGCAGCTCGGTCTCCGGCATCATCACCGCGAACTCCTCGCCGCCGTAGCGCGCCGCCAGGTCGGTGGCGCGGATCGATTCCTGGAAGATCTTCGCCACGCACTTCAGCACCTCGTCGCCGACGGCGTGGCCATAGGTGTCGTTGACCTTCTTGAAGAAGTCGATGTCGATGATGGCCAGCGACAGCGGGCGCTGGTAGCGCTGCGACTCCTCGAACGCGCGCGCCATCTCGTCCTGAAAGTAGCGGTGGTTGTAGAGCTTGGTGAGGCCGTCGGTGATCGACAGGAGCTCCAGGCGCTTGTTCGTTTCCAGCAGCTCTTTCTGCAGGTCGACGATGCGCTTGGCGGCGCGGATGCGCGCCAGCAGCTCGGCGGCCTGGAAGGGCTTGGTGATGTAGTCGTCGGCGCCGAGGTCGAGGCCCTCGACCTTGTCCTCCTGCTCGGCCTCGCCGGTGAGCATGATGATGTAGCTCGTGCGGAGCTGAGGGTCGGACTTCAACTCGTGGCAGAGGACCACGCCGTCCATGTCGGGCAGACGGCGGTCGAGGATGGCGAGGTCCCACGGCGTGGTGTGCAATTGGCGCCGCGCCTCCTCTCCCGTGGCGAACTCGACGACGTCGTAGCCGCTGCGGGTGAGGAAGAGACGGACGAGACGGCGGATCGCCGCGTCGTCGTCGACGATCGCAATGAGGAATTTCCCACGGTCCTCTGCCACAAGGGCTCACTTCGGCAAAGGCGGTGCCACCCGCATGGAGATGTCGAGCGCTGTGACGGAATGCGTGAGCGCGCCGACGCTGATGCGGTCGACGCCGCTTTCCGCGATGGCGCGGACGCTCTCGAGCGTGACGCCGCCCGAGGCTTCGAGCGGCACGGCGCCGGCGGTGCGAAGGACGGCGCGGCGGAGCTCGTCCGGCGCCATGTTGTCGAGGAGGATGAAGTCGGGCCCGAGGGCGAGCGCTTCGTCGAGCTCGTCCATGTCGCGCACCTCGACCATGATCTTCTGCGGCAAGCCGCGGCTCCGGATGCGCTCGACGGCGTTGGTGATGGAGCCGGCGCGGTCGACGTGGTTGTTCTTGATGAGGAACATGTCGTAGAGGCCGATGCGGTGGTTCTCGCCGCCGCCGCAGCGGACGGCGTACTTGTCGAGCGCGCGCAGGCCCGGCGCGGTTTTGCGGGTGTCGTAGATCTTCGCGTTCGTCCCCTCGACCGCGTCGACGTACGTTCTCGTCGTCGTGGCGATGCCTGACGCGCGCTGCAGGAAGTTGAGCGCGGTCCGCTCGCCGCTGAGCAGCGCGACGACGCCGGCCTCGACCTCGGCGATGACGTCGCCGGGCTCGACCGGATCCCCATCATTCTTCATCCCACGAAAGGAGCTCGTCGGATCGATGGCCGCGAAGGTTGCCTCGGCGAACGGCAGCCCGGCGAGGACGCCGGCGGCCTTGACGAGAAAGCGCGCGCGGCCGCGCTCGCCCGGCCCGAAGATAGCTTCGCTGGTGATGTCGGGCAGATCCTCGGCGAGCGCGCGGCGGACGATTTCGGCGATGTCGGCAGCGTTCATACCCGGAATGCTCTCATCATGCCGCCCGTTTCCGATTGCGGTTCGTTGACAAGTTTGGGGGCGCACCGGCTTCGACGGGGACACGTCGGGGCGGTGGTTGCATGCCGAGCTGATTGCCTCGTAAAAACGATCACACTGAGTAGCTGCGAACAACAGCGAACTCGCCCTCGCGGCCTAAAAACCCGTGAGCGCCTCTCCGCCCGGTCGCTCGAGCCGGCGGAAGAGGTGTCATGAAGTCGAGCTAAGGTGCCGCGGACCGCCTGGCCGCAGCACACGAAAACCGCACAGGCTGGCCCGCGCTCGTTCCCCGCTCTCCGGGCAGAACGCAGGCGAGATAAAAAAGGAGAGACAAGCATGTAGGAGCCACGTTCCACTGCTCTCGGACGCGGGTTCGACTCCCGCCGCCTCCACCAATGATTTTCGGGTCCTAAGTCGCTGATATCCAGGGCCTTAGACGATTCGGGAGATTCCGGAGAATCGCTCGCGGGGTCAATACGTGTACTTCGGCCGACAACTCGGAACTGTCCGCGAGATGTTGACCATTTTGTTGTAGGGATCTGCATAGATCGTGAAGTTGAGGAGCGCCGGCACGTCGACGCCGGCTGCCAAGGCGGGAAGGGCGAGCGCGAGCGGAATCAGGCAGCAACACGCGTCGCAGCATGACACGACGATATACGAACGCGCGCGCGCCGACGCGGTTTCAACAGCCCTGCTTAGCTGGTCACGCCTCTACCTAGCGGCGACTCGCCCCGCGCGTCCGATTCGACGCGTCCCACCTTGAGGAACGCCGCCTTCGCTCGCCAGAACGTTTCCAGCCCCTGCCACATGTTGCGCGACACTCGCGACATGTCCACGGGCTCACGCCCGGCGAGCAGGTCGTTCAAGCCAGCCAACAGATTGTCGATGATGTTCGCCAGCGCCAAGATGATGACGAGCGTGCCCGCGATGCCGGCCAGGAACGGCAGGTCTTGAATATGTTCGAGGATGTGGGAAATTACTTTCTTGATCAGCTCTATGATCAGCTTGATCCACTCCAGAACGCTGCGTTTGGCGAGCGCGCCGTTCTGAATTGCCGCCCGAGCACCGCTAATCGCCACGGCCGCGCCGGAGGAACGCCAGAACAACTCCACTTCCGCCACACCTTCTGAAGGAAGATTCCTGAGGATGTCGTGAAACAAGTCTCTGACGGAGCTCGCCTGTACCGCGAGCGTGTCCCTGAACACCTGCGCGACGGCTTGCCGCTCCGTCTGGCCGGCGAGCTCGAGCTCGCGGATGACGGCTGCCGCGAAATCGTCCAGCATTGACCCAAAATCCGTCAGGCCGGCGAGGATTGGGGAGTCTTCGCGACTTTCCTGTGCTGAAGTGCCCTGCGGTTGGCGGCGGCGGGAGGCCATGCTTTCCTCTTGATTAGGTCGGTCATGCTTTCATAACGGCAGCGCGTCGTCAACCTGGCGGGCGGCCATCATCGTTTGGAGATCGACCTCCAGAAACGGATATCGCCGCGGTCCTCGAGCTCCGCGTCGTCGAAGAAAAGAATCGCGTCGTAGTACGCGCGAAGCTCCTCGATAGACGCCATCTGTTCATTCCATGCAACCTTCAGCCCCGCAGGAGCGTCCGGGCGCGCGCGAGCGCGCCCGGACTGAGGTCTACCAACTACTCCTGGATCGTCTTCGCGTAAAGTTGGGGCCGCATCTGGAAATCAACTTAACGCAATGGCAAGCGAACCTTGGGAGTGCGACCGCCGGCGCCGTCCCGAAGGAGCGGAGGACGAGAGAGCCGAATCCGAGGCACATCACCCCTCCATGTTCCCGACGATCGTGGACCTGTCAGGAACGCGGTTCGCCTGCGTACTCAATACGTACCTCCAACAGGAATTTCGAGCGCTTTCAGTGGCTTTAGCGAGCGAGCACTTGCAGTAACTTACTGAATCCAAAAGAGTACGATGGGGTTCGACTCCCGCCGCCTCCACCATTCGCTACTCCTTCTCAAACTGCTACTTCCGCTCAAACTACGAGCTGTCTACCGCCGCTCACTGTCCCATGGTGCATCGTGATGCATAGTGGTGTACGATGAAGCCCATGGCTCAATCGCAGCGAAGCGTCCGCCAGAGCGTCAGTCTCCCGTCAGCTGTGGCACGGCGTGTTCAGGCGCTCGCAAAGCGGCGTCACACCAGCGCCAACCGCGTCCTCGTCGATTTGATCGAGAGCGGTCTCGACGCGAAGGAACGGGAGAAGGTCGCATTCTTCGAGCTCGCCGATCGGCTCACTCATTCGTCCGATCTAGCCGAGCAGAAGCTGCTCAAAGAAGAACTGGCACGCATGACGTTCGGTGAGCCGTAGTGCCGAAGATTCAGTGGACCAATCTACCGCCCGCGTTGCGCGACCACCTCTTCGACCGACTTCGCGAGCGCAAGATCACCGTCGAAGACCTTTACCAGCTCAAGGTCTGGCGTGAGTCGGAGCCGGAAGCACCGGACGGACCTTGGGTGAAAGACTTCGGCTCATTCAAGATTTGCGGCGAAGGAAAGTATCCGAAGACTTTTCTGCTTCGAGGGCAACCGGCCAAAGGCGAAAAGCTCTGAAACGTGCAACTCCGCGTACTCAATACGTACTTCGGAGCAGCCGTTCGCGAACGTCCGGCGGGTTTCGCGGTATGGTCTTTCCGGTAACTTACTGAAAAGACGAGAGTACGGCCAGGTTCGACTCCCGCCGCCTCCACCAGGTAGAAATAACTGTCGTTTCCCGACTAATACCCAATAGCGCGACGAGACGGATGGGGTCTTCGCTCTCAGAACTTGGCCAGTGAAAATCGTTCGCCTTGGATGAGGAGTGATTCGAGAGCAGGGCCGCAACGACGGGGAAATTGCGGACGAACAACACGCGCCGGACGATCTCATGACTGTGGTCGATGCGCTGCTCAGGATCGTCGCCGAAGGCGCGGTGGCGAGCCGGTCCATCGCTTGAACGCGCGCGAGAATGCCGTGGAATCCGAAAACCCGACGAGGTAGGCGGTCTCGTTGACAGTTTTGTCGTTGAGGTACTTCATCGCCATGTGCCGCCGCAGGCCATCGAGTAGTTTTGCAAACGTGGTTCCTTCCGCCTTCAGTTTGCGATGAAGCGTTTGCCGGCTGGTTCCGAGCATTGCGGCGATCGTGTCGATGTTCGCCTCCCGCGTGTGAAGAATCGGGAGTAGTAACGCCTCAACGCGGCCGCGGATCGTGGTCGTACTCTCCAGCTTCTTCAGCATCGCTTCCGCGTGCTCTGACATCACGCCGGCGACGTATGTCGAACCGCGAGGAGGAACGGATATTGTCCACGCCACGCCGTTCAGCACGAGTGCGTTTCGTTCGCTGTCGAACGTCAGCGGAGCCTGAAAGATTCGCGCGTACTCGGCGCGGTACCCCGGTTCAGGATGCGTGAAGTGTACTGCGCGAACGATCGACATATCGGGAGCCATGCGCCGCATGGTGCACACCATTCGCGCGAACGCCGCTTCCGTAAACTCGGCAAACGCATTCGGATCGGGACGCCGGTCGATGACCCACAAGTCTCCCGCGATGTGCTCGACCGCGAAGCGTTCGCCTTCCATGAGGTCCGCGTCGAGGCGTCCGTAGCGATTCATCTGTGCTAGTCCGCCATCGGCAAATGTCTTGCTGCCTTGCATCTGGCCGAGGATGGAGACTTCGGAGAGGTCGAAGGCTTCGCCAAAGTGAAGGGCGAATGCAGGGTCGGAGCAAAGCTCTTGTGCCGCCCGCACAAGTGCTTTGAACTTCACGAATGCGATGCGATTGTCGTCGTCGGCCAGTTCCGCCGCGGTGATCGATGCGCGTTGCATGAGCGCCGTGCGGCTCGCGCCGCGGCTTGCCGCGAGATCGATAATCGCGCGTGCGTAACGTGCGGCGATCGTCGGTGTGAAACCTGAGGTCATGCTTTTGGTACGTGCGGTCATATCGCTCGGCGTTTCGTCTCGTAGGATATGTCATGCTCAAGAACATCTTCTCAATCGCACTCTTCGCGTTGAGCGTCAGCGGACAGACCAATGATCCGCAGAGGCTCTACCAGCTCGGCCGGGAGGCGATCGCGCACGGCGATTCCGACAAGGCGATCGAATACTTCGAAAAGGCCGTTGCTCTCAAGCCGAACGACGCGCGCTACCACTACCAGCTCGCCGGCGCCTATGGTCAGTCGGCCGCAACTGCGGCCATGTTCAGCAAGATGTCGATCGCCGGAAAGGCGAAGGGCGAATTTCAGCGCGCGATCGAGATCGATCCGAACTTCCTGCCGGCGCGCATGGCACTGTTGGAGTTCGATCTATTGGCGCCGGCGCTCATGGGCGGCAGCGAAGAGGCGGCGATCGAGCAGGCGACGGAAATTCGTAAACGCGACGCGATCGAAGGGCATCGCGCCTTCGCGCGCATCGACGTGGCCGCGAAGAAGCTCGACCTCGCGCGCAGTGAGTACGCCGCGATGCTGAAGGAGCAGCCGTCATCCGCGCGCGCGCACTACTTTTACGGCGTCTATCTGATGCTCACGGAGCAGAACTACAAAGCTGCGAGCGACGAGCTCGAAGCCGCCGTGAAGCTCGATGCTTCTTACATGACGGCGTATTTTCAGATCGGCCATGTCGCTGCACTATCCGGCGCGAACCTCACTCGCGCCGAAGAGGCGCTCCGGAAATACCTCGCGTACCGTCCGAAGGAAGACGAGCCGTCGATTGCGCGCGCATATTTCTGGCTCGGTGGTATCTACGAAAAGCAGGGACGCAGGGCTGACGCGAAGGCGAGCTATGCGGCGTCTTTGAAGATCAATCCGAATCAGAAGGACGCCGGCGAGGCGCTGAAGCGCGTGTCGTAATCGTCTCAGACTTCAAACCTGTTCTCGGAGGCGCGATGAATCCGGTTTCGACTTACGCAAAGGCCGCTCTAGTCCTTCTCTTCGTCTCGTTCGCGGCCGGCGGCTTCGGCGAAGCCTACGTGCCGTCGAAACTGATCGTGTGGAGCGATGCGGCCGCCACGGTGCGCAACATTCAAACGTCCGATACCCTCTTCCGTCTCGGGTTCATCGCGTACCTCATGGAAGCGACCTGCGACGTCGCGTTAGCGCTGGTCTTCTATATGCTGCTGAAGCCGGTCCGGAAGGATGTTGCTCTTCTCGCCGCGTTCTTCGGCATTCTCGGAACGGCGTTGTTTGCCGTCGCGGAGCTGTTCTACTTCGCGCCGTCATTCATTCTGCATGGCGCCGGCTACCTGAAGACGTTCACGACGGATCAACTCAATTCGCTGGCGATGCTGTCGCTGCGATTTTACTCCTGGGGCGGCGGAATCTTCATGGCGTTCTACGGTACGGCGTGGCTTCTCCGCGCGTACCTGATGTTTCGCTCCGGCTACTTCCCCAAAGCAATCGCGGTTCTCATGGGTGTGGCCGGGACTGGGTTTGTATTGAGAAACGTCGCGCTCGTTCTCGTGCCGACCTACAGAAGCGGCTGGCTCCTTCTGCTCGCCATGCCCGGCGGTCTGGCGTTGATGGCGTGGCTCGCGGTGCAGGCGTTCAAAACGAGAACGCCGCTCGACCTCCCGTCATGAGCGGCCTGAATGATTTGCGATTGGTAGGCAGAAGATCGCGGCCCTCCCGTCACCATCAAGGTTTGCAACGCCGAGATCGACCGGCCGCTAGGATGGCGCTCGCAGATCTTCTCAACCGACCCCAGGGAGCCGTTGACCTGGCTGGTGGACTGGATGATTGTCAGCGGAGGCGTATGCCTCCTCGCGGGAAAGCCGAAGTTCGACCGTCGGCCAGGTGTTGTGTCTCTCACTTGAGGAACCCGAGACAGTTTCAGGATCGCTTCTCTCGGATGAACTTCCCGGTGAGCTTGAAACGTTAGGCACCGGAGCGGCGGTTACGCTCAAGTGATATGCGCACTCGTCTCGGATCGACAGCCATCCTTTGCGTCATTGCCGCCGTGTTCGTCCTCGAACGCGTCACCGGTGCAGTCGGAAACGACGCTCATCTCCTGGGACTCGGTGCTCTACCCGACAGCGGCCAACTCGATCACGAGTACTGGCGTCTGATCACGTTCGGGTTCTTACACTACAACCTCACACATGTGCTGCTCAATACTGTCCTGTTGCTCCTAGTCGGACCCATCGTAGAGCGCCGCGCCGGTACCGCGTGGCTTCTCCTCATCTTCCTGAGTGCATCAGTGGCAAGCGGCGCCGGCATCCTCTTCAAACATCTACTCTGGCCGTCGCAAGGCGCCTCGATCGGAGCGTCCGGCGGACTATTCGGCCTTCTCGGAGCCGCGCTCGTGCTCGGCTATCGGCTTCCCTCACTGAGCCGGGTCGTGCGAGTCGGCCTGATCGTCGTGCTCGTACTGGGACTAACGTATTCAGTTTTTCCAGGCGTCAGCATGGTCGGCCACATTGTCGGGTTGATCGTCGGCACCGGGATCGCGCTCCTCATCCGAGCGAACGCACCAACACCTTCGGTCGCGGCTGCGTGACATGCAGCACGTCAAAAGGCTCAGGCCTCCCGCGTACTCAATACGTACTTCCAACTCGGTTTCTGAGCAATTCGAGCGGCTTTAGCGATATAGTATTTTCAGTAAGTTACTGAAAAAACGACAGTACGCGGAGGTTCGACTCCCGCCGCCTCCACCAACGCCCAGAGCGCACAACCTCCAAATTCAGCCGTTGGGTCTGATTGCCTTCGAAATTGTAACGATCATCGCGAGATCCCCCGTTCCATCGGTAGCTTGGATTGGCCGGAAAAAGGTCCCACCTGCCGGTATCGAAGCGAGCCTCGTCGCGCTGCGCGTCTCGAATGACGACATCAAGAGAGTCGAGTTTCTGCTCGACAGGATCGCTCTCGGACCCCGCCTCTGCGCTCGACGCTTGCATGGCGGCCGGACCCAAGCAATCGATCGACATCGACATCGTCGTGCGCCGCATCCGCGCGGCCGGCACCGAGCACGCCGATGCAGCCATGTTCGAGCTGGCCGAGCGAGGCTTCAAGAGCGTATTCCAGCAGCTCGTCGGATGCATCATCTCCATCCGCACTCGCGACGAAGTCAGCCTGCCGACGGCCATCAGACTTTTCGAGCGCGCGGCCACGCCGGCCGCGGTGGCGACGTTGTCGGTGGCTCAGATCGATGCTCTGATCCGGGCGAGCAGCTTTCATGAGGCGAAGGCCGCGCAGATCCGCGAGATCGCGCGGCGGGCTGTCGACGAATTCGGTGGCGAGCTTCCCTGCGACGTCGACGTCCTGACGTCATTCCGCGGCGTCGGACCCAAATGCGCGAATCTCACGATGGGCGTGGCTTGCGGCGCGGCGCGGATCAGCGTCGACATCCACGTGCATCGCGTCACGAACCGCTGGGGCTACGTCGCGGCGAGTTCGCCCGAAGCGACGATGCGGGCACTCGAGCGGAAGCTGCCGCGAAAGTATTGGATCGAGATCAATCGGCTGCTGGTGCCATTCGGAAAACACATCTGCACGGGACGCCTGCCCAAGTGCTCGACTTGCCCGGTCCTCGAGTACTGCCGGCAGGTCGGCGTGACGGCGCATCGTTAAACTGGACAGTGATGGTCGATCCGGATGACGCGCCAACGCCGAGATCGCCGGTTATCTCGGCGAGACAATCGCCAACGTTCGATGCGCCTTCCCTGCCGGACGTCTCGGTCGCGCGCGAAGACGTCGAGCCGAACGTCACTGGTCTGTGTCGCTACGCCGTCGAAGGTCTTCGGCGTCGAGAAACAAAGGGAGGCTCACGGTGTCAGCACGCCGTCGCCGAGGATGCCGGGCAGGGTTGTACGGAGCGAGCGCGCTCGCGAGCGGCTCTTCGCGTCTTCGTCATTGAGAACGCGAAGGTCGTGATACGCCATAAGCGAGCGTGTCGCAGAGGGTAGCCGCAGCAGCGTGCCATCGTCGCTTCCTGAGGCATTAGGCACGTACGTAAGACACGAGATGAGAGTGTGCGACATCACGCACGTTCGTGACTTCAGCTCTCCAAACGGCTGGAAACGTGCGTATGATCGCCGTCCATACATCCCTCCGGAGTGACACACCGAGCACTCCGTCATTGCCTGAAGCTACTGAACAGGAGGAGCCGGTCATGACAAAGGGCGCGGTCGCAATCATCGTCTGCGTTTTAATCGGCGGAACCCTGTATGCGGAATGCAAAACCGACGCGTGCAGGCAGGCCGTTGCATGGAAGAACGGCTACACCGCGGTCGTGCTCGACGACAACATCAGCCGCGCCGATTACATGGCAGTGCTCGACGTCGTGAAAGCCAACGAGGGCATCGTCGCGATCGAGGCGGAACGCGTGCTGCTCGGCTGGGTTCCGGTTGCGACGGCTGGGAAGATACGCGGCGCCCGCGGAGTCAGTGCATTGTCGTATCAGGCGATCGCGCGCCCTGCCGATCTGGTTCACCGCGCGGAGGCGCTTGCCGCGTTGTCATTCTTCAATCGCGTGAAGACCGGCGAATTCGAAGACGCGATCGAGACGGGTCTTGCCGCAAAGGGGCAACCGCTCACCGGCTGTGTGATCGCCAAGCCGGCCTCCGGCTCGCCGCGTCCACAGGGCCTGTCGTCCAAATCACAACGGACTCTCCTCGGCAATGTTTCGCCGCAGTGGGGGTGGGTGCAGACGCCATACCGAAACACGCAAATGCGCGGCCGGATTACCGTCCAGCTTTTCAGGCTGGACAGCGACGGGACCATTGATCCGAACCTTTATACCTGGAGTGACGCGGATCTCAGCTTCTCGCAGGACCAAGTGTACGGCGCATTCAATTTCTGGGTGAACCAGGCGACCTCCCGCGGCATTACGCTCAGCTTCACCATCAGGACCTTGGACCCGCGATACAAGTGCTGCGGGTTTCTTCCCACGCCGACGCAGTATGAGCCAATCACGCGTTCGTCCGGAGACGACTACCTGTGGATCAACGACGCGCTCGCGAGGAGCGGCTACGGAGCCTCGCCGGTCACGCCGGATAACGTTTATACGAAGAACGAAGCGTTCAATCAAGCGTACGCGGCCGAGCCATTTTATGGGCCGTTCGACGGCTCGTTCTCGGTTTTCGTCGTCTACAATCCCGGCTCCGCGCCCAGCACGTTCGCTAATGACAGCCGCGCCTACACGCGTTTTCTCGGCGGCCCTTTCACGACCGTAATGTGGAACAGCGGCGGTTGGCAGCCACAGAACCTCGGCCTCGTGCTCACACACGAGACGGGTCATATTTTCTGGTCTTGCGACGAATACTTCGATTCGGAGGATGGCACGGGCTGCGTCACTTGTTACTACTGCTCATATAACGTCGGTCCCCGGAATCAGGTCCAAACGCCCTGGGTGACCAATGCAAACTGCGATAATCCTACGTCGACCGGAACTTGTGACGTCCCGCGCACGTCATGCATCATGAGGGACCAGACCCTAACACTGTGTCCTCATACTCCAGGCCAGATCGGCTGGTGAGGAATTACATGAGCCTGCTCGCACGTGTCACGATTCGGCGGCTTCTTTTCGCTGTTGCGTTGATGCCGGCGATGCTCATCCGGCCCGCCGCGGCACAGAGCCTCGATCTGTTCGAACCCGTGCTCCTGCCGGTCACGGTGAGAAACGTTCCCGGCGCTTTCGGCACGCGCTGGTCGACGGAGTTGTGGTATCGCAACAATTCCGACCGTCGCGTGGTCGTGACTCCGCTCGCCATGTCGGACTACGTTCCGACGATCAAACAAACTGTATTGCTACCGGTGTTCACGTCTCCGAACGCCGATCCAAGCCAGATCATCTACGTGGAGCGGAGCGGAATTGACGACGTGCAATTCGATCTGCGGTTGTTCAACCGTTCCGATCCGAAATCGAAATGGGGGACGAAGCTTCCCGTAGTTCGCGAACGCGAATTCGCCGAGGCCGTCAACCTCATCAACGTCCCGACCAGCCCGGACTTCCGCAGTACGTTGCGGATTTACGCGTTGCCGGATGCCTCGTTCGCCCCCGAAACCGTTCTGCTCCAGATCTACGCGAATGATTCCTACTCGAACGGTGAACGGCTGCTGGTATCCACCGAATTGCCATTCAACGGCGGGCCGCGATATGCCGCGGTTCTGTCGATCGCGGACGTATACCCGGAACTGCGGCAGGTCGAGCGCGTCCGTGTGCACGTGGAGTCGACGAGCGGTCGCCGAATCTGGGCCTTCGTGAGCGTTACATCAAACTCGAGTCAAGACGTTTCGGTCGTGACCGCGCACTGACGGTTACAGCGGACGGCCTTTCGGCCGCCGCCGTAACTCGCCGGCTCGAGCCGGCGCTTTGCGCGGCTCATCCGGCGGATGTGCCTGCGACGTGTCGCGGTCTACGAATGATCTCTCCGTTCCTGCACGTGGCCTCACGACTCACCACCTCGACCTGACAATTCGTTGCACGCATCATGCTGTTTGTTGCAGTCAACGAATTATCGCGTCGAGCTCGAGCCTTTTGCCTTGCGGAGCAAGCGTTCGCGGCTCATTTGACGTCCGCGATGCCTCGAAATCGACGATCGGCTCGATCGGGGCATCGATTTTCTCGACGCGTGCGTCATCGGCGTCGTCGGGAGGGGGACGAGCGTCGATTCTTCCGTCACGAATCTTGATGCCGGGAACGAGCCTCTTGATCCCTGCAACGAAGATCTTGATCCGTGCAACGAAGATCTTGATCCGTGCAACGAAGATCTTGATCCGTGCAACGACGATCTTGATCCGTGCAACGACGATCTTGATCCGTGCAACAAAAAGTTTTCGTCGAGCGACGAATCGGACTCAACGCTTTTCACGCCGGTTCGTCTAATGGATGACGCGCGGCCATCCGGACGACGAAGGAGTTCGCTCTTGGATCTGTCGGGCGCCGGAAGAGAAAACACGGGCCGAGAGAGTGCGCGGCGAAACGCCGGGCTGACGCTCCCTCCCGCCCGTCCCCCCACATCCGCGAGGCGTGAGACCTCGCTCTAAACGCCCGAGGCACGCGTGCTCGGGAAATCATCGTCGAATCGCCGGCGCGTGGCCGTCGATTCAGCCGGGACGATCGCGGGCGACGGCTCGCGTGGGACCGGCCTGACCTGCCCTCGGGCAGAAAGAAAGGATTTATCATGGATACTGAAACTCTAACACCGGAAACCATCGTCGAGCAGTTGCGCGCATTGCGCGCGCACATCCCGGAGTACGTCCAATTGCCTGTTGGCGATGCACGGTCGCTGTGCCGCGCCTCGCTGGTTTCGCCTTCGTTCGTTCAGGCGACGCTCAGCGCCGCCGGAGAGTACGACGCCGTTGCCGGCCTCCTCGGCCGGCCGATCGCCGATCAGCGGCAGGACGTGAACGATGCCGATCGATGGGTGGCCGTCGAGGACGAGGCGCGTGCGCTGCTGAATGGCATCGCCGCGTCGAACCTCGTCCGCCGCCACCGCATCGGCCTCACCGCGCTGCAGACGTACAGCATTTGCCAACAGCTCGTGCGCCAGAAGGAGCACGCCCGGCTCTTGCCTCACGTCAAGCAGATGAAAGGGCTGAACAAGTTCGCTCGGACGCGTGCAAAAGCGCTGTCCTCGCCGACGTCGACGGCCCCGCAGTCCCCGCCGCAACCGGCCCCGCAGTCCCCGCCGCAGCCGGCGCCTCAGCCGGCGAAGCCGCAGTAGAGGTAGTTGAAGGCCGGGCGTCCCGCAGGGGGCGCCCGGCTTTTTCGCGAGCGGAGTACGATGCCGTCCATGAAGATCGGCATTCCCATCTACGACAAAGTTGATCTGCTCGACGTGGCCGCGCCGCGCGAGATGTTTTTCGTCATGAAGGACTGCGTGCCGGAGGTCGAGGTCCATCTCCTCTCCGCCGATGGCTGCGGCGTCGTCACGCGGGACGGCATGACGATCGGCGCGGAGATGGCGTTTGCGGACGCGCCGCGGCTCGACGTCCTCTGGGTGCCGGGCGGCGATCCTTCGGCGCTCGACGCGCTGATGCACGATCCGGCGCGCGTCTATCTCGACTTTCTCATCGACGTCAGCAAGCACGCGCGCTACGTCGCCTCCGTTTGCGAAGGGGCGCTGCTGCTCGCGGCCGCGGGGCTGCTCGACGGCTACGAGGCGACGACGCATTGGGCGTTCATCCCGTGCCTCAAACAGTTCCCGGCGGTTCGGGTGGTGCAGGGCTATCCGCGATTCGTCGTCGACCGCAATCGCGTCACCGGAGGCGGAATCTCCTCCGGCCTCGACGAGGCGTTGAAGATGATCGAGCTGCTCAGCAGCTACAAAGCCGCGCAGCACGTGCAGCAATTCACGCAGTACTATCCGGCGCCGCCCGTCGCCAGCGTCATTCCGCCGGCCGGGGCGTGCCCGATGGGAGTGATTACGCGGTCCCTTTGATCAGCAGCCACAGCGCAAACGCCACTTCGAAGACGGCCATCGGCGCCCAGACGTAGCCCGTGAGTGGCCCGTCGAGGAAACCGGCGAGCTCCATCGGCAGCGCGACGACGAGCAGCGCGGAGGCGAGCACGCCCAGCCACGCCAGCCAGAGCGGAATCGAGCGGGCGCGCAGGAAGAGATAGCAATAGAGCGTGCTGCCGATGGCGAAGGCGGTCGCGCCGATGAGCGTGGTCAGGCCCTGGTTCTTCAGCAGCACGTCGCCGAGGGCGGCGGCGGGGGAGGTGGGGGCGGCGATCGCCGCGGCGAGGAGCGCCCGCTTCGCCACCGCGCCGACCGCCGCCATCACTCCCTCGGCCACGCGGCAGACGAGCGCCAGCAGCGCGACGTCGCGGTCGTAGTCGCGCGTCAGCGCGTACAGCGCCACGGCCAGGATGAACGCGTTCATCATCGCGATCAGCGCGAAGACCGCGGCGCCGCGCACGAGCGTGGCGTGCTGCGCGATCGCGGCGAGCTTCGCGGCGGTCCCGTCGACGCCGCGCGCGGGATTGAACAGCATCATGCCGGCGATGCCGCTGGCGATGTAGAAGAGAAACATGAAGCCGGCCAGGCGCGCGTTCGTCGTGCGGGTCATCTCGAGCTCCTCGATCAAATCGGTTCGCGGTAGCGGCGCATGCGCACCGCGGCGGCGAGACAAGCGGCGGCGAACAGGAGTCCGAGCCAGAGGCCGGGCATGCTCAGGAACGATCCGGGCGTGAGCTGGGCCAGCGAATCGATGTGCTGGCCGTGTTTGACGGCGAAGGCCCGGTCGAAATAGCCGATGGAGCGGTGTCTCAGCCATTGTGCGAAATACGTCGTCTGGAACGTGATCTGCTCGAATACGCCGATCGCGAACGGCGGCAGCACGGCCCAGAGGAACGGCGCCCGCCGCGCCCATGCGGAGAGGAGCAGCAGCCACGCGTAAATCGGCGCATGCCACAGCGTCACCGCGATGAGGCCGTAGAGCAGGATCGCCGATTTCTCCAGGAGGTTGACGTTCTGCCACGTCGACATGGCCTGGCCGCTCGGCAGAAGAACCGCCGTGCTCCACAGCAGCATGAAGATTTGCGTCATGACGATGATGACGAAGACGAGCGCCGGCAGCACGGCCAGCGGGATGATCGCCTTCGATAAGACGATGGTGCGGTCCGAGACCGGCAGCGACTTCCAGAAGAGAATGCTGCGGTCGCGGCGCTCGCCGTACAGCGCGTCGAGGCAATAGAAGACGCCGACGATCATCGCCGTCACGATGATGATCGCGGCGACGGCGTCGTACGGCAGCTGGATCAGGGTGCGCCGCTTCGCCGTCTCCAGCAGCATCGCGGCGCGCCGCCGCCCCGGCATGCCGATCGTGCTGATCATGAAACCGAAGCACGCCACCGCCGCGACCAGGAGCGGCGCGATGTAGATCGAACGGTTCTCCCACAGTTCGCGCCTTACAGACCAGTATGTCGGTCGAGTCGACTCCACGCCGCCGTTCACGCGAACCGCCTCCAAACGCCGATCAGAAAGAGTCCGAAGAAAATCAAGCCGGCCGTGCAGGCCTGCGATTGCAGCCGCAGCAGCGTTTGGACGAGCTCCGGCACCGGCGGCGCCGCGGCGATGTGCAGCACCTCGGCGCCTTTCCAGATGCCGGCGGCCGCGAATTGAAAGAGGGACGCGAAGGCCGCGGTCGCGCAGCTGGCGGCGGCGAAGAATGCCGCGAGCGAGGAGACATGGGTGCGGGGAGCGGTGTTCATGATCATTTTGCTCCGTCAGATCGGATCGCGATAGCGGCGCAGCCGCACTGTCAATGCGAGAAAGACCGCGGCGAAGACGAGCCCGATCCATAGGCCGGGCGTAGTCGAGAATTTAATAGGTGCCAAAGCCGTCAATGGATCGGCCGGAAGCCTGCCTTGCGCGCGCGTCAGAAATCCGTGTGTCAGCCAGCCGGTCATTCGCTCCGCGAGGATCAAATAGAAATAGCGGGTGCCGAAGGCCATCCTCTCGAAAATACCGATGGTCATCAGCGGCAGGACCGCCCATAAGAACGCCGCGCGGCGCGCCCAGGCGGAGACCAGCAGCAGCCACGCATAAATCGGCGCGTACCACAGCGTCACGACGACGGCGGCGTACAGAAGCGCCACGGACCATTGGAAGAACTTCACGTTCGTCCATAAGAGCGCGAGCGCGGCGTTGTCGCCGGACAATGCCATCGTGCTCAGAAGCAGCACGATCGTTTGCGTCACCACGATCACGATGTAAATGAACGGCGGCAGGACGACCATCGGAATGGCCGCCTTTGCGAGCACGGCCGTCGCGTCCGACACCGGCAGCGACTTCCAGAAGAGAATGCTGCGGTCGCGGCGCTCGCCGTAGAGCGCGTCGAGGCAATAAAACGCCGCGACGATGAACGCCGTCATCAGGATCAAGCCGGCGGCGAACGTGAACGGCGCCATGACGATCGCGCGCTGTTTGTCCGGATCCGCCGCCGCATGGATGTGATGCGCGAGGCGGACGGTGCTGAGCAGAAAGCCGAACAGGAACACGGCGGCGACCGCGGGCGGGGCGATGTAGAGCGCGCGGTTTTCCCACAGCTCGCGCCGGATCGACCAGGCCATCGGCCGCGTCGCCGCATCCGTCATACCGAGACCCCGTCCCTGCTCATCACGGCGACGAAGAGGTCGGCGATGCTCGGCGTGCGCACGTCGCCGAGGGAGGCGAGCCGCTCGCGGTCGATGCCGTCGTAGAGGAAGATGCCGCGGCCGAACACCTGGCGCTCGTGGATCGGCCCGAGCGCGCGCGCCGCCGCCGCGTTGTCCGGATGCACCATCACCTCGGCGTAGCGCGACGCCACGTCGTCCATGGCGCTCTCCATGACGATGCGCCCGCGGTTGATGAACATCACGTCGGTGAGCACGTCCTGGATGTCGTTCACCTGATGCGTCGTCACCACGATCGTGCGGCTGCCGTCGAAGTAGTCGTTCAGCAGCGAGTCGTAGAACTGCTTCGCGTAGAGGATGTCGAGGCCGAGCGTCGGCTCGTCGAGCACCAGCAGCTTCGCGTCGATGGCCATGACCAGCGCGAGGTGAAGCTGCGTCACCATCCCCTTCGACAGCTCCCGCACCTTGCTGGTCCGCTTCACGCTCGTCTTCGCCAGGAAGGCCTCGGCCTTGGCGCGGTCGAAGCGCGGATGCACGCCGGCGAGGTAGTCGAGCGCCTGCGAGACCTGCAGCCAGCGCGGCAGGACGGCGACGTCGGCGATGAAGCAGACTTCGCGCATGAGCTGGTCGCGCTCGCGCCACGGATCGAGGCCGAGAACTTTCAGCTCGCCCTGATAGGGAGTGAGGCCGAGGATCGCGTGCAGCGCCGTGCTCTTGCCGGCGCCGTTGGGACCGATCAGTCCGAGGATGCGGCCCTCTTCGACGCGGAGGTCGACGCCGTTCAGCGCCACCGTGGCGCCGTACATCTTGCGGAGGCCGCGGGCTTCTATGCATGCCATGGCTTCAACGCTCCTTCTCCGAATCCTTCGACAGCAGTTCTTTCGGCGTCAGGCCGAGCCGCTTGATCGTGGCGTGGACGCGCGGCCACTGCTCGGCGAGAAACTTCTGGCGCTCCGCCTCGAGCAGCAGGTCGTGCGCGCCGGGCCTGACGAACATCCCGCGGCCGCGCTTCGTCTCGACGAGACCCTCGTCGACGAGCTCCTGGTACGCCTTGAGGACGGTGATCGGGTTCAGCCGGTAGTCGGCCGCCACCGTGCGCACCGACGGGAGCGGATCGCCCTCTTTCAGCACCCCGTCGAGGATCGAGTCGACGACCTGGTCGCGGAGTTGCCGGTAAATCGGCTGGCTGTCGTTCCATTCGCGGTCCATGCGTTCTCGATCTGGTGTTGTAGTTTACTACATCACCTAAACGCTTGGCAAGCGCGAAAGTTTCAGAAGCGCGCTTCGAGGCGGATTCGCAGCGACCGCGGCTCCAGCGGATGCGTGTGGACGTCCGCGATGCCGGCGCCCGGCTCGCCCGCGAGGCGCGAGGTGTAGAAGTAGTCGGCGTCGCTGGCGCGGGCGTTCGTGACGTTGAGGGCCTCGACGCGGAACGTGAGGCGCGGGGTGAGGGCGATGGAGGACTCGGCGTTGACGGTCCGCGACGCGCCGGAACGAACCGTGCCGTCCTCGGTGAGCGGACGCGGGCCGAAGTAGCGGCAGCGGAGCGCGCCGGTGACGCGGCCGAATTCGAGCGCGACGCCGGATGCAGCGACGGCGTCGGGCGCGCCGGGAATGCGGTCGCCGTTGCGGAAGCGGGCGCGCGAGCGGGCGAGATCGGCGTCGAGCGAGAGGTGCGACGTGAGGCGGTAC
>Ga0070713_100000969_pt1 | contig 18395 bp, 17 predicted proteins | sample LARL82metaG_FD_65465 | JGI IMG/M metagenome (GOLD analysis project Ga0070713, IMG submission 65465) | Corn, switchgrass and miscanthus rhizosphere microbial communities from Kellogg Biological Station, Michigan, USA - LAR L8-2 metaG | ecosystem: Host-associated > Plants > Roots > Rhizosphere ...
TGGCAAGAATCGGGACGGCTCTGGCCAACCCTCGCGGCACGCGCTCGAATCGGATCTGCCCAGAGCGCGCAGCTATGGATAAACCTCGATGAAAAGCACGGCGCGGTGATTGCCCGCCCCCTCGCGATGCTCGTGCATGGGGAAACGGCCTGCCACATCGGCCTTGAACGTCAACAGCGCCGGTGTGGGCGGCGCGACCTTGACATCGATGTCGTAGCCATGCAGATGCAGCACCATCGGCTGGTCACTGCTCAAGCGGATCTGGACCTTATCGCCCTGGTGCACCTTCAGCGTCTCGTCGCCCTTGACCCGGCCGCCCTTGAGCTCGACCGAGAAGGATTGTGAAGAGACCGCCGCGGAGGCGCCGGCGATCGTCGCCAGTGCTACCAGCGCGATCAGCCGCAGGCGCAAGCGGTTCGCGTTCGCCATGAAGGTATCCATAGTCAGGGCGCGGCGGGCCGCGGCGGTTGAGCCCAGCTCTTGTCGCTCGACCAGTGCAGGTGGACGATTCGGAAGCTGTCGCCGACGAGGCGCACGATCGCCGTCTCCTGCATAACCTCGTCGATCGCCTTGCCATCGGGCAGCTTGCCGGTGACGTGGTAGGTGCTAAGTACCCAGCGCTCGTTGCCGCTGCCGCCAACGCGACGGGCCTGCAAGGTCCAGTCGGAGACGGCGGCCATGTCGATGTCGCGCAGCAAATGGCTCAACGCATAGGCCTCGACCGTCGGGTCCGCGACGCCGAACTCGAACACCACCAGCGAACGGTCCAGGTAGGAGAGCGCGCCACCCGTGTCCTTGCGCTTGAGCGCTGCGTGGAAGCCGTCGACCGCGTCGGCCGGCAGCTTGGCGGTCTGCGCCCACGCCGCGCCGGCCAGAGCCAGGCTCGCGGCGGCGAGCAGCAGGCGCGCCCGCTCGACCCACGCACGGCTCATCGTCGTCTCAGCGCGCGGTACTTAGGCATTGGGGTCGAGCAGCTTGGGGTCGATCTGCTCGATGATGACGATGTCGCCCTCGACCACTCCTTCTATTGAGGGATCGATGTCGCGCACCGTCAGCTCGTTGGGGGTATTGCTCTCGAGCCACAAGGCCATGCCGAACATCTTCCCCCTTATGAAGGTCAGCCGCCAGCCGCGCATTTCGTTGGGCTTGGGCGCCACCATATCCGGGCCGATCGGTTCGAAGCGCAGAGTGGATATGCGACCCGCCTCGTCGGCCTGGCCCACGCGGGTCACCTTGGCGCTGAAGCGCCGCAGCGCCGGGTCGACCGCGTCGTGACCGGCAATCTGTATCCCATCGAGTCGCCCCGCGTCGGCCGCGGCATGAAGCGCGAACAGCAAGGCCGCGGCCATCACCGAGGCCCGCACTCCGGCCAACATCCATGTCGTCAGCAACATCGGTATCTCTCTCTGAATTGAAGGTCGGCGATATTATCGGCGCCGCGGGGCGTGCAAGGACGGCGACACATCTCGGTCAGCGTCCACGCGCGAAGCAAGCATACAACTCTCGGCAAAAGCCAAGCCGCGACGATTCCGGCGAGTGCCAGCGCCGCGCCAACGACCCACCAGTGTCGACGATGCTTGACTCGCGACGGCAACGTGCGATCGACCATCGGCTTGGGTCCCGGCGCCACCGAGCATCACCTGATGGACCCTAAACGGTCGCATGATGTTCTTGACCTGCTGCTCACCGATGTCAGGGAATCCCTCATCAAGACTACCGTGCACCTGCTCGCGCACCGCAGCCGACACGCAGATGCCACCCGGCTCGGCCAGCGCCTCCAGCCGCGCTGCGACATTGACGCCATCGCCCGCGATGCCGGTGCCGTCAACGATGATGTCACCCAGGTTGATGCCGATGCGGAACTCTACGCACTCGTCGAGAGCCTTCGACTGATCGTCCGCGCTCATCGCGCACTGCACGTCGATCACGCAGCGCGGCGTCCGCGCTGCCGAATTCGAGCAGCATCCCGTCACCGGCGGTCTTGACGACCCGACCGCCATGTTCGGCAATCTTCGGATCGATGATGCGCTCGCGAATCCCTTGTAGTCGCGCGAATGCTCCAGCCTCATCACGTTCCAAGTGCCGGCTGAAGCCGACCACGTCGGCGATGAGGATCGCGGCGAGTCCACGGGTAACAGCACTCCGATTCACGGTCGCCTATATGACAGTCAAGAACGGCGAGGTCAAACCGTAACATAAGCTCGCCCTGAACCGCGAGCGGAAGCAGGATTCCCCACTCAACCACGCTGTGGTCCATCGGCACTTCTTGGACCGACCGTTGCCAGCGAGCGGCCGCTATGGGGGACAAGGCGCTATGACCGAAGTTGGCCGAAAGCGGCAAGCCATTCGATCATCGTTCTTCTCCCGGTCAGGGCTCGCATCTGCCGACGGATGACTGCTCTGGGGATAATTTCGCGTCGTCGTGCAGCACCTGAAGAAAAAGTGCATCCTTCGCCTCTCGCAAGGCAACTCTTGGAGGAGGAGAAGCTCATGGCGGCAAACCGTTGCATCATGGCTGCGGCGTTCGGTGTCGCGGCTTGCCTGGCCGGTGCCCCGGCCTTCGCGCAAAAAGCCGGCAACGACTCGATCCGAGGCGTCGTAACCGGCCCGAGCGGTCCGGAGGGCGGCGTGTGGGTGATCGCGGAGACAGCGGACCTGCCAACCAAGTACGCGAAGATAGTGGTGACCGATGATAAGGGCCGCTACGTCATCCCGCAGCTGCCGAAGGCCAAGTACAGCGTCTGGTCGCGCGGCTACGGGCTGAAGGACTCCGGGAAGACAGAGGCCACGCCGGGCAAGACCGTGAACATCAAGGCGCTGGCGGCGACCCCGCCGGAGGACGCCGAGCACTATCCCGGGATGTATTGGTACTCGCTGCTCAACATCCCGGGCAAGGACCAATTCCCCGGCACAGGGGACAAGGGCAACGGCATCTCGACCAACATCAAGACGCAGGAAGCCTGGGTCGACACCGTGAAGAACTCATGCCAGTCCTGCCACGCGCTCGGCAGTCACGGCATTCGCGTCGTGCCGGACGAATTCAAGAAGGAAGGCGACGGCTTCAAGCAGTGGGCGCGGCGCACGCAGTCGGGCCAGGCGATGAGCAACATGGCGCTCAGTCTCGGTTACATGGGCGTCGACGCTGCGCTCAAGAACTTCGCCGACTGGACCGACCGCATCGCGGCCGGCGAGCTCCCGTTCGCCAAGCCCGAGCGACCCAAAGGGATCGAGCGTAATTTCGTGGTGACGATGTGGAATTTCTCGACGCCGAAGTTCTACCTGCACGACGGCATCTCGACCTACCAACACGACCCGCACGTGAACGCCAACGGACCGATCTATGGCGCAACCGAGGAGAGCACCGACAACATCCCGGTCCTGGATCCGGTGCAGAACCGCGCGTACACGATCAAGCACCTCGTGCGACCCGGCACGCCGAACTCGAAGGACCTGCCGATGCAGCCTTCGGCCTACTGGGGCAGCGAGCCAATTTGGGACGGCGGCAGCAGCCTGCACAACTCGATGATGGATGCGCAGGGTCGCGTGTACTTCAGCGCGCGCTTCCGTGGTCCGGACAACCCGGACTTCTGCAAGAAGGGCTCGGACCATCCTTCGGCGAAGGTGATGCCGCTCGACCAGAACGGCCGTCAGCTCTCCATCTGGGATCCAAAGCAGCAGAAGTGGTACGACGTCGACACCTGCTTCTTCACGCACCACCTGTACTTCGCGAAGGACGCGGACCAGACGCTGTGGTTTTCGCAGGGAGGCCCGGGCTCGAGCAACGGCGTCGTGGGCTGGGTAAAAATGAAGACGTTCTTCGAGACCGGCGACTCCGCGAAATCGCAGGGCTGGACGCCGATCGTGGTGGACACCAACGGCAACGGCAAGCGCGACGCCTACGTCGAGCCGAACGAACCGCTCGATCCGGCGAAGGACAAGCGCATGCTCGCCGCCTTCTACGGCATCATGCCGAGCCCCGTGGACGACACGGTATGGGGGCAAACGATGGGCATTGGCTTCGGGCGCATCGACCAGCCGGGCTTCGTCGTGCACATCATTCCAGGGACCAACCCGTCGGAAACAGCGCTCGCCGAGCTCTTCGTTCCGCCCGATGGCGCATGGAGCCCGCGCGGCATCGACATGACCACCGAGGGTGTGGTGTGGACGCCGCTTGCAAGCGGACATTTCGCAAGCTTCGACCGGCGCAAGTGCACGCGGCCACAGAACGGGCCGGAGGCGGTCGGTGGGACGTTATGCCCCGAGGGGTGGACCCTCATCCGGATGCCGGGGCCGCAGTTCCGCAACCTTCCGGAGTCGGGCAGCGCCAACCATTCGTATTACGTATGGGTCGACCGCTACGACACGCTCGGGCTCGGCAAGAACGTGCCGATCTTCACCACCAACGGTGCCGAGTCGCTGACGGCGGTGGTTGACGGCAAGGTTATCCAGATGCGTGTGCCTTATCCCGCGGGCTTCTTCACCAAGCTCCTGGATGCCAGAGTGGATGACTCGAAGGCGGGCTGGAAGGGCAAGGGCGTGTGGACGATGTCGGGAACGCGGACCGTCTTCCACAACGAGGGTGGCACCGCGAATAGCCCGAAGGTCTACCACATCCAACTGCGACCCGACCCGCTGGCGGACTAGGCGCGACCCGAACAGGCCTCCGCGGAATCCGCGGAGGCGCAACAATGAGGGCGAGCATTCCTAGTTGCAGCACCTCGCCCGGCTCGCCATATGCGGCAGCATCGTTATTCGAGCGGGCATCGATAACAACGATGGTGCCGTGCGCGTACCACCTCGGAAGATACTTCGACCAGCCCGAGCGCTCCTGAGGCGCTGATGCTGCGCGCGCCCTATGGGCATCTCTGGAGCCAGCGTAAAGGGCTGCGGGGCGCTTCTTTATACGATCTTTGCACGCTCGCCGTAATCCTTGATGCCGTCCTGATTCTCGCGGCCGTAGCCTATGTCGATCACGACGCGGGCTTGCCTATAACGTGGTCTGCTTCTTCTGCACGACTGCATTTTGGATCGCTGTCGGCGCAGTCCTGTTCGGCGCCGAGCTCGGAATCACATTGTTGCTCGTCTGGCTAAGCACAGCGCCGAGTCCCGATCCGACCGATAGATATGCGCCAAAGCATCAACAGCTTTGACGTGCGAGCACTCGGTCATCACCGTCGAGTTGTGGCGCGTTCGCCGGCTGCTCAGCCTGATCCGTCAGCAGCGCGAGGGCAGGGCCCGTGTGAGGTCTGAAGCATGAACGCGCCAGTGTACAGCCGGTTTCTCTGCCCGCCGCAACGCCTTTGCCCCGGCTCACTCGCCTCGCCCACGCAGCGGCTGTGCCCCGGCTCGCTTGCCATGCCGACACAGCGACTCTGTCCTGGTTCGCTCGCCACGCCGACGCAGCAGCTCTGCCCTGGTTCGCTCGCCACGCCGACACGGCGCTCTGCCCTGGTTCGCTTGCTCGGCCCGCTGCAACGCCCTCCGTTCTCGTTGCGGTGATCAGTACGATTTTGCGGAGGCGGCAAGAGACGCTAACGACGCACGTTCAGATTGTGTCGAATAGATAGCAGCGAAGGTATGATCGTCAAGCGCGCGCCCTGCCGTTGACCGCGCAAGCATTGCATTGATCAGCGGCGACGTTTCGGAAGCCTGCCGTGACCGCGCGTCCCTATCCAGAAACAACCGGGCAACAGGTTGTACGTGGCTGGCGAAACGGGTGGATCGACGCGATCGTCGTACTGGCGACGATCGTATTGCTGTGGTTGGTGGTGGTTCTCGGCGGAGACATGAGGGTCCGCTTCGACGAGCTGCACCCACCGCCACTCTCTCTCGACGTAGCGCTCATTCCCTACTACACCGCACGCACGGTGTTGCGGATGTTCATCGCCTTTGCCGCGGCGCTCCTGTTTACTTTCGTCTACGGCTACATCGCGGCTAAGAGTGTCCGCGCGCGTAAGGTGATGCTGCCGCTGCTGGACATACTGCAGTCGGTCCCCGTGCTCGGGTTTCTTTCGATCACGGTCACCGGTTTTCTGGCGCTCTTTCCCGGCAGCCTGCTCGGCGTCGAGTGCGCCAGCATCTTCGCGATATTCACGGCGCAGGCGTGGAACATGACCTTCGGTTTCTACCACTCGCTGATCACGATCCCCGCCGAGCTGCAGGAGGTTGCCACCGTCTACAAGCTCAATGGCTGGCAGCGCTTTACCAAAGTAGAACTGCCCTCCTCCGCAATCGGCTTGATGTGGAATTCGATGATGAGCTTTGGCGGCGGGTGGTTCTTCGTCGCCCAAAGTGAAGCGATCTCGGTACTGAACAAGAACATCAAGCTTCCCGGGTTGGGGTCGTACATGGCCGCCTCAGTGGAAGCGGGCGACACGCGCGCCGCCGTCTACGCGATCGTAGCGATGATAGTCACCATTGTCGTCATCGATCAACTCGTATGGCGTCCGCTGGTGGCGTGGGCGGAAAAGTTCAAGCTGGAACAAGTCGAAGGCAAGGACAGCCCGACGTCGTGGTTGCTGGATCTGCTCCAGCATTCGTATGTGCTGGCTTGGCTTTCCGACCACGTCGGGAATGCGGTCGGACGGTTTTCCGAGCGCGCGTCGGCGCTGGGCTCCGATCTCACACGGACGATCTCCGGGCGCACACCGGCGCCGGCGAAATCGCTATTGCGCATCGGACTGTGGGTTCTCGCGGTATTCGGCATAGGGTGGCTCATCCTGGACGCCATCGGGATCGCGCAGCAGATCAGGACCGACATGAGCGAGTCGCAGATGCTGCACGTTGTCTGGCTCGGCGTGCTCACGCTGCTGCGGGTCGTGGGCATGAGCATCCTGGCCACGCTCATCTGGACACCGATCGGTGTGTGGATCGGGCTGCGGCCGCGCGTGGCCCGCATCGCCCAGCCGCTCGCGCAGATCGCCGCGTCATTTCCGGTGAACATGACTTTCCCGTTCATCGTGGCCTTTTTCATCTTCGCCCACATCCCGATCAACCTGGGGAGCGTGCTGCTGATGGCGCTCGGCACGCAGTGGTACATACTCTTCAACGTCATCGCGGGAGCAATGGCGATCCCGACGGATCTGCGTGAAGCGGCGGCCCTGTTCGGCCTGCATCGCTGGCAACTCTGGAAAACGTTGATCATCCCGGCGATCTTTCCCTTCTGGGTTACCGGGGCACTGACCGCGACGGGCGGGGCATGGAACGCCAGCATCGTCGCCGAGGTCGCGACCTGGGGAAACGACAAGCTCGTCGCCGATGGCCTGGGCGCATACATCGCGCAGGTCACCGAGCAGGGTGACCAGCCGGCGATCTACTTCAGTATCATGGTGATGGCGTTCTTCGTGGTCGTCATCAATCGCTTTTTCTGGCGCCGCCTCTACGACCTCGCGGAACGGAAGTACAAGCTCGAGTGATGCGCGGAGCACCCGATGCCTACCGACATTGAGCTGGCCGAAAGACCGTCGCCCGAAGGTCCGGGCGAGAACGCCGCGGCGTTGCCGCCGCTCATCGAGCTCAGGCACGTGTCTAAGTCGTACATCGGCGCCGATGGCGGGTCGCCGGTGACGGTCCTGGACGACATCAGCCTGGAGGTTCGGGAAGGCGAAGTGCTGGCGCTCCTGGGACAGTCAGGTTCCGGCAAGTCGACGATCCTGCGCCTGATGGCCGGGCTTACCGAGCCTACGCAGGGTGCAGTCCTCGGCCACGGTGCGGCGTTGATCGGAGTCAACCGCGGCCTGTCCGTCGTATTCCAGAGCTTTGCGCTCTACCCTTGGCTCACCGTTCAGGAAAACGTCCAGGTCGGATTGATCCAGCGCCGCCTCAGCGCTCGCGAGGAGCAGGAGGAGATCGACAAAGCGCTGGAGCTGATCGGCTTGTCCGGTTATGAGAATGCGTACCCCAAGCAACTGTCGGGGGGCATGCGTCAGCGCGTCGGCTTCGCGCGCGCGCTCGTGGCGCGGCCCGAAGTCTTGTGCATGGACGAACCCTTCAGCGCGCTCGATGTCCTCACGGCGGAGAGCCTGCGCAGCGAAGTGGTCGAGTTGTGGCGCGGCGCGGGGCATGCCGGCCTGAAGAGCATCTTCCTGGTCACTCACAACATTCTCGAAGCCGTCTTCATCGCGACGCGGATCCTAATCATCTCCTCGCATCCGGGTCGCGTCCGCAACGTCATCACCAATGCGTTGCCCTACCCGCGCGACGTCAATTCGCGGCCGTTCGCTGCCATGGTCGACCAAGTGCACGCTGCCATCACGGCCTTGGTCCTGCCGGACGAACCGTCCGACGCCGCGACGCCCGAGCGCGCGATCGCCGGCCGCGAAGGCGTGCCGGGGCGGGTCGCGCCCACTGCCGGAGCCCGTGTCGAATCGATTCCGAACGTCCCAGTGGAAACCATCGTGGGTCTACTCGAGAGCATCGAGGACGCCGAAGAGACGATCAATGTCTTCGACTTGAGCGCGCGCATCGGCAAGGAGTTCGGCGAGACGATTGCAATCGTAAAAGCCGCCGAAATGCTGGACCTGGTCGACACGCCGAAAGACGACGTGCTAATGACCCAGACCGGCTGGTACTTCCTCGCCGCCCCGCCCCCTGCGCGCAAGACGCTGTTCCGGCAAACCATCATGAAGCTGAGGCTGTTCCAGATGCTCACCACGCGCCTGGCCGAGGCACCCGAGGGGCGGATCGACGCCGACAGCGTCCTGGAGGAACTGGGGACGCTTTTGCCGTACGACCAGCCTGCGAAGCTCCTCGAAACGCTGATCGCATGGGGGCGATACGCTGAGTTGATCGACTTCGACCAGGATGCAAATTCCGTCTATCTTCACGAGGCGAGCGAAGGCGACGATGAAGAAGAAGTGCCGCCTTCCCAATAGGCGAGCTTGCGGGCATCTGATCTCAACCAACGGATCCGGTCACACACAATGAACCCGCTCGGCGACCTGCTGACACTCGACGACATCCATCTCGACATCGATGTGGCGAACAAGGCACAGCTGCTCGACCGGATCGCCGCTCTGCTCTCGGCGCGGCATGGCATGTCCAAGGCCACCGTTCTGGAAAGCCTGACTGTACGCGAGCAACTGGGCTCGACGGGCGTGGGTCACGGTGTTGCGATTCCGCACGCGCGCATGAATCAATGTGTCGCGCCGGCAGGGACCTTCGTCCGAACGAAGTTTGCGATTCCTTTCGACGCGCCTGATGGCAAGCCGGTCAACGTCTTCATCGGACTCATCGTCCCCGGCAAGGCGAACGAACGACACCTTCAACTTCTCGCCGCTGCGGCGGGGATGCTCAGCGACAGGACCTTTCGCGAGACACTGAAAACGTCCACGGATCGGGACAAGGTGCGGGAACTTTTAGCCGGATGGCCGGATGCCTCTTCGGCAAAAAGCAAAGTTTGAGCCATAGGCTGGCGCGACGCTCCACGCTCCAAGCTGTTGGACTCCCGAGTGGATGATGCGCATGCTGCTAACCGCGAAACCACTTGTTGTAGAGCGCGCGGTAGCGACCGTCTTCGTACATTTCGAGCAATGCCCGGTTGATGCGCTTGCGCAACGGACTGCCGTCTGCCACGGCGATGCCATACTTTTGCGACGCGAAGATCGGGCCGACGACTCGCAGGACGCCATTGCCGCGCTTCGCCGCCAGATACTGAAGCGTGGGCGCGTCGAACACCATGGCCTGAACCTCGCCTTCAAGTAGAAGGTCGCATCCTTCCTCGGCGGTTGCCACGTCCACATAGAGCAACCCCTCCTCGGTCAAATAATCCGCGGCGACGGTGCCATGCACAGTGGCGATCTTTTTTCCCGCGAGGTCGGTCGGTCCGCGAATCTTCGAATTCAGGCGATCCACTGTCTGCGTTGAAGTCACGGTGGCGGTGAGCTGCGCGATGAGCACGATGCCGACCAGCCACATGAAGAAGACGATCAGTCGCTTGGCTACCCGCGGTGCCTCCCGATCGCCGTGCTCGCCGGTCGCGACGATCAGTGCCACACCCCACAGCCCTTCCCCCAATCCCTTCAGATATCCCTTCTGGAAATTTCTGCTCGATCGGCGCTCGACTATCCACAGAACGTTGGCCATGACGAACATGATCGCGATGAATATTCCGAGGAGCGTGGCGATCGTGCGCCATGGAATCGAATCCAGCACATCGATGAAGTGATTGCTGCCTTGAGCGTGCACCATGACCTGCAGACCCGAGTCGAAATAGGGTTGGGTGAAGTCGACGTCATTTTCGCGTTGCCTCGTGATCGTGATCGCGGCGATCGCCGCGTCCGCCTTGCCGCTTTTCACCGCCTGCAACTGATCGCCGACCGTCGCGACTTCGACCCACCTGGTATCGACCTTGAGTGACTGCGCGATCGCGTTCCACAGGTCGATGCTGAAACCCGTCCATTCCGCGCCCTGCTTGAGCACGAAGGGGGCGATCGGCTTGACCGCGACATTGAGCGTCTTGGCCGGTGCAGGCCCCTGGGCACGCGCGTCTTGAACGCCGAGTCCCATCAACGCCGCGACACAAACGAGGAACATCGCCGTCTTGCAGATCTGCACCATCGTGTCGCGCGGTGATTTGACCGTTGGTCGCTCCTGCGGGAGCATAGCACTGCGGGCGCCTTTCCAACGTAGCGCTGAAGCGCAAACGGTCGGATTCAATTTGAACTATGAGACCGGCCGGCGTCGCGAAGGTACGCGTGTGGCTAAGTGCACAATGACCGCCTTCCCTACGCCTGCGCTGAATTCATAGCATGACAGCGAAAATCCCGAGCAAGCTGGACACGATAGTGGCCGAGGCCCGCCGCGATGCCGAAAAGCGTGCGCAAAACTACCGAGAGCAGGCGCTCAAGCTCTACCCGTGGATCTGCGGACGATGCGGCCGCGAATTCACCCACGTTAACCTGCGTGAGCTGACGGTCCATCACCGCGACCACAATCACGACAACAACCCGCCCGATGGCAGCAACTGGGAACTGCTCTGCCTGTACTGCCACGACAACGAACATCAGCGGCAAATAGAAGCGACGCAAGGTAGCAGCAACCCCCGCGACGATCGGGGTAGGGCCACGCATTCACCGTTTGCGAATCTCAAGTCGCTGCTGGCTGAAAAGAAGCGCTGACTGATCGTGTATCAGTCGTCATTCTGGCTCCATGCCTTTCGCCGCAAGTTCCTTGATCGCCGCGTCGCTCTTGGACAGGTGCGCGAGTCGCATGCCACGTAGCACATTCGGCGCCTTGGTGAATTGAATGTTGTCGTACCCGACGATCTCCACGCGATTGCCCCAAGGATCGAGGAAATCCAGGAATGGCCCAGGCAGGGTCGCAACGCCCGCGTCGACCAGTGCTTTGCGCGCTGCTTCTTTGTTATCCACTACAAGTCCAAAATGACGTCCATCGTCGGCTGGCTGGATACGGCCCTTCTGGAGCGCGAGAAACTGGTCGCCCAGATCGATAAACGCCATGGAGTCGTCTTTGCTGCGAAGCTCAAAGTCGAACAGGCGACCATAGAACGCCAAGGCTGCATCGATATCGCCGACCTCGATAGCGACGTGATTAAAACCGACGGCGCGTGCTCTCGTTACTGCGGACATAGCATCCTCCATGCTCCGGTGAATTGCCGAACAATCGTGCTTCGTGTCGTTGGCGGTTCCGTTGCTCAGTCCTCGCCTGGTGGATCAGCCAACAAGCAGCTTTAGAATGCGGTACTCGGTCTTGAAGATTCGTAACAAATGACGGATATGACACAGAAATCCGCCGCGGGCGGGATCGTACAGTCTTACATCCATACAACCGAGATCGTTGAACGACCGGCGGCTGACCGTCCGTTGCGGGACACTATCGACGCAATCGCTGATTGGCTCCTCGGGCCAGCGCTACAAGTTGCGACAGGTGCGCGAGCAATTGACGAATTCGCTTGGCGGATGCTCGCGGCAGGCTTTCCGCTAGCACGACTGACCGTGCATAGCGGCACGCTGCATCCTCAGTTTCTCGGGACCTCTCTCATATGGTGGTGCGACTCCGGGCAAACCGTGCAAACCTTCGTCGAGCACGAAGTCCTCGACGTAGTGGCTTATCACGATAACCCGGTGCTGCGGGTCATACAAGGCGGCGAAACGCTGCGGCGCAGAATCGACGTCGCCGACAGCGAGCTGGATCTCCCGATTCTGCACGACCTGAAGGCCAAGGGTTGCACCGATTACCTCGCGCTTCCGATTGCCGGCGCGCATGGCCGTCGCTACGCAGTCACCTACACAACCGATTGTGTCGACGGCCTTTCCACTCGACAAGTTGCCGAGTTGACGCACATCTCTAAGCGCCTCTCTGTTGTCTGCGACTCCTTCATGCAGCGCGCGCTGATGCATCATCTGCTCAATGTCTATCTTGGCCCAAGCGCCGGTCCAAAGGTATTGGCCGGTCAAATTCGCCGTGGTACCGGGGAGGAGCTGACCGCAGTCCTGTGGTCATCGGATCTTCGTGGCTTCACCACGCGCTCGGACCGTCTCGCGGGCCAGCAGATGGTTGCGATACTCAACGCGCTGTTCGATGCGCAGGCGAAGGCGATCCATGCGCACGGTGGAGAGATATTGAAGTTCATAGGTGATGGCTTGCTCGCTATCTTTCCTATCGACAGTCCGGCGCTGGTCGGGGATGCAGCGCATAACGCCATGGCGGCGGCTATGCAAGGGCTCGAGGCAGTACGTCGTCTTGTCGATGACCCGTCGATGCTGGGCGAGCCCGCGCTACGGATTGTCGTGGCACTGCACCGTGGAACTGTAATTTACGGAAATGTCGGCGCTTACGATCGACTCGATTTCACTGTGATTGGGCCGGCCGTCAATTTGGTCAGTCGCGTGGAGACGGTCGCAAAGACGCTTGACGAACCGATAGTGGTCACCGACGAATTCGCAAAAGCATACAGCGGGCCGTTAAGATCATTGGGGATCCACCAATTCCGCGGCGTTGCGAATGCCTGTGAACTCTTCGCGCCGGCTGCCACTGCGGCGACTGCCGCTTCCGAGTTCTCTGCAGCAGGGCCTTGACTCGCGTCAACACCATTCGTCCTTCGCCTGGCGATAATGATAAAAAGGACGCGCATTTGCGCCTGGTCCGAACGGAGAAGATGCATCCATATCCTCATACGTACGTGGTCGAGGCGTCTGCCTTGCCAATCGGCGACGTGACCGTCTCGTCTGCGCGGCTTCCCGGCCTGACCGTCGCGGCGCCGCAGGAATTCGATGGGCCGGGCGATCGCTGGTCGCCCGAGACGTTGCTGTGCGCAGCGGTCGCAAATTGCTTCATCCTGACCTTTCGCGCTTATGCCCGTGCGTCGAAGTTCGAGTGGACAGCGCTCCGATGCCACACCGAGGCAGTCCTCGAGAACGTTGGCGGCGTTCCGCAATTCACGCGTTTTGTGACGCATGCGACGCTGCGGGTACCTGCCGGCTCCGATCCGGCGAAGGCGCGCCCGCTGCTGCAGCGGGCCGAGGACCGATGCCTCGTCACGAACTCGCTCAAGGGCGAACGCCATCTCGACGCCACGGTCGAGACGCTTGCCTGAGCGAAAACGACTGCGCGCAAAGGGACGACGACACACCGGTCAGGCCGACGCTGAGACGGCGACGCTTAGCCGGCCGGGACATGCCGCGTGTATCCGCTCCGGAACGCGCATCTGGCCGCCTGTCGACCCTCCAGCGACATTCGAAGCATCAATTGGTCGCCGCGAAGCAGTCGCTTGCACGGGCGTCTTGCGAATAGCCCAATGCATGGGCAAGCCGCTGCATGAGGTCCAGCGGCGACATTAAGGGCCGTGACCCCGTCCGCGGATCGGGGTCAGTATTGACGATCAGGACGAAGAGCTAATTGATAGAGTCCCTCGCGACGCCTTCAGAGTGGTGGCGCGCCGCCGCCGCACCACGCGTGACGACCCAGAGGCGCGATGCATTGCACGGTGACGTTGTCGATGCCGATGTAGTGCGTGCCCTGCTCGCCATAGATCGAGATCAAGGTGCTGTCGCTGTTAGCAGTGAACTCCATGTTGCAAGGGGGCATCAGCATCCACTGGATGCCGGGCGCCGTGGGGTTGTACGGACAGGTCACCTGCGCATACTCGACAAGGTTCGAGTTCGTCGCGCTCACCGCGATCCGTACCTGGATAGGTCCCGGGTATTCGGGGTTCTTCACGCCGATGTCCACTGCCGCCCAGTACCGAGTGCGCGGGATCGTCGCGAACGATTGCCGGATCACACCGAAATTGCCGTTCACGGCCTTGTCTGCCAAGCCGGTGAGGTCGAGGAAGTGGGTCCCGTCGCTGGCGCCGTTGGGGATGTAGCTGTTGGCGTTCTGAATCCAGGCCATGTTCTGCCCGGTGTTGACCGCAACGGTCCACCCGGGCAGCGTCCCGCCCGACTGCAACACCATGACGCCCTGTGGATTCGGCTTGAATGGCCCGTCCGGGCCGGTGCCGTCCTCGAAGCTCCCATCTACCAACAGGTTGACCCCATCCGGCCAACTGGTGAGAGGGACTGGAGGGACGGTCCCGCACGAACTCAGCACAGTCGCGATACAAGCCGCGAGCAGTACCACGAACCATCTAGGAAGCTGCAAAGTCACCATGTCGATCTCCCCGAAATGCGGCAGCCGGCGCGCGCCACCGACGCACGGACCGTGCCGATGAGCGACATACCGATCGTAGCCGAGATTTATTCCCGCGCCGGCGCGGTTGCGGATCGACCGGGAGGAACGCGATCCCTAGAGTCGACCAGTGGAAGTCCAACGATACTACGCGGCTCTGTCGCGCCCGCGCCTGCCGGCGTGCGACCGCTACTCAACCGCGATGCGCCGCCTCGATTGCAGCGATGTCGATCTTCTTCATCTGCATCATCGCTTCGAACGCGCGCTTAGCGGCCGCAGGGTCGGGATCGGTGATCGCAGTCGTCAGGGCAACTGGCGTAATCTGCCATGACAATCCCCATTTGTCCTTGCACCACCCGCAGGCGCTCTCCTGGCCGCCATTGCCGACGATCGCGTTCCAGTAGCGATCCGTTTCGGCTTGGTCGGTGGTCGCGATCTGAAACGAGAATGCTTCGTTGTGCTTGAACGCAGGTCCACCGTTGAGACCGAGGCATGGGATGCTCATCACAGTAAACTCGACGGTCAACACGTCCCCTTTCTTCCCTGATGGAAAGTCTCCCGGTGCGCGGTACACCGCACCGACAGACGAATCGGGAAAAGTTTTGGCGTAAAACCGTGCCGCGTCCTCAGCGTCGCGATCGTACCAAAGGCAAATCGTATTCTTTGCTGGCTTCAGCATCTCAATTCTCCGTTCGAAATTAGCCATTTGATGCCACGATCACGGCCCTGCTCCTGCTGGACGAACCGCCGACATCGCGACGTACGAGCGCGCGATTGCGGCGCGCGAAGGTCCGCCGACGTGCTAGGGAGCAAACTTCGGCGCCGCTTGCAGCACCTCGCGCAGCTCGCGCTGGTAGAACTTTGCCATACCGGTCGTGCCGTGCCCCGCCGTGTTTTCGCTGGCCGGAATAAGCAGCACGCGGCCATTCTTGACGCGCTTGATCTCGCGATCCAGCAACCCAAGCTCGACCGGATTACGCTCGTCGTCGGCGGCATTGATTGCAAGCACCGTGGCCGTGATCTTCTCCAACCCCGGGGACGCATTGAAGTCGCGCGACGAATCCCACTGGTAGAGGACATCGTTCGCGTCCGCCGGGAAAGGCGCCGCAAGCCGCTGATCGAGCAACTGGTCCGCTTTCTCCCGCGTCGGCGCCGCCTTGTAGAGCGCCATGCTGCCGCCGCTGGTCGCAATCCCGAAGAACACCGACGCGAAGCGCGCGCTGCGCGGTTGCTGCACGTACTGGCCATCCTTCCAATCGGGGTCGTTGCGGATCGAATCGGTGATCAGGCGGCGCAGCATCCAGTTGCGGCTCGACATCTCGGTGGGCTGACAAGCCATGGGCACCGCGACATCCATGTAAGCGGGGTACTTGACGGCGAAGATCCACGTCTCCATGCCGCCCATCGAATTGCCGATGACCGCGCGCAGATGCTTGACGTTGAGATGCTCGGTGAGCAGCCGGTAATGGGCATCGACCATGTCTTCGTAGTCGTACCTGGGAAACTTCGTGCGCAGGCCATCCGAGGGCTTGGATGATTTTCCATGACCGAGCGTGTCGGGAATGATGATGTAGTAGCGCGCCGCATCGAGCGGTTGCCCCGGACCGAAGAGCTCGCCGGCAAACGCAGGCGTCAGCATGCTGCTGCCGTTGCCGGCGGTTCCGTGCAACACCAGGACGGGCTCCCCCGTCGGCGCGCCGATGGTGCGATAGTACAGATGTACCTCCGGCATGACCTCGCCGGTGTGGAAGCGAAAGTCACGCGCCACCCACGAGCCTTCTTTCGGCGCCGGATACTCGGCCGCGCCGACCGAGAGTGCGCAAAGCGCGCACGTCAGCGCACACGCGACGCACGCCAGACGCTTCAGGTAATTCATCTTGTACTCCTTCGCTTGCGAATCTCGCTCGACGGTAGCTGCAAAAGAGGTGACGCGACCGCGCCCCTTAGCCCGGATTCATGCCCTTGGCCTTCATGATCGCAATTGCGGCGGGAGTCTTGAGGTAGGCGATGAACGCATTGGCGGCCTGTGCCTCCTTGGTATTCGCAGCGACTGCGGCCACGTAAATGACTTCCTGCTGCACTTCGGCAGGGAACGGGCCGACCAGATCCAAACCGGGGGCCGTCAGGACATTGGTGAGAAACACGCCAAGCTCGGCATCGCCGTTGGCGACCACCTGAACCAGCTGCGCCGGTCCTGGCTGCGCCTTCATCTTGGCCTTCATTGCATCGCCGATGCCGAGACGCTCGAACACGCGCAGAACCTGGGCACCCGCGGCACTTTCGGGGACGGAAGCGATCGATTGCGCTTTCAGCAGCGCCTGCTTTAGCGCATCGGGCGTGCTGATGTCGGGCTTGGGGGCGCCCGAGCGAACGGCGACACCGAGCCCTACGCGGGCGATGTCGATTGTGGGTCCGGAAGCGAACTGCGCCTGAGCGGCGGCATCTTTGAACACTTCCCGAGGAACGACGCCGAGATCGAACGGCCCGCCGACGGTCGCCATCTTGATCAGTTCGGGAGTCGTACCGAAGCGAAAGACGAGCTTGTGGCCGGTGGCGCTCTCGAACTGCGTGGCGATGTCTTTCATCGGGCCCGCCATGGCGCCGCCGGCCAAGACCTGCAGTTCCGCAGCCTGAACGCCCGCGATCGGCGAAACGACAAGCGCCAGGCACAGCATCGATGCGGATGCCTTCAGCACTGCACGAAGTAGTCCGCCCCGAAGATCTCTCAGCTTTTCCCCCACCATCGTTTCCCTCCCCATTGTGCGCACCGACCGCTGCGACGACGTTTTGCTATTTCGACGCCACGATTGCCGGCGGTTTCCATGTGCCCTCTCCTGGCGGCAGGATCGAAGGTGGCGTGTCCTTCGGCCAGTACAGGCGCATCACCATGAAGGCCGTACCGTCGGGCGCAGGCAGCCAGTTGGCTTCCTTCGCTTTGCCGGGCGAAGCCCTCTGGATGTAGAGGGTCAGCGATCCATCCGGATTCTTTTTCATCGTCGACAACATCGGCGAGTTGATCAGGTAGCGGTTGAGCGGATTTTCAATCAGCAGTTGCGACTTGCCGTCATACATCGTCACCGACCAGAACGCGTTGACCGGCGGCAACTGGCCGGCCGGAAACGTGATCGTATAGTTGTGCTTGCCGGTATCCAGCGTTTCGTCGGCCCCATCGTGACGGGACGCGGGATACATGGCCTCCTCGGCATTGTTGCCGTAGATGCCGCCTTTAGCGGCGGCGGCGCGCTTCAGCCAATCACCCTTGTAGAAGTCGCGGTCGCCGAACAGCGATCCGACCCTCCAGCCGTTGAAGTTCTTCATGCCGCTCGCCAGGTACTTGTCGACCTTGTCGTCGCCTTCCTTCATTCCCAGCAGTACGGCGGCCTTGTGCTCGGCCGCGAGATCCTTGACTTCGAAGGTCTTACCCGGGCCGATGCCGATGGTGGCGAGCTTGGCGCGAATCGCGTTGTCGTCCGGCGTCTCGGGCACGAACTGCAATGCCGCATCGAGATACTCGAAGAAGTGGTCCTTGATGCCCGCCGTGGTGGCCGGGACGAACTTGATGGCCTGAGCGGCCGGCGGCGCGGGCTGCTTGAGGAATGCCGACAGCGGCTGAGCGTTGTAACCCGCCTGCACCTTTTGCACGTTCGGCATGTCCGCGGCGTTGAAGAGCTGGGTACGAAAGACAGTGAGCGCGAATGGCGTCGTGGACTGGAACACCTTCTTGATGCCTGCGGGCATCTCGCCCTTCCAGCCCGGACCGGCCACGA
>Ga0070713_100000970_pt1 | contig 18383 bp, 23 predicted proteins | sample LARL82metaG_FD_65465 | JGI IMG/M metagenome (GOLD analysis project Ga0070713, IMG submission 65465) | Corn, switchgrass and miscanthus rhizosphere microbial communities from Kellogg Biological Station, Michigan, USA - LAR L8-2 metaG | ecosystem: Host-associated > Plants > Roots > Rhizosphere ...
AAAGGCTGCCGTGCGTTCGGATGCGCTCCGATACGGCGGCGTCGATTGCGGCGGGCGTCAGGCCATCGAGCGGAAGGGACGGCGTGACGATGGCCGGCAGCTCGCGTACCGATTCCGGATAGTCGCATTCGTGACTCCGGGCCACGAGCGAGTCCCGCAGGCCGAGGGCGCAAAGCATTTCGGTCGCGGCGGGGAGGAGTGACACGATACGCATCTCGGTCAGGAGACTGGCACGAGCTCGGGAGCCGGCACCAGATCACAAAACGTGAATGGAGCACGGCTCACGATCGAGCCTTTATCGAACGTCACCGGTCTGGAGAAGAGCGGACCGTCGTAAACGAACGAGTGGTACTCGCCGCGCTCGCCGCACGGGTCAACGCCCCGCGGAAGATCGAGAGCGAATCGGACGTCGATCTCCCGGCCGCTCCACGATGCGTCGAGGCGCTCGCCGTCTGTGCAGACGACGATGGCACGCCAGCCGCCGGCGATGAACTCACGTAGCAAGGTACGCGTGTCGCGCTTCCAGAGCGGATAGAGTCCGTGAAGCCCGGCCCGGGCGAGCAGGCGTTCTCGATAGTCGCGCAGGTCCTCGAGGTAGATGTCGCCGAAGGCGATTCCTTCGATTCCCTCGCCGCGTGCGCGTTCGAACGCGGTCAGCATCGCCTCTTCGTACGTGTTGTTTCCCGGAAGGTCGATCGGACAGATCTGGGCATCGGGTGACCCGAAGTTCTGATAGGGCGGCATCTCAACAGTGAACAGCGGCACGCCGAGAAGCTGTGCCTGCCGGGAGAGCAGATCGATTCGAACGCCGTGCATGCTGACGCGCTGATGCTCGGCGCTGAGCGTCGTCAGGAGGCCGGCGATTTCGTGTTCGCCCTCGCGGCGTAACGCGTCGAGGGCCAGCGCACTGTCTTTACCACCGCTCCACGACAGCAGCGTCTTCATGCCACCGCCAGCTTCGGAAAGCGATGTTCGGCAAAGGCCAGACCGCCGAAGAGCACGGCAGCGTACACGGCATCGCCCGCGAGCTGGTTGCCGTAAAACGGGACCGCAGCGACGTAACAGGTGACGAGGCCCGAGAGCGTGAGTGGGTAGAGCGTGCCCTCCGTCCAGACGTAGAAGTTCGTCACGATGAAAAACAGCGTCGCCGACGACACCGCGCCCGCCAGCAGCGCGAGCGGCGACCGCGTCCGGCTGCGCAGCGCGAAGCCGATGCAGACGATCGCGGCGAAGCAACCGTAGACCACCGGCATTCCGGAATGGAAGCCGAGTATGGCATCACTCAGGAGCATCGCTGCGAACGGGACCAGGAAGGCGAAACGCTTGCGTTCCAGCGTTGCGCCTGCGAAGAGTGCTGCCGCACCGATCGGTGTGAAATTAAAAGGATGCGGGATGAGACGGGCAACGACGGCGAAGACGATGATGGAAACGATGAACAACAAACGGGGCGACTTCATGACGACTCCTTTCGCTTCCCTCCGAAGCATTGACGTCGATTCTGCTGTTGCGGTCGGTCTCCTGACTTCCGGGTCGCTCTCCTCGCGCGCCTTCCCGCTCTTCAGCAGTGGCATCTCGCACGAGTTGTCGCCGGTTACAGTGGCGGGGGCCATGTCGGACTTACACCGACTTCCCTCACCGCATCAGCGGAGGACATTGTATGCCCTCAATCGCGATCAGTACGACTGATTCGGTTGCGGGGCTCCTCAGGACGCGCGGCACCGTTTGCGCCTGAATGCGTTCGACGACTGAGACCACAACTGCTCGCGCAATGGTTTTCGGCCATTCATGCTCGGTTAACGCTAGTCGCCTCCGCTTTCCCGCACCCGTTCGGTGAATTCCTCGACCGTGAGGTGCTCGAAGCGGTCGGCTTGGAGAAGGTGGTGTCCGAGCTCCGCCGGCAGTTGCGCCGCGACGTGCGCCGCGGCGTGCGGCTGCAGCCGTTCGGCGAGCGTCTCCAGCGTGGCCCGGATGATCCGTTCGGCGTCGCCGCGCGACGGCAGCGGCATGGAACACGCTGGTCTGGTTTGTGACCGAGCCCGACTACGTCATGATCTTGCGCGAGGCAAGCGGCCTCGAAGGGCGCCGCGTGTTCGATCTATTCGCTGACGCAGACTAATTTGATGATGACGGTGCTCAAGATCGCGACGTGGTCGGATCATCATGTGCAGGCGGCCGCGTCGCTCAGTAGGCATCGCGCGTCACGCACACACCAGCAGCTGCCGCCCGTGAGCGCGCCCGTCGCACCTGAGTTGCCCAAGCGCACGGCTTTCGCACCCGCTGACGCCCCTGCGCCGGTCACTCGGCCGCGTCATTGCGCGGCGGCGCCGATTGCGTACGCCCCGCGTGCCGACGCCGCTGTCGCGCCGGCGTTTGCATGCGGCGCCTGATCGCGTGAATGCGATCGGCGATCGCATTCACGTGTCGCGGCATGGGATAAAAGCCATCCGGCGTCGCATGAGTCTCGCCTGGAGGACAGAGAATCCGATCGCGCGTCGCTTTGAAGCCATGCCGCGTCGCTTGCGTCTCGCCTGGAGGACAGCGAATCCCATCGCGGATCGCTCTTAAACCATGCCGTATGGGATGAGTCTCGCCTGGGAGACAGCGAATCCCATCGCCCCTCGCTTTCGTGCGACATGGGCTCGCGTCCGCGTGGCGCGATCGGCCGCGCGCATGAGCGGCGCACATTCGCCGCCGTCCGCCGCGCCTCTCGACTCCGGTGCTCGTAAAAAAATCGCTCCGCGCCGGCCCGCGTCGTCGTGCCAACGCGCACGTTTCGGCCGTCACTCTCAGTGCGATCCGTCACGCGTGCTTGTAATTGCCGTTTCGCATTAACTCAGTCCCAACAATGACTTGCAAGAAAATAGAGATTCACTACAGCAAATTGTTACGAGACCCCGGTTAGTTCCACCGCGCCGGAGCTAAATACAGCGTATCTAAGTTCTTACGGCTCAACGCGGGGGATGAAGGCCGCTTCCTCGCCACAAATCAGTGACAGCGCGAACCCTAAAGTCGAGCGTACCTTCTCCCACGTTCGGTCCGAATCAATGTCCGCCACGCTCGGGCCTGAGTGGGGGCGGATAACCAGAGAAACACCGCACCGGAGCGCGCGTCGCGCGACGGACGCGGTGGAAAGGAGGACGCAATGTCCACCAATCCGAATCGTCCCGCAGTCGCGGTTGACGGTACCCCGCCCGACCCGGCCGGTACGCCGTCGCCGACCATCACCCATTACCAGCAGCTCGCCGACCAGTTCTCCAAGGCGCTCGACGACATCTCAGCGATCATTCCGAAGCTGGAGTCCACGCACGTCGCCACGGCGAACTTCGTCCGCTCCCACCTCAACGTTCCGACCGAGTTCCTCGCCACGGCGATCGCCGCCGTCGAGCAGGTGCCCGAGCTCCAGAGCGTCAACAAGCTCGACGTCGCCGCCGCGCGCGACACGCTCCAGTTCATCGAGGCGTTTCGCCCCGTGCAGGACAAGGTGACGGCGTTCGCAGCCAGCTTGAAGTTCACGATGTCCTCGCGCAAAGCCAGCCTCGCCGCCGACGCCCTGCAGATCTACTCGATCGCCAAGGGCGTGGCCCGCGATCCCGGCAGCGCCGGCCTCGCCTCCATCGTCGCAAATCTCAAACGTGATCTCGGCCGGCGCGGCCGCCCCAAGACTCCGGTCGCCGCGGCCAAGCCGTCGCCCGGTCCGATCATCACGCCGGCTCTGGAGGAGGGGAAAACGTCTTAGGGTACCGGGCCGCGCTGGAACGCGGCCCGGTCCTGACACTCGAACCCCCTGTCGCCAAACAAAGGAGCCATGTGTCATGAGAACCATACCTCACCACTCCTGCGGCGTCATCCCGCCGCACATCCTCGACCGTGTCGCGCAGCACAAGGGCGACTCGGGCGACGATGCCCGCACCACTCTCGAGCAGATGCGCGAGCTGGCCACCGAGCGTGCCCAGACGTTCGTTCCCGCCATCGAGCCCGTCGTCGAGAGCGAGGCCCTCACCCCCAAGAAGCGCTGCAACGTCTACGACGCGCAACACGGCCGCCACCTGCCGGGCAGGCTCACGATGAGCGAGCACAAGTCCCGCAGCTCCGACGTGGAGGTCACCGAAGCCTACGACGGCTCCGGCGCGACGTTCGACTTCTACGCGCAGGTCTTCAAACGCATCTCCATCGACGGCCGCGGCATGCGTCTCGACTCGACGGTGCACTATTCCGTCCGTTTCGACAACGCCATGTGGAACGGCCGCCAGATGGTCTACGGCGACGGCGACGGGCGGCTGTTCCGCCGCTTCACCGCTTCGCTCGACGTGATCGGTCACGAGCTCACGCACGGCGTCACGCAGTACGCCGCGGCCCTGGCTTACTCCGGTCAAACCGGCGCTCTGAACGAGCACATCTCCGACGCCTTCGGGATCATGGTCAAGCAATTCACGCTCGGCCAGTCCTCGAGGGAGTCCGACTGGCTCATCGGCGCCGAGCTGTTCACCGCCTCCGTCAAAGGCAAGGCCGTGCGGTCGATGGCCGCACCCGGAACTGCCTACGACGACCCCGTTCTCGGCCACGACCCGCAGCCCGCCCACATGCGCGGCTACGTCGAGACCAACGACGACAACGGCGGCGTCCACATCAACTCCGGCATCCTGAACCACGCTTTCTACCTTGCGGCCATTTCGCTCGGCGGAAACTCGTGGGAAGTGCTGGGGCGCATCTGGTACGCGACGCTGATGGAGCGCCTCACGTCGAATGCCGACTTCAACGACTTCGCGCGCGCGACGGTCGACATCGCCGGTGAGCTGTACGGCAACGGCGGCCGCGTTCAGCGGATCCTCGCCGATGCCTGGTCGTCCGTCGGCCTCAAGACGCCGGTGTTCGGCGCGCCGAGCCTGCCGCACGCGCGGCCGGCCGATCGCCCCGCCGTGCACCGCCCGCTGCGCAAGTGGCGCCGCTGGCGGGCTCGCTGACCTCTCCCAACCTCACCACCACCACCGATCGATTTCTCGAAAGGAGAACTCCCATGAGTACCAACTACAACGACATGGAACACCAGAAAGCGACGAAGACGCACGCCGCGATCAGCGGCGCCGTCGACTCGCTCGGCACCGGCGACATGGAAAACACCGCCAACCCGGACACGCAGGCCGGCCGCACGCAGCGGCTCGTCAAGGTGTACGGCTCCATCAAGCCGCTGCTCACCACGCTCAGCATCCTCTCCATCATCCCGCCGAAGTGGCGCGAAGCGCTGTGCCTCTTCATCGTCGTCCTCGACGAGTTCACCCTCGGCGATCCGCCCGCGAACACGCTGCCGGTCGCGCCGAAGGTGGCGATGGAGTCACGGCCATGCTGACCTTGGTGCTAATGCTCGAAATCGGCCGCGACGCGACGACGGGGTGCTTCGTCTCCGTCCTCACGGCGCAGTCTCGCCCGCGAACCACGGTCGTGGAGACGATCCCCTACCGGCCGCGTCCCGACGGCGTCCGCAACGCCGCAACGCCGCGCCGCCGCCGCCGTCGCCGTCGTCCTCACTCGCAGTGGTAGCGGTCACGTAACACCGCGGGGGCTCGCGCGAGCGGGCCCCCGCACTTCAAAGGAGAAATTGTCATGGCCATCAACACGCAATTCAAAGACATCGCCGCAACCACGGCGTACGCAACGATCAACCAATCGATCCGGTCCCTCGACTTCGACGAATTCAGCGGGCAATTCGCCATCGCCGACACGTTCAACGCCCAGCTCCAGCGGCTCGCGAAGCTCTACGTCGCCCTCGAGCCGCTGCTCACCGCCGTCGCCGCGCTGCCGCTCCTGCCGCAGCCGTGGCGCGTCGCGCTCGGCCTGTTCGTCGGCGCGCTCGATGCCGTCGCGTCGTCGCCCGAGATCGACCCCGACTTCAAAGCGGGGAAGGATTTGTAAAACCCGGCGGGGCGCGCCGCGCGCGCGCTCCGCCATTTTCGGAGAGACATCATGAACATCACGGACTATCCGCTCAAACGCGGCCAGTGGTACGAAGAAGCAACGAAGAAGCAGTACGTCGTTTGGCATGCCACGGAAGGCCGCACCCGTTGTTCGCCCGCATCCGGCCGGCCAGGCCGCGCAACGACGTCGATCGACGCCTGGAATCTCGACGCCCGCCGCATCGGCGCGCCGTATCTCGTCGATCGCGACGGCACGATTTACAAGACCTTCGACGACACCGGCTGGATCTTCCACCTCGGCCTGCCCGGCACGAAGGGCCGCTACGATCGCTCGTCAGTCGCGATCGAGCTCGCCAACGAAGGACCGCTCACGCTCGACGGCGACCGCCTCCATGCCTTCGGCTTCAACACGCCCGGCACGATCTACACCGGCTTTCACTTCGCCGCCGAGTGGCGCGAGCACAGCCACTTCGCCGAGCTCGATGAGGCCCAGGTCGACGCCGCGCTCGAGCTGACGCTGGACATCTGCCGCCGCAACGGCATCGAGCCGGTGTTCTACTTCCCCTCGACCACGTACGACTTCCCGCGCTGTTTCCAGGTGGCGACGATCGTCTGTCACTCGAATTGCCGCAAGGACAAGCTCGACCTCCTGCTGCCCGAGTGGGTGTATCAGAAGATCGAGGCCGCGGGGATCCGCCTGCAGTCATGAGAGCTGTTCACCAGGCGCGGCCGGCGGTGGGAGCCGCCGCCGCGCCGCCTTTCCCCCCCGCGCCGCCGCTGCGCAGGCGAACGCCGGATGAGATGGGAAGGCCCACTCCTAAACGAAGAAGGTATGATGGCCGCCCATCCACCATTAGAGAAGGAGCGCACCATGAGATCTTTCCGCTGGCCCATCACGTTGCTGGCAGTGTCGCTGTTCTTCTTCATGACACCGACCCGGCAGCAATCCCTCAAGGCGTGCAACGGCGGCGTGTTCCCGCACACGTGGCACTGCGATTACTACCAGCTTCACTGCATCGGTGGCGGGGGAATCGGCGACTGCTATTGGTCGCTCGACGGCTTCTGCGACATCGATTGCGACGGCAACCAGTATTGCGAAGGCGATACGCGGTACATCCAGGGGATGACGACGCTGGACTGCCAGGACTCCGGTCCCTGCTGTCCGGAGTAGGTCGCGGTGATCGTCGTCGACTTCGCCCGCAACACGGACGAAGTCCTGCGGCATCGGCTCGTGTGAGCGCGATCTCGCGCGTGCATCGGGTACCCGGCTAACGTGCGCGCTCTCGCCACCGGCCCCGCCGCACGCCCTCGTCGCGCTCCTCTTCCTCGATCTCCTCGACGACTTCGCGGATCTCGCGCTCGATGCGGGGGAGGACGACGTTGTGCAGCGCGCCGGAGAGCTTCGTCACTTTGCGCAGGGCCACGCGCAGGCGCGCCAGCGACGCCTCTTCCTCGGCGAGCTTCGCGAGAAGCGCCAGGAGTTGCGCGAAGGCTTCGGCGGCGGGGGACAGGCATGAGTGCCTGTCCTCCACCGAAAGACGAAATGGCGCCTGCGTCATCGACAGGCGCGGCAGGCGCACGCCCATGACCGACGCGCTCGTCAGTGCGATCGCGCGCGCCGGCGGCTGCGCGAGCGCGGCCGACTCGATCGCGCGCAGCCCCAGCTCGACACGGGCCACGCCGAGCTCGTGCCGCGCGTCGCGCGTCGCCGCCGCCGCTTCGCTCCGCAGCGCTGCCTGCCGGCGCGCGCGGCGCAGCAGCTCGCGCAGCAGCACCTCGCGCTTGCGCTCCAGCAATTCCGCGCTGCGCTGCGCGGCGGCGCGGTCGCGGCGGAGCTCGAAGAGGCGGGAGCGGACGGCGCCGGCGATCATGGCCGCAGCTCGCCCAGCACGCGCAGGGCGCGGTCGAGCGTCTCGCCGATCGAGCGCTCCTCGTCGCCGCGCTGGCTCAGGAGCTCGCGCTCGTAGCGCTCGCCGAAGCGGAGGTACGTCCGCTCCTCCTCGGTCAGCTCGTCGGCGCCGATGATCGCGGCGAGCCCGCGGGCGCGCTCCACGCGCGCGACGGCGGCGTAGAGCCGGCGGGCGATGTCGCGGTGGTCGCCGCGTGTCCGCCCCTCGCCGATGCCGTCCGACATCAGCCGCGACAGCGACGTGAGGATGGCGATCGGCGGCGTGATGCCGCGCCGGGCGAGCTCGCGGTCGAGCACGATCTGCCCCTCGGTCACGTAGCCGGTGAGGTCGGGAATCGGATGCGACAGATCGCCCGAGGGGAGCGTCACGACCGGGATCTGCGTCAGCGAGCCGGGACGCCCCTCGATCCGCCCGGCGCGCTCGAAGAGCGACGCGAGATCGCTGTAGAGATAGCCGGGATAGCCCTTGCGGCTCGGCATCTCGCCGCGCGCGGCGGCGATCTCCCGCAGCGCCTCGCCGTAGTTCGTGATGTCGTGCAGTACGACGAGCACGTGGTAGCCGGCGTCGAAGGCGAGGTACTCCGCCGCGGTGAGCGCGAGGCGCGGCGTGAGCAAACGCTCGGCCGTCGCGTCGCCGGCGAGGTTGAGGAAGGCGATGAGATGGCCGCGCGCCCCGCTGCCGCGGAAGTCGTCGAGATAGCGGTCGGCGGTGTCGCGCGGCAGTCCGAGGGCGGCGAAGACGATGGCGAACTTCTCCACGCCCGGCGCGCGGGCCTGCCGGATGATCTGCATGGCCAGCTCGTCGTGGCCGAGGCCGGACTCGGTGAAGATGGGGATCTTCTGGCCGAGGACGACGCTGTTCAGGGCGTCGATCGCGGAGATGCCGGTCTGCAGGAAGTCGCGCGGATATTCGCGGCGGCAAGGATTGATGGGCATGCCGTCGACGGCGCGGCGCTCGGCGCAGGCGGGCGGCGGCAGTCCGTCGCGCGGGCGTCCGAGCCCGTCGAAGACGCGGCCGAGGAGCTCCGGGCCGACGCCGAACTGCAGCGCGCCGCCGCGGAAGGCGAGGCGCGAGCGCGCCAGCTGCAGGCCGTCCGTGCTGGCGAAGACTTCGATGACCGCGCCGCGCTCGGTCGTGGCCAGGACGCGGCCGGCGCGCGTGACGCCGTCGGAGCCGATGAGGTCGACGTGATCGTGAAAGGCGATGCCGGCCACGCCCTCGACGAAGGCGAGCGGGCCATGGAGTTCCGCGAGGCCCTGGCGTTCGAGGCCGGCATAGGCTCGGAGCGCCGGCGTCTCGCCGGCTGGCGCGGACGCGTCCCGCGTCCACGAGGTCATGGCGCACTCCTCGGCGGCGAGGACGCCGCCGGGCCGGCCGGCGAGGACGCCGGCGCTCCGCGGAGCTTGCGCATCAATTCCTCCAACAGCTCGACCTGCCGCGCCGGCGGACAGTTCGCGTCGGCTTCGTCGTACGCGTTCTGCTGCAGGAAGCGCGCTTGGAATTCGTCGGCGAGGCGAAGAAGAAAACGGTCGCGTTCCGGCAGCGACTCGGTGCCGACGAGGCGCGCCGTCTCCTCGCTGCGCGCCGCCTCCTCGAGGAACGCCATCGCCTCCGTCCGCAGCGCGGGCCACTGCGGTCCGACGCGCTCGCTCCACCACCGGCTCACGCCGGCGGGGACGTCGCTGTACGAGTTGCGCGTGCTCACGGCGGGAAAGGCGCGCGCCGCGGCCAGCTGGCGGTCGAGCGTCCAGAAGGCGCGGACGAAGCGCTGGGCGTGACGCGTGACCGGCTCGGTGACGTCGCCGGCGGGCGGGGAGATGGCGGTGATCACGGTGAGCGATCCGCGCGTGCCCGACAGCGTCGTCACGTTGCCGGCGCGCTCGTAGAACGCCGCCAGCGCGCTCGAAAGGTACGGCGGATAACCCTCCTCGGCCGGCATCTCGCCGAGGCGGCCGGAGATCTCGCGCAGCGCCTCGGCCCACCGCGAGATCGAGTCGGCCAGCAGCAGCACGTCGTAGCCGAGGTCGCGGTAGTACTCGCCGAGCGTCGCGCCGGTGAAGAGCGAGGCCTCGCGCGCCGACACCGGCATGTTCGACGTGTTGGCGATGAGGATGCTCCGCTCGGCCAGAAAGCGATGCGTGCGCGGATCGACCAGGCGCGGCAGGTCGCGCACGAGCTGCGTGATCTCGTTCCCGCGCTCGCCGCAGCCGACGAAGATGATCACGCTGGCCTCGGCCCAGCGACAGAGCTGATGCTGGGTGACGGTCTTGCCGGTGCCGAAGCCGCCCGGCATCGCCGCGGCCGCACCGCGGGCGAGCGGGAAGAACGTGTCGAAGACGCGCTGGCCGGTGATCAGCGGCGCGTCGAGCGGCAGGCGCTCGCGGAACGGACGGGGGACGCGCGCGCGCCAGCGCTGCATCAGCGTGAGCTCGTGCTCGCCGACGCGGGCGACGACGTCGGTGACGCGGCGCGGGCCGGCCGGCGCGATGGAAAGTAAACGGCCGTTTATTTTCGGCGGGACGACGATCGGATGCAGCAGCGCGTGAGTCTCCTGCACCTGTCCGAGAACGTCGCCTTCGTGGACGTCGCCGCCGACTTGGGCCAGCGGCTCGAAGCACCACAGCTTCATCCGGTCGAGCGCGGGAAGGCGCCGCCCGCGGCCGATGAAGTCGCCGTCGGCGGCGGCGAGCGCGTCGAGCGGGCGCTGGATGCCGTCGAAGATCCCGCCGAGGAGGCCGGGGCCGAGCTCGATGGTGAGCGGCTCGCCGGTGGCGACGACCGGATCGCCCGGCGCGATGCCGGTCGTGTCTTCGTAGACCTGGATCGTGGCGAGGTCGCGCTCGAGGGCGATGACTTCGCCGAAGAGGCCGTTGACGAGGACGGTCTCGCGCAGCGACAGCGGCCGGCGCACGCGCGCCCGCACGACCCATCCCGCGACCTCGGTGACCGTGGCGCCGGCGTCCACCTCGGCGAGGCGGCGGGACGCCGCCTGGCCGGCCGGCGAGACGCCGGCGCTACTCATAGAGCGCCGCCAGGGCATTCCGCCACTCCGGCTCGAGCCGCTGCGCGCGGGCGGCGAGGCTGTTGTCGAAGGCGATGTCGCCGGACATCGCGATGCAGCCGCCGTTCGGCGCGATTGCGATCGTCGCGTTCGGCACTCGTTCGAGCGCCTCGCGTTTCAGCGCCTCGACGTCGCATTTCCCTTGCGCCGCCGCGACGACGCGCGCGATCCACGCCTCGCGCTGCTCGATGACGGCGCGGCGCCCCTCCCATTCCTGTTGCGCGAGTTTTTCGGAAACGGCGCGGTGGGCGGCGGCGATGCGCTGCTCCCGGTCGGCAGGGGATTCCTCGCTTTCGCTCGGAATGACACTCAAGGCGGCGACGTCGGCGGCGGTCAGCTCCTCGATCCGCTCGACCTCGGCCGCGGCATCCTCGCGGATCGCGGCGACCACGGAGGCGACGCTGCCGAGCGCCTGCATCACTCCTCCAGCACCACGAACAGCGGTCCGTCTCCGCCGCGCCGCCACGCCGCGATGCGGTCGGCGATCAGCGCGGCGGCGCCGGCGGAGAAGATCAGCAGGCGGTCGGGGGCGATCGCCGCCTCGACCTCGTCGCGCGTCGCGCAGCGCGCGCCGTCCGCGCCCGCCAGCGCGAAGCCGGCGACGTCGTGCGGCGTGCCGATGACGAGCGGAATCATCCCAGCCGCCCCAGGATCATCACGGCGATGATCAGGCCGTAGATGGCGATCCCTTCCGCGAGGCCGACGAAGATCAGCGCGCGCCCGGCGGTCTCCGGCTTCTCCGCGACCGCGCCCATCGCCGCCGCGCCGACGACGGCGACGGCGTACGCGGCGCCGAGCGCGCCGAGGCCTGCCACGAGCGCCGCCGCGATGAAGCCCCACTTCACGGCCTCGGGGGACACGGCGGCAACGACGAGAAGGTTAAGCATGGCGGACGCTCCTGACCGGAAGGCTCAGCGGCGCGTACGGCTCCCCGCCGCCGCGGAAGAACTTCCCGAAGAATTCGTAGTACTCGAGGCGGAGGACCTGCACCGAAACGGTGAGCCCCTCGAGCAGGATGACGACGGCGTTGCCGGCGACGTAGACGAGCCCCGACCAGAGGCCGCCCAGCGGCAGCGCGGCCATCGTCTCGGCGAGCGCGAAGACCGCGATGAAGACGCCGCAGTGCACCGCGGCGAAGGCGGCGATGCGGACGAAGGAGATGGTGTTCGCGAAGAAGGAGAAGAGGGTGTCGACCAGCTCGACGGATGATTCGAGCGCGCGGAGGCAGAGCGGCGTGGCGCGGACGGCGGGCGAGGGGCGCCGTGGCAACGCCCGAACGATGAACGGCGTGACGGCGATCAGCACCACCACCGCGGCGACGAGCGCGACGATCACGCCGCCCGGAATCCGCACGCGCGAGGGGAGGAAGCCCCGCACGAGCAGGACCAGGGCGATCCAGTAGAGCAGCGCGCCGGCGACGCCGCGCGGGCCGGCCAGCGCGGCGTGAACGTTCCCCGAGCGCCACGAATTGAACACGTTCAAAATCAGCCCGGCCGTGACTACGACGACGCCGAAACCGGCCGCGATCATCATGAATCGCGGCAGGTTGTCGAGCGGCTCGAGCCACAGCGCCGGGAAGAGCGTCCGGATTCCAAACAGCGATCCGTACAGCACGCCGAAGAACGCCGACGCCGTTCCCGCTTCCATCAAGAGGATGCCGTAGTCGAGGAAGCGCGGCAGGTAGCGGAAGAGCAGCCATCCGGCCGCGAACAGCACCGCGCCGTGCCCGACGTCGCCGAACATCAGCCCGAACATGGCCATGAACGCGATGGCGAAGAACGCCGTCGGCTCGACCTCGGCGTACGACGGCGTGCCGTACATGTCGACGAGTTTCTGGAAGGGCCGCAGCAGCAGCGGATTGCGATGGAGGATCGGCACGCGCAGCGCCGCCTCGCCGAACGCGGCGACGTTTGCGGCCGGCTCGACTTCGACGATGGCGCGTCCCTCCGTGGCGGCGGCGACGCGGCGGCGCAGCCGCTCCGCTCCCGCTTCCGGCACCCAGCCGGAGATGACGACGAAGCGCCCCGCGGCGGCGAAGTACGTCTGCGCCTGCAGTAGGAGCGTGCCGATCTCGCTGCGCCGCGCGAGGTCGCGCAGCATCTCGGCGCTCTTTGTCCGCTCCTCTTCGACAGCGCGCTCCGCCTCGGCCTCGGCGCGCTCCGCGGCGGCGAGGTCGAGGTCCTTCGCCTCGAGCGCGACCGGCTGCGCGACGGCGAGCTGCAGCGCCTCGTCGAGCCGCGCGCGCGCCGTCATCGGCACCGCGGCGGCGAAGAAGACGCCGTCCGCCGTTTCTTCGAGCGGTACGACGATGTGCGAGACGGGCGAGAGCGAGGCAGAGATCGCCGGCAGCGCCTCGGGCGCGGCGATGCCGAGGCGCAGCGCGGTGAAGCGGAGCTGCCGGAGGCGCGCGACGTCGAGCGACGCGCGCGCGGTGCGCTCTCGATTTGCCAGCGCCTCGCGCGCGGCGGCCACGCGGTCGTGCGCGGCGCCGCGCTCGCGGGCCAGCGCCTGGACGCGCTTCTCGAGCGGTTCGAGCTCGAGGACGATGCGGTCGCGCTCGGCCGCGAAGTCGCTCGCGGCCTCCTCGCCGAGGCCGCCGTTCAAGTCGGCGGGCACGACGCCGAGGCTGCCGGCGGCGGCGCGCACGCGCTGCAGCAGATCGCGAAACGCGGCGTAGAGCTCGCGCACGCCGGGCGGCGCGGCATCGTACGGCGCTCGGCCGTGCGCGACGTCGACGAGGTGGAGCATCCCCTCCGAGGCGATCGCGCGCGTGGCCGCCGCGGCGTCGCGGTTCGGCACCTGCGCGCGGAAGTGCGCCATCGGAACGGGACGGAGCATCACGCACCGCCCATCTGCGACTGCGCGACGACGCGCATCACGGCGTCGTCGAGGGACGCGTCGCCGCCGCGCTCGACGATGGCGCGCACCGCCCGCACTTCCGCCTCCGCGAGAAGGACGACGGCGACGGCCGGCGCGAGAAGGAAGGGGGCGGCGGCGAAGGCTCTCGTCATCCTGAGCGAAGCGAAGGATCTCGGCCGACGAGATCCTTCGCCGTCTGCGCGGCTCAGGATGACGTGATCGATTATCGCGCGCGTGAGCGCCTCCGCCTTCGGCAGCCGCTTGGCCTCGTCGAGCACGCGCTGGCGCGCCCAGCGGTCGAAGGCCGCGTCGCCGGCGCCGGAGCGGAGGACGCTCTTCGCGATCGTGCCGTACGGCGTCGCCGCGAGGTGCTCGGCGACGCCGCGCGGCGAGAGGACGTCGCGCGGCATCTCCACCGTGGCGAGCGCGCCGAGCGGCAGCCAGAGCCGCTGGACCGCGGCGTGGCCGCGGTCGTTCGCGGCGGCGCGCCAGAGGAGCTTCACGTTCTCGATCTCGTGCAGTCCGAGGAGCGCGCGGAAGATCGGCGCGCGGTAGGTGCGGATGGCCAGCTCGTAAATCCGCAGCAGCTTCTCGAACGGATCGCCGCCGAGCGCGGCCAGCGCGGCCGGCGGGTTGGCGGCGGTGAGCAGCAGCGCGCCCTCGCGCGCGCCGAGGAGCTGCGCCTTGCGCGCGAGGATGCGGGCGTGCGCGTAGGCGCGGGGCGCCTTCGCCGTCACGTCAAGCCTCCGACGATGCGCGCGTACACCGTCACCGCCTCGCCGAACTTCGCCTCGCCGGCGGCGGCGAGCGCGGCGAGGAACGAGGCCTGCTGCGACTTCATCGCGGCGCCGCGCCGCTCGCCGTCGTCGGCGATCGCGCGAAGCTCGCGGTCGAGCGCCTGCTGCGCGGCGTCGCGCCGGGCCCGGACCTCGGCGTCGCGCGCCGCGCGCGCCGCGGCGAGCTCGCGCTCGCGCCGCGCCTCCGCGAGGCTCACGCGCGAGCGCGCTTCCTCGTCGGCCGCGGCGACCGCCTCGATCTCGCGCGTCATGGCATCGCTTCGAACGCCAGCGATTGCCCGCGGCCATAGCGCAGCAGGCCGTGAATCGTCACCTGCTCGAACGCCGACGCCTGCCCGCCCGTGCCCCACGCGGAGACGCGCACGCGCACCGCGGCGTTCTCGTGCGGCGCGACGGCGAGATTCAGCCGCCGCGTCTGCGCGGCGACCTGATAGATCCCGGCGCCGCTCGAATGAAGGTCGACGGCGCGCACGAACAGCGTGCGGTCGGACGGATTGAAGATCGTCAGCTCGTACGTGATGGTGAGCGGGCCGTACAACGGCTCACGCCAATCGGAGCGGATCTGCACGAGCTGCACGAACGGCTCGTGGTGCGGCCCGGGCAGATCGATGACGGCCACGCAGGCGGTGAGTCCGAGGACGAGGAGCAGTGCGAACTCGAATCGGCGCATGAGACACCTCCGGTTACGCCATGAAGTGCTGCCGCTTGATCACCTCCTCGCGGGTGAGATCGGTCTGGCTGAGGATCCCGACCAGGCGGCCGTTGCGGTCGACGACGGGGAGGCGCCGCAGGTGCTTGCGCTCCATCACGCCGGCGGCGCGCTCGACGGGGTCGAACTCGCCGGCGGTGTAGACCGGCTGCGTCATCAGCGCGCGCACCTCGAGGTCGCCGGGGTTCTTCCCGGTGGCGGTGCCGCGCACGGTGATGTCGCGGTCGGTGACGACGCCGATCACCTTCGCGCCGTCGCAGACGGGGAGCTCGCCGACGTTGTGATTGAGCATCAGCTTGGCGGCGTAATCGGCCGTGTCGTCCGGGGTGCAGACGATGGGTGCCGGGGTCATGATCTCGGTGACGTACATGGCTTCCTCCTTCAGGCGCGGACGCGGATCTCGTCGAGCACGTTCTTCACGCCGGCCGCGGACCAGGCGGCGTTGACGGCGTCTTCGCGCTCGATCCAGGAGCGGACGTCGCCGGTGAGCGTGACGGTGCCGCCGGCGGCGTTCACGCTGATCTTGTGCGCCTCGAGCTCGGCGTTGCGCTTGAGCGCCGCCTCGATCTTCGTCTTCACGTCGCTGGCGAGCGCCTTCGGCACGACGGCGACGTTGTTCGACACGCCGCGCACCCCGGCCAGCACGCGCACGGCATCCTCGGCGGCCTTCTTCTGGAACTGCCACTCCACGGTGCCGTCGAGCGTGATCCACGCGTTCGTGACGCCGGCGGTGATCTTCTCGCGCGGCACGGTGGCGTTCCAGTTCAACGCGTTCGCCGCCGAGCGCGCGATGGCGGCGTCGTCGAGCGTCTCCGTCGCCGCCAGGCGGACGTCGATCTCGTTGGCCACGGCGCGCACGCCGTGCACGCGCTTCACGATGCGCTCGGCGTTCCACTTGTCGGAGAAGGTGGGTACGTGGCCGCTGAGCGTGATCACGCCGTCTTCGGCGGTCACGCCGAGTTTCGTGGCGTCGACGCTCGGGTCGAACTCGAGCTCCGCCAAAACCTCGTGCTGCAACTGGCTGTTCGCGATTTTCGACATGGGACCTCCTTTCGCGGAACGAACCTACGCCGCGGCGAGCGTGGCGGACAGTCCCGCGGTCACCGTGCGCAGGTGGCCGCGCTCACCGGCGGAGCGCCCGCGCAAGCGCGGCGTCGCGGCCGTAGACGTCGCGCTGGAACGCGACGCGGCCGTCGTCGCCCGCCGATGCGGTCCAGTAGAGGACGTACACCGGTTCGCTGGCGGGGAGGACGATGCTCCGCTCGCCGCCGGCGACGATGGCCGCCTGCAGCGCCTCGATCGTCCACTCTGGCTGCGCGCGCAGCAGCCACGCCGCGAGGTCGAGCGGCCGCTCGACGCGGATGCAGCCGTGGCTGAAGGCGCGCGCGGAGAGATCGAAGAGCGACTTCGCCGGCGTGTCGTGAAGATACACGTCGTGGCGGTTCGGCATGTTGAACTTGAGGCGGCCGAGGGAGTTCCACGGGCCGGGCGTCTGCCGGAGGCGGCCGTCGCGCGTGACCTCGAGGTGCTCGCGGGCGAAGAAGCAGCGGTCGCGGCGCTGCTTCGGCCGGAGCTCCTTGGCGGCGATGCTCTCCGGCACGTTCCACGGCGGGTTGACGACGACGTCGGTGATGCGCGCGGCGAAGAACGGCGTCCTGGTGAGCTCCTTGCCGACGACGGTCTTCATCGACAGCACGGCCCGGCCGTTCTCGAAGGCCTGCAGCCGGAACGCGGCGATGTTGACGACGACGTAGCTGGCGCCGAGTGTGTCGGGCATCCAGCGCCAGCGCTCGAGGTTGACGGCGAGCTGCTCGATGCGCGCCGCGACCGGCACGTCGAGCTCGCGCCGCGTGGCCGCGCCGGCGACGCCGTCGGCATCGAGCCCGTGGTGCGACTGGAAGTCGCGCACGGCGCGGTCGAGCGCGTCGTCGAAGAAGTCGGACGGCGGAAGATCGAGACGACGGCGGAGCGCGGCGACGCGCTCGTTGCGGTCGCCGAGGCGCAGCGGCGGGCCGGGCGGCAGCACGGCCCAGCCGCCGGCGCGCGCGATGCGCCGGTATTCCGCGAGCGCCTCCTTCAGTTTTCGATACGCGTCGTGCCGCGGCGCGAGGCGCTGCAGCGCGACGTCGACGGCGTGCGCGTCGAGCGCCGATTGCAAGACCGCGGCGGCGTCGATGTCGGGCTCGCGGCACCACGCCGGCAGGAGCAGCTCCGGCTCGACGCGCCCCTGCTGCAGGTGCGCGGCGAGCAGGCAGAAGGCGTCGGTGGCGAGAAGGTCGGCGTTCTCCGGCGTCAGCGCGCCGGCGAGCGCGGCGCGGTGGTAGAGGGCGGGATCGAGGCCGTCGTCGCGCGCGCCGTCGACCGCGCGCAGCAGCGCGGCGAGGTCGGCGCTCGTCCACGCCAGCGCGTAGCTGCGCCGCGCGTAAAACGTGCGGACGGCCGCGGCCGCGCAGATCCGCTCGCCGGCCACGGCGATCGGCTCCGACGCGAGCGTCGAAGCCAGCGACACCGCGGCCAGCAGCGCGAGCACCTCACGAGAGTAGGCCGGCGCGGGCGACGCCGATGGATGCGCCGTCACGCTCCGCGGCCTCGTGCGGCGCGCGTGCGCATGCTCGCCGTCACGCCGGTGATGTGAGCGCCTGCCTTCCTTCCGCGATTCCGCCGGCGTACACAGGATGGCCGTGGAGGACGCCATGAACGACGCCTTTCAGCCCAAGCGCCTTCTCGCCGCGACCGACCTGAGCGAATCGAATATCGCCGCGCTGCGCTACGCGCGCATGCTGGCGGACCGGTTCCGGACGAAGCTGACGGTGATGTACTCCGACCCGATCGCGTATCCGGTCGAAGTCTTCGGCGACATCCCGGCGCTCGTCTACGCGTCGACGCCCGAGCACGCGGCGCGCCTGCGGGTCGAGGTGGAGGAGCATGTCGATCCGATCCTGCGCGGGCTTCCGTACGAAGTCTTCGTCACGGTCGGACCGCCTGCCGCCACGATCGCGCGCGCCGCGGAGGAGAAGAAGGCGGATCTGCTCGTCATCGGAACGCACGGGCATCACGGCTGGCGGCGGGCGCTCCTCGGTTCCGTCGCCGAGGGCGTCCTCCACGAAGTGAAATGCCCGGTGCTGACGGTGAGCCGGC
>Ga0070713_100000972_pt1 | contig 18369 bp, 12 predicted proteins | sample LARL82metaG_FD_65465 | JGI IMG/M metagenome (GOLD analysis project Ga0070713, IMG submission 65465) | Corn, switchgrass and miscanthus rhizosphere microbial communities from Kellogg Biological Station, Michigan, USA - LAR L8-2 metaG | ecosystem: Host-associated > Plants > Roots > Rhizosphere ...
ACATCCTGGAGCACGAGGAGCACGACATGATGCGCCCGCTGATTGTCCACTGAGCGTTGTGAGCAGGGGGCGCGCCTGGCGCCTGTGGGGCGCCAGTAGCGCGATGTGCATGCCAAGTGAAACGGATTTCGGCTGACTCGTTGGTGATCGGGAGCTTCGGCCATTTGCTGTGACAAGCCGGTGCAACGGCCGCCAAATGCCACGGGCCAAGTCTCCAACGATCCAGCTGGAATCTGTTTCACACGTCGGTCGACCCTTGGGACAGATTGTTCCACACAGCACTGAGCCAAACCACTGAATCGAAACTAGATCGCTCACACGGTTACGCAAAGCCGGTGCCTTGTAAGGGCAACCTAACTGCGTAACGCTGTGCAGCCTACCTCAAGCTGCAGAGTGCTTGGCAGGATGCTAATTCACCCTTGCATCTGTCTCGTCGCTGCCGTGCAATTGCAACACGCGAGAAGTGCCTATTCTAATGGGCTTTGCTGCATGCGAGCGGTGAAAGTGAAAGTACCTGCTGTCCAAGCAGATACGCGCATTTTTAGAGGATGCCTAGATTACTTGTTACTCTCGTGGGTGAGACAACCTTTACCAACATGAAGTCTTATTTCCTACCAAGGATACGGAAGTCTGCCTCATCCTGTGGGTTGCTGAAATCGTATTCTCTGCCGCTTGAGGCGTCGGTCACGGTGACATGGTAGCGCAGAGCAGTCGCAATGAACTTCTCCATCCACATTGGAGAGGTATCAACGAAAAGATACTCTGCTTTGGAAGCTATCACCGTGTCAAATGCAGCGCGCTCCATATCCGGCACAAGGCGTGCAAAGTTCTCGCGGCACTCTCCAACGCCTTCAACTGAAGTGTATTGATACATGCCAGCTCTGGGATCAATGGTATAACCAACTGCTCGCTTGCGTTCATGTGTCATCTCAATTACCACCAGGGTGCTCTTGGCGTTGTTGGAGAAACTCGTCAAGCGCTGACTTCGGTATGCGGTAGCCTGCTCGGGCACCCAAATTGATGGCGCGGAGTTCGCCGCTCTTGATCCATCGTCTCACGGTATCCGGATGCACGCTTAACCGCGTCGCTATTTCTTCGACTGTATATAAGATGTCGTCTGTCACGTGCAGCCTCAAATTCTATGCTCCACCTCCATGGGAGCATACCATATGTCATGCCTCTTTTCAATTCATTACGGCTCAATGTATCTCTTTGCAGGCTGTTACTGATTATTACGCACCAATACAGAATAAACATTGACAAAACGCGTGTTACGTGCTATTCTCGAATCTAGAGGCCGTTACAAAAACAAACGGCCTCGGTGCGCTAACGCCGAGGCCGCTGAGTCCGAGTCACCGAAATGGCAACCACGAACGCTGTACATGTTCATGATACCGCATTGCGTGTGAATACACAATGGGCGGTTGGTAATGGTGGTCAGTTCGGTGGCGCAAGCTTAACAGGAATGTGGCTCCATGAATCGCTCACCCGCGCGTCTCGCCACCAAGCCTCCCTCACCTGCTGTGTCCGCTATGTCTGATCTGGAGCAGCAACGCACCGATGTTGCCCTGCTGTCGCTCGCCCGCGTCCTCGCCAGCATCGCGGCTGCGCGTTCGGCGTCTGTGCCTATGGGAGGCTCCCATGCCGCGTAAAACCTCCATGCCCTCCCCCTCTCCTGGTGCGGCGCGTCCTTGCGCGTTGGTACGGGTGAGTTCTGAGGAACAGGTCGACCAGCTCATTCCAGCCTGCCCATGCAGGTGCATAAGATCGAGGAATATTGCCTCCAGCCATTGGACACCGAGCTGCCTAAATCAGTGATATTCCGTGAGGAGAGGGTCAGTGGTCGACCTGGGACACTCAAGAAACGTCCCGGCTTGTCAGCGGCGATTGACGCCTGCCTCGCTGGCTGCTATACCCATTTGGTGGTCCATAAGCTCGACCGCCTGGGACGCAATGCTGGGTTGGTCTCAACCGTTGTAGAGCAGCTGGATCAGCATGGTATTGTGTTCGTCTCCGTGCAAGATCGCGTAGACGCCTCCACCGCCGCTGTGCGCCTCTACATTGCCAGCTTCATCGCTATCGCGCAGTGTTATTCAGATAATCTCTCCGAACTTGCGCAATAAGGAGCGTCCATCGATGCCTCGACAAAGAACCCACCCAGATCGAGTAGTAAACCCAGTTGGAATGCCTGGGCCCGGAACGCGGTTTGTGGGTTATCTTCGCTACAGCAGCCGAGAGCAATCACCGCAGACATTCGCAACACAGCGGCATTGGATCGAGCAGACAGCGTCGGCATTCTCTTGGTCGCTCATTGGTTGGTTTGAAGAGCCAAAGGAAAGTGCCAGGTATGAGGAGATCGAGAGACGACCTCAATTTCAGGCACTGCTGGCCGCCGCAGGCAAGCAATTTCAGGGCATACTGTGCTATCACCTAGATCGTTGGAGCCGCAACGCAGCTGTAACGTATGGCACATTGGCGCGACTGCGGCAACAAAAGGTGTGGTGGCAGTCAGTTTCAGATGGCTGGGATATCGACGTGGTGCAACAGCCTGGATCAAGCAAGTTGTTTAGCTTGGCAGTCCAGGATGCAGCTGACTATTTGACAAGGCTCTCAGAGCGTACCATAAACGCGAAACTGGCGCGGTCAGCCAAGGGGCTACACAATGGCAACGTCATATTTGGCTATCTGCCGCCGGATCATCCTCAACTACCTGCAACGCCGGATCCCATTAACTTCGCAGCGTTGATCAAGCTTGGCGAACTAGCAGCACAAGGTATGGCCGACCAACAGATTGCCGACTTGCTGGCAGATGCGCGGACCCACTCGTCTCGATACGGCGAGCGACTACCTACCAAAGATACTGTTGCAGCGATTCGCCGCTCCTCCTTTCCGCGCGAGTTTGTCTCTGGGTGTGGGCACGGCACCATCGTCTCTCCAGCTGGAGAACTGGTCGAAGGTAGACATGTCGCGGCATGGTCGTTCGAGCTCAGCCAGCGTATGGATGCCGCCGTGGCCCAGAGACGGCACCAAGGCAAGTCAGCACGCCCACCAACGGTCTACCCATTTAGTCGAACAATTGTCTGCAGTGCGTGTCGACGGCAGTTGCGTTCTGCGTCAGCTCCAAATGGCTTGTACTACAAGGACACTAGCCGGGTACGCAAACTTCCCTGCAGCGCCTTTGGGTGCCTTTCAGTACGAGCTGACACTCTGACTCAGCAGTTTGCTGCTTTGCTGCGGCAGGTCCAATTTACAGGTGACTGGCAAACGCCGATTGTTACGCGCTGTAAGATGATTCGCGCATCAATCGATTCCGGATCACCGCAAACGCATCGACAGGCATTAGAAGCGGAGCAGAGTCGGCTCATTGATGCCTACCGCAAGGGATATATCGATGATAGAAAGCTTGGTGAAGACATCGCAGAACTTCGGAAGGCACTAGCGAGGATTCCCATGGTTCCGCTCCACGACTTTGAGGGATTTGTCGAGCGAGCTCTGGAAGTCGCTGAAATGCTCAGTGACCTCGCAACCTATTGGGATACAGCGTCGATACGTCGCCAGCATGAGGTTGTCGCTGCGTTGTTCATGCCGGAAGGCATCATTTACGATTTACAACGCCAGCTTATCATAGGACTGCGTCCGCGCCCCGAAGCCCTGCCGGCACTTGAGACGGGGCTCGCGCACCAGTGGCATGGAGGCGAGAGCAGCACCGCTGATCAAGGTCATGCGGTCGGTGAATTCACGAATATGCTTTGGCTCAAACCTGAATACTATGATCTGTATGCGCGACGCAGCGTCACAGCGGCGGCAGAGTATCAGCCAGCCCAACGTACCTCCATCTCCAAGGAACAACGCGAGCAGGCGCTGGCACTGCTAGCTACCGATCAGAGCCTTCGCCAGATCGCTGACCAGCTTGGCGTCTCCTATTGGGTTGTGCTTCGGCTCGCACAGCGCTTCGCCGACTCAGGCACAGAGCGACCCAGGCACCAGCGCCCCAAACTCACAGATTCTCAGCAACAGGAAGCGCTAGACCTACTGGCACAGGGTTTGAGTCTGCGGGCGGTGGCCAAACAATTTGGCGTCTCCTATGCCAGCATCGACCGCATTAAACAACGCGAACGTATGCAACAAGCGGCTCAGGCTCCACTCGATAACTCTGCAGCACAAGCTGGGAGCGATTCAGTGGAGCCTGAGCGGAAATTCTAACTCGATTGAACTGTTACGCTATTGCGCTTCCTAGCGTGGCGGACCCGACGGGATTCGAACCCGCGGTCTCCGGCGTGACAGGCCGGCGTGTTAGGCCGCTACACTACGGGTCCCCACCCACCAATCAAGCGATTGGCACGGCACGTCGGAATATACCACAGCCGCAGCCGGGCTGTCAACATGCGCTCGCTCTTCATTCGCTCATCGGCCGGGCCAGCGTATCCACCTCGTGCGCCTGGGGGCCAAGGACACGGTCATCGCCGCGCCGCAACGTATAGCGACGTTCATCGGTGTGCTCGAAGAGCGCCAGCATATATTTTCGCGTCGTCCCCAGCAGATCGCGCGCATCGGCCACTGTCAACGACTCATGGGTTTTCAGGTACTCCACCACACGCCAGAGCGCTTCACCATACGCCGAACGCTCCAGCAGCACCACATCGTTGAGCCGGACCAGCAGGCCTTGCTCGATCAACAGCGCCGCAACCTCGGCACCCAACGAATCCTCCACCTCGGGCCGCGTCGGCGGGGCGAACGGCTCCGCGCGGAATCGAGCCAACAGCGTATCCACTGCCTGCTGCTGCGGCGGGGTCAGGTGGGGAGTATACCCAGGCACGCAGACGAAGGCGCCTCGGCCACTATGCGCCTCGGCCAGCGTGCCGCCACCAGCATTCACCAGCCGCGACAGCGCCTCCATGGCTTCACGTGGCGTCAGGCGGAGGCGGGAGCGCCACTCCTCGCGAGGCATTCCAGCGCGCAGCGGATGCTGCCGGTGGTAGTCTTGCACGAGCTGGAGCGCGTCATGTGACAATCGCTGCCACTGGGCGGCAGCAACGTAGAACGATCCAGCAGATACAGCGTCCCCGCGCTCGACCAGCGCCGTGAGCGCCGCCTCTACATCGGCGGTGGGCATGCTGACCAGCCGCGCGAGGTCCGCCAACTCGCGCATGCCGTAATTTCCCAGTCGAGCTACCTGCAAGCTCGATGACCTGGTGATGCCAGGTTGTCCGCGCAACATCGCCAGCACGATGTCTTCGGGCGCGCCATCGGCCAGCGTCGCCAGCCATTCCAGCACGGCAGCGTTATGGCGGCGATAGCGACGCGGATGCGGGTCAACCACAATGCCGCCGCCAATCGTCAGGCTCGGCGAGGGAACACGGACGATGAAACGATCTCCACGTGCCGCCACGAGCGGCTGCGCCAGCCTGATCTGCGCCCAGCCGGTCGCGCCTGACTCCAGCGCATCGTCTGCGAAGAGCGCCACACGCGCCGGAACCTCCGCCGCGCCAAGATATACCTCAACCTCGGCGTTGTGCGCCAAGACGCGAGGAGCCGACGCCAACATTTGCAGCCGTACATCAAGCGCGGTCGTCGGCTGAAACATTCCGGGCAAGGTCACCACATCGCCGCGCTGCAGATCGCTTCGCGCAATCCCCGTCAGATTCACCGCCAGCCTGCCACCGGGATGCCCCTCCTCGATGGGATGACGATGGGCCTGCAAGCCGCGAATTCGGGCGCGCAGGCCTCGCGGCTGCACCTCTACCTCCTGGCCAACATGCAGTGCGCCCTCCTGCAGCGTCCCCGTGACGACGGTGCCGAAGCCAGCCATGCTAAAGACGCGGTCAATCGGAAGTCGGGGGCGCCCGAGGTCACGGCGAATCGGGGCATCCTCCACAGCGTGATCCAGCGCGGCCAGCAGATCAGGGAGACCCTGTCTGGTGAGGGCAGAGCAGGGGACAATCGGGCTGCCTGCCAGCGTGGTGGTAGCAAGCCGCTCAGCGATGTCTTCGCGAACGAGCGCCAGCCAATCATCATCCACCAGATCGCACTTAGTCAGGGCGACAACGCCAGAGCGCACCCGCAACATATCGAGGATGGCGAGGTGCTCGTCCGTCTGCGGCATCACGCCCTCATCCGCCGCGATGACCAGCAGCGCCACGTCGATGCCACCAACGCCCGCCAGCATGTTGCGGATGAAGCTCTCATGGCCGGGCACGTCCACGATGCTCGCCTCGCGCCCGCTGGGAAGCGTCACCCAGGCGAAGCCGAGATCAATGGTCATCCCCCGCATCTTCTCTTCGGCGAGGCGGTCGGGATCAATGCCGGTGAGTGCGGTGACTAGCGTGGACTTGCCGTGGTCCACATGCCCCGCGGTGCCGATGCAACTCATGCCTGCATTCTATCGCACTGTGGGGCATGTCAGCCCATCTGAGAACGGACCGCCTGAAGTTCCTGCAAGCGCGCCCGCGCCATCTGATTCGAGGGATCTACCTTGGCGAGATTGCGATAGACACGCGCGGCCTGCTCGTATTCGCCAACGGAATAGTAGGTCTGGCCGAGCAAGTCGTATGCCTCATAGTTGGCCTTATCCATCGCGATCAACTGCTGCAACGCGGCGACAGCCTCTTTGGTCTGGCGGCTGGCAAAGTAGTAGCGCGCGACCACAACCTGCTGCTCGATGGCGTCCGGCACATTCTTCATCTCCAGGCAATACTGCACATATTGCTGACGCAGCTGCATGTCGTCAGTGGCATATTGAATCGCCTGGCGCAGATACATCAACCCATCTGCCTGATTGCCCACGCCCCAGGCAACCTCAGACATCTTCTGATAGACCGTGGCCGCCTCGCGCAGATGGCCGTGGCGCACGTGGATATCGCCAAGCTGGCGATACTCTGACAATCCCTCATCGAGCATCCCGCGCGCGATCTGGATCTCCGCCATCTCGCTATGCACGGCAGGGTCATCAGGATTGCGACTCGCCATCTCGCGCAACACGGCGACGGCATTCTCGAACTGCTTGTTGGTGCGGTAGTGTCGAGCCAGCTTGGCATATTCCTGCATCTGCGCCTGGGGGTCGCCCTGGCGCGCCGCGATTTGTCCCAGCGCCTGATAGACCTCTTCGTTGACGGCCCGCTGCTGCTGCACCGTCTGCAAGATCGCATTTCCCTGCGGCGACTGACCAGACAGTTGGTAGGCGCGTGAGAGCAGAAGCGCCACCTCCATCTCGGGGTTGAGCTTCTCTTCGCCGTCGAGCCGCGGGCGCGCCATCCAGACGGCGGGATCAGGCGGCATGCGTCGCGTCAGCGCGGAGGCCTCTTCAAGCTCGCGCACCGCCGACGCGGCGCCCTGCGCATCGCCTGACATCATCAGAGCCTGCCCCGCGCCAAAGTGCGCCAGCACCTCCATGCCGGGAGCGGCGGCAATCTGCTGGAAGCACACGAGCGCCTCCTGGTGGCGTCCCGTCATCAGGTGCACCTGTCCCAGCGCGTACCGCAGGTCGGGGTTCGTCGGGCTGAGGTCCGACGCCTGAAGATAGTCGCGCGCGATATCGGTATAACTGGCGAAGTGCTCGGCGCGTAACGCCGCCAGCAGCCGCCCCAGCACCTCCATCGCGGAGACGCGGCTGGAATTCATCCCGGGCGAGCTGATCGCGGGCGAGGCAACCGAACCGGTCGCCAGCGCCATCTGCCAGGTGGCCAGCGCACGCACGTTCGTCGGATCAAGCTGGAGCACTCGCTGAATCTCGCCAACAGCCTGCGGGACGCGTCCGGCCTTCATCAGCGCCTGCCCATAGCTCAAGCGCAACTGGCCGTTATTCGGCTGCGCCATGAGCGCCTGCTCGTATTCGCCGATGGCGCGGTCGGCGTAGCCCATGCGCAGATACGCATCGGCGGCGGCAATCCGCTCGACGAGCGCCTCGTCGGAGCGCCCCTGGCGGGTGAGCAACTCGATCAACTTGACCCGATATGTCAGGTTGCTCGGCTCAAGCTGCAGGATACGCCGGAAAGTGGCGATGGCATCGTCAATGCGCCCGTGCGCCAAATAGGTCTCGACCAGCACCGCATATTTGGCGACGGCCTGTTCGGACTTGCCCTGCCGGACGTAAATCTCGCCGAGCAGCAGGTGCACATCCAGGTACTGCGGCGCAAGCTCCATTACCGTCATACACTCTTCGACGGCGGCGGTGAGCAGCCCATGCGCGACATAATTCTCGATACTGCGCACCGCCTGCGACACCTGCGAGCGCAACGGCTCAGGCAGGCTCATCAGGCTTGCCCGGCCGCTCCCCGCCATGCCCAGCGAGTTGATCAACTGCGCGAGGTGGTCGCCATTCGAGGCTGGTGTGCCGCTATAGACGTTGGCGTTCCCGCCCATCAGCGTGCCCATGCCAACGCCCATGCCGCCATTCATCCCACCAACCTGCGACGACGCGAAGTCGGGCCCTGAAGATCTGGCCGGGCCAGCAGACATGCCGTCAGGCATCGGGAAGTCATTCAACATGGGATCGGGGATATTCGTTCTGCCACCGCCACGCTGCGGAATCTTGCCGGGCATGCCGCTTCCGGCGGTGGGACGCCGTCGCCGCTGGGGCTGCGGCGTTGTCCCCAGCACTTCGTGCATCATCCGCTCGACTTCCGCGACCTGTTCTCGCCATCCCTGGCTGCGCAGGAAGCCCAGCAGCGCCGAAAAGACGGTCGAAGCGCCTTCCAGGTCGTTCATCTCGCGGTGCGCCTCGGCAGCCTCCTGGCAGAGCTGTAGCAGCTGGTCTACCTCATCCAGCGTCAGCGCGTCGAGGTTGACACGGTCTACCGCTGAGTCGAAATAGCGGGCAGCTTCTTCCAGATTGCCCATCGCGCGGAAGCACTGCCCAAGCGCATAGAAGCAGGAGAGCGCGTAGTCTGGGTCATCGAGCAGCATCTCAAACTGGCCAGCGGCCTCGTCCCAACGGTCTGATTCCTGATAGAGCCAGCCGAGAAAGTAATGCACATCGGAGCGGTCTACACCCGCGTCCAGCAGGTCTTCGCAGACGAGAACGGCTTCTTCCAGATTCCCTTCCTGCTGGAGCTGTTGCGCCTCACGCAGCGCAGCTCCAACTTGTGGGCCACTCACGCGCGGACGCCCGCCGGACCGTCGGCCATCGTCCATTGGCCTGCCACGCCCCGAGCGCGAACCCGACATATCGCCCCAATCGCCAGAAGAGCCTCTTCTGCCCATACTCCAACTTCCCATCTGACGGCTTACTGCCCCACCAGCATCATGTAGCGAATGATGTCTGGTCATGGATGGTCAGAAAGCGCGTTGCGCGCATCTGCGGACTGCACGAAATCAGCTACGTATCAGCATACGCCATCAAGCATTGCAAAGCAGTGGTTTCAGGAATAATGGGCGATAGAAATGGCGGGAATACATTACGGGAGTTCCAGCGCTGGAGACCTGGGTCATGCGGGAAACTTCCGAAGCATACGTCGCCCGGCGCTCAGTATAGCATGGCTCAACAGCGGCCAATTCATCGAATACCGGGACAGACAGGCATAGATACCTGCGTCCGGGAAAATAAGGCGCGCGAGCGGCCTGACGCCGTATGGTACTATCGTACCGGCATCATGTGCTGCCCGCGCGTAGATGTGTTACCCCCGATAGTTGTTGAACTGAAGCGGCACCGGATAGTCCTTCGCCTTGAGGGCGGAAATGACTGCCTGGAGGTCGTCGCGGCTCTTGCCGACGACGCGCACCGCGTCCCCCTGGATCTGGCCCTTCACCTTCGGAAAGTTATCGCGTATCAGCTTGGTGATCTCTTTGGCGAGATCCTGCGAAATGCCGCTCTGCAGCTCGATCACCTGGCGGACGCGGTTGCCGCCTGCCTGTTCGATGTTTCCGGGCTTCAGAATCTTGATCGAAAGCCCGCGGCGAACAATCTTCGACTCCAGCACGTCACGCACGTTCTTGAGCGTGAACTCGCTATCGGTGAGGATAGTAAGCGCCTTTTTCTTGGCGTCGTACGTCAGCTCGGTGCGGGTATCCTTGAGGTCAAAGCGCGTGGTGATCTCGCGGCGTGTCTGATCGAGCGCGTTCGCCAGTTCCTGCTCGTCGTATTGCGAGACCACGTCAAAGCTGTTCTCTCCAGCCATCTCGATCTATCTCCTTCGCTCGGTTCGCAACGAAAGTCAGGGACGCGAGGCAAGCGTCAAAGCCAAGCGTCAGTCGCGCCCGGCACATTCTACCACTCGTAGCGGGACCCGCCGCGGCGGGCGTACCTCCGCGGCACATCAGGGGAGGGCGAGCGGCCAGCGGGAGAGCGCGGTGTAGCGGGCAGCGGGACGCAGCAGCTCGCTCTTCATCACCGCGATGGCATCGGCCCGCCAGGTAGCGTCGGGCGGCGGCTCGTGCTGAACGCGCGCCAGTGTCGCGAGTGCGTCGTCGCTGAGCGGCTTCTTGATGCGCGCCAGCGTCAGGTGTGGCGAGAAGGGGCGCGCTTCGCGAGGGAAGCCGCGTGCCGCGAGCGCGTCGGCCACAGCGGACTGCAAGGCGAGCAGCGGCGTTTTCTCACCTGCTAGACCCACCCAGACGACCCGTGGCGAGCGCGCGGAGCCGAATGTGCCAATGCCTGCCAGCCGCAGCGCGAATGACGCATGGACGCCCGCGACGGTGGCCGCCGCCTGTGTCGCCGCCTCCAGTTGCGCGTCGTCCAGTTCATCGAGAAACGCCAGCGTCACATGCAGGCCCGCCGGGTCCACCCAGCGCACCTCGGGAATCATCCGCGCCAGCCGCTCGATCCGCCGCCGCAGGGTGTTCCGCACGGCATCGGGCAACTCCAGCGCCAGGAATGTGCGTGTCATGGCTGGCCCTCTCTCCCTACCTCCGGCCTCCGACCACCCATATTAGAATGTACGGCGCGGCGTCTTCTGCCCATTCTCATGCAGCGTCGCCAGAAAGACCTCGATGTCGGACTCCGCCAGCAGCCGCGAGAGCGCCGCGCCCCAGGCGTAGCGCCCGCGCTGGCGCCGGTCGCTCAGTAGCAGACGGATGCGGAACATGCCGTCGAAGCGGACGAATAGTCGTATCAGGTGCGGTTTCGTGCCGGCATCGTAGACTTTGGCGAAGGCGGCTGCATAGGCTGTCGTAGCGTCGGCAGCGTCCGTAGCCTCCGGTTTCTCGGGCTTCTTGCCGCGCCGGTGCGTCGCCACCTCACCGGCGGCATGCTCCTCAGCTTTTGCCAGCCCACGGATGCGCTCATCGCGGACGTTACGCATCACGCAGCGCGCGGTGAAGCCCTTCTCCGGGCCGCCCAGCGTCGGCAGGCCATGCTCGCTGAATCCAGCCATCGCGCTGATGCGCAGCGCGACATCGCGGCGCGAGCGGGCCTCCAGCAGCGGAACGTAGGCGATGCCCGGCGTCTCGGCGCGCTGCCGATGCACTTTGCCAAAGGCAGTGGGCGCCACCTCGGGCAGCATCAGCGAGACGCCATCCGGCAACAAGACTTTCTCGGGGATGCCCTGCGTGCGCTGGTGAAGGAAGGTGTTCGTCTCGACCTGCGCCGCGAGGCTCCGCCACTCGACCGCCGTCACCGCCGACTGCTGGCGGGCGACCGAGCGCAACTTATGATAGGCTGCATGCGGCCCAAGCAGGCTGCGCGACTCGCGAACGAGCCGCCCCACCATTAGAAACTGAGTCAGGTCGAGCAGGAAGGCAGTCAGTTTGGCGCGCTCGGCGCTATCGGCGTCGCCATGCTGCGCCAGGAGCATATGCGCAATCTCCTTGCGCTGCTCGGCAGGCATCCGCGTGATGGCGGCGTGCGCCAGCTCGGTCACGTCGTCGTAGTAGCGCACCCGCAGCACGCTGATGTCATTCGGCGAGACCATCAGGGGGACGAGGATCTCGATATCCTCCTCAAACTCCTTGACGGTGGTGGAGATGCGCGGCAGGAGAATGATGATCGCCAGCAGCCCCAGCGAGGCGGCGATGGCGATCAGCGCGATCTGCACGGGCGTCGGCAGGGTGTTGGCGATGAGCGATGAGCTGAGATTGATCGCCAGGCTGAGCAGCGTCGAGATGACCACGGCGCTTGCAAGCAGCTCCAGTGCCCGCCCCTGGGCCGCGCGTGTCTCCTCGCGTAGTGTCGGCAGCGTATTTCGCCAGTCGTCGCTCATATCGTCTCTGCCCTCTCCCCCTAACCCCGGCCTGCGGCCCGCCGCCGCTCCGCGCGCTCCCTCCGGGACGCAGCCCCTCCGCTCGCACCTGCTCGCTTCTCGCCTCGTGCCTCGGCTCACGCGCACGTCGTCTGGCAGCGCCAGTATAACATAGCTGGCACGCTACACCAGCCCAGTTCAACGGCTGGTCATGCTGTTGATGCTATGCTGTGCCCATGGTCACATGTCTGGATATACGGTGAGGGCAACATCATGGCAGATATGGCGGGCAAGGTCGTGGTGGTCACTGGCGGCGGGTCTGGGATGGGGCGGGCGGCGGCGCTTGCCTTCGCACGCGAGGGCGCGCGGGTGATGGTCGCGGATATTGGCGGCGCGACGGCTGAAGCGACGGCGGCGATGATTCGCGAGGCGGGCGGCGAGGCGCGGTCCGTGGCAGTGGATGTCTCGCAGGCGGATCAGGTGGAGGCGATGATCGCGGCGACTATGGCGGCGTGGGGTCGGCTGGACTGCGCTTTCAACAACGCGGGCATCAATATCGAGCATGGGCCGCTGGTGGAGTGCAGCGAGGAAGAGTGGGAACGCGTGCTGGCCGTCAACCTGAAAGGCGTCTGGCTCTGCATGAGGGCAGAGATTCCGCGGATGGTGGCCAGTGGCGGCGGGCGCATCGTCAACAACGCCTCTATCGTCGGGCTGCGCGGCTCGCGCAACACGCCTGCCTACGTCGCCAGCAAGCATGGCATCGTCGGGCTGACTCGCGCTGCCGCGCTGGAATACGGGCAGGCGGGCATCCGCGTGAACGCGGTCTGCCCTGGCGCGATCAAGACGCAGATGTACCTCGACCGCGAGGGCGACGATCCCGCGAACAACGCGCGTATCGCCGCCGCCAACGTGCTGAATCGGCTCGGCAGCCCGGAGGATGTCGCGGGCGCGGTGCTCTGGCTCTGCTCCGACGCCACCAGCTTCGTCACGGGCCACTGCCTGGTCGTGGACGGCGGCGAGACGGTGTGAGAATGGGCTGGGGCGAGATTACAGATGGGCCACATTCGCGGCATGAATGCCGCGGCTAATCCCTGAGCGGACACCGCCTCACTGGCCCCTTCGGGTGAGATAGAGCTCGACCCAGGCGTCGGTGGCGCGGGAGCGGCCCAGCGCGGTGTGCAGGGCGTAGCGGGTAGCGTCCATCAAATGATCGTATTGCTTGAGGGGGAGTTCGGAAGCGGGGCCAGCGGCCCCCTCCCCCCAGCCCCCTCCCCCAAGGGGAGAGGGGGAGCCAGAGCCAGAACCAGATCCGAAGGCCAGAGTGGTCGCCTCAGTGCCCCTCCCCGCGTCGGGGAGGGGATAGGGGGAGAGGGTCTGCGCTGGATACTGGTACATGCCGTATTCGGCGATGGTGTGGACGCAGCGCGGGGCGACATAGAGGCCGCGCGTGCCATCCCCACGGCGGCCCAGCAGGCGCGTCACCGTCTGGATGCCGGGGCGCACCGCATCCTCGGCGGGCAGCGCGCGACTACTCAGCCCCGCACGGGCGAGGGCGGTTTGCAGCGCGGCGATGTGCTCCGGCTCGTCGGGGCCACAGTACCACGTCTCGACGCCATATGTGCGCGTCAGGTCTACCAGGGCGGGCAGGACGACGGCATCGAGCGGGGCGCGACGCTCATACCACTCGTCGAGCTGCCAGGCGCGGTCGTCGCCATCGAGGCCGAAGATGACGGCGGCGGTGGGGTTGGTGTAGCCCCAGTCCACGCCGCCGATGACGCGCGCGAAACGCTTGCCCTCTTCTGGTTCGTGGATGTGGCCATCGGTGGCGTCGGCGGAGAAGGCGTAGACGAGGCCGGAGAAGGCGGTGAAGAGGCCGAGCACCTCCTGGTCGTAGAGCGCGCCCGATAAACCGAGGTCGTCGATGTAGTCTTGCGGCAGATGGGCGGCGTTGGCTGTGGTGGCGGCGCGGTAGAGCGCGTGAGATGGCCTGGGATGCAGCTCGAAGTCGCGGGCGAAGCCGTCGCGGCCCTTGGGGGTGCCGGTGGCCCAGCCCTGCGTCGCGTAGCCCTCTTGCCGCAGCCGTCCCTTGAGGACTTGCCAGGCGTAGTAGCCACACAGCGGCGCTTCATCCAGCCAGAACCACGCCAGCGTCAGCCCGCGCATCCGGTCGGGCTGGTCGGCGGAGCGGAAGAGGATCTCGCTGCCGTTCTCCAGCCGCAGATGCCCCTCGACTTTGTGATAGCTGTAGGAGAGAGCGGACCCCCTCCCGGCCTCGCCAGGCTCGGCCACCCTCCCCCGGCTGACGCCGGGAGAGGGAAGATCAGCGTGCGCTCTGGAAGCCCCTCTCCCGCGCACGGGGGAGGGGTTGGGGAGGGGGTCTCCCGGCTCCCCCAACAAGGCGAAGAACGCGCGCTGGGTGGTGTCGCGCAGCATCGGGTAGGTGGGCGCGCCGATGAGGCCGAGCGCGCCGGGATGGTCGAGGGCGTAGGCGATGGCGCGCAGGGCTCCGGCGGTGGTCTTGCCCGCGCCGACACCGCCGACGTAGAAGCTGAAGCGGGCCTCGCTCGCGAGAAACGCCTGTTGCACGGGGTTGAGCGTCCACTGCGCGAGGATGGCGGCGGAGGTAAATGATGGATCAGATGTATGCTTTGGCATGCGGTCTATCTCCTGTGATGTGTGTGATGTGGAGGGCCACCGCCCCCTCCCGGCCTTGCTCCGCTCGGCCACCCTCCCCCAGCTGACGCTGGGAGAGGGGCAAGGCAGCGGAGCAGCGTGCCCGCGAGTTGGGCTGGGAGGGGTAGCGCCGCGTTCATGGCCGCGTTCATGACTGCGCCCCCTGCCCATCGTCGCTCTTGTTGTCGCGCATAATGGCGTCGTAGCGGACGTAGCCGCATTCCACACAGACCGGGCGCCCCTCGGCGTCGCGCAACTGCGCGTATTCGTGCGGCCTACCCGTCACCGGGCAGCGTTCCGCGTCCGTCCCGGTCGTCCCCAGTTCTCCCGATTGCTCAAGAGGGTCACCGTCGCTCAAGGAGGCCACTCTCTCAGGTTGGCCTCCTTGAGCCGGTATGGCATTCTTGAGACCCGTTTCGCTCGTCTGCTCCGTCGAATTGGGCAGGCGCAATTGCCAGTATCCGCCCTCGCGCTGCCCCACATGCTCGGAGACCACCCTCAGCCGCGCGCGTCCCCGCTTGAGCGACGTCTCCGAGAATCCCGCATCGAGCGCCTCCTGCTCCACGTCGCTCACCGGGCGTGGGCCATCCGCGAGCGCTTCCCTCAGCCACGCAGCCGCCGACTCTACTTTCGTTGGGGATGCGTCGTCCTTCCCTTCCAGGCGTACGGCCACCAATTGCGCCGCGCTCCACTCACACGCGCCCATCCACTCCACCACCGGGACAGTGTGATGGGTGGAAGATGGCACGAGCCGATAGCGCAACGAAGGCATCGGCGGGCCAAGATTACTCTTGAGAGCGGCTAACACCCGCTCATGATCGGGATTGTCGGGATGCTTGGCAACCAGCAGCCCCGACCGGGCCGCCGCAATGATGCCGATGGAGCCGCCGCCCCGCTGGATGGCGCTCATCCCACTAGCCTTGTTGAGATGGCGGAGTATCAGAACCGCCGCCCCCGTTTGCTCGGCCAAAGCCGCCAGCGGAGCCAGCGCCGACCGTACATCCTGGTCGCGCCAGCTATTCACCGTCATATCCAGGTAGGCCATGAGTGGATCAATCACGACCAGGCGCACCGCCTGCCGCTGGATGACATCTTCCAGCAGCGGGATGTCGCGGGGGATACGAAAGTCGCTGGTGAAATGCTGTCCTGTTACGGCATCCCACTCGTCCGCCCCGCGCACATCCTCCACCCGCGCCATATCGGCGCCCGCCGCCAGCAGCCGTGGGGCGATGGTCGCGCCAGGGGCATCTTCCGCCGAGAGTAAGACGACCCCGCCATCCACACCGGGTGTCCCATCGGGCATCTCCTGGCCAGTGGTCACTCGCGCGGCCAGGTCGATCGTCAGCAGCGACTTCCCCAGGCCGGGGTCGCCATCGAGGACGGTGATCGTCCCCAGCGGGATGCGCCCCTGCCACAGCCAGACGATTTCTTTCACTTCCACCATGCTATAGGCGACACTCCTGATGCGCCTGGCCGGTTCAAGAGGGCCATCCTCGCTCAAGGGGGCCAACCTGTACGAATGGCCGCCTTGAATGCTCAACTGGCCGTCATGAGGAAATGGAGACACCTGGGCGCTGCCAAGCCCCGACAGCCCCAGCCACGCGCGTACCTGCGCCACGATGCGCTCGCCATCACCCGCGTTCCCGGTCAGCCGCTTTGCCAGAGCAGAGCCGCCCGTCACCGCGCCGCCCTCGGCCAGCTTGCGCGCCGTGCCGCGCGCCTTGCGGCGTCTGCGCCACTCCTCGTCGCCCGCGATCCGCGCCACCAACAGGATGAAATCGTCTACCTCATCGGCAGCCCAGCCGCCGCGCAGCAGCAGCCCAGCGAGGTCTTTGGCCGCCTCATCGCGCTGCCCCTCGCCCGTCCAGTGCCGCGCCAGCAGCGCCACCGCCGCCACCCGCGCTACCGCCGCCCGCAGGTCGCGCGCAGGCGCCACGCCCGGCTCGCCCTGGGTGATGCTCCCCCGTTCCCAACGCAGCGTCTCCCCGCTCGGATGCGCCGAGGGCGGCACGACCGTCTGCTGCCCCGTGGACCGCAGCTCGATGAGCATCCTGTGATGACCAGAGGCCCCCGTCCCCGCATCCCCAAACTTCGCCGTCGCGGGCAACTCACCCTCGATGCGATACCAATAGTGGCTGGCAGGGTTTCCCACCCGTCCCGAGACCAGCCCCGTCGCGGGTAGTAGTTCAGCCGCCGCCTCTCGCGCCTCACGCACATCGCAATCGACGTCCACCAGCCCGCCACTCGGCTCCCCCAGCAACACGCCGATATTGTGATACAGTCCTCCGCGCCCGCCGCCAAGCGCCCCAAACCATTTGGGCAGATCGTCCTCGTCCAGGCGCATCGCTTGCCAGCCGGAGAGCGCCACCCCCTTCTGCCCCGGAATCACCGGCACCACCCGCCAGCCGCGCCGGGTATAGTCGCGCGCCGCCAAGAGCACGGCATTCGACAGACGCTCCTCGCTCGCTCGATGATTACTCGCCTTGTCCGCGCTCATCGCGAGCCTCCTTCGCGTAGCCCTCCTCCGCCCCCATCGCGTCCATCATCATCTCCACCGCCAACGTCAAACGTTGCCATGCCTGCAACATCGCAGCCCGATTCGTCTTCTTCTCGGGCCAGTCACTCACGTTCCTGCTTACCAGAAACGCCTGCCAGGCGAGCGTATGCGCCCGCCGCGCCACCTCGCGTCCAGCCTCCTCGACCTCCGCGCGACTCGCCGCCCGCACTATCCGCTCTTCGCGCTCCCCGTCCATCGCCTTTGCCTCCTGCGCCCACATCCACCGCCGCCCACGAAAAAAACGGCGCCTACACCCTCCCGCCTGCGCATGTCCCCACGCGCGCAAACGAGACGATGTGGCGCCGTCTTCCGGCTCACCAGCTACAGCTGCTCAAAATGCAGCTATGGCATTGAATTTAGAACATTAGTTCTCCTGCAACAAGGGCGACAGATTCGGGCGTGTGCTGCCACAGTGGCCATCTACACGACACGCAAGAGACTGCTTACCCGATGCGCGGGACGATCTCCTCGGCGTAGAGGTGCAGGCGATCGTGGTCGTAGGCGACATCGGGGATGTAGGCGATCAGGTAGTTGACACCCGCATCCACGATTGGCTGTAGCCGCTCGACGAGCTGCTCCGGCGTGCCGACCTCGACCGTGTTCGCATACTCCTCATAGGTCGCGCCGACAGCCTCGCGCGCCTTCTCGGTCGCCTGCCGCGGGTCCTCGCCGCGTTTGAGCGGGAAGAGCATGCGGTTAGACGACCGCGTGATACTCTCGAAGTCCCGGCCCACCGTCTCGCAGTGGCCGCGCAGAATATCGTATTTGCGGCGTAGCGTCTCGGGATCGCCCGCGAAGTTGCAGGCATCGGCGAAACGCGCCACCAGCTTGAGTGTCACCTGCTCGCCACTGCCACCGATCCAGAACGAGGGATGCGGCTTGCGGGCGCCCTTGGGCTCGTTGATCGGCTTATCAATCGAATAGTGCTCGCCGCGGAACTCGGGATAGTCCTCGGTCCACAGCTTCATCACAATCTCGCAGGCTTCGCGGAACATCCGCATGCGCTCGCGCGTCTCAGGGAAGCCGTAG
>Ga0070713_100000973_pt1 | contig 18330 bp, 18 predicted proteins | sample LARL82metaG_FD_65465 | JGI IMG/M metagenome (GOLD analysis project Ga0070713, IMG submission 65465) | Corn, switchgrass and miscanthus rhizosphere microbial communities from Kellogg Biological Station, Michigan, USA - LAR L8-2 metaG | ecosystem: Host-associated > Plants > Roots > Rhizosphere ...
GCGATACCAGCCGGTCCGCAACACCCTTACCGGCCCATTTGCATGTTTTGCAGATTGAGCCCGATCACGTCGTAACGATGATCAGGCGCAGATCGCCCTCGACTGAAACCGGCAGCGATCCATCGCGCCATTACCCGCGATCGGTGGGTCCGTTGCGAGCCGCCGCTATTTGTTTTTGGAATCAACGGGATAAGAAAAAAGCAGGGCGCGGCTGGCATCACCACAGCCGCGCCCTACGTCGCCGGTCAATGGGGCAGGGGGGGATAACCGGCTGCCAAGAAGACTCGCTGACCCCCCGCGTTGTTCCTGCTCGGCAGAAAAAATTTCGCACACGGTTAAGTGATTACCGTCCGGCCGAACCCTTGTTGTTCCCACCGCGTTTGATTCGCCGGTCGCCGAATGAACCGGCGACGGGGTCGGCGGACAAATAAGAGATGTCAAAGCTCACTACAGGCATATTGGGCGCGATGGCGCTCTCGCTTTCACTCGGCGCGGCGCAGTTTGCGCTCGGCCATGACCTGCCGGAAACGGCACCTGCGCCCGCGGGCGGAATCAATCGCGCGGCCAAGGCCGACCGGATCGCCGGCGTTGCGGGGTCCGCGGCGCAGACACGGACGATCTCGCTTCGCCTGCAGGCCTTCTCTGATACCTCTTTCCTGGTCCGCGTGCCCGTCGCCAAGGGGCCCGAAAGCCCGTCTGCGCCGCCAAAGGCCAAGCCCGCCCGCAAGCCGATGGTCGCCTGCGAACCGGTGGTCAGCCTGTTGACCGAAGTCGCCAAGCTGCTTCAGCCCGGCCGCTGCGTGACTTGACCTCTAGTTTCGGAAAACCTACTCAGCCGGCGCTTCGTCGGACGAATGATTGCGGCTGGCGAACAACCCCAGTGCCAACCCGCCGACCGCGAGAAGCGGGATCAGCTTCTTGAGCCCGATGGCGCGGATCACCTGGATGCCGGTAGCCACCACCATCGGATCGGCGAGCGCGGTGTGGAGCGTCGATTTCACGGCCTCTCTCTCGCGTTCGCGGGCGCGATTCTTCAGGAACGCGTAAAGCGCCGCCGTAATCAGGGCGACAATCAGGAAAATCCCCGCACCCGTCAGGCAGGCTTCGACCGGGCCGTAGTTTTGAAGCACCCAAATGAAGGCTGCCGCGCACAGGAAGGCGATCACGATGAACAGGGCAATCGCCAGGACTGCCACGAGCGACGTCAGCCGCAACGCGTTGTTGGTCGATTCCTTCAAACCGTCGACTAAGCGCGCAAACATTCGGACGCCCCGATCAGAAATGCGTCAATGCCTCGACGCCCCGCTGCTAGCGGCGCCATATTATGCCGATCAAAAAGCCGAGGCCGAGCGCGACGCCGACAGTCGCCAGCGGACGCTCCGTGATCACCTCTTCAAGAGTCTCCTCGATCGAAAGCGCCGCATCCTGCGCGGCATCCATGATCGCGCTGCCGCGTTCCGAAATATCGTCGACCGCCGAATCCACATTGGCGCGCGCCTGGGTGTAGCCGCGGCGCGCCTGTTTTCGAGCGGAGCCGGCGAACGAACCCAACGCATCGGTGATCTGATCGGTGAGGGCGGCGATGTCGTCTTTCACGGCCGCGACATCCTTTTCAAGACGCTCATAGCCTGCTTTGTCTCTGAGATTTCGCATTCCCATTTCGCTGTCTGTACTGGGCATCAAGGACTCCCTGCATCGAAGTCAGGTTGAAGGGAAAAACGCCGGAGCCTGCGGGAAGTTCCTCGAGCAAGACCTGGTGTGGCGGTTCAGAAATCCGCATTATTGCTGCCGCGAATTCATCATGCGGATTTCTGAACCCAAGCAATGATGCGAACTTCGGAATCAGGACACTAGGGCAGGTTCGGCTCGCTCGGCGGCCACAGGTGATCGCGCAAGATCAGGGCCACGATCAGGAGCGGAGACGAAAGGAAGCCGCCCATCGGCCCCCAGAGCCAGGTCCAGAACGCAAGCCCGATGAATACCGCGAGCGCGTTGAGTTCGAGCCTGCGGCCGATGATGGCAGGAGTGACGAAATGGCCCTCGAGGAAGGTAAGCGCGGCAAAGGCTGCCGGTGCGATCAGGCCCTCCCCGAGCGTCGGAAAGGCGATCAGGCCGACAAGAATCAGAATCACGAACATCGCCACCGGGCCGATGATCGGAAGGAAATTCAGGATCGCCGCGAGTGCGCCCAAGCCTGCCGGATTCGGCATGCCGACAAGTGCACAGATAATGCCGGTCACCGCGCCCACGCCGAGATTGATCGACGTGACCATCAGCAAATAGCCGCCGAGATGTTCCTCGATGGCATTGAGGATGCGCAAGGTGCGCAGCCGCGACTCGTGTCCGGTGAAGGTCAGGATCAGCGCGCGGCGCAGATCGCGCCAGCTTGCGATGAACAGCATCAGCGTTGCGATGAACAGCAGGAATTCGGCAAAGGTCGGCGACAGGAATTCGAGCGCCGGCTGCACCCATTCGACCCTCGGCAGCTGGAAGGGCGCGGTCGGAAATGCGCTGGATCCGCCGAGCATGTTCTGAAGCTCCTGCCACAGCGCCAGCGGCCGGTCGAAGATATGCATCTTTTCCCGGAACCGGTCGGCGAGCTCCGGAAGATGCGTGCTCCATTGCATGACGGGCGAAGAGATCAGGCCGACCAGAAACGTCACGCCCGCGCCGACTGCGGTCACGATCAAGACCGCCGATACCGCGCGTGGAATCCGGCGACGCTCGAGAAAGCCCGCCGCCGGAGACAGCATGGTGCCGACCACGAAGGCCGCGACCACCGGGAGGAAGAATGCCTTGGCGGCAGAGAGGACGGCGAAGACGCAGATCACCAGCAGCGACACCAGCGCGAAGGCAACGAGCTCAGTGCGGCGAATGACCGGCGGCCGTTCGACATCGCTGTCGGTCAGGGGCTCGCCGACCAACTCGGTCGGATGCGCACGTTCGTTGGGCAGGGCACGCAACGGGCTCTCCCCCGGTGTGGTTCGAACATGAACGATTAAGTCGCGACGCGGCGCGACAGGCTCAGCAACAGCTAACCCTTCAGGCTTGCGAAGGGTTCCGTCGTCGAAACCTGAACATCACTTCGCCCGTATCGACAGGCGCGGCTGTCGGTCGGGAGAAAAGTCGGAACCGTTCAAGCGCGGTTGCGTTTGTTGCGACAGTCGGAAGGCGCGAGGTGCGACGCGAGTCAAGGCAGGTCATGGCACGGCAACTCTCCGGAAAGAAATCGGGCAGGTTGGGATTCTGCGGGACGGCGATATTGGCGGCGCTGTCGCTGACGTCGATCGCGCAGGCACAGGATTTTTTTGGTCTATTCGGCGGTTTCGGATACCGGCCCCGACAACCCATGACACAGCCGATGACTCCATTCGGGTACCGGCCGCAGCCGCCGATGACGCCACAGCCTTACGGCAGTGAAGGTCAAATGGGCGGTCCGGAAGGCGAGGTTCTGGTGCGGCCCCGCCCCGGTTACGCTTATTCGGGCGGTTCGCAGGCCTATTGCGTGCGCACTTGCGACGGCCGCCATTTCCCGATCAGTTCATCCGGCAATCAGAGCAAGGCTGCCTCCTGCAGCAATTTATGCCCGACCGCCGAGACCAGAGTGGTCTATGGCAGCAGCATCGATGACGCCGTTACTGAGGGTGGAAAGCCATATTCCGAGCTGCCGAACGCTTATCGCTATCGTGATGAGCTGGTGAAGGGATGCACCTGCAACGGCAAGGACCTGACCGGCCTTGCCTCGATCAGGATCGAAGACGATCCCACGCTTCGCAAAGGCGACATCGTCGCCAGTGGAGATGGTTTGATGGTTGCCGGTCGCGGCGCGGATCGGCGCGGCGCCGCGCTCAATCTCTCGCCCGCTCCGCAGTCGATACGGTCGCATTATCGGCGCGTGCCGGTCGTTGCGGCCCAATAGCGCCGTCGTTTCGCCGCGCCGGTCAGGCCGCGGGGATCCTGCCCAGGAACTCGGTGACCCGGCTACTCGGTGTAAATTTCTGGACAGCGTAAGTTACTAGACAGCGCCCTGCCGTTGTCGGACCGGTGGTCGTGCGAAGCATTGATTTCGCAGATGTTTTAGTTTGTTCCACGAATGGAACCAGCGCCGCTCTGGCGCGTTGACAACGGGCTTGCCATCTCTTTTGGCGTGTATTGGGGGAAAACCAATGCTTGTAAGTGTACTGGTCACCTTTCTCGTCGTTATTCTCATTCTCTATCTGATCAATCTGTTGCCGCTCGACGGCCGCGCCAAGCAAATCGTGCGTGTCATCGTGATCATCCTCGGCGTGATTTCGCTGCTCAAATATATCGCGGTGTTTTGAGCGACAGGGTTTTCGAGCCGCGGGATGCCGCAGGATGCAGCATCCCGGCGCTGCCTTCACGTTTCTGGTCGATGAAGTCTTAAAAAAAAGCCCCGGCAAACGCCGGGGCTTCTTGCATATACCGGTGTTGTCAGGCGCCGATCATTTCAGCGTCTTGAACCAGTCGTCCACGTCTCTCTGAATCTGGTCCTTGGCGAAGCCGTAGCGCTGCTGCAGCTTGCCCTCGAGCTGCTCGCGGCGGCCCTCGATGACGTTGAGATCGTCATCGGTGAGTTTGCCCCATTTTTCCTTGGCGGAGCCCTTGAACTGCTTCCAGTTACCTTCGATGCGGTTCCAATCCATCGCCGTCTCTCCTTGAATTTATTGAGATGACGGACCTAACGATTGCCAACTGCGATCGTTCCGGAAACCGGCGACGATCAGCCTGCTGCCTTGGCCTCGCGGCGTCGCGCGGTGAGAATGTATTCGGTGTAGCCGTTCGGCTGCTCGCGTCCCTTGAAAATCAGGTCGCTGGCCGCCTTGAAGGCTACGCCATCGAAAGTGGGCGCCATCGGCCGGTACAGGGGATCGCCCTTGTTCTGGCCATCCACCACCACCGCCATCCGCTTCAGCGATTCCATCACCTGCTCGCGGGTGATGACGCCCTGATGCAGCCAGTTCGCCAGATGCTGGCTCGAGATGCGCAAGGTCGCGCGGTCCTCCATCAATCCGACGTCGTGAATGTCGGGCACCTTGGAACAGCCGACGCCCTGATCGATCCAGCGCACGACATAGCCGAGAATGCCCTGGCAATTGTTGTCGATCTCCTGCCGCACATCGTCGGGCGCCCAGTTCGACTGCGAGACCGGAATGGTGAGGATGTCGGCAAGCTTTGCGCGCGCACCCCCCTTGGCCAGTTGCTGCTGCCGCGCCAGCACATTGACCTCGTGATAATGCAGGGCGTGCAGCGTCGCCGCGGTCGGCGAAGGCACCCACGCGGTGGTGGCACCGGCTTGCGGATGCGCGATCTTCTGCGCCAGCATATCCGCCATCTTGTCGGGCGCGGCCCACATGCCCTTGCCGATCTGCGCATGCCCGGGCAAACCGTCGATCAGGCCGATATCGACGTTCGAATCCTCGTAAGCCTTGATCCAGGGCTGCGCCTTCATGTCGTTCTTGCGGATCATGGGACCAGCTTCCATCGAGGTGTGGATCTCGTCGCCGGTGCGGTCGAGGAAGCCGGTGTTGATGAACACGACGCGCCTCAACGCTTGCTGGATGCAGGCCTTGAGATTGACTGTGGTGCGGCGCTCCTCGTCCATGATGCCGACCTTCAGCGTATTTTCTGGCAGCGACAGCATCTTCTCGACGCGATCGAACAAGGCGCATGTCAGCGCGACCTCGTCGGGGCCATGCATCTTCGGCTTGACGATATAGACCGAACCGGTGCGGCTGTTGCGCACGGTCGAGTTGCCCTTCAGGTCGTGGATCGCGAGCAGGCCGGTGACGGCGGCATCCAGCATGCCTTCCGGAATTTCGTTGCCGGCAGCGTCGAGCACGGCATCGGTGAACATGTGGTGGCCGACATTACGGATCAGCAGCAGGCTGCGGCCGTGCAGTCTGACTTGCTTGCCGTCGGGCGCCGCATAGACGCGATCGGCATTGAGCGCGCGCGTGAGCGTCTTGCCGCCCTTCTCGAAATCGGCCGAGAGCGCACCATTCATCAGGCCGAGCGTGTTGCGATAGACGAGCACCTTGTCTTCGGCATCGACAGTGGCGACGCTGTCTTCCATGTCGAGGATCGTGCTGACCGCGGCCTCGAGGATGATGTCGGCGACGCCGGCCGGATCGTCCTTGCCGATCACGTGATTGCGATCGACCCTGATCTCGATGTGCAGGTCGTTGTTGACGAGAAGAATAGCCGAAGGCGCCGCCGCCTCGCCCTGGTAGCCCGAAAATTGCGTGTTCGATTTCAGCGTGGTGGCATTGCCGCCCTTCAGCCTGACCGCAAGCTTCCCGCCGACAACGCCGTAGGAAACCGCATCGGCATGACTGCCGGTCGCAAGCGGCACGGCCGAATCAAGAAACGCCTTGGCCTTTGCAACCACCTTGTCGCCGCGCGCCTTGTTGAAGCCCTTGCCGGCTTCGCTCGGCCCAGGCGGGATCGCGTCGGTGCCGTAGAAGGCGTCGTAAAGACTGCCCCAGCGCGCGTTCGCTGCGTTCAGCGCGTAGCGCGCGTTGGTGAGCGGCACGACCAGTTGCGGTCCGCAGATCTTGCCGATCTCTTCGTCGACATTGGCCGTCTCGACCTTTTGCGTTGCAGGCTCAGGCAAAAGGTAGCCGATCTCCTTCAGAAAGGCCGTGTAGGCATTGAGATCGACCGGCTTGCCTTTGTGGGCGCGATGCCAGGCGTCGATTTTTGCCTGCAGGCCGTCGCGCAAGGCGAGCAGTTCGCGATTTTTCGGCGCCAGATCGCGGATAATGGCGGCAAGCCCCGCCCAGAACGCGTCCGGCGTGATTCCGGTTTTGGGCGATGCTTCCTTTGCAATGAAATCAAACAGGACGGGGGCGATCTTCAATCCGTGGGCGTCGATACGATTCATGGTGAATTTTTCTCACAAGAAACCGCGCTCACGCGCGGTTGTCAGGGATTTCAAGGGAAAAAGCGCCAAAGGGCACTGGTACGGTGGATTTGACATTCGCCTCAATATCGCAGCGCGTCCCATACAGCGAATGTCAAATCCAAAACGCACTAGAAGACTACTATCTACTGGTGTTCCTAAGGTTCTGTCATTCGCAAGAGTGGCCGCCTCAAGACGATACGAATGTCGGAACCGGAAAACCAGGCGCCTTTTAGCGCCAAAGCGGGCCGCAAGAAAAGCCCTTCCTTTGCCTATTCGATCGGCCCGGGAATGCTCAACCAATGCTCAAATATTGGCAGCCAGATCAACCACTTCGTCGAGCAGAACGCCGGTCCTGCTCAGCATGCGCTCGATCTCGTCGGCAGCTTCCGCAACCGAACGCCTCGAGGTATCGAGCGTCAGTTCGCTTGCCTCGGGCGGCTGGTAATCCTTGCCGATTCCGGTGAACGAGGCGAGCGCGCCTGCGCGCGCCTTGGCGTAGTGGCCCTTGGGATCGCGGCTCTCGCAGATTTCGGCAGGTGTCGAGACGTAAATCTCGCGGAATGCGGCCTCCGAAATGCGGCGCGCGGCGGCGCGGTCTTCGCGCGAGGGCGACACCGCGGCGACGATCGCGATGTGCCCGTTGCGCGCCAGATGGGTCGCGACTTCGGCGAGCCGGCGGATGTTCTCGCTGCGATCCTTTTCGGAGAATCCAAGATCGCCGTTTAGTCCGGCACGCAGCGTGTCGCCGTCGAGCAGGATCGGCGAACCGCCCTTGCCGAACAGGCGCCGTTCCAGCGCCCGCGCGAGCGTCGATTTTCCGGAAGCGGGCAGGCCCGTCAACCAGACCACCGCGCCGTTGTGGCGATAGCGCGCCGAGCGCTCGTCGGGACGGAGCGCCGATTCCACCGGCACGATGTCGACGGGGACCGCCCGTTGCCCGGCATCGACCGAGAGCACCAGCCCGCCGCCGGCAATGCGGCCGTTGACCTCAATCACCAGCCGTCCGGTGCGCGGATTATCGGTGTAGGGATCGGCGGCGATCGGCTGCGCCAGCGAAATGTCGATCTCGCCGACATGGTTGCGCGCGATCGAGGTGTTCTCGACGCTCGACAATTGGCCGGGATCAACCGCCTTCTCGATCGCCACCACGGTGGCCCGGCCTTCGCGGGTGCCCAGCCTTGCCAGGATTTGCGCGCCCTTGGTGAGTTCCTTGTCATGCAGCCAGAAGATGCGCGCGCGCAGCCGCCGCGTGTCGCGCGGGCTCGAGCCGACGTGGGAAATGACGTCGCCGCGTTCGAGGAACAGTTCGCGGTCGAGCGTGATGCCGACGGAGCGCCCCGCCGTCTGGGCGCCCCTGACCGGTGTTGCCGGCCAGCCCTCCACGCTTTTGACACGCGCGATTTTTCCGGCGGGCATGATGACGATCTCGTCGCCTGCGGACAGGCTGCCCGACTCGATGCGGCCGGCAATGATGCGCCGATCGTCGAATTTGTAGATCGCCTGCACCGGCAGCCGCAGTGCAAGCTGTTCCAGCGGCCGCGCAGGCTCCAGCGCGTCGATCGCCTCGACGACCGTCGGGCCGTGGTACCAGCTGCTTCGTGGCGTGCGCTCTGCCACGCCGTCGCCGTCGCGGGCCGAAATCGGAATCACCGCCGAGGGCGCGACGCCAAGACCGGCAAGATGCGTGGTGATCTCATCGCGGATCTCGGAGAAACGCTCCGCGCTGAAGTCGACACGGTCCATCTTGTTGACCACCACCGCGACCTGCTTGACGCCGAGAAGATGCAGCAGATAACCGTGGCGGCGGGTCTGGTCGCGCACGCCTTCCAGCGCGTCGATGATCAGGACGGCGCCGTCGGCCTGCGAAGCGCCGGTAATCATGTTGCGCAGGAATTCGGCGTGTCCGGGCGCATCGATCAGCACCACGTCGCGCGAGCCGGTGCGGAAGCGGATCTGCGTGGTGTCGATGGTGATGCCCTGGTCGCGCTCGGTTTGAAGCGCATCGAGCAGGAACGACCATTCGAACGGCATGCCGCGCCGCGCGCTGACGGCCTTGAGCATTTCAAGCTTGCCTTCCGGCAGGCTGCCGGTCTCGTGCAGGAGCCGGCCGACCAGAGTCGATTTGCCGTGATCGACGTGGCCGACGATGACGATGCGCAACTGTGGACGCGTGGTGCCGTTGGGGGTCGCCGCTAGCGGCGCCGGGACGATCATGTTCATGGCAGCGCTCACACCCGTTCTGCGTCAGAGATAACCGGCGACGCGCAGCCGCTCGAAAGCATCTTCGGTTTCGTGGTCGAGCGCACGGCCGGCGCGCTCCGGCACCCTGGTGCGTTCAAGCTCGAGAAGAATTTCCTCGATGCTCGATGCGTCGGAGACCACGGGGAAGGTGATGTCGGCATCGCCAAGCGAGCGGTAACGCTTGCCGTTATTGGCCAGATAAAGCGGAATGATCGGAATGTTTTCGCGCCTGGTGTAGGCCCAGATGTCGGCCTCGGTCCAATGCAGGATCGGGTGCACGCGCAGATGGGCGCCCGGCGGCGGCGAGGCGTTGAACTGATCCCAGAATTCCGGAGGCTGGTCGCGCACGTCCCATCCGCCTTCGGTGCCACGCGGCGAGAACACCCGCTCCTTGGCGCGGGTGGCCTCTTCGTCGCGGCGAATGCCGGCGATCAAGCCGTCGAAGCCATGTTTGGCGAGCGCAAGCTTCAATCCTTCGGTCTTGCGCGCAGCCGACCGCGCGGCCGGCGGCAAGGTCGGATCGACGCTCTCGATCGGCGGGCAGGGCTCGATCTTGAGATCGAGCTCCCATTCCTTGCCGTATTGATCGCGAAACGCATACATCTCCGGAAATTTCTTGCCGGTGTCGACGTGCAAGGCCGGGAACGGTACGCGGCCGAAGAAGGCCTTGCGCGCCAGCCAGATCATCACGTTGGAATCCTTGCCCAGCGACCACAACAGCGCGAGCTTCTTCAGCCGCGCGAAGGCTTCGCGAAAAATGTAGATGCTCTGCGCCTCGAGCGCGTCGAGGTGATCCATCGAGGGCGCGCGTCCGCGCGCCTGCGTTGAACTTTGCGTGACCAGGGATGGTTCGAGCGGAAAGGCGCGGTCCAGCCGGTCGGCTGCGTGATTATGGTCGAGAAGATGCATCTACCGGCCCTTGGCCCTGGGAGTTGAAAATTCTATAGTTGCACTGCAATAGAGAAGAAATAATTTTCTATTTGCAGGGCTTGAACGAGACTTAAATAGAAAATAATTTCCGTCAACCCCGTACATTGGGGAAGCGAGTGTCGCATGCGATTCCTGCCGGTATTTCTTGATCTGCAAGGCGGCTTGGTGCTGCTCGTCGGTTCCGGCGATCCGGCGCGTGCGAAATTGCGACTGTTGATTTCGGCCGGAGCGCGGGTTCGCTGGTACGCGACTGACGGCCATCACGATGTCAATGGCATCGCCGCGCCGGATGCGGCACGCATCGAGCCTGCCACGGGCGATCCGTTGATCGCCGATCTCTCGGGAGTCGTCGCGGTGGTTTGTGCGGGCGCCGGCGAAATCGGTCCGGCGATGTCGGCGCGCGCAAGAACGCTCGGGCTTCCCGTGAATGTCATGGACGACCTTGCGCATTCGACCTTCATTTTTCCCGCCATCGTCGATCGCGGCGATGTGGTGGTCGCCGTTGGGACCGGTGGCGCTTCGCCGGTCGTGGCGCGCCGTGTACGCGAGCGCATCGAGGCGGTGCTGCCCGCGCGCATCGGCGAGCTTGCGCGTTTCATCGGCCGCTGGCGCAAGGCCATCCATGCGCTCGTTCCCGAATTCGCCCTGCGCCGCCGCTTCTGGGAGCGCGTCATCGATGGCGGAATCGGCGAACTGGTTCTTGCCGGGCGCGGTGAAGAAGCCGAAGCGACGCTCAAGAAAATCCGCGATCCCTCCGGCTTTGCCGGTGCGCTGCCATCGGGTCGCGCCGAGGGCAGCGTATCGCTGATCGGCGCCGGCCCGGGGGATCCGGACCTGCTCACGGTCAAGGCGCTACGGGCATTGCAGGACGCCGATGTGATTTTCCACGACGAACTGGTGGCGGGAGAAATTCTCGATCGCGCGCGGCGCGATGCGACGCGCGTGTCGGTCGGCCGTCGTGTCGGCAAGCCGGGCATCGGGCAGAAGGCGATCAACCAGCTGTTGATCGAAGCTGCAAAATCAGGGCAGCGCGCGGTGCGGCTCAAGGGCGGCGATCCCTTTGTCTTCGGCCGCGGCGGCGAGGAAATCGAAGCGCTTCGGCAGGCAAATGTCGCCTTTTCCGTCATTCCCGGCATAACCGCGGGCCTCGGGGCTGCCGCGCAATTCGAGGTGCCGCTGACGTTCCGCAACGAGGCGCTGCGCATCACCTTCCTCACCGCGCACAAGGCGAGGGACGCGCAAGCCGTCGACTGGTCGACCCTGACCGACACCAAGATGACGATCGTCGTCTACATGGGCATGACCGCGGCGCCCTCGGTGCGAGCCGGTCTTGTTGCTGCCGGACGCTCGCCGCAAACCCCCGTCGGCGTATTCGCCCGCGTCACCCGCACTGACGCGCAGGCCGTCGTCGGCACGCTTGATCGGTTGCCCGATCTCGTCGCTGGCATCGACGGCGGTCCCGCCATCCTCATCATCGGCGACGTGGTCGCGCACTCGGCGCCCGCGCGCCATCTGGAACTCACCCAACTCGCCTCCTACTTTCAGGTCGCCGCCGAATGACATCTCCGCTCGAACAAAAAATCAGGATCACCGGTCCATCCATCGTCACCGCGAACCGCACCTTCGACGGCGCGGTGATCTATCGCAACGCTTCACAGGGCTGGTCGACCGAGTTGGCGGAGGCCGCGATCGTGCGCACCGTCGCCGAGGCGCGCGCGCTTCTGGCCGAATCGGTTGCCGACGATATCGGCGCGGTCGGCGCCTACATCGCACCGGTCGATATCAACGATGGCGGCGCGATCAAGCCCGGGAATCTCCGCGAACTGATCCGGCTCCGCGGCGTCACCATTGAACTTCCCGTTCCCGCGTAAGGCCGCCTTTATCATGTACGCATATGACGAGCTCGACCGCACCCTCATCAACGAACGCGTTGAGGAGTTTCGCGATCAGGTGAAGCGGCGCCTCTCCGGCGAGCTCACCGAAGACGAATTCAAGATGCTGCGGCTGCAGAACGGCGTCTATCTGCAGCTGCACGCCTACATGTTCCGCGTCGCGATCCCCTACGGCACGCTGTCCTCGCAGCAATTGCGGCGGCTGGCGCATGTGGCGCGGCGCTACGACCGCGGCTACGGGCATTTCACCACCCGCCAGAATATCCAGTTCAACTGGATCAAGCTGGCCGAATTGCCGGATGCGCTGGCCGATCTCGCCGAGGTCGGCATCCACGCCATGCAGACGTCGGGCAACAACACGCGCAACGTCACCTCCGATCAGTGGGCGGGCGTTGCGCCCGGCGAGATCGAGGACCCGCGCATCTGGTCGGAGCTGCTGCGGCAATACACGACGCTGCACCCGGAATTCTCGTTCCTGCCGCGCAAGTTCAAATTTGCGATCACCGCTTCCGCGCATGACCGCGCCGCGATCAAGATTCACGATATCGGCCTGCGCTTGCACAAGAATGCGCAAGGCGAGACCGGTTTCGAAGTGCTGGTCGGCGGCGGCCTTGGCCGCACGCCCTTCATCGCCAAGACCATCAAGCCGTTCGTGCACGGCCGCGATCTGTTGAGCTACGTCGAGGCGATTCTGCGCGTCTACAACCAGTACGGCCGTCGCGACAACATCTACAAGGCGCGGATCAAGATCCTGGTGCATGAGCTCGGCATCGAGAAATTCGCGGCCGAGGTGGAGGAGGAATGGCGGGCGATGGGCGACAGCGCGCTGACGCTGGATGATGCCGTGATCGAGGAAGTGCGGTCGCGCTTTTCCTATCCGATCTACGAAAAGCTGCCGCATATGCCCGAAGAGCTGAAGAAGGCGGCGCACGATGGCGTCTTCGAGCGGTGGCGGCGGAATTCGGTGTTCACGCACAAGGTCCAGGGCTACGCCATCGTCACCCTGTCGCTAAAGCCCGTCGGAGGGCCGCCGGGCGATGCGACGGCTGACCAGATGGACGCGGTTGCGGACCTCGCTGACAAATATTCCTTCGGTGAAATCCGCGTCGGACATGAGCAGAATCTCGCGCTGCCTCACGTCGCCAAGCGCGACCTGCCGGCGTTGTTCAAGGCACTCGACAGAATCGGGCTGGCGACACCGAACGTCAACCTGATCTCCGACATCATTGCCTGTCCCGGACTGGATTACTGCTCGCTTGCGAACGCGCGCTCGATTCCGATCGCGCAGGAATTGACCCGGCGATTTGCCAGTCCGGAGACCGCCGAGCTGATCGGCCGCCTGCACATCAATATTTCCGGCTGCATCAATGCCTGCGGCCATCACCATGTCGGCCATATCGGCATTCTCGGCGTCGAGAAGAACGCCGAGGAATTTTACCAGATCACGATCGGCGGCCGTGCCGACGAAAATGCCGAGCTCGGCGTTCTGATCGGGCCCGCCGTGCCGTTCGGCGAAGTCGCCGACGTGATTGAGGACATTGTTGAAGCCTATCTGGCGCTGCGCGAACGCCCCGACGAGCTTTTCGTCGATACGGTGAAGCGGCTCGGCGTCGAACCATTCAGGGAGCGGGTCTATGCCACTCGTTAAGAACGGAAAGATCGCGACCGACATCTTCGTCCACGTTCCGGACGGCGCCGAACTGCCGGGCGACGGCGCCATTCTGGTTTCGGCGGCGCGGTTTCTCGAGGATCGGGAAGCGCTGCTGCGGCGCCCGGGCAACTTGGGCGTGATCTGGCCGAACAATCGCGACGTCGACGATCTCGTGCCATGGCTCGACCGGCTCGCCGCAGTCGCGCTGGTGTTCCCGACATTCCGCGACGGGCGCGCCTATAGCCAGGCACGGCTGTTGCGCGAGCGTCACGGCTACGAGGGCGAATTGCGCGCCACGGGCCAGGTGTTGCGCGACCAGTTCGTGTTCATGCTGCGCGCCGGATTCGACACGCTTGAAGCGAAGAAGCAGAGCGATGTCGAGGCCTTTGCGGTGACCGCCAAGCGTTATTCGGTATTCTATCAGCCGACCGGCGACGGGCGCCTCACCGCGCTTAACCGGCGGCTGCAGCAGCGCCACTCGGAGAGCGCCGCCAGTGAGTGAAGTCGTGCAGCCTCTTCTCGCGGAACGAAGCGCAGGCGGGCTTTTGCCGCCGGCGGCCGAGTTCGATCAGATTCTTCGAAACGCCACGCCGGCCGAGGTGATCGAAGCAGCGCTGGGCGTCGCCGGCCGCGAACATCTCGCGCTGGTCTCCTCCTTCGGCACGGAATCGGCGGCGCTGCTCAAGGTCATGGCCGACGTCGATCCGGCGATCCCCGTGATCTTTCTCGACACCGGATGGCTGTTTGAGGAAACGCTGGCCTATCGCGACACGCTGGTCGCAACGCTCGGCCTGCGCGATGTCCGCTCGATCAAGCCGGACCAGGAGGTTTTGCGGCGCGAGGATCAAAATCGCGAATTGTGGTTCTCCGATCCTGATGCGTGCTGTCGTATCCGGAAAGTCGAGCCGCTGCAACGCGCGCTTGGGCCTTTCAAGGCCTGGATCAACGGGCGCAAGCGCTTCCAGGGCGGCCTCCGCGCCGCCATTCCGGTGGTCGAGGACGATGGTATCCGGTTCAAATTCAATCCGTTCGCCAACGTCGCGCGCGAAGAGATCCAGGCGATCTACACGCTGGCCAAGCTGCCGCCGCACCCGCTTGCGGCGTCCGGCTTCCTCTCGGTCGGGTGCATGCCGTGCACGACGCGGACCTCGCCGGATGAGGACGCGCGCGCCGGCCGCTGGCGCGGCCGCGCCAAAACGGAATGCGGGATTCACACGGTGAAGATGGCGTAAGCCAGGTGTGCCTGACGGGTTGCGCCCGTCATGTTTCGGAGATTGCGTCGGCACCAGAGCCGGAATCTTCCGATTCTCTGATGTGCAAGCGCACTTCACAGGACGCTTGCGAAGGACCCGCGCGCCCCGAAATGACGACAGAAATTTGGCGGTTCGTTCACCATTCAGCCACGGTTGGCATGCAACAAGCACCATTCGCGGGTGCACCTCTGGGCAATAACGGCTTGTCCATTCGGAATCGCTCTCTAAACCATTGAATGAGTGTGTGATCTTTTCGCCAAGCCGCCTGGCATCCTGGCGGATCAGTTGTGGGGGACAATTGAAATGATGCGCGGCCTGGTCGCGATACTCGGACTGCTGGCGCTTGGCGGCTGCGCGGCCGATGCCCCGATCGAGCAACCCAGCATGTATTTCAACATGGCGGAGGGCGCCAGGCTCGATTCCGAGGCCGCGGCAACGATGATTTCGCTCTATCGCAAGAACAATGGCCTTGGCGCCGTGGTGATCGATCCCGAATTGATGAAGGTTGCGGAAGGACAGTCGCAAGCGATGGCGAAGCGCAACAAGCTCGACCACGACGTGAAGGCGCCACTGCCGAAGCGGCTGCAGGCAGCCGGTTACCCTGCAACGACGGCGGTGGAAAACGTATCCGCCGGCTACCACACTTTGGCCGAAGCCTTTTCCGGATGGCGCGATTCGCCACCGCACCGCGCCAACATGCTGCAGGGTGATGTCACAAAAATGGGCATCGCGGCCAGCTACGCTCCCAACACCAAATACAAGGTTTTCTGGACCCTCATTCTTGCCTCGACCGAGGCTCGCGATACGCCCGGCGTGAGGATCCCATCCGCTCTCCTCGCCAATTGACGTCATCGCTCACAGGCGTCACGCTGCATTCCTATAATTTCGATGTGGAGGCATGATGAATCCGGCCGATCAACCGTCAGCAAGCACGCCCGCGAAGGCGCAGCGCGTGCTTGTCCTGCAAGGTGGCGGCGCGCTCGGTTCCTATCAGGCGGGCGCCTATCAGGCGCTTTGCCATTGTGATTTCCAGCCGGACTGGATCGCCGGCATCTCGATCGGCGCCATCAACGCCGCGATCATCGCCGGCAACGAGCCGGCAAAGCGCGTCGACAGGCTGAAGGAATTCTGGTCGACCGTCTCCGCTCCGATGCCGTGGGTTCCGATTCCGCGCGGCGACCGGGAGCGCTCGGTGTTCAACGAGACCAGCGCCGCAATGATCGCCACTTTCGGCGTGCCGGGCTTTTTTTCGCCGCGGGTGCCGCCGGCCCCGCTGTGGCCAAAGGGAAGCCCGCAATCCCAGAGTTATTACGACACCACGCCGTTGCGGAAAACGCTGGAGCGTCTGGTCGATTTCGATCGCATCAACGATCTGCAGTGCCGGCTCAGCGTCGGCGCGGTGGGCGTGACCTCCGGCAATTTCCGGTTTTTCGACAATTTAGAGTTCAACCGGCTCGGCAAGCGCATCGGTCCCGAGCACATCATGGCGTCCGGCGCGCTGCCGCCGGGCTTCCCCTCGATCGTCATCGACGGCGAGCATTATTGGGATGGCGGCGTGGCCTCCAACACGCCGCTCGACTATGTGCTGGACGCCGAAACCGAAAACGACCTCCTGATCTTCCAGGTCGATCTCTTCAGCGCCCGCGGACCTCTGCCGGAGACTTTGCTGGAGGCGGCCGAGCGCGAGAAGGACATCCGCTTCTCAAGCCGCACGCGCATGACCACCGACAAGAACCGGCAGCTCCACAACGCCCGCAAGGCGATTCGCGATCTGATCGGCAGGCTGCCGGAGGATCTGAAAAACCACTCTTCGGTGAACCTGCTGCGCGAAGCCGCCAAGGAGAACACCGTCACGGTGGTGCACCTTATCTACAAGAGCAAGAATTACGAGACGTCCTCCAAGGACTATGATTTCTCCCATGTCGCCATGGTCGAACATTGGGAAGCCGGTGTGCGCGACGTCCATCTGTCGATGCGTCACAAGGACTGGTTGCAACGACCGCAATCCGACGAAACCATGGTGACCTACGATCTCTCGGATGAAGAAAGCCCCGTCAAAAAGGAGTGAAAAAAATGGCTAACCTGTCAGGCAAGACCGCGGTAGTGACCGGTTCGACCAGCGGCATCGGGCTCGCCTTTGCCCGAGCCTTCGCCAGCGCCGGCGCCAATATCGTGCTCAACGGTTTCGGCACGCCGGCGGATATCGAGCGGGAGCGCTCGGGAATCGAGAGCGACTTCAAGGTCAAGGCGGTCCATTCGCCGGCCGACATGACCAAGCCTGCCGAGATCGCCGGCATGATCGCACTCGGCGAAAAGACCTTCGGTTCGGTGGATGTGCTCGTCAACAATGCCGGCATCCAGTTCGTCTCGCCGATCGAGGAATTTCCGATCGAAAAATGGGACGCGATCATTGCGATCAACCTGTCGGCGGCGTTCCACGCCATCCGCGCCGTCGTGCCAGGCATGAAGAAGCGCGGCTGGGGCCGCATCATCAACACGGCGTCGGCGCACTCGCTGGTGGCCTCGCCGTTCAAGTCGGCCTACGTGTCGGCCAAGCATGGCATCGCCGGCCTCACCAAGACGGTGGCGCTGGAGCTTGCGACCTTCAAGGTCACCTGCAACTGCATCAGCCCCGGCTATGTCTGGACGCCGCTGGTCGAGAAGCAGATCCCCGACACCATGAAGGCGCGCAACATGACCAAGGAGCAGGTGATCCACGACGTGCTCCTGGAGGCGCAGCCGACCAAGGAGTTCGTCACCTCCGAGCAGGTTGCAGCGCTGGCGCTGTTTCTGTGCGGCGACGACGCGGCGCAGATCACCGGTACAAATCTGTCGATCGACGGCGGCTGGACCGCGGAGTGATCGAACCACGCGGCCCGTAAGCGTCACTACCGGGATTGGATCCATGTCATTGCGAGGAGCGTGAGCTCCGAAGCAATCCAGTCCGCTTTGACCGCTCACTGGATCGCCTCGCTTCGCTCGCGGCGGCCGCGCGCACTACTGCAGATTCGAGCCCTATTCCAGATTGATGTTGAATTCGTAAGAACGATCGCCGCCGACCAGTGTCAATTTCAGCGCCGCGCCATCCGGATTGACGCCGGGCGGCACGCCGTCGAGCTGAAAGGCAAAGCGCTTGACCCCGGGCGGGCCGGGTTCGCGCAGTTTTGGCACCGGCAGCGACCAGTCCGGCGTCGGTCCTTCGACAAAAAGATTGACGGTGCGCGCATCGGGCGACAGCACGTCGACCAGAACCGTGGATTTGCCCTCGCGCTTGACGTCGCGGATGGTAAGCGGGTTGGGATCGCCGACACTGGCCGGTTTGGGGACGGTGTCGAGCGCTGCGAACAGCACGCTGTCTTCGGTGCTCGCGACACTGGCAAAGCCGAGCTCGGCGCTCGCATCGACCGGGATGCAAAGCTTCTCACAGACCGCGTAGTT
>Ga0070713_100000975_pt1 | contig 18308 bp, 15 predicted proteins | sample LARL82metaG_FD_65465 | JGI IMG/M metagenome (GOLD analysis project Ga0070713, IMG submission 65465) | Corn, switchgrass and miscanthus rhizosphere microbial communities from Kellogg Biological Station, Michigan, USA - LAR L8-2 metaG | ecosystem: Host-associated > Plants > Roots > Rhizosphere ...
TCTTCGCGGACCTGGGCCGCGTGCGCGAGCTGAAGCGCGCCAATCCCGCAATGCTGATCGGCGTGGGCGGCTGCGTCGCGAGCCAGGAGGGCGGCGAGATCGTGCGCCGCGCCCCCTACGTGGACCTCGTCTTCGGCCCGCAGACCCTGCACCGCCTGCCCGAGATGCTGGCCCGTCGCCGCGAGAGCGGCCAACCGCAGGTGGACATCTCCTTCCCCGAGATCGAGAAGTTCGACCACCTGCCGCCGGCCCGCGTGTCCGGCTCGGCCGCGTTCGTTTCCATCATGGAAGGGTGCAGCAAGTACTGCAGCTTCTGCGTGGTGCCGTACACGCGCGGGGAGGAGGTCTCGCGGCCGCTCGCTGACATCCTCGGCGAGGTGCGCCACCTCGCCGCTTCGGGCGTGAAGGAGGTCACGTTGCTGGGCCAGAACGTGAACGCCTATCGCGGCCTGCTGGACGACGGCACCGACGCCGATTTCGCGCTCCTCCTCGCCCAGGTCGCGAAGCTGGAGGCCATCGAGCGCATCCGCTACACGACCTCGCATCCCCTGGAATTCACCCAGCGGCTGGTCGACGCGTACACGAAGATCCCGAAGCTGGTCTCCCAGGTGCACCTCCCCGTCCAGTCCGGGTCGGACCGGATCCTCGCCGCCATGAAGCGCAACTACACCGCGATCGAGTACCGCTCCATCATCCGGAAGCTGCGCCTGGCGCGTCCAAGCATCTCCATCTCCAGCGATTTCATCGTGGGCTTCCCCGGCGAGAGCGACGAGGACTTCGAGAAGACCATGAAGCTCATCGAGGACGTGCGCTTCGACGGCTCCTTCACCTTCATCTACAGCCCGCGCCCCGGCACCCCCGCGGCGAACCTGCCCGACGAGACGCCGCACGCGGTGAAGCTCGCGCGCCTGCAGCGCCTCCAGGCCCGCATCCAGGAGCTCGCCGCGGAGTATTCGCAAGCCATGGTGGGCACCCGTCAACGCGTGCTCGTGGAAGGCGTTTCGAGGAAGAGCGAGCACGACCTCGCCGCGCGCACCGAGAACAACCGCATCGTCAATTTCGCCGGGCCTGCCCGGCTCATCGGCCGCTACGTGGAGGTCGAGATCACGCAGGCATACCCGCACAGCCTTCGCGGCCGCGCGGTGGTCACCGAAACCGGCGGGTCCACGCCCGCGCCCCAGGAGTCCGCATGAAAGCTTCCCTTCGCAGGGCCCTTCTCGCATCCGCCATAGCGCTCGCCTTCGGCGCGCTCGCGCAGGGCCCCGGCCCCGCGCCGCAAACGCCGCCCGGCCCGACGCCCGGGCCCACGCCCGGCCCCGCGCCGCAGCCCCCGGGCCCCGGCCCCACGCCGCCCGGCCCCGCGCCGCAGGTCTCGCCCGCGACTGCCGCGGTAGTGAGCGTGCCCACCACGCTTCCCGGCACGCCGCAAACCACGCCCGCGATCCCGGCGGCCCGCCCGTTCGCCGAGGTGGTGAAGGGCGCGAAGGAGCTGCCCGGCTACTTCAACCTCTTCGAGAAGGAGGAGAAGGTCTGGATCGAGCTGAAGCCCGACCAGTTCGACAAGCCGTACTACCTCTCCATCAACCGCACGCGCGGCCTCGGCGAGAACTTCATCTTCCCGTTCATGGTGAAGGGCTACGTGGTCGAGTTCCACCGCATCGGCCCGCTGGTGCAGATGATCGCCAAGAACCAGCGCTACGGCGCGAAGGAGGGCACGCCGCTCGCTCGCGCCGCCGCCGAGAGCTTCACCGACAGCCTGCTGGGCTCGGCCACCGTCGCGAGCCAGCCGGATCCGAAGACCCACGCGGTGCTGATCGAGGCGAACGGCCTCTTCCTCGCGGACATCCCGGCGGATGCGACGCTCCTCGAAGCCGCCTACCGCGCACCGTATTCGTTCGACCAGCGAAATTCCAGCTTCGAGAAAGTGCGGGCGACGCCCGACATGGCCACCTTCCAGGTCTCGGCGCACTTCGCCATGCCGAAGATCCCGGCGCCGCCGCAGACCGTGAACCCCGCCAACCCGCCGGTGCCGCTGCCCCAGACCCTCGAGGACGTGCGAAGCATGTTCCTGGGCTACCACTACAGCCTCGCGAAGCTGCCAGACACGCCGATGACCCCGCGCCTCGCGGACCCGCGCGTAGGCCACTTCACCACGCGCCACAACGAGTACACCACGGACAACGCACCGTTCCCGCGCCAGTACTACGTGAACCGCTGGCGCCTGGAGAAGAAGGATCCTTCCGCGGCCCTCTCGGAGCCCAAGCAGCCCATCGTGTTCTGGCTCGACCAGAACATCCCCGTCGAGTACCGCGACACCGTGAAGGCGGGCATCCTCGAGTGGAACAAGGCCTTCGAGCGCATCGGCTTCAGGGACGCGATCCGCGTCGAGATGCAGCCCGAGGACGCGGATTTCGACACCGCCGACCTTCGCCATGCCTCCGTGCGCTGGTACCTGGACACGAGCGACGGCGCGCTCGCCATCGGCCCCTCGCGCATCGACCCGCGCACCGGCGAGATCCTCGATGCGGACATCGGCGTCTCCCAGGGCTGGACGCGGCTGCCGCGCCGCCTCGCGGGAGAGCAGTTCCCGAAGCCGATGCCTTCCGGCGTGTCCAACGACGAATCGCTCTGCATGTACGGCAACGAGGCGGTGCAGGAAGAAATGTTCGCCGAGGGCCTCCTCGAGTCGCGCAACGAGCTCGATCCCAACGGCCCCGACGCGCAGAAGATCGTGAAGGCCGTGCTGAAGGACGTGATCACCCACGAGGTGGGCCACACCCTCGGCCTGCGCCACAACTTCCGCGCTTCCACCGTGTACACCGAGCAGCAGCTCGCCGATCCCGAATTCACACGCAAGAACGGCATCGCAGGCTCCGTGATGGATTACAACGCGTGGAACATCGCCCTCACGGGCGAGAAGCAGGGCGAGTACGTGATGAGCACGCTCGGCCCCTACGACTACTGGGCGATCGAGTATGCCTACAAGCCGCTGCCCGCCGCCGAGGAAAAGCAGGACCTCGCGCGCATCGCGGCGCGTGGCGCGACCGATCCCAAGCTCGCCTACGCGACCGATGACGAGACCAGCGTCGACGGCATGGATCCGGAGGTGAACCAGCGCGACCTCGGGAGCGACCCGCTCGCCTTCGCCCGGCGCCGCATGCAGCTCTCCCGCGAGCTCTGGGATCGCTGGCAGTCGAAGAAGCTGGGCCCGGACGAGAGCCGGGAGGTCCTCTACCGCAACATGGTCTCGGGCTTCAACGAGTACGCTCGCGCCGCGCAGGTCGCCTCGAAGTACGTGGGCGGCATCGTGTACGTTCGCGACTACGCGGGCAGCACCCGCGCCTCGTTCACGCCCGTGGATCCCTCGCGGCAGCGCGAGGCGCTCAAGGTCGTGACCGACGGCCTCTTCCAGGTGAACAGCTTCAAGTTCACCCCGGATTTCCTCAGCCGCGTGGCGGGCGACCCGTTCGAGACCGGCGCCGGCGAGCGCGCGAACTTCACGCTCGGCACGCGCGTGCTGAAGGTCCAGAGCGACACGCTCGACCGCCTCATGAGCGACGCCGTGGCCTCGCGCCTCCTCGACTCGAGCGTGAAGATCGGCGACGCGAAGAAGTACCTTTCGCTCTCCGACCTCTACGACAACCTCCAGGGCGCCATCTGGAGCGAGCTCAGGACCGGCGGCGACATCAGCCTCATGCGCCGCAACCTGCAGCGCGAATACGTGAAGCGCATGACGATGCTGCTGATCCGCGGAAACGCCACGGGGCCGGCGGACGCGCGCGCGCTCGAGCGCGAGAACGCCCGCACGCTGATTGCGCAGATCCGCGCCGCGAAGGCGAGGCCCGGCCTTTCCAAGGAGGCGCGCGCCCACCTGGACGACAGCATGTCCACCCTCGAGGATGCGTTGAAGGCCCCGATGGTGCGCACGAGCTGACGTGGCCACGGCCCGCCGCAAGGCCGCGGAGGAAGTCGTCTTCCGGCCCGTCGACAACGGCCGCCTCGCGGCCCTGTGCGGGCCGGTGGACGCGAACCTGCGCCAGATCGAGACGGCGCTCGACGTGTCCATCGCGAGGCGCGGCGAGCGCTTCGCGATCTCGGGCCCCAGGGAGAAGGCGGCGCAGGCCGCGCAGGCGCTGCGCCGTTTCTACGGCGAGGCCTCGCGCGACCTCACGGTCGAGGATATCCAGCTCGGGCTGGTGGAGATCGCGCATCCCCGCCGCAAGGCGGATCCGGATTCGCCATCGCTCATGATCCCGCGCCGCCAGGAGCTCACGGCGCGCACGCCGCGCCAGGCGCAATACCTGCAGCAGATGCGCTCCAACGACATCACCTTCTGCGTGGGGCCGGCGGGCACGGGCAAGACATTCCTCGCGGTCGCCGCGGCCGTGGATGCGCTCGAGCGGGACGCCGTGAAGCGCATCATCCTCACCCGCCCGGCGGTGGAGGCGGGCGAGAAGCTGGGGTTCCTCCCCGGCGACCTCGCGCAGAAAGTCGATCCCTACCTGCGCCCCCTCTACGACGCGCTCTACGACCTCATGGGCTACGACCAGGTGATGCGCAGCTTCGATCGCGGCGCCATCGAGATCGCGCCGCTCGCGTTCATGCGCGGGCGTACGCTGAACCACGCGTTCATCATCCTCGACGAGGCGCAGAACACCACGCCCGAGCAGATGAAGATGTTCCTCACGCGCATCGGGTTCGGCTCCAAGGCGGTCGTCACGGGCGACGTGACGCAGGTCGACCTTCCCAAGAGCCAGGTGTCGGGCCTCGGCGACGCGCGCAGCGTGCTGGAAGGCGTGCGCGGCATCGCGGTCACCGAGTTCCAGAGCGACGACGTCGTCCGCCACCCGCTCGTGCAGGCGATCGTGGACGCCTACGACCGCCGCTCCCGTCATTCCCGCCCGGGGTCCCCGTCTCGACGGGGGCAGGATCAAACGCCCGGGAACCCAACCCGAGGCGCAAGCTGATCATTCAACGCGCATCGCGCGCCGCACATATCCCTTCAGACGCGATGCTGCGGCGCTGGGCAAAGGCGGCGCTCCATCGTGACGCGAACGTCACGTTGCGCTACGTCGCCGAATCCGAAGGCCGGCGCCTCAACCGCGCGTTCCGCAACAAGGACTACCCGACCAACGTCCTCACCTTCATCTATTCGGTGCGGCCGCTGCAAGGCGACATCGTGATCTGCGCGCCGGTCGTGGCGCGCGAGGCGAAGGCGCAGCGCAAATTCGCCGCCGCGCACCACGCGCACCTCCTGGTGCACGGGCTTCTCCACCTGCAGGGCATGGACCATGGACGTCCTGCCGAGGCGAGGCGCATGGAGAACCGGGAGCGCCGCATCCTTCGCGGCCTGGGCTTCGACGATCCGTACGCGTGAGCGTCATGCAGGGAAAACGCGGGCTTGCTAAAGTATCCAGCCATACCGCGCTTTCCCTGAATGGACGACCCCCCCAAGCCGAGCCTGCTCGAGCGCCTTTCCTCCCTGTTGCTGCGCGAGCCGGAGGACCGCGAGCAGCTGATCGAGCTGCTGCATTCGGCCTTCGAGCGCCACCTGCTGGATGCCGAGGCCCTGTCGATGATCGAGGGCGTCCTCCAGGTCTCCGAGACGCAGGTGCGCGACGTGATGATCCCCCGCTCGCAGACGGACATGATCGACGTGGCCGACAGCCCGCAGAGCTTCATCCCGTTCGTGATCGAGAAGTCGCACTCGCGCTTCCCCGTGTTCGAGGACAACCGCGACAACGTGATCGGCATCCTCCTCGCGAAGGACCTGCTGCGCTTCTACGCGGAGGAGGAGTTCAACGTGCGGGAGATGCTGCGCCCGGCGGTGTTCGTGCCCGAGAGCAAGCGCCTGAACGTGCTGCTGAAGGAGTTCCGCGCCAACAGGAACCACATCGCGATCGTCGTGGACGAGTACGGCGGCGTGGCGGGCCTGGTCACCATCGAGGACGTGATCGAGCAGATCGTGGGCGACATCGAGGACGAGTACGACTTCGACGAGACCGAGGACAACATCCTTCTCGACCGCGGCGGGCGCTTCCGCGTGAAGGCGGTCACCGAGATCGCCGACTTCAACAACTATTTCAACAGCACCTTCTCCGACACCGACTTCGACACGGTGGGCGGCATGGTGGTCGGCCGCTTCGGGCGCCTGCCCAAGCGCGGCGAGTCGATCACCATCGACGGCTACGGCTTCCAGGTGCTGCGCGCCGATAGCCGCAAGGTGCATTCCCTCCTGGTGGAGAAACCGAAGGCGCCCGCCGCCTCCGGGGAGACGCAGTGATCGCGGACGCCCGCACGCCGGCCTATCCGCCGGCGCCGCGATCGCTCGCGCTCGTCTCGCTCGCCGCGTTCGTCGCGGGCGCCATCGCCGTGGCGGGCTTCGCGCCGTTCTATCTCTGGCCGCTCCCGATCGCCTGCCTCGCGGCCCTCTTCGCGCTCTGGGGGCGCGAGTCGAGCCCGCGCCGCGCCTTCGCGGCGGGCTATGCGTTCGGCCTTGGGTTCTTCCTCGTGGGTGTTTCCTGGATCTACGTGAGCCTGCACGACTACGGCGGCATGCCGATGATTCTGACCGCGCTGGCCGTGCTTCTCTTCTGCGCCTATCTCGCGCTTTTCCCGGCGCTCGCCGGCTGGCTCACGCTGCGATTCGCGCCGTCCTGGGCCTGGTCGCTGGTGATGGCCCCCGCTGCTTTCACGCTCACCGAGTGGCTGCGCGGATGGCTCTTCACAGGCTTTCCGTGGTTGTCGATGGGCACATCGCAGGTGACGTCGAGGGGAGCGGGAGAAGGGGTGGGATGGGCCATTCTAGGGGGCTACGTTCCGCTCATCGGCACGTATGGTGCGACGCTGATCGCGGCGTTCCTGGCGGCGGCGGCCGTGGGTGCCTTCCAGAAGCGGAGTTCGAAGGTCGTCGCGTGGGGAACCGCCCTGTTCTTGGCGGTCGGTGCCGGCGGCGTCTCATTGGGCAGGCTCGAATGGACAAGGCCCTCGGGGGCGCCGATTACCATTGCGCTCCTCCAAGGCAACATTCCCCAGGAGCTCAAGTGGCGCGACGAGGAACGCGCGCGCATCCTCTCGGATTACCGCGCCATGATCGCCGCAGCGCCCGCGCGGATCGTGGTGCTTCCCGAGACGGCGCTCCCCGCGTTCCTCGACGAGCTGCCCCCCGAATACCTGCAGGGCCTTCGCGACGCGGCGAACGCGCAAGGCAAGGAAATCCTCCTCGGGACCGTGGAGCGGACGGGGCCGGACACCTACTACAACAGCGTCGTGCCGCTCGTCTCCGCGAAGGGGGCCTACCGCAAGCACCACCTCGTGCCCTTCGGCGAGTTCGTTCCCGAGGGGTTCAAGTGGGTGATGGCGGTGCTGCACATCCCGCTGGACGATTTCGCGAGCGGCGCGCGCGTGCAGCCCGCGCTCTCGGCAGGCGGCACCGCCTTCGGCGTGGCGATCTGCTACGAGGACCTCTTCGGCGAAGAGGTGATCGGGTCGCTGCCCGCCGCGCAGGTGCTGCTCAACGTGAGCAACGACGCGTGGTTCGGCCACTCCCTCGAGCCCGAGCAGCACCTGCAGGGCTCGCAGATGCGCGCTCTCGAGACCGGCCGCTGGATGGTTCGCGCGACCAATACCGGCGCCACGGCGGCGATCGATCCCCACGGGCGCATCGCCTCGCGCCTTCCGGACTTCACGCGCGGCACGCTCGTCGCGGAAGTCGAGCCGCGCTCGGGCATGACGCCCTACGCCCGCTGGGGGAATGGGCCGGCCATCGGCCTCGCGGCAGCGCTCGCGCTCCTCGCGGCGTGGCGCGGGCGAAGGCCGCGCTAGGCCGGACGCGCCCGGACGAGGAACTGCTCGCTGCAGAGCTCGGCGAGCTCGTCGCGGCCGACACCCGCGAGCGTGAAGCGCCCGAGCCTCAGGTCCATCGAGGCCTTGTCCGCGTTGGCCTGGTAGAGGTCCTGCAGCGCCGGGGTGAGGTTGCACAGGTGGTACTCGTAGCGGTAGCCCGTCTCGGCCAGCATGCGCTTCACCTCCTCCAGCGTGAAGAAGCGCAGGTGCGTGATGTCGAGGAGCCCGCGCTCGCGGTACTGCCAGCGGCCATTCACGGCGAGAGCGGCCATGAGAATCGCGTTGCGCACGTTCGGGATGCTCGCGATCACCTGTGCGCCGGCCGAGAGGTAGGGCTTCAGCCGCACGAGCACCTCCCACGGGTTCACGAGGTGCTCGAGGACGTCGGCGGCCACCAGCGTATCGAACTCGCCGGGCACGAAGCCGGCGGACGCGGGATCGAGCTGCTCGATGCGCGTGCAGAGGACGCGGTCCAGGCGCCCCGCGGCGATCGCCGCGGTTTCGCGGCCCGCCTCGATGCCCACCACGCTCGCCCCGGGGTAGCGCGACTTCAGCTCCGCGCCGAACGCTCCCGTGGAACAGCCCAGCTCCAGCACCCGCCGAGGCGCCTCGGCGAACGCGTGGAAGAGGTTGGGGTTGGGCGCATCGGGGTAATGGCCCGCCGCCTGCCCCTCGACGTCGAGGCAGGTCTGCCACGCATATCCGGCGGGGCCCGGGGCGGAGGTCTTGGGGGCGTCGGCCATGGGCGCGGCGTAGTGTCGCCTATAATCGGGCTTTTCCGAAATCGCCGCACGAGATGCCGACCTTCCAGCAACTGGTCCTGAGGCTCCAGGACTACTGGGACCGGAAAGGCTGCGCGATCCTGCAGCCCTACGACATGGAAGTCGGCGCAGGGACTTCGCACACCGCCACGTTCCTGCGCGCGCTCGGCCCCGAGCCGTGGCGCGCCGCCTACGTGCAGCCCTCGCGGCGCCCGAAGGACGGGCGCTATGGCGACAACCCCAACCGCCTTCAGCACTACTACCAGTTCCAGGTGGTGCTGAAGCCTTCGCCGCCGGACATCCTCGACCTCTACCTGGGCTCGCTGGAAGCGGTGGGCTTCGACCTCAAGGCGAACGACGTGCGCTTCGTCGAGGACGACTGGGAGAATCCCACGCTCGGTGCCTGGGGGCTGGGCTGGGAAGTGTGGATGAACGGCATGGAGATCACCCAGTTCACCTACTTCCAGCAGGTGGGCGGCCTCGACTGCAAGCCGATCACGGGCGAGATCACGTACGGCCTTGAGCGCCTCGCGATGTACCTGCAGGGAGTGGAGAACGTCTTCGACCTCGTGTGGACCGAGTGGAAGGATCCCGCGGGACGCCCGCAGCGCATCACCTACCGCGACGTGTTCCACCAGAACGAGGTGGAGCAGTCCACCTACAACTTCGAGCACTCCGACGCCGCGACGCTCTTCCGCCACTTCGCCGACCACGAGGCGGCCGCGAAGCGGTTGATGGAAGCCGAGCTCGCGCTCCCGGCGTACGAGCAGGTGCTGAAGGCCGCGCACGCGTTCAACCTGCTCGATGCGCGCGGCGCGATCTCGGTCACGGAGCGCGCGGGCTACATCGGGCGCATCCGGGCGCTCGCGAAATCCGTGGCGCAGAGCTACTACGAGTCGCGGGAGAGGCTGGGCTTCCCGATGCTGCCGAAGAGAGCCGCGTGACGGCGCCGCTCCTGGTCGAGCTGCTCTGCGAGGAGCTTCCGCCGAAGGCGCTGGAGCGCCTGGGCCGCGCCTTCGCCGAAGGCCTGCACGCGGGCCTCCGGAAGCGGGGCCTGCTCGAGGGCGCGGGTGAAGCGCGCATGTTCGCCACGCCCCGGCGCCTCGGGGCGCTCGTGCCGGGCGTGAGGAGTGCTTCCGAGGCGCGCGCCACCGAGGTGAAGCTGATGCCCGTGTCGGTCGGCCTCGACCCGTCGGGCAACGCGACCCCCGCGCTCGCGAAGAAGCTGGAGGCCGCGGGCCTTCCGGGCCTCGATCCCGCGAAGCTCAAGCGCCGCATGGACGGCAAGTCCGAGATGCTCTTCGCGGATGCGACGGTGGCCGCCGTGCCGCTCGCCCAGGCGCTGCAGGGCGCGCTCGACGAGGCGATCGCGGGGCTGCCGATTCCGAAGGTCATGGCCTACCAGCTCGCCGACGGCGAGACGACGGTGCAATTCGTGCGTCCCGCTCATGGCCTCGTCGCGCTGCACGGTTCCGACATCGTCGAGATCTCCGTGCTGGGCCTTCGCGCCGGGCGCTCGACCGCCGGCCACCGCTTCCAGGGGGCGGCGCAGGTCGCGATCGACAAGGCGGACGGATACGAAGCGAAGCTGCGCGACGATGGCAAGGTGATCGCGGACTTCGGCGTGCGCAAGCAGGAGATCGCGCGGCTGCTGAAGGAAAAGGCCGCCGGCATCGCGCCGGCTTTCACGCCGGATGCGGAGCTGCTGGACGAGGTGACGGCGCTCGTCGAGTGGCCCGCGGTCTACGTGGGCGCCTTCGACAAGGAGTTCCTCGGCGTGCCGCAGGAGTGCCTCGTCCTCACGATGCAGAAGAACCAGAAGTACTTCCCGCTCGTGGGCAGCGACGGGAAGCTCCTCGACAGGTTCCTCATCGTCTCCAACATGCGCCTGGCAGACCCCTCGAACATCGTCCAGGGCAACGAGCGCGTGGTGCGCCCGCGCCTTGCCGACGCGCGCTTCTTCTTCGAGACCGACCGGCAGACGAAGCTCGCCGACCGCGTGCCGCACCTCGCCACGATGATGTACCACCACAAGCTCGGCACGCAGCTCGAGCGCGTCGAGCGGCTGCGCAAGCTCGCCACCCGCATCCAGGCGATGCTGCCGCGCGGCGACAAGGGCAAGCCCTACGCGGACCGGGCGGCGTTCCTCGCCAAGGCGGACCTCGTGACGCTCATGGTGGGCGAGTTCCCCGAGCTCCAGGGCACGATGGGCAGGTACTACGCCGAGGCCGATGGCGAGGAGCCGTCGGTCGTGCGCGCCATCGAGCAGCATTACCTGCCGCGCTTCTCGGGCGACGCGCTGCCCGCGGGCGACACCAGCATCGCGGTGGCGCTCGCCGACCGCGTGGACTCGCTGGTCGGCATGTTCTCCATCGGCGTCGTGCCCACGGGCGACAAGGATCCGTTCGGGCTGCGGCGCGCGGCGCTCGGCGTGGCGCGCATCCTCATGGAGACCTCGCCCTCCCTCAACATGGAAGTGAAGCCGCTCCTCAAGGCCGCCGCCGACGTGCTGAAGATCCCGCCGGACAAGGCCGATGCCGTGCTTGCAGCCGTGCATGAATTCGTGCGCGACCGCGTGGCGAACCTCATGCGCGAGCGCGGCTACACGGCGAAGGAGGTGGCGGCCGTGATGGAGGTGGACAGCGCCGAGTCGAAGCCCGATCGCCTGGACCTGCTGCCCAGGAAGCTGGACGCGGTCCGCGAGTTCGGCAAGCTCCCCGAGTCGGTGAGCCTCGCGGCGGCCAACAAGCGCATCGCCAACATCCTGCGCCAGGCCCACGAGAAGGGCGAGAAGCCCGGGTTCGTGGACCACGACATCTTCGCCGAGCAGGCCGAGCGCGACCTCTTCCACGCCCTGCGCGAGATCTCCGGCAAGGCGCACACGCAGTTCGAGAAGGGCAACTACACCGACTACCTGAAGACCTTCGCGGTCCTGAAGGCGCCCGTGGACGCGTTCTTCGACAAGGTCATGGTGATGGCCGAGGACGCCACGATTCGCCGCAAGCGCCTGAACCTGCTCTTCGAGCTGGAGTTCGAGATGAACCGGGTGGCGGACATCTCGAAGCTCGCATGAAGCTCGCGATCCTCGACCGCGACGGCGTCATCAACTTCGACAGCGACCTCTTCATCAAGTCGCCGGCCGAATGGCGCCCCATCCCGGGCTCGATCGAGGCCATCGCGCGCATGAACCAGAACGGCTACCGCATCGCGGTCGCGACCAACCAGTCGGGCATCGGGCGCGGGCTCTTCGACATGGCGACCTTCAACGCCATCAACGACAAGATGATGGAGATGGTGTTCCGCCAGGGCGGGCGCATCGACGCGCTCTTCTTCTGCCCGCACACGGCGTCCGAGGAATGCAACTGCAGGAAGCCGCGCACCGGAATGCTCGAGGAGATCGCGACGCGCTTCCACACGGACCTGAAGGGCGTCCCGTTCGTGGGCGACGCGCTGAAGGACATGCAGGCGGCCGAGGCGGTCGGCGCGCAGCCGGTCCTCGTGCTCACCGGGAAGGGCCGCGTCACCCAGGAGCAGGGCGGGATGCCGAGGAAGACGCTGGTCTTCGAGGATCTCGCCGACGCCGCGCGCCACCTCATCACGCACGCGTGACGACGCTTCGCTCCGCGATCTTCCTCGTGGCCGCCATCGCCGTCACGGCGCCGTTCGGCATCCTCGTGCCGATGGGGAGGCTCTTCGGCTCGAGGATGCCCTTCCACCTCGCGCGCTTCTACACGATCGTCATGATGCACTGCGTGCGCTGGTGCCTGGGCATCCGCCACGAGGTGCGCGGCTGGGAGAACGTGCCGGGCTCGCCCGCCGTGATCATGGCGAAGCACCAGTCGGCGTGGGAGACGCTCTTCATCGAGAGCCGCTTCCCGCCGCAATGCTGGATCGTGAAGAAGGAGCTCCTGTGGCTCCCGTTCGTGGGCTGGGGCCTCATCGCGATCCGCGCCATCGCCATCGACCGCTCGAGCGGGCGCACGGCGCGCGACCAGATCGTGGAGCAGGGCGCCCAGCGCCTGAAGGAAGGCCTGTGGGTCACGATCTTCCCCGAGGGCACGCGCGTGGCGCCCGGAAAGCGCGGCCGCTACGGGGTGGGCGGGGCGCTCCTCGCCACGCGAACGGGGACGCCGGTCCTGCCGATCGCGCACAACGCGGGGGATTTCTGGGGGCGCTACGCCTTCAAGAAGAAGGCCGGCGTGGTGAAGGTCGTGATCGGCCCGCCCATCGAGACCGCGGGGCGCGACGCGGCCGAGGTGAGCCGCGAGGTCGAGGAATGGATCGAGGCCCAGATGCGGGTCATCTCGATCACGCCGTATGCCGGTGCGTGAGCCCGTCTCCCGCGACCTGAAGCGCCTCGTGCTGGAGGGCGCCGAGGTCGACTACGTCCTCGTGCGCCGCCGCGGAAGGCGCGGCGTCGGCCTCAAGGTGGACGAGGAGGGTCTCACGGTGAGCGCGCCCTCGACGATGCCGCTTGCGCGCATCGAGGCGCTCGCCCGCGAGAGCGAGCGCTGGATCCTGAAGAAGATCGCCGAATGGAGCTCGCGCAAGGTGGAGCCGGCCCGGTTCCACGAGGGCGAGCGGCTGCAGTTCCTGGGCGGAGGGCTCGCGCTGCGCCTCGCCACCGGGCCGCGCGCGCGGGTCGAGCGCCGCGAAGGCGAGCTCGTCGTCGTGACGCGCGGGGCCCAGCCCGAGGAGGTCCGCCGCGCGGTCGTGCGCTGGTACAAGCACGCCGCCCACGACTACCTGGGAGAGCGGCTGCGCGCGCTCTCCCAGGCCGCGCGGCTCGCGGCGCCCGTCCTCGTCATCTCGTCGGCGATGGGCCGCTGGGGAAGCTGCAACACGCGCCGCGAGGTGCGCCTCGCCTGGCGCCTCATGAAGGCGCCCGCCGATCTCGTGGACTACGTGATCTGCCACGAGCTTGCGCACCTGAGGCACATGAACCATTCGAGCGCGTTCTGGGCGGAGGTCGAGCGCCAATGCCCCGACTACCGCCAGCGCCGCGCCCGCCTTTACGCCACCGACCATCTCTACCGCTCGTTCTGAAGGAGCCACCATGAGCCGATTCCTGCACACCATGATCCGCGTCGGAGACCTCGAGCGCTCGATCGACTTCTATACCGGCGTGCTCGGCATGAAGCTGCTGCGCCGCAAGGACTATCCGGACGGCAAGTTCACGCTCGCCTTCGTGGGCTACGGCGACGAGAGCGAGAGCGCGGTGATCGAGCTCACGCACAACTGGGACACGAAGAAGTACGACCTGGGCAACGGCTTCGGCCACATCGCGCTCGCGTTCCCCGACGTGTACAAGGCGTGCGAGGCGGTGAAGGCGAAGGGCGGCAAGGTCACGCGCGAGCCCGGGCCGATGAAGTTCGGCGGCAGCGTGATCGCCTTCGTCGAGGATCCCGACGGCTACAAGATCGAGTTCATCCAGCGCGGATGAGGCGCTTGCCGCTACGCTAGCCGCCCCTAGCGGGCCGCGGCCGCCGCGTCGGCGAGCGCGATGAATTCGCCCGCCGAGAGAGTCTCGCCGCGCCGCGAGGCATCGATGCCCGTGCGCGTGAAGGCCTCGGGCGCCACGAGGAGCTTCGTCGCGTTGCGAAGGGTCTTGCGGCGTTGCGAGAAGGCCGCGGCCACGACCTGCGCGAAGAGCGCCTCGTCGCGCGCGCGCGGCCTCTTCGGCCCGAGCGGCTTCATGCGCACCACCGCGGAATCCACCTTCGGCGGCGGCGTGAAGGCGCCCGGCGGCACCTTCACGGCGAGCGCCATCGTGAAACGGTATTGGAGCATCACCGAGAGCCTTCCGTAGTCCGGCGTGTCGGGCCCCGCGACCATGCGGTCGACCACCTCCCGCTGCAGCATGAAGACGCAGTCGGCGATTCGGTCGGCCGCCTCGGCCACGCGAAAGAGGATCGGGGTCGAGACGTTGTAGGGAAGGTTGCCCACCACGCGAAGCGGCGCGGGGAGCGCGCGCAGGTCGAAGTCGAGGATGTCGGCCTCGTGGACGGTCACGCGCCCGCCGCGGTAGACGAGGCGCAGGTGCGCTGCGAGGTCGCGATCGATCTCGATCACGTGCAGGCCCTGGACGACCTTGGCGAGCTCCGCGGTGAGCAGCCCCGTGCCGGGGCCGATCTCCACCATCGAGTCGCCCGGCTGGGGCGAGATCGCCTTCACGATGCGCGCGAGGTAGTGCGCGTCGGTGAGGAAGTGCTGGCCGAAGCGCTTGCGCGGCTTGTGCTCCACGGCCTAGCGGGGCCTGTGCGCCATGTCGCACGCGAGCGCGAGGGCGGCGCGCAGGCTGCCCGCGTCCACCTGGCCCGCACCGGCGAGGTCGAGGGCGGTGCCGTGGTCCACGGAAGTGCGGATGATGGGCAATCCGAGCGTCACGTTCACCGCCTCGCCGAAGGCCGCGTGCTTGAGCACCGGCAGCCCCTGGTCGTGGAACATCGCGAGGGCGGCATCGCCCTGGGCGAGCGTGCGCGGCGTGAAGAGCGTGTCGGCGGGATAGGGCCCGGACACGGCGAGCCCCTCGGCGGCGAGCTTCGCGACCACCGGTTCGATCACGTCGATCTCCTCGCGCCCCAGGTAGCCGCCTTCGCCCGCATGGGGATTGAGCCCCGCCACGAGGATGCGCGGGCGGGCGATGCCGAAGCGCTTCGCGAGGTCCGCCGCCAGGATCCGGAGGGTCGCCTCGAGCCGCTCGCGGGTGAGCGCGCGCGGCACCTCGGAGAGCGCGAGGTGCGTGGTCGCGAGCGCCACGCGCAGCCCGCCGCCCACGAGCAGCATGACCACGAGCGGCGTGCGGGTGCGTTCGGCGAGGTATTCGGTGTGGCCCGTGAAGGGGATGCCGGCATCGTTGATGACGCTCTTCTGCACGGGCGCGGTGACCATCGCGTCGAGCGAGCCGTCGAGGCAGCCGTCGATGGCGAAATCCAGGAGCGAGAGGACGTGCCGCGCGTTGCGCGCGTCGAGCGTACCCGGTTCCACCGCATGGGCGGCGGCGATGTGCTTGATGGAAAGGGCCGGCGAATGCTCGCGGCCCCGGAACTCCGGCACCTCGAGGCGCAGCCCCCGCATCGCCGCGCGCTGCGCGATCACGCCGCGGTCGCCCACGATCACGATGCGCGCCGGGAACTTCTCGTGCGCGAGGATCGCGCAGAGGTCCGGCCCGATGCCCGCGGGCTCTCCCGCGGTGAGCGCGACGAGGGGGCTAGCGCTCGTCGTAGCGGTTCTCGACGAAGGCGCGGTCGCGCGCCTGGCGAAGCCAGTCCTGGTAGGCCTCGTCGGCCTTGCGCGCGCGGATCGCCTGGCGCGCGGCGATCCTCTTGCGGTCGGGCGACATCTCGTCGGAGCGCCGGCCCAGCACCTGCACGAGGTGCCAGCCGAAGGGCGTCTGGATCGGCTGGCTCACCTCGCCGTCCTTGAGGGAATTCATGGCGCGCTCGAATTCGGGCACGGTGTCGCCCGGGGCGACCCAGCCGAGGTCGCCGCCCTTGGAGGCGCTCGAATCCTCGGAGTTCGTCTTCGCCACCTCGGCGAAATCGGCGCCCGCCTCGATCTGGGCGCGCAGCTTCCTCAGGCGCTCGCGCGCCTCGGCTTCCGAAAGGCCCTCGCGCGCACGGACCAGGATGTGGCGCACGTGGGTCTGCTGCACGCCGCCGGCGGCCGCCTTGCCGCGCTTTTCCAGCAGCTTCACGATGTGGAAGCCGTTCGGGCTCCTCAGGATGTCGCTCACGTCGCCGGGCTGCATCTTCTCGAGCGTTTCCAGGAAGAGCTGAGGCAGGCGCGCGGCCGGCCGCCAGCCGAGGTTGCCGCCCTGGAGCGCGTCGGGCGCATCCGAATAGGTCGCGGCCACCTGCGCGAAGTTCCCGCCGCGGCGCAGCTCCGAGAGGGCCAGCGCCGCGCGGCGGTGGCGCTGCTCGATCTGGTCGGGCGTGGCCTGCTGCGGGACCGTCACCAGCACGTGGGCGAGGCGGAACTCCGAATCGCTCGACGCTTCCTTCGATTCGCGGGAGAGCTCCGTGTCGACCTCCGCGTCGGTGACCACGATGCCGTTCTCGACCTCGCGCTCGCGAAGGCGCCCGAGCAGGATCTCGTTCCTGATGTCCTCGCGGAAGCGCGGGTACTTCACCCCGTCGCGGTCCAGCGCCGCGCGGAAATCCGCCATCGAGAGGCTGTTCTCCTGGGCGATGCGGTCGATGGTCTTGTCGAGCGTCGTATCGTCCACCTTGACGCCGTTCTCCTTGGCGAGCTGCAGCTGCACCATGTCGTTGATCATGCGCTCGAGGATCTGGCGCGAGAGCTGGTCCGAGGCCGGGATCTGGCCGCCCTGGCGCTGCAGCTGGCGGACCACGAGGTTCACGCGCTCGCTCAGGTCGTTCTGGGTGATCACCTCGTCGTTCACGACGGCGACGATGCGGTCCACCGGGACGATGCGGGTGTTGGGCGCGGCGAGCGTCGTATCGAGGCGGGGCTGCGCGTCCTGCGCGAGCGCGCCGAGCGCGGCGAGGGAAAGGGCGATGGAGGCGATGGCTTGCTTCATGGATTCAACTCGTCATAGCGGCGATAACCCGGGATGTTCTGCCGGATGGTTTCGAACGGGTTGATCCCGATCCTGGAGAGCCCGGTGAGCTCGAGCTGGATCTGGAAAGACGTCGAGTACGTCTGCACGCCCGTGATGAAGCGGTGGGCCACCGCGCGAACCTGCCAGCAACCCGCATTGTACTCGAAGCCCGCCAGCCCCTCGAGGAGCTTGTGGTCCTCGAGGCTCCAGTTCCAGCGCGCGAGCGCGGTCACGTTGTGAAGGACGGGCCACTGGGTCGAGACGTCGACCTGGTGGATGCGCGGGGTGGTCGTATCGAGCGGGTTGTCGCTTCCGCGCGCGTAGCGGTAGGCGAAATTGAGGATCTTCCCGGGCTCGGGCGAATAGCGCGTCCCCAGGTACACCTTGGCCGAGCGCGAGAGCTCCGGCGTGTACTGCCAGCCCGAGTCGAAGGAGACCGACGGCGACATCTGGCTCGAGACGAACCCGAGGACGTCGGAGGTCTTGTCGTTGGTGAGCGGCTCGGTGAGCGTGACGCGCGGCGGGCGGAAGTAGTACACCTGGCCCAGCCCCGCCTTCAGGCGCTCGAGGCCCGTCGACGACTCGATGAGGCGCGAGGTGAGCGCGATGGTGAGCTGGTTCGCATCTCCGATGCGGTCCCCGCCCACGAAGCGGTTCTCGGTGAAGAGGCGCTGGAAGTTGAAGTCGGCTTCCGCCGTGGTGAAGTTCGGAAGCTGCGACTGGTCCTTGAAGGGCACGTCGAGGTAGAAGAGGCGCGGCTCGAGCGTCTGCAGGAACGAGCGGTCTCCCCACGACGCGTTGCGCTCGAAGAATAGTCCCGCGTCGAGCGAGACCATGGGCAGCGTGCGCGTCGCGTCCCGCACGCCGTCGTCGTTGCCGTCCATGTGGTAGCGCGTGAAATTCACGCCGGCCTTGGGCGTGAAGTAGCCCCAGCTCTGGCGCATCGGGTACGAGAGCGACGGATAGACGATCAGGCGCTGGCCCGTGGGCAGCACCGGGTGGCGGAAGTTGGAGAGCTCGGAGGCGAGCTGCCAGTCGAAGCCCGCCACGTTCTGCCGCGCGCCGTTGGCGATCAGCTGGGGCAGGATGTTGTACGGGATCGGCACCGTGCGCAGCGGGTCCTCGAGCGTCTGGTAGCC
>Ga0070713_100000981_pt1 | contig 18275 bp, 15 predicted proteins | sample LARL82metaG_FD_65465 | JGI IMG/M metagenome (GOLD analysis project Ga0070713, IMG submission 65465) | Corn, switchgrass and miscanthus rhizosphere microbial communities from Kellogg Biological Station, Michigan, USA - LAR L8-2 metaG | ecosystem: Host-associated > Plants > Roots > Rhizosphere ...
ATACAATCCATCCGGCGGCGGGGCGCCTTCGCAACCTGATCTTTGGTCAGCTTGGAATCGGAAGCATAGTATTCCGTTACGCGTCCCTGCAGATCCTCGACGTGAACGTAAGGGATGGCTTGCCGCTGGTCATCCGCGGCAACGTAATCGATGCGGTTGCCGATGTTCATGTGCCAGTGAATGCCTTCCGGAGCACCGGTTGCGGGATCTCCGCCACCAGTTTTGAGCAGCAACTGCGTTTCACGAACAGTATTCTTCTCGTCGCTGGAGAAATGGGTGAACACCTTCAACTGCGCGCCATAAAACTTTTTGGGCCAGTGGCATTCTTCGCAGGTTTCCTGCGCGGGACGCAAGTTATGAACTGGTGTCGGAATCGGCCGCGGATAAGTGTTGAAGGCAGTCGCAAAAACCTGGCGCAGGCCCGACATCTTCGATTTCACATACCAGGTCGCGCCCGCCCCAACGTGGCACTCCACGCAGGCCACACGCGCATGAGAGGACAACTGGTAGGCCGTGAACTCAGGATGCATAACACCGTGGCAGGTCTGCCCGCAGAACTGGGTCGTTTCCGTGTACTCATACGCTTTATAGCTGCCCGCCATACTGATGAGGACAAACACCACGAGGAACGTAAGTAGTCCAAATACGGTTGCTCGCTGCCGGGGATCATTCAGGTCGATGCGCGGGTATGGCACAACTCCCTTCGCGACCTTCTTCCTGTCCTGCCAGTACCCGAACCCGACTAGCGCGAACGAAACAATGAGGAACCCGGGCGCCACCATGTAAGCGAGAATCCCGACATAAGGATTGGGGTGCTCTGAGACCATGTCGGTTACCGTGAATACCACGATGTTGCCGATGGCCACGATTGCGAGCATTAAGCCAGCCTCGCTGATCAGGTTGCGCGGGAAAAAGCGCATCCAACGGGATGCGCGCGGAGCATTAGAGTTCGTCGCGTCGTCAGTGTTCATGATTTATGAAGTAGGACCGCCTTCAGGATTCTGTCCCCCCACATTGGGATCCAGAGGATGAGCTTCCCGATAATGACTCAACGGCATTTTTCCGTCCCACCACGACCAGTTCATGTTGTGCGCTTCGTGATGGAAGAACACATGGTAAAAGTGCCAGACCAGAATGGCCAGCGTCGCCAGCACCGCTTCATAGAAGTGTATAGCGGTGGCAACATCCAGGAACCAGCGCGGCAGCAGGTTGCCGAAAAAGACCTTGGCCCAAAGCATGGTGCCGGTCACGCCCATGATGACGGTTCCCCACAGCAGCGCCCAGTATTCGGCCTTTTCCGCGTAGCTGAATCTGCCGAAGAGGGGCCCACGCTTCGCTTTGCCCATGTGAAACATGACATTGGCCTGCATGGCAGTCAGGTCGTCGAGGCTGGGAAGCATATCACGAACCAGGCTGCGGCCCTCGCGCCAGACGATGAGATACAGGATGTGATAAATGCCGGAACCGATCAGCACCGCGCCGGCAATGCGGTGCACGATGCTGCGAACGCGTTCGCTCATTCCGAGCGCGGCCGCAAAACCAGAATCGGGATACTTCAACGCGAAACCGGTGATCACAAGAATGAAGAAACTGATGAGCAGCACCCAGTGCTGCCAGCGCTGGTTACGGGTCATGCGCTCGATTTGAGGTTCGCCGGGATGCCGCTCGTGCAGTGCTGCCCAGCGCCACACCAGCAGGTTATGCAGCAGCATGCCGCCAATCACCACCAGGATGGTCATCAGGTAGAAGCGCCGCACCCAGCGCACGCCGAGGCTCCCCTTGTCTTCCGAAATCGCCTGATCGACATGGACTTTCGCCGCCACAAATTTTGCCGTCACTCCGGGATGGCATTTGCCGCAGGTCGCAACCAGGTTCGCCTGGTTAATGGTCGAGCGTGGATCGCTGGAGGGAAGAATGTTGTGCGCGCCATGGCAGCTCGCGCAGTTGGCCACGACTGCCGAACCGAGTTGCGAAGCCAATCCGTGATAGCTGGCCAGGTATGTTTTCGCTTTGCGCGAATCGAAGCCAAATTCCCTGGAAAGACGCACGCTCTCGTGGCAGTGTGCGCAAGTTGCCTGGGCGAGATTCTGCGCGGACACTGCTGAATTCGGATCTCCCTTGGACTTGATGGCGTGAATGCCATGGCAATCCGTGCACACCGGCGCCTGCCAGTCACCTCGCGCAATCGCTTGCCCGTGAATGCTGGTCACGAATTGCTGCTTCACGCCGTCATGGCACTTGCCGCAGGTTGCCGGCACGTTGAACTTAAAGATTGACGACTTGGCGTCCGAAGCCGGCAGAATCTCGTGCGAACCGTGGCAGTCGGTACACACCGCGGCGCCGTTCTGCCCGGCCGCGACCGCGTGCCCGTGCACGCTGTCTTGATAGGCAATGAAGGGCTGCGTACTCAAGCCGCTGGTCTCCATCACGAACTTCTGCCCGTGACAGGTGCCGCAGGTCTTCGGGATGTTGGCGTGGTTGACCTTCGAGTTCGGATCGCTCGCAGGCAGCAACTCGTGCGGACTCCCATGGCAGTCAGTGCAAGATGCGGCGTTCAGGTTACCCGCCGCAATCGCTTTCGCATGAAGGCTGCGATCATAGACGGCCTGCTGGTCCTGGTGACACTGCGAGCAGTTCACCTTCGCAGGCGTGGCCTCATGCATGGAGTTCTTGATGTCGGTATGGCAATCCACACAAGAGAACATGCTGCCGTGGATCGAGGTCTTGAACTTCTCCGGAGAAACATAGAGACTGACCGGCTTGCCGCCGACTTCTTTGCTCAACGTTGCATCGCCGTGGCAAGCCAGACAGTCGTCATTGGAGGGCTTCTGTGCGCCCCAAACTGCAAATGAAAACGCGATGAAGACTACCAGGACACCACACGCGCGGCTCGCCGCATTCTTCATCGCGGTCTCGAACTACTTCCCTTTGCCGAGCTGACGAATGTATCCGACCAAGCCCTTGATGTCAGCCTCCTGCAGCTTGCCCGCGTACGATGGCATTTTGTTCTTGCCCTTGGTGATGACGTCGGTCAGTTCCGCATCCGACATTTTCTGCACATCGGCGGAGGTGAAGTCGTGCGCGCCCATCTTCTGTCCCACGGCGCTTCCTTTACCGTCGGCGCCGTGGCACATGGCACACTTTGCCTTGAAGGTAGCGGCATCGTCAGCGAATGCCGGCGTGGTCCACACACCGAGTCCAACAACGAAGAGTGCCAACACCGTTACGTACAGCAGATTGATTCTTGCCATTCTTGTCGTCCTCCTGATCGTCTCAATTTCATTCCTGCCCGAGAATCGAGCGGCACAATATTAAAACCCTTCTCGAACTTGACAGTTCCGAAGGCTGAAACGCAGCCGCATTCGCATTGCGCAATGCCTTGGTCGCAAATGACTTCCGGAACCGCCGCGGAAAGTGTCCAGAATCACAGAGCACTATCCCATTGCACTCTGATTCTGGCGTAAGGCGAATCTGAGGGTCTGTAGCCTGAGCCACGATGGACTGTGATTCACATCACAGGTTTAGGAAAGTCATGCACAGCCAGAGGGTTACACCCGGAAGATGGGGCTCCAGAAGACTGGAGGAAACAGCTGTGATCCTGAACACACTACTCGGATTCAGCGACCGTCGCTAAGCTGCTCTTCTTACGGCGGTTAGCAGCGAGAGTCTTCTTGCGAAGGCGTAAAGACTTGGGCGTGACTTCGACGAATTCGTCCTCGGTGATGAACTCGATGGCTTGTTCGAGATTGAGCTGACGAAATGGCACTAGCCGGATGGCTTCGTCGGCAGTGGAGGCACGCATGTTGGTCAACTTCTTTTCGCGGACAACGTTCACGTCGAGATCGTTGTCCTTAGCGTTCTCGCCGATAACCATGCCCTCGTAGACCTCGACGCCAGGACCGACAAAAAGCTCGCCGCGTTCCTGCAGGTTCCAAAGAGAATAGGCAGTCGAGACGCCAGGCCGGTCGGCAATGAGAGCACCCGTCAGGCGATGCGGGATTTCGCCCTGCCACTCCGTGTATCCATCAAAAAGCGAGTTCATCACGATGGTCCCGCGAGTATCCGTCAGCAACTGGCTGCGCAGGCCGATCAAACCGCGGCTCGGGACACGGAACTCAATTCGCACGCGTCCGTAGCCGTGGTTATGCATGTTAACCATTTCGCTCTTGCGTGCGCCCAGCTGCTCCATAACGACGCCAACAAACTCCTCGGGAATATCCACCGTGAGGTGTTCAACCGGCTCCATGAGCTTGCCATCGGCGTTGCGCTTGGTGACGATCTCGGGCTTGCCGACCGCGAGTTCGTACCCTTCACGCCGCATCATTTCCAGCAGAATCGACAGCTGGAGCTCACCACGTCCCATGACTTTGAATGAGTCAGTGCTGCCCGTGTCTTCGACCCGCAGGGACACATTCGTCAGCAATTCTTTTTGCAGCCGGTCGCGAAGATTGCGCGACGTAACGAATTGCCCTTCCCTCCCAGCAAATGGCGACGTATTCACCGTGAACTGCATAGCGATCGTCGGCTCGTCGATGGTGATTGGCGGCAGTGGCGCCGGGTTCTCCACGTTGGTGATGGTTTCACCGATGGTGATGCCTTCTACGCCGGCGACAGCGACGATGTCGCCCAGTTCGGTTTCCGTAATGTCGAGCCGTTTTAATCCTGCGAACGAGAAGAGCTTGGTGATCTTCGTCTTCTGAAAGCTGCCGTCGAGTTTTGCGATTGCAACTTCCTCTCCCGTGCGGAGCGTTCCGTTGAAGACGCGTGCTATGGCCAGACGGCCCAAGTAGTCGCTGTAATCAAGATTCGCAACCAGAATCTGCAGACTTCCGGCTGGTCCGCCCTTCGGATGCGGGATTGTATTCACGATGGCTTCGAACAGCGGCTGCAGGTCTTCTCCTCGGCCGGACTGGTCGGTACTGGCGGTTCCAGCCTTTGCATTGGTGTAAAGCACTGGAAAATCAAGCTGGTCTTCCTTGGCGTCGAGGTCGATGAACAGGTCGTAAATCTCGTTCAGGACTTCCTGGGCGCGGGCGTCGGCGCGGTCGATCTTGTTGATTACCACAATTGGCGGTAGTCCCGCCTCAAGAGCCTTGCCCAAGACGTAGCGCGTCTGGGGCAGGGGACCTTCGCTGGCGTCCACCAGCAGCATGACTCCGTCCACCATCTTCAGGGCGCGCTCGACCTCACCGCCGAAATCGCTGTGGCCGGGAGTGTCTACAACGTTGATTTTTATGCCTTTATAGAACAGCGCGGTGTTCTTGGCCAGGATCGTGATCCCGCGCTCGCGCTCCAGCTCGTTGGAATCCATGACCCGATCGACGACAGACTCGTTGCTGCGGAAGGTCCCGCTCTGGCGCAGAAGGGCGTCGACCAGGGTGGTTTTCCCGTGGTCCACGTGGGCGATGATGGCGATGTTGCGGAGGTTGGGCGCCAGTTGTGTCTCTTGCATAGGTACACTCTCACTTTACTATGCGGGCCGGCATCGCCGGAGGCTGACGTGGTGAGGAAGGTAGAAATATGGCACTTCGGTGCCATTCCAAGTTCCGTTCAATTCACAGATATTACATGGCTTACGGTCTATATGAAGCGTGCACTGCAGATTCACAATTTATGTGCAGCGGTTTGCATATGGTGTTCCGTAATGTGTGCGAATTACCAAGGTAAGGCCTTTAGTTTCAACGAAGGCATAGATCAGGCACTTTGGTAATCGAGGTGCAGAATAGAAGCTTCAGTCCGCGCAAGCACATTTGTTGGGGACTGCGCCCAGCGTGGAGGCAAAGAGGTTCCCACACCAGGTTTCCCCCTAGAGCAAGAGAAACACTCGGAGGAGCGTTTTATGAAGAAAGTCGTTTTGTTGGCGTTGTTGGCAATTGCCCTGCCCACAGTGGCTTCTGCCACAACCTATAACATTCTGGACGGCGGTTCCGTGGCAATCGGTGCCGCAACCCAGACCGGAAGTGCAACCCTCGGCAGCAGCATTACCTTAATCACACCATTGACGAGCATCAATAGCGTTGGCACGAGCGGAAGTGTGGCCGTCACCACGGGCACGCTGACCGCCACTGGCAGCAGCAATGTGTTTGACTTCACCGGCGGCACACTAACCATCAAGGTTGGCAGCACCACTCTGTTCACCGGGGCGTTTTCTTCAGGCACAGTTACCGTGACTGGCACGAACGCATTCACGATTGCGGGTACGCTCACCAACGGAGCGGGATTCATCACCCAGGTTGATGTACACGGGGACGTTACAGGAAACGGAACCGTGATCGTCACCCCCGAACCCGGTACCCTTGGTCTTCTGGGCACCGGCCTAGTTGGACTTGCTGGAATTGTTCGACGCAAGATGCGTGGATAATTCGCGGGCAACTCAGGGGACCGCAAAGTATCAAGCCAACAGAACCGATTTAGCCCTGCCGAAAGGCAGGGCTTTTTCATTTCCGGAAAGCGGGCGTGGTTCTTTATTAGGTCGAGTAATCCGCATTGATTCGCACGTAATCGGAAGTGAGATCTGTCGTTAGGAATTCAATCGCCGCCTTGCCCCGCCCCAGCCGCACGCGTATGGAACACTCCGGTTGGGACAGGTGATTGTGAGCCCTGCGGGCGTCAAAGTCGCAGGCGACTGACGCCTTGCATACCGTTTGATCTCCAATCACTACGCTAATCTTCTTCGGATCCAACCTCACGCCACTTCGTCCTGCTGCCGCCAGGATACGCCCCCAATTGGGATCTGCTCCTGCCCAGGCGGTTTTGACCAACAAGGAATGGGCAATGGAGCGGGCAATCTGCAGAGCTTCTGTTCGAGTCTTCGCTTCCTCAACGTGCAGGCGGATGACGTGCTGAACACCTTCGCCATCACTGACGATCTGGTGGGCAAGAGACCGGCACACTTCGGAGAGCGCCGCGCGGAACTCATTCCGAACAACGCGCAGTCGGATTCCACTTTCTCCGGACGCAAGCAGAAGGACCGTGTCATTCGTCGAGGTATCGCCGTCCACGGAGATCACGTTGAAGCTCTCATCACAGGCTTCACGCAAGCTTTGATGGAGTTCTGTCGCGCTCGCGGCCACATCGGTCATGACATAAACCAGCATGGTCGCCAGTTGCGGGTGGATCATTCCAGAGCCTTTGGCGACACCGGTCACGCAGGCAGAGACCGAAGGCAATGCAGCGCTAGCAACTTTTGCGCGGGTGTCGGTGGTCAGGATGGCGTTGGCAAAGCGGCGGAAATCGTCAATAGACGATCCAGCACCCGCAAGCAACGCCTGCAAATACGAGACGACTTTTTCCGTGGGAAACGGCACGCCAATAATTCCAGTAGACGATGGAAATACTTCCGCGGCCTTAACTTTTAGAAGCTTTCCCATTTGCACGCAAACTTCTTTGCATCCGCGCAGGCCGGCCGGCCCTGTGGCGCAATTCGCATTGCCGGAATTCACGACAACGGCGCGAACGCGGCCGCCGGTGCTCTCGAGCGAGGTGCGCGCGACTTCAAGCGGGGCGGCCACAACGAGGTTCTTAGTGAATACGGCCGCGGCCTGGGTAGACGGGCCAGCCGCAATCAGCGCCAGGTCAGGCCTTCCGCTGGCCTTGATCCCCGCCGTTACCGCAGAAAACTGGAACCCTTTGGGAAGAAAGATCCGGTCCGTTGAGTTCATACTTGCAGTTTCACCTGCCACTTAGCAGGCTCGGGAAGAATTGCAAATCGGGGCAGTTCGCCCTTGACCATCGCAACCTCGTCGCAGTTGTGATATCGCGGGCACACACAGCAATCTTTGTTGATCTTGTCGGGCAGGTTCTCGCGCTGCGCCACTTCGAATCCAAGCTTGGCAAAAAATTGCGGGCTGCGCGTGAACAGGCAAATGCAGCTGACTTGATGTTCGTGCGCCTGCGACATTAGCGACTGCACCAGCAATTCGCCCCCGCCGCGCTTCTGAAACGCGCGGTCGACAGTAATCGAGCGAATTTCCGCGAGGTGAGTGCCGTAGAGATGCAGCGCGCCGCAGCCGATGATCTGACCGGCTTCTTCGAGCACGATGAAGTCGCGAACGTTCTCGCAGATCTCAGCCAGCGAACGCGGCAGCAAAGTGCCGTCGGGCGAGTACGAGCAAATCAATTCGTGGATACGTTCGGCGTCAGGCAGCAAGGCTTCACGCGTGTGCATGGGCCTCCTCGTGGACCGAGCCGAGTCGCTTGCGAGCGGCAGCAATTTCCTCTTTCACTCGCTCCGGCGCAGTGCCGCCAGCGACGTCGTGGATGGCCAGCACGTTTTTCAAGGCCACGAACTCAAAGAAGTCTTCTGCGAAGTGCGAATCCATCTGCTGGAGTTCTGCGAGCTGGAGCTTCTGCAACTCACATTGTTTGTCGAGCGCGAGCCGCACGGCTTTGCCAACGATTTCATGAGCAATCCGGAAGGGAACGCCTTTGCCGACCAGATAAGTGGCAGCGGCGAAGGCATTCATGTAGCCGGTTTCAGCCGCGTTCTGCATGCGCGCGAAATCAAACTCTGCGGATTGCATCCACCCGTAAACCAACGGGATCAATGAAACCACAGTTTCGGTAACGTGAAAGAGTGGCTCTTGAGTTTCCTGCATGTCCTTGTTGTAGGCCAGGGGCAGGCCCTTGGTCGAGATGAGCAACGACGTAGCACTTCCGATGATCCGCCCGGCTTTCCCCCGAGTGAGCTCGAGCAGGTCGCCATTCATCTTCTGTGGCATGGCGCTGCTGCCGGTCGAGAAGGCTTCTGGCGCGTGGATAAATCCGTATTCCTGCGTGGAAAACAACAGCATCTCTTCCGCCCAGCGGCTGAGGTGAATGGCGAGTAGCGATGCAGCGTTCGCGAACTCGATCACGAAATCACGATCGCAGGTAGCGTCGATGCTGTTCGCAGTTGGAGAGGTGAAACCCAGTTCCGCAGACATCAGATCGCGATCAAGCGGCAGGGTTGTCCCGGCGACCGCACCTGAGCCGAGTGGGCAGACGTTCACGCGTTTGCGGCAATCTTCCAACCGAGAGAGATCGCGCAATAGCATCTCGGCATAGGCCAGCAGCCAGTGTGCGACTAAGACAGGTTCTGCCCGTTGCAAGTGCGTGTACGCCGGCATGGCGGCATCGCCGGCCTTTTCGGCGCGATCAATAAAGGTAGAGATTAGCTTCGAGAGTTCGGCACTGATCTCGTCGCACGCCGCGCGAGTATACAGACGCAAATCGGTTGCAATCTGCTCGTTCCGGCTGCGGCCGCTGTGCAACTTGTAACCGAGATCGCCGACGATCGTGACCAGCGCCTTCTCGACAAAATGATGAACGTCTTCCGCTTCATCATCCTCGAGCAGCGCTGGTTCTTCAGCAACGCGTTCGCCGATCTGTTCCAGACCCTCGAGCGTAGTCTTGAGTTCGTCGTCCGAGAGGACCCCAGCCTTCGCCAACGCGCGCGCGTGAGCGGAACTGGCCTCCAACTCGCATTCGAGCAAGCGGCAATCAAACTCCCACGATCGCTGCCAAGCCTCGAATGCGGGATCGAGCGGCTGCCGAAAGCGGCCCGACCACATCTTCACCGTGCCACCTCGGCTTCCTTCGCTTGGGCTTTGCCGGACTTCTTTTTGGCGCGAATCTGCGCCTGCGAACGTGAAGGCAGCCCCAGAATTCGAATGAATCCCGCCGCGTCCTTCTGGTCGTAGCTCTCGCCCATGGTGAATGACGACAGGTCAGTGCGATACAACGAGTGTTCCGACTGGCGGCTCACGACGGAGACGTTGCCCTTGTAGAGCGACAGCGTCACTGTACCGGTGACTTCCTGCTGCGTGCTGTCGACGAAAGCATCGAGTGCTTCACGCAAGGGAGTAAACCACAGTCCGTAATAGACGAGTTCGGCGTACTTCAAAGCAATGTGCTGCTTAAAGTGCATAACGTCGCGTTCGCAGCACAAAGCTTCCAGCTCGCGATGAGCTGCGATGAGAAGCGTGCCGCCGGGGGTCTCGTAGCAACCGCGCGACTTGATGCCGACAAAACGGTTCTCGACGATATCGACGCGGCCGATAGCGTTCCGTCCGCCAATCTCATTCAGCAGGTCGACGAGTTGCACCGGGTCCATCCGCATGCCGTTCACGCCAACCGGCACGCCCTTCTCGAATTCAATCGAGACCTTCTCCTCGCGATCGGGCGCTTCCTTCGGCGACTTCGAAATCTGCCAAGTCGTGTCGAACGGCGCATTGGCCGCGTCTTCCAGTTCCCCGCCCTCGTGGCTGATGTGCCACAGATTGCGATCGCGGCTGTGAATCTTGGTGCGGCTCGCTTCCACCTTGATTCCGTGTGCCTCGGCGTAATCAAGGCAATCCTCGCGGGATTTCAACGTCCACTCGCGCCACGGGGCAATCACTTTCAACTGCGGAGCCAGAGCCTGATACGTCAGCTCAAAACGAACCTGATCGTTGCCTTTGCCGGTACAGCCGTGAGCAACCGCGGTCGCGCCTTCCCGCAGCGCAACTTCCACCTGGTGTTTCGCGATTACCGGACGCGCCATGGAAGTGCCGAGCAGATATTTGTGCTCGTATACCGCGCCGGCTTTCAATGACGGAAACACATATCCAGTTAGAAATTCTTCGCGCAGGTCTTCGACCATGACCTTGCTGGCGCCGGTCTTGTACGCCTTCTCGACGACGGCATCGATGTCATCGCCCTGGCCCACGTCGGCCACCATGGCGATCACTTCGCAGGAATAGTTTTCCTTAAGCCAGGGAATGATGATCGATGTATCCAGGCCGCCGGAATAGGCGAGTACGACTTTCTCAGGCATGAGCGCTCCTTAAGGGCAGGCGGTTCTTGCCGCCCACCAACATCATCAGAATGGCTTTCTGTACGTGCATGCGGTTTTCCGCCTGGTCGTAAACGACCGATTGCACGGAATCAATCACAGAATCCGTCACTTCTTCATTGCGATGGGCGGGCAGGCAATGCATGAAGACCGCGTGGGGCGCGGCTTCCGCCATCAATTCGTCGTTGACCTGATACGGGGGGAAGATGCGCGCGCGTTCTTCTGTTTCGCGCTCGTGACCCATGCTGGTCCAGGCATCGGTGTAGATCGCGTCGACGCCGCGCACTGCCTTGTGCGGATCGGTAATCAACTCGATGGTGGCACCGGTCTTCTTCGCAATCTCTCGCGCGTCAGCGAGGATTTGAGAGTTCGGACCATATCCTTTTGGCGTGCCAATGCGAATGTTCGAACCGAATAGGGCTGCGGTTAGCAATAACGAATGCAGAACATTGTTGCCATCGCCCACGTAGGCAAGCGTGACCTTCTTCAGATTTCCGAACTTCTCGTAGAGCGTGAAGTAGTCCGCGAGCGCCTGGCATGGATGCTCGACCTCACTGAGCGCATTGACGACGGGAACACAGGCATGTTCGGCCATGCTTTCGACGGTCTCGTGAGCAAAGGTGCGCAGCACAATAGCGCTGACCCAGCGTTCGAGATTGTGCGCAATGTCAGCCATGCTCTCGCGTGCGTCCAGTCGCTCCTGGCGCTGATCGACAAACGACACGGTTCCGCCAAGCCCGCAAACGCCAGCTTCAAACGTGATGCGCGTGCGCAGCGAGGGCTTCTCGAAAAACATGGCGATGTGCTTGCCGGCCAAAGCCGTACGGAAGTCTTCAGGACGCGTCTTGACCAGATTCGTCAGATGGAACAGCGCCTCGACCTCAGACGGAGACAGGTCGCCTATCGAAACCAGGTCACGCCCGATAGCAAAACTGGGGATCACTGGCTTCGCTGTCACTTCACTCGCATATGTTTGGCTGCGCAATTCGTTTGCTCCTTTCAACCACCGCGTCCGCAGCGCCTAAAGGCGCTCCTACATTAATGCGCGTTTCGGCACGCCTGAAGGCGTGCCCTGATACGAATCTCTTTCCCAAACCACTAAGCTGCTACTGCCTTCCTTCGTGTACCTTCGTTTGCTTTGTGGTGACCGTTCTTGGAGGCCACCGTCAGTGCCTGATCCAACGCTTTCACGACTTCATCCACGTGCTTTTTCTCGATGATGTACGGAGGCAGGAAACGCAATACGGTATCGTGAGTCCGATTGATAAGGATTCCATTCAAAAGCAGATCGGCAAGGACCGCCTTCGCCAGGTCGGCTGAGTCAAGCTCAATCGCCAGCATCATGCCAATGCCGCGTACGGACTTCACAGATCCGTGCTTTGCCTCCAAACCTTGCAATCCGGTCAGGAAATAGCCGCCCACCTTCGAGACATGCCCTTTCAGCTTGTCCATTTGCTTGAGCACCTCGATGGCAACAGCGCAGGCCAGCGGCCCACCGCCGAAGGTTGTTCCATGCAGACCGGGCAGCATGGCGGTGGCAACACGATTGGTTGTCAGCAGCGCGCCAAGCGGAAGTCCTGCAGCGAGCGGTTTAGCAACGGTGACGATGTCCGGTTGAATTCCGTAGTTCTGGTAGGCGAAGTATTTGCCTGTACGTCCCAAACCGCATTGGATTTCATCCAGCAGAAGCAACGCGTCGGACGTTTCGGTCAATTCCCGCGCGGTTTGCAGGAATTCCTGGCTGACAAGATTGATGCCGCCTTCGCCCTGGATGGTCTCAACGCAAACCGCGCACACGCTGCCATCGAATTGCCGCTTCAGATCTTCGACATCGTTGAACGCAACAAAATCCACTCCGGGTACTAACGGCATAAAAGGATCACGATACTTCGCCTGCCCAGTGGTCGATAGGGCACCGAACGTCCGGCCATGAAACGAATTCTCCAGCGCCAGCAGACGCCATTTTGCCTTGTGCCCATTGCTGTTGTTCGCCTTCGCATACGCCCGGGCCAGCTTCAGAGCGCCTTCCCAAGCTTCGGTGCCGCTGTTGCAAAAGAACGCGCGGTCCATGCCCGACATTCTTGTAAGCCGCTTTGCCAACTCCGACTGATACGGGTGGTAAAAGAGATTGGAGGTGTGAATCAACTTGCCGGCTTGGTCCTTGATCACCTTCAGCACCGCAGGATGGGCATGGCCCAGCGCATTCACTCCAATTCCGCTGAGGAAATCGAGATAGCGCTTCCCCTTCGAGTCCCACAGGTAGACGCCTTTGCCGCGTGTGAATAGCACCTTCTGCCGATCGTAGGTCGGCAACAGCAGATTCTTTTCAGCTTCCATGATGGAATTCAGGTTCACGCTCCAATGACCTCCGTACCGAATTCAAGTTTTTCAAAGTAAAACTGTGGCAGCACCTGCGCCTGCGCCGCCGGAAGAATGCGCACACGCCCGACGCCGCGCTTCAGCGCGTTGGTGCAGGCTTCCAACTTCGGCAGCATCCCGCCGCCAATGACCGACTCAGCGATCAGGGCAGGCACTTGCTTGGTGGTCAGCCATGGAATGACCTCACCAGCAGCATCCTTCACGCCGGGAACATCGGTCAGGAAGATCAGCGTGTCGGCATGGCACGCAACCGCGCACGCCGATGCCATCTGATCGGCGTTGACGTTGTAATACTCGCCGTCGGAGCCGAGGGCAAGCGATGACAGCACCGGAATTCCACCCTGTCCCCAAATCGCATCGACCCAGCGCGGCTCGACGGAGCAGATTTCACCGACGAATCCAAGATCGTAACCCTGCGTCTCTTTCTTGCGCGCGCGGAAGGTCATGCCGTCGCCGCCGCAGAAGCCTACAGCTGGCAAGCCTGCTTTCACGATCGCGGCAACCACTTTCTTGTTCACCATGCCGGCTAAGACCATCAGCGCGACGTCGCGCGTCTCCGCATCGGTGATGCGTAACCCGTTGATGAAATCGCTTTGCTTTCCGAGGAGTTTGAGTGTTCGCGTCAGTGCCGAGCCACCGCCATGAACCAACACGACTTTGTGACCGTCTCGCGCCATTTCGACCACGGCGCGCGCGCATTTGTGCAACGTGCTCTCGTCCTCGAGCGCCGCTCCGCCGATCTTGATCACGATTTTCACAGCAGGCCCTCCTCTTCCGGCCGGCCGTACATCAGGTTCATGTTCTGCACGGCCTGCCCGGCGGCACCTTTGATCAGGTTGTCCTCGCAGGAGACGATCACGAGACGCTGACCATCCGGCGCCAGGCAAAATCCCAGGTCGCAGTAATTCGTGTTTAACGAAAATTGAATCTCCGGCAGCTTCGGCGTTTGAAATACACGAACAAACCGCTTCCCCTTGTAGAAGTCGCGATATAGCGACTCGATCTCGGAGGCTTGGGTCTTGTGCTTGAGGTGGACGTAGATAGTCGAGAGAATCCCGCGCGGAATTGGCAGCAGATGCGGCGTAAAGATGATTTCGTGTGTCGTGAGATGCAACTGCTCGGCAATTTCTCCGAGGTGGCGATGCGTGAATACGCCATAGGCCGACAAATTGTCGGCGACGGATACAAAGTGCGTGCGAGCTGTGGGCTCTTTGCCGGCGCCGGAAACACCGGACTTCGAGTCGGCAATAATTCCCTTTTCCTTATCGGCGAGTCCAGCCTTAAGCAGTGGCGCGAGGCCGAGGATCACGGTGGTCGCGTAACAACCCGGATTTGCAACTACGGTTGCGCCCGGAATGCTGTCGCCGTTCAACTCCGGCAAGCCGTAAACAGCTTTGTCCGTCAACTGCGCCGCAGTCGCCGTGTCTTCATCCTTGAACTTGTAGATGGCGCGATGCTGCTCCTGCTTCAGGCGCCAGGCACCGCTGAGATCCACGACGCGGATGCCATTTCCTACTGCTTCCGGCACCAGGGAACGCGAAACCTCATGCGGTGTCGCCAGGAACAAGAGATCCACTCCCTTTTGCTTCAGCGTTGGCCACGACAGCGGCTCCAGCGGATAGCTGCCGTTGCCAGAAAGGGCAGGAAAAATATCGGCCAGGTTAACGTGGCCGTTTCCAGATTCGGAGGGTGCCCCACTCTTCGCGCTTTTCGAAGGGTGGGATTGATCAGAGCTTTCCGGCCTGCGCAGCAGCACAGGCGTGTCCACCTGCGGATGGCGCAGGAGGATCCGCGTCAATTCCATTCCGGAATAGCCGGTGGCGCCGAGTACCGCGACTTTTAGTTTGGCCGGCATTTAGGCGAGCATTCCCTGGATGCGTCCAGCCAGACGTCCGGCAGAGCGGGAGTCGGTGCAGACAATCAGGATGGTGTCGTCGCCGGCAATGGTGCCGATCGCTTCCGGCCAGTTCTCGCTGTCGAGCGCGGCGGCCACCGGTTGCGCACTGCCTATGCTGGTTTTGGTGACGAGCAGGTTTTGCGCGGTGCGAACACTGGTGACAAATTCGCGTACCAGGCGCGAGACTGACGGGAGGGCAGTATCTGAGTAGTTATGCCCGTTCCCATTTCCGTTACCATTTCCCGGAAGCGCGTAGCCGTCGGCGGTCTTTACCAGACCAAGCTCGCGGATGTCGCGAGAGAGCGTGGCCTGCCCGGCATCGAAGCCCTTCTTGTGGAGCAGGCGCTGAAGCTCCTCCTGACTGGGGACAGGCCCCGAGCCCACGAGTTCCAGAATCGCCCGATGCCGTGACAGCTTGCTCATTGAATTAATATTCACTAGAGTGAATAATTATTCATATAGTGTACGCCATCCTGACGTGCTGTCAAGTGGAAATCGCAGGAAGAACGATTCTTTTCAGGTGACTAGCGCGGATCACTAAGCGTCGTGCGGGTGATTGCGAACGCACTCCCGTTATACTCTGATTTCCATGCTTGCCTTTGTCACAGGGGCTACTGGCTTTGTGGGCAGTCATGTTGCTCGCGCTCTGGCTGAAGAAGGCGCGCACCTGCGCCTCCTCGTACGCGCAAGCAGCAACACTGCAAACATTGCCGATCTGAAAGCGGACCTTGTCACCGGCGACCTGCGCGATCCGGCATCGCTGGAGAAGGCGATCTCGGGCTGCGACACGGTATTCCACGTAGCCGCAGACTATCGGCTGTGGGTGCGCGATCCCGAGGAGATGTACCGCGCCAATGTCGAAGGCACGCGTGCCATTCTCGAAGCCGCGCGGAAGAGCGGTGTACGCCGCGTGGTGTACACATCGAGCGTCGCAACCATGGGATTCGCTTCCAACGGCCAGTCCGCAAACGAGGAGTCGCCGGTCTCGCTCGAGAACATGATCGGGCCCTACAAGCGCTCGAAGTTCATGGCGGAGCAGGTTGCAGTTCAGGCAGCGAAGAGCGGCATTGACGTAGTCATTGTGAACCCCACCACCCCGGTCGGCGATCGCGACATCAAGCCCACTCCGACCGGACGAATCGTCGTCGACTTTCTCAAGAAGAAGTTCCCGGCTTACGTCGACACCGGGCTGAACCTGGTCGATGTTACCGAATGCGCTCGTGGACATATTGCCGCTCTGGAGAAAGGCCGCCGTGGCGAGCGCTACATCCTTGGTGGCGAAAATCTCACGCTGAAGCAGATCCTGGACAAATTGGCGGCAATCACCGGACTTCCCTCGCCATCGGTCCGGGTCCCATACTTGCTCGCATTGGCAACCGGAGTCGTAGACGAGATTGTGACCGGCCGCATTCGTGGCCGCGAACCCCGGGCCACGATTGATGCCGTCCGCATGGGCCGCAAGAAGATGTTCGTTTCATCAGCCAAAGCAGAGCGCGAACTGGGATGGAAAATGGTTCTCGTCGATGCTGCGTTGCGCCGTGCCGCGGATTGGTTCCATGCCAACGGCTACGCCTGAACTTCAACTGCTTTGCCGCGGACTAACACGGATGAACGCGGATCTGAAAGAAGAACCTGAGAAGCTTTATTGTTCGTGCAAATCCGTGTTGATCCGTGTTCATCCGTGGAGATGAAGTTTCTTTGCCGAAAATTGCCATCATCGCTGCGCTGCCGCGTGAAGTTCATCCTCTCGTGAAGAGCTGGCACAGCACTGCCTTCGAACACGAAGGCAGATCGTTCACCTTCTACGAGAGCAACTACGCGGTCGTGGTTTGTGGGGGAATTGGCGGTGAAGCGGCCCGTCGTGCGGCCGAAGCTGTGATCGTGAAGTACTCCCCCCAGGTCCTTATTTCGGCCGGTATCGCGGGAGCGCTGGTTCCCGAACTCCACGTGGGTGAAACAATCTTCCCTGCCCTCGTCATCGATTCGCAGGACGGCAGCCGCCACGAAACCGCCATCAAGAATGCGCCTGTCGCGAATACCCCACTGGGACGCACGGCCATCGTCTCGGCGCCGCAGATCTCCAGCCCCGGGCAGAAACAACAGCTTGCCAAATCTTACGGAGCGCAGGCGGTCGACATGGAAAGCGCTGCGGTTGCCCGGGCCGCAATGATCCATAATCTCCGCTTCCTAGCGATTAAATCCATTTCCGATGAGTACGATTTTGAAATTCCGGAAATGTCGCAGTTTGTCCGCGATGGTCAATTTCAGGAAAAGCGTTTTGCTCTCTACGTAGCGCTTCGCCCTTGGCTATGGCTGCCAGTCATTCGTCTGGCGCGAAACACAAAACTGGCATCGGAGAATCTGTGTGCATGGCTGCGCGAAAGCGCTTTGACCCATACAATAGTGGTAAGTAGCACGGGCGAGGGCGCCCGTGCCTCCACCAGCGACCAAGTTTGAATCACACATGGCCATTGCCCAGCAACTGACCTCGAAGCAATCTTTACGTCCAATTCCCACAACCATGCTGGCGGCGGTGTATCGCGGCGTGAAGGATGTCCGGGTGGAAACCGTGCCGGTTCCCCAAATCGGCCCGGGTGAAATTCTGATCCGGGTTCACACTTGCGGGATTTGCGGCACGGACCTTAAGAAGATCGCCACCGGCTCACACTCGGCTCCCCGCATCTTCGGACATGAAACTTCCGGAACGATTGCCGCCGTGGGCGAGAACGTCACAAAGTTTGCCCCGGGCGACCGCGTCATGGTGTTCCACCACATCCCGTGCGGACACTGCTTTTATTGCAAAGCCAAAACTTTTGCCCAGTGCGAGACGTATAAGAAGGTGGGCTGCACGGCGGGTTTTGAGCCTTCCGGCGGCGGGTTCGCTCAGTACGTCCGAGTAATGGACTGGATCGTCGAGCGGGGCACGGTTCGCATCCCGGATGGCACCTCATTTGAGCAGGCCAGCTTTGTGGAGCCGATCAACACCTGCATCAAGGGCATCGAGCGGATGGCGATTCAGCCCGGCGAGAACGTGCTTACGATTGGCCAGGGACCCATCGGCATCATGTTGAGTATATTGGCCAAAGGGTCAGGGGCTAGGGTAATCACTTCCGATTTGTATCGGGCGAGGCTTACAATAGCGGAAGCATTCGGACTCGACAACTCAATCGACGCCTCGAAAGCTGA
>Ga0070713_100000983_pt1 | contig 18255 bp, 31 predicted proteins | sample LARL82metaG_FD_65465 | JGI IMG/M metagenome (GOLD analysis project Ga0070713, IMG submission 65465) | Corn, switchgrass and miscanthus rhizosphere microbial communities from Kellogg Biological Station, Michigan, USA - LAR L8-2 metaG | ecosystem: Host-associated > Plants > Roots > Rhizosphere ...
CCGGTTGTAGTACTTGACGTCCCGCAGCGGGATGACGATGAAGTGGGTGTGCTTCCAGTCTCCGCTCTGCTCCCACCCGGCGGGAGAGGCTTCCGGAGCCGCCCCGCCCTCCATGGTCGGATGGACCACAGAGGACGGAACAGCGTGGCGGAAGTCAGGAACCTGCGGAAACATCTTCTTCCACGTCCAGCACGTCTGACACGGTGCTGTCGTTCCACGTGCTCGTGTTGTTGTCGGACCAGGTGAAGGCGTTCACGGCCTCCGCGACAGTCGGACTGTCAACCTTGCGGCACTGGCGGCGGAAGTAGTCGTCGCTGTAGACGTAGTACTCGAAGTCCGGGTGGTCCTTCGCGTTCTCGACGACCAGCCACTCGCCGAGGTCCCAGTGCTCGAAGGGCTCGTCGTCTTCAGCCGGGTTGATGACGTGGAAGTGCACGCCCTTGTTGCCGGTGGCGCCGTTCTCCTTGTTCGCGCAGTGCACGAAGGGAACCTCGTGCTTCAGCATGAACTTCATCGCCGTCAGCGGGTTGTCCGGAAGAAGCTGGATCGCGGCCAGGGGTCGCGGGGTGAACTCGTACTCGCCAGCCATCCCACTGGATTCCTCGTATTCCGGAACTTCCGGGGCATCCTCGGTCTTCTTCACGTGCTCCTCGCCGCAGAACGGGCATTCCTTGCCCGGAACGAGTCCTTCCAGCAGGTTGCCGATGCCGCTCTTCGCGCCCAGCATCGCGGCCAGAGTCTTGACGTAGTCCATCAGTTCTTCGCTTTCTTCTCGGTTGTTAGATTCGGATCGGTGAACATCCACACCAGGTAGCCGATGGCCCCGGAGCAGACGAGTGCGCTCACCAGTTGGACGATCTGCCGCACGGTCATCGCACGAGTGACGCAGGCTGGTTCGTGGTGAACATCCCGTGCTTGGGCAGCGAGGTGACTCCGTACCCGCGTCCCTCCTGCGGTTCGGGACTGTCGTCCTCCATCGCCCGGGGAACCCAGAGCACATCATTGCCGGGAAGCAGCACCCGCAGATCGGCCACGCCGGAGAAAATCTTCTTCGGATCGGCGTCATGGACGATCAGGTTTTCATCGCCCAGTTCGGCTATCGAGTAGCACAGGACCACGTCGGCGGGAAGAAGCATTCCCACGGTGACCATGTCTCCGATGTGCGGCTGGAATCCGCTGTGGTCCCCGGCATCGTCCAGCAGTTCCAGATCCGTGCCGGAGAGATCCGGAAACTTGGCCAGCATGGCTTCTCGATGCCGCTGAATCAGCCCCAGGTAGTTTTTGTAATCCAAGCGGAGTTGGTTCACTTTCCCGGCGTCCTCGCGGGACATCCGGTAGAAGACGCGGTCGCCGATGTTCACTTGGTCTTCCTTTCCTGTTCGGCCTGCCGGAAGGCCCACTCGATCGCGCGCTTGATGGCGGCTCCGGCCTTCCACGGACTGCTGTAGCCCAGGACGCGGGCGATTTCCGCGTAGGTCTTCCCAGACCGGCGCATCTGCACGGCTTGGTGGTCCCGCCTGCTGGGCTCGCCGGGGATTTTCTTGACGGTGTTCTGGGTCACGGTGACTCCGTATCGGTGGGAGAAGTGGGCGGGGGAGATTCCGGGCTCATGGTGATCGTGGCCGGAACGGTGGGGGCGGTCGAAGTGCGAACCGCTGAGGGGCGCGCTGAGGGCTTGGGAGGGCTGGTGGCTACCCGGTGCACCACGGGAGCCTGCGAGTGCGTCACCGGGGCGCTGCGGGGCGGAGAGACGGGCGCGGGCAGGACCACCGAGGCGATACGGGGCTGCGGGAGCTGAGATGGCACCGAGCTGTCCGGGTAGACCGGGTGGAGCGGAGTGAACGAGAAGACCAGGATCAGAACCAGCATGGCGAGATCCATGCCGATACCGGCCCAGACGTAGAACCGGAGGTGCGGAGGAATTCGCGGAGGAGAATCCGGCAGCCGCCGCATCGGCTTGGTGTCCTCGTTCTTCACTTGTTTTCCCCGTTGTTTTTGAGAAATTCGCTGTTGCAGCAGGCTTCCGGCCACCGGCAGTCGTAGACGATGCAGTCGGCCGAGCAGTCCTCGTGCAGCTCCGGATCGCACTTGTCGCAATGGCATTCCGCTGTCTCCGCCATGCTCGCCTCCAAAATATCGATTTTCACTGTTCTGGTAGCGAGCATGGCGGAGACCTGACCTCGTGTCAAGCCGGATCAGTGGATCAGGCGATGACCTTGGCTCCTTCGAGCCAGTCATGGTGCAGCAGGACCAGCTCACCCGTGGACTGCGTGTGGCAGCGTACGACCTCTGCGTCGGTGGGCGTAGTGGTGAGTCCCGGCAGGTGGGAGGTGGACACATAGTCGTCCGCCTCCTTTGCCGAACCGCGCATCTGGCGCTCGATCCAGGTGGCCCCGGCCACGCGGTCGTCCCAGTCCTCGACCCGGACGACACCGAACTTCTTGGCGATCTGCGGATTGGTCGGCAGCACGTACTTCTGTGCCAGCGGATGCGGGTGGTTGTGCACTGCGGTCATGACGGCTTGTTCTCCCCGCTCCCCGTGCCGTCGCCCTTCTGGCCGACGCCGTGTTCCTTCTTGAACTCTTCGGATTCCTTCTTCAACTTCTCGGTCTCCGCACGGTAGTTCTTGAGCCCTTCCATGGTGACCGGTTCCGACGAGCCGCCGCCGGATTTCCCGGAGCCGGAAGAACCCTTGTTTTCTCCCGGCTTTCCTTTGGGGTGTGCCATCAGCCCTCCTCCACGGTCACATTCGGGGTGGCGGTGCGGCGGACCACGATGGGCTTGCGGAGCTTGCGCTGGACGGCCTCCGCGCTCTCCTCCTCGTAGCCCTCATCTTCTTCCGCTTCCTCTTCCGGCGGGGCTTCCTCGGCTTCTCCGGTGAGGGTGTCGGCGCCGTGCGGCTCGAACTGCTCGGGGATCTCCACGTCCGGGTCGGAGTTCTCGTTCACCAGCTCCACCGTCTCGTTGGGAAGTTCCGCGTAGATGTTCGCGCAGAACTCCAGCCACTCGCGGGAGGTCAGGCCGATGGCCCGGAACTCCCACATGTCTTCGTCGATGTGCAGCAGGACCATCCGGGTGCGGCTGCGGAAGGAATCCTTGAGCGACCGGTAGACGCGGATGAAGACGCCGAGTTCCTCTTCGTCGATGCTGAGGGAGTACTGGCTCTCGGTCATGTCCATTTTATTTCTCCTTGTTTCTATCGGGAACCGGGCGGCCTAAGCAGCCCAATGTTGGTCAGGTTCATTTTGTCCAGAGCGGTCTTCATCTGGGTTTCGTTGGCCACCACCAGCGGATTGGCGGCCATCATCCGCTGCCCGATCAGCATTACGGCCCGCTGGCCGTCCTGCATGAGTTCGGCGAACTGGTCCGGGTCGAACCAGAACATCTGCGAGCCGTTCACGGTACTGATGCACAGCGCCACGAACGGGTGCTTGCCGCCCTTCTCGTCCACGATCTCGGTAACCCGGAGGTCGTGGTGGCACTGTTCCGGGGCGATCTGGAACTTGACCGAGGCAGAGGGTGGTTCCGGCTGCCCTTCCTCGGTCTGCTCTTCGTTCATACCCGTGTCGTCCTCTCCAGTAGTCTTCTTGTTTCCTTCACGTCCAGACTTCCGGGGTCCGGCTCGTGAATCCTGTCGCACTTGCAGTGGATCCGGCGGGTGCAGCGGGAGATGTTCCGGTTGTCGCATCTGCCGTCGCCACACACTATCCGGTGCCAGCAGTACTTCTCCGTGTCCCAGGCAACTTCCTCCACCAGGATTTCTTCGGCGATGTCCCTGGCTTTCTCGGTGGCGCGGATACCGGCCCGGTCGTAGTCGAAGAATGTGACTACGGATTTGATGCCAAGCCGATGTAGAAGACGTACCTGTCCCCTGGCGATGGATGATCCGTATACGGCGCCAGAAAGTTCCGCGCACCTGCTGACGCCAATTGCATCTGTCGCACCCTCGACAAGTACGGCGCTTTCAGAATCACTATCCGAGAAGAACCAGCTTCCATAGATGGAGCTGCTGCGAGCAAACCCATACGGATACTGATAGCGAGGACCTTCGCCGTTTGTAGACCGGTAGAAGACCCCGGCAAGTCGTCCGGTAAAAGGATCACGGAAAGGTAGGGTGAGCCGACCGGTAAGAAAGTCGTACCCCAGCTCCCATCGAAGGCATGCAGAATCTCCAAAACCGCGCGCTCGCCAGAGTTCGTGTACCCGGCCTGCTTGAGAAAAACGCCGAAGGTAAGACTCGGGGATATTTCTCTGCACCGACTGAACATCGCGCTCAAGTGATCGTAGTTCAGCGCTGATGGCATCCAGCTCTACCTCCGGTTCGGTGTATCTGCCTTCCAGCATCTCCACCAGAGTCTTGGCAGAGCCCTTCTCGCCGCACTTGAAGCAGATCCACAGACCTTTGACATCGTTGAAGCCGAGGGTGGATTTCCCGTCACAGAAGGGGCAGGCACACATGCACTCCTGAGCACCTTCGTAGACGATCGTGAGGTGCTGCTCCATGATGGTGCTGAATCTGTTGGACCTGCCTGAGGAAGTTCCGCTCACAGCCGACTACGGTACGCGGCCAGCAGGTACGCAGCAACCGGGCTGGTCAGGCGCGCCGCTTGAGCCGCACTCCCTCGCTGGAGCGCACAGGGCCACGCTGAAGGGATCTGGACGGCTTGCGGGGCACCTGACCACGGTCCGGCCGTGCGCGGGCCGCAGAGCGCCCTACAGCGGCTTTGGAGCCGTCTGCCGTCTTGCCGCTCTTTGCTGCAATGGCCGCCGCATGGAACGAGCCCTTCTTGCGCGGGGTGAACTTTCGTTCTTTTTCGCGCTCGCTGCGATCCTGGTCCTCGTCCTTGAGGTCCATCGCCTGTTCGTAGGTGATCTCCTCCATCACGCCCTGGTTCGGGTCGAACTTCAAGTAGAAGATCTGCCCGTCCGGGCCGTGCCGGAACTTCACCACACGCATCGTGACGACGTTTTTGGCGAATTTCTGGACGTTGATGACGAGATCCGCGTCCTGGCCGATGCGGTCGGACATTCCGATGTCCTCAAGTCCCTGGATCGCCTTCCCGCTGCCGGTCCGGTTGATCTGTGCGGCGGTGATGACGGGGATGCTGTACTTCCCGGCCATCCGCTTGAGGGCTGAGGAGAGGTTCGCGGCGCTCTGGTGGTCCTCCACGCCTTCTACGAGCGTGATGTAGTCCAGGAAGAGGACATCCGCCTTGTTCCGCTCGATCTGGGCTGCCATGGTGGCCTGTGTGATGGCGCCACGGGTCGTGTCCGCGACGTGCATCTTGCCCTGAACGGTGGTCCGCATGTTCTGAAGGAACTTCAGGTAGGCGCCGGTCTCGAAACCGTTCCCTTGTGCCAGGTCCAGCGACTTGAAGACTCCCTGGCCGTACTCGCTGGACGTGAAGGAGTGCACCTGCATGGCGATTTCCGGCCGACCCTGCTCCAGAGCGTCGTACTGCACCGTGTAGCCGGAGAACGCGGCGGCACAGGCCATCCGGATCAGGGATCTGGTCTTCCCCACCCCTGCACGCGCGGTGATGACGACGAACCAGCCGGGCTGAATCCCCGAAGTGAGTTCGTCCAGGGTGGGGAATCCGGTGGGGATACCCGCGTAGCCGGTCTCCTTGTGCTTTTTCTTGCGCTTGAGGACTTCCGCCTTCACATCCTCGTAGTCGCGGAAGATGTCTCCGTCGCTCCCGTGGCCGAGGAAGCTTGCCTCCGCTGCGACGGACGCGGAGTTGAGCTGCTTGATGGCACCGGCCACGTCGCCGGACTTGAGCTTGCCGATGACGTTGTGCAGGCCGCTGGCCAGAACCTTGCTGGAGTTGTTCTCCCGCACCTGCTCGCAGAAATATTCGACATCGTCCACCTTCTTGAGGACCACGTTGTCGAACGCGGATAGAAAAGCACCCACGGAAGGGGTCCTGTTGTGGACTGCGATGTAGTCCTCGATCCACTCGTACTCCTCCCGGTACGCGTGGAACATCCCTGAGGAGATGCCACGGGATGCGGGCAGCACATGGTCCTTGGTACGCAGCATCGCGGAGATGAGAAGCAGCTCCGGCGGAGTCGGCACAGGTTCCTCCAGTCAGAATCCAGGTAGAGGCGCAGAAGAGGCAGCACACGAGAAATTCATGCACTGCCTCTTCTAGCGGAAGTTCCTCTTGGGACTCCCCTGCGGGAAGTTCCGATTCAGTTGTAGGCGATCATACACGACCGCCGCTCACTCGCCGGGGCGGACCATCTTCCACGACCCCTTGATCTTGAAGCCGTTCTCCTCCATGCGACGGATCACCGCGCCGACCAGGTTGGAGACCTGCTTGGGGGTGCCGTTGCGGGTGGTCTCCGGCAGGAGCGCCTTGACGCGCTGGTTGACCTCCTGGCGGGTCTCCGCGCCCTTCATGATCTCGACGGCGGTGATGAAGTGCTCCGAGCCGAGCCCGTAGCCGGTCAGGTCCGCGAGCTGCTGGTACGACAGGCCGCCCACGCGCTTCTTGGGGTCGGCGGCTTCACGGCGCTCCTGAAGGGTCGGAGCGGGGGCCACAGCCGTCCTCCCGGCCCGCGTCTTGGGGGTGTCGCGGACCACCGGGGTTTCCGCAGTGCGGGAAGAGGCACGCTTCGCGGCCGGTCGAGCCGCAACCTTCTTCTTGGCGGTCGCGGGAACAGCCTTCTTCGCAGTACGCGCGCGCGCGGTAACCATAGCCATAATATAAGTTTCTCCTAAGTTAATCTCTACTAGGTCTTTCCTAAGTAGAGAATAGAAGCTTAGGACTTACTAGTAGTAGATGTCAAACAGGACTAGAGAGAAGAAGTAGATAGAGAGACAAACGCTCCCTTGTTCGTTCGCTCACTCGCTCCTGCTCACAACTCGTTCCTCGTCGTGATCAGTCACTCGTTCTCTCACTCTCTCGGTCGCTAAGGTTATCATATGCAGAAAAATCTGCAAAATCGATAACTTGACCAGCTATTTTATAAGTAAACGTATAGATATATGTACAGCGTGCATTAAATTTTTAAAAAGTTTGGGAGCAACTTTTCTTCAGAAAAAACGGAACAATTTTCCTCAGCTAAGAACGAAGTGAGAAATTTATTACGATATCAATAAATTGATGGATATAGTCCCGTCCTGTCTCAGTGGACTGTGCTTGCTCCTGTAGAGGACGCTCCAGACGGTGATCATGCTGGTGAAAGATGGATTTGCATGTACCCGGTTCCTCTGGTAGCTTCTTCCCCAGTGCGAGAGACCGGGACGGCGACCAGCACAAACGGCCAGCACAGACCCGATCGGCTCGCAGATGCTTCTCAACTCCATAGAGACCGGAACCGACCTGGCCGGTAGCGCCAGGGACAGGCCGATGAGAGCCGCAGAGAGCCACACTGGAGCTGTACAGGCCGAGCGCCAAGGGGATGGCCGCGATGACCATGGGAGCCCGTCAGGGAGCCTGTGCGAGCGTCCTGGTGACCACCTCGCGATGACCGCCGGGTAGCCAGGTGTGGGGAGACTGCGGATCGATGAGAAAAACTGAGGATAAAAATGCAGAAGCTCGCTGTGATCGGCCTACTCCTTCTTGATGATGGAATCGATGAGGACACGGACGATCTGACGCACACTCTGATCGAGACGATCAGAGACGAGTGGGACTTGGAGGACGGTCAGGTGCATCTCCGGATCGTCACTCCTCCGACCGATCTGACGATCGGCAAACTTAACGATATCGTCACTGGGGTCGCGGACTGATGGCACAGCATCTTGTTCTGATGTTGGTGGATGACGCGAACGAAGATTTCAAGGACCAAGCGTCCTTGGACAACTTCGTTCGCGAAGCGTTCGTTCGCGGAGTCCACCAGACCGTCAGCTTCCGCACCTACCACAACATCCCGGACGCCTCTGATGTTGGTACCGCAGAGAAGATTATGGACTCTGTGGAGGTCATGCAGGCAGAATTCTGGGAAGAAGAGGGCTGACGTTCTCGGTTCCCGGACGGACAAGCGCCGTTCGGGTTCCTGGAACACCAGACAGGAGAAAAAATGGAAGTCAGGAAGTCGCTCCGTGTTCAGTTGGACATGGACGAAGCTGAAGCACGGCGGGTGGCGGGACTACTGGAGGAAGCAGCCGAGGAGTCTTCGTCGCGGGATGAGATCGAATTCGTCCAGAACATCGCCAGGCAGATCCGGGGCGCCCTCAGTCCGCGCCGTTATCTCAAGGAGCATGGCTCTGCGGAGGACGAAGACTGATGAAGGCAAGCGCGAAGCAGGTTTTCACCGCTGAGCTGATCGACCTCTCGCTGGAGGAGGCTCGGCTTATTCGGGATGCGGTTCTGTTTGTGGCGGACTTCGATCCGGAAGAGCTGAGCGAACTCGAATTAGAGATCACCAAGGACCAGGTGGTTCTGGCTAAAAAGCTGGCACCGTTGCTTCAGGCCCAGTTCGATCCGCGCAACTGGCGGGAGTAGTCGTGCGGAAGGCGGTAGCATGCTCTCCCTGTTGGCCCTTCAGTTGAGAGGAGGGTGGATGAGCTACAAATGCGCTCACTGTCATGGACGCCATCAAAGGATCGAAACGGTAAGGCAGTGCGCGCTGGAGGCTGAGGCTGTAAAGCACCGTGTGGCGGCTTATACGCAGCCATCGCAGCCGCGCTTTATGCCGCCTCCTGCACCGGCCATGGTTCCGGGGTCGTGGGGGCAGACGCGGAACGGCAAGCGTCTGCCCGCAGGCTGGTACTGGAGCGGCGGGGACATGCACTACATGGTGGTCCAGATTCGTGTTCCTGAGGAGGGCCGGTGGAAGGGAAGATACTTCCTCAGCACCAGCTTTTCCGGGCAGGGCTGGAAGGCTTCGTTCGACAAGAACGAGCGGGAAGAAATGCTCTCCATCCTGTTGAAGCAGGACTGGAGCGCGATGATGCTCAACTACGGCAGGAACACCGGTAAGTGCCCGGCCTGCGGTGAGGACTTGAACACCACTGAAATCAGGGTCGGAGTTCACAGTCAGAACGGTCCATACAAGGACGACTGCGCGAGAGTAGTCGTCGGAAACAAGGTGCAAAATGGCAGTCGCAGCTAAGAAGACAGCGGCGTCCCGGAAGCCTGCGGGTCTCCAGGTGACTATGGACTTCAAGAAGGAGACCTCGAACTACTACGTGTTCGAGGAGAGCGGCAACGATCGGGTTACTACCGGCTCGCTGTACTTCCGCAAGGATCAGTTCGGCGACAAGCAGCCCACGAGCATCGTGCTCGCAGTCTCTCCGACCTACTGAACAACCGGGGAGGAAACTCCCCGCCAGGGCCGGGTAGACGTACCCATGGGAAAGACCGGCGACCCCGGATCGAGGTGGTTCAAATCCGCCAGGCCCACTATGTAACCAAGCCAGGAAGGGGAGAAAGTGGAAGGTATGAAGCCGGAAGTAAGCTGGGAGGTTCGTTGGCCAAGCAGATACGCCCTCAATGGCGTTACGGTGGTGCCCCGCCGAGACGAAGAACTGGCCAAGGCACTCACCAGGAGCCAGCGGTCTAACGGCCATGCGGCGAAGCTTTATCGGGTCGAGAAGACCGAGGTGGACTTCTGATGCCTGCACAGGTGAAGCTGAAGAAGCCTGGCACGCTTTCTCCCCCAGCGCAGCGGGAGTTGGAAGCCGTTAAGGAAACGGTGGACGAGGTCATTAAGGCCATCGTCCAGGGCGAGTTCGACGCCTTCCTGGATCTGATCGACAAAGCGCTCTACGAGCGGATCAAGATGTCGCAGGAGGAAGATGGCGATCCGATCGACACGCGCCGTGAAACCGGTGAGAAGATCCGCATCCTGCGGAGCACGCCGATCGACCTGGTTCTCGGGAGGCTCTACCGGTTGCGCGGTGAGAAGTACGCCGGGGTCACGGTGGAGTACCTGGAAGCTATCGGCGACGCGGACGGCGACCTTCCCAAGGCGAAGGTCATGGTGAACATTGGGAATGGAAAGCTCAAGTCGGATAAGGTCTACATCGTTCCGGCGGTGGCTCTGGAAGAGATTCCGGAGATGAAGGCTGCCAAGCCGATGGAGTTCAAGCAGACTCCTAAGTGCAAGAGTTGCGGAGAAGAAATCGATTACTCTGGTCGTGGTCGGCCGAAGTCGCTGTGCCCCAACTGTGAAGCCAACCGATAGAGAGAAGGATATGGCTCAGTCAACAGCACGTACGTTCAAGGTGGCGGGTCCGGTCGCCAAGGTTCCGGTCAGGAAGGAGAACATCGAACTGAAAACGGCGGAGGCGGAGAGCACGGTACAGCGCCACGCCTTCGTCCCGGACAAGAAGTACGCGGACCGCTACGTTCATCGGAAGGTGAACGGTACCCAGGACTTCAAGCTGCTGGACTGGTGCATCGCCAATAGGCGGAATCTTCTCATGCGCGGTGACACCGGCGCCGGGAAGACGATGTTCCCGATGGCTTACGCGGCGGCGAAGGGCATCCCCTATTACACCGTTCCGTGCGATGTCTCGATCGATCCGACCGCTCTGTTCGGAAAGATGATGCCGACCGACACCGTGGGGAAGTTCCGGTGGGTAGACGGACCGGTTACGGAACTGGTCCGTTACGGCGGTATCCTGAACATCTCGGAAATCAACTTCATGCCGCCGAAGATCGCGGCCAGCCTCTACTCGCTGCTCGACCATCGCCGGGCCATTCAGCTTCTCGGCAACGAGGGCGAGCACGTGACGGCTCACCCGGATCTTCTGGTGGTCGCGGACATGAACCCCAAGTACCGTGGCACGATGGATCTGAACCTGGCTCTGGCCAACCGGTTCGCCATCAAGGTCGAGTGGGGCTACGAGGCCAGCGTGGAAGACAAGTTGGTTTCGTCGAAGTCGCTGCTAGATCTGGTCCGCAGAATCCGCAAGGAGGACGCCATCCGGACTCCCATCGGAACGAACATGATGGAGGAGTTCGTCGAGATCGCTTCCGATCTGGGAGTCAAGTTCGCCACCGAAAACTTCGTGAGCTGCTTCGCGGAGAGCGAGCGGGAATCGGTGGCGAACATGCTCGACGCGGCTTCGGTGGAAATCGCTAAGGAAGTATCCGCCTACGCTAAGTCGCAGGGGCGGGAACTGACGGATGGTGAGCCGGAGGAACTGGAGCTGGACGATTCGTGGTTCGACCCGGATAACTTCAACGCGGATGACTACGAGCCGGTGGAGGTCCCCTGATGCAACCAACCCCGGAGGATGTGCTCAGGACGCGGCTCGAAGGGCTTCGCCGCTCGCTGGAGCTGACCGACCGGGTTCTGTCCGGCCGGGACGTCACTCTCAAGTTCGACCTGTCTCCCTTCGCCAGTGAGCCTGCTTCCTCGCTGGGTAATAAGATCACAGTGAACGTGGGCACCATCAAGAACCTCGGTTCGAGTTCTGCTCTGGTCAGCATTCTGGGGCTGAACTACCACGAAGTCGCGCACGTTCGGTACGGAGTTAATCCGGCTTCCCTTCAGTCATCTTTGGGTAAGAAGGCGCACACCAGGTTCCTGGAGGCGTACCGAATTATCGAAGAGGCTCGGATCGAAACGCTTCTGTCCACCAAGTACGAGAAGATGAAGAAGTACTTCGCCTATCCTGTGGTCGAGTTCTTCGTCAAGAATCCGAATTCATGGAAGACGGCGTTCCTCTACCTTCATGGCCGTAGGTACCTTCCTCGTAAGATCCGGGATACGTTCCGGAACATCTTCGAGGAACGGCATGGCAAGGATGCCACCGAGGCTTTCGCCGACCTGATCGATCAGTACCGGGTGCTGTCCTTCCGGAGGGCGCAGGGGCGTATCGACGCGGCGAAGATAATCAACAACTTCGCCGAGCTGCTGGACCTGGAGAATTTCCCACATCAGGAAACGCACGACAGCGAGCGGTCGAAGGACGGCCGGAGCGTTCCTGCCGAAGACACCGAGGCCGATGCGGAAGAGGCCAAGGAGCAGACCCAGCAGCAGGACGAGAAAGAAGAACAGGGCGAAGACGGCTCGGACTTCGACGAGCCGGAGGAAGAGCCGGAAGACGACGAAGACCAGGAAGACGAATCCGAAGAGGAAGAAGGGGAGGAGGATGACGGAGATACTTCCGATGCCGATGACTCCGATGACGTTTCAGATGACGGAACCGGAGATCTGGCAGACGATGATGAAGCTGAGGATCAGGGATCTGACGATCCAGGCGACGAGGAGCCGGAAGATGAACCCGGAGAGGAAGGGGAATCTGACGGTTCTGGCGACGGGGAGGATCATGAAGAAGACCCACCCTCCGGTGACGGAGAACGGGGCGACGGTGATTCGGCAGGTTCAAACGATGCGGACGCGGAGTCTGATGGAGGGGGAGGGAGTTCAAGAGAGGATAGTGACGGACTTCCGGAAGAAGACTCTTCCTCCGCTGACGGTTCTGGAGTAGGTTCCGGAGACCGGGCCAACGACCCCGGTGAGTTCGTCATCGAAGACGCGGAAGAACTCGCCGAGGCAATGGGCGAGATCCTGGCCGGGGTGCTGGACAGTGACGAAGTTCAACAGGACATCGAGAACTGCAAGGGTGCGATGGACGACGCGGCGTCGCTGTCCAGTCTGCTCGACCGGCATCCGATGTCCGATGCGAAGAACCTGCTGCCGGTCACGTCGGAGATGCTGCGGGAGGCGGACAGGCTCCAGGAGCCGCTACGGCAGCTCTGGGCCATGATGGAGCCGGGATGGGAGTACGGCCTCTCTGAAGGCGCCAGGATCGACATGAACCGTGCGGTGCTGGCTCGGGACGCCGACGACTACGATTCCATTTATGTCGATTGGAACGAGGGCCAGCAGGACAACGCGGGGCTGGAAGTGGTCGTCCTCGCGGACGAGTCTAGTTCCATGGGCGGGATTGTGCCGAACCCTGGAGAAAATCTTAATGACGTTCCGTACGAAGCTCGCTGGGATGGCAGCCGGAGAACTAGAGGCCAGGTCGTTTCCAAGAACGTGTGGGAACTTCAGTACGCGCTCCAGGAGATCGACGCTGTGGTGACCGTGCTGACTTTCTCCTACAACTCGCGGACTCTGTATGACCGGAACGACCGGGTCACCACCAAGGGGTACGCGAACCTGGTGCCGAGCGGGGGGACTAACCCCGTAGAGGCGATCAAGGAAGCTCGGCGTATCCTGACCATGTCCGAGATGAAGAACAAGATGCTCGTCGTCATTTCGGACGGTGAGTGGGGCTTCGAAAAAGAGATCACGGAATCTCTGGCTGCGGTGGAGGGGGCAGCTAAAGTAGCCATCCTTATCGGCGAGGACAGATTCCGCTACGAGAAAGACTTCAACGTGGTAGCCCGTACTACGGGAAGTGTGTTCGAGCCCATGGCAGAAGCTGTGGTGAAGATTACCGAGAGGAACTTCCAGCAATGACGGTCAACGTGGAGACGATGAAGAACCGCCGACTGCTCAACGGCCTGCGGGACAAGCTGTTCAGCGCCAAGGCGGCCAGCGAGGCGAAGAACATGGCGGATACGCGTTACAAGGAGATATCGGCGGACGCGCTGGGCGACTTGATCGCGGTGGACGGTCTGAACGGTACCGGTGTCCGCTTCGAGTACGGTGACAAGGAGGTGGCGGCGTTCGCCTGCCAGCCGGATGCCGGAAAGTACTGGGATGCGGCTCCGCTGATCGAGTGGCTGACGGAGCACGGATACTGGGCGCAGGTCAGCACCACCCAGCTCGACCCGATCAAGCTGGAAGCGGAGATCGCGTCCGGGAACATCAAGCGCGCGGACGTGGAGAAGTTCCAGGTGACCGGGGAGCCCAAGAAGCCCTACGTGAAGTTCATTAACCCGAAGCCGGACAGCAAGTAACTGTGAGGTTCTTCTGCCGTCCCGTCCCCACGGCGGGGCGGCGGGAAATCCCTACAGACAAGAAGGAGGGGAAAGTGGCGAAGGTCGTCCGGTCCAAGCCCAAGCCGCCGGAAGACGGCGGAAGGCGAGTCAGCTACAACTTTGAGTTCAAGCACCAGTTCATCGTCGGTCTCAGAGTGAACGGAGGACCCACCTTCGAGGAGGTACAGCAGGAGATTCAGAAGATGCTTCTGGAGAAGTACCCGAACGGGGTGTTCACTCCGTCCGGCGGCTACATCCTCATCGACGGCCGGGCGTGCTACCCGTGGGATTTCGACTACGAGAAGCAGGACCGGAAGCCGGGCACGAAGCCGCCGCTCTATACGCTGAGCGAAGATGAGCGCAGAGAAATCGCGATCGACGAGCGGATTCAGCGTGAGCGGGACCGCGAGCGCAGAACCGGAAACGGTCTCGCCACGAATCCGACCCATCTGCTGACCGATAGGGAATCCAGCAGGCTGCGGAAGCTCCGGGAGGCCAAGGAGGGCAAGCAGGTTACTTCTGTGACCGTCAGTGAGCCGGAGTGGACCGAGGCGGACGCGAAGGACGAAGACCTCGTGGAACGGGAGACGGCCAAACTCCTCAAGAAGCTTCCCAAGCCTGCGTCGCAGCGCCGCCCGGTGAAGACCCTGCGAAGGAAGCCCTGAGATGGGTCAGCGTGTGGTTCTGCGGCTGAACAAGTACACGATGACGGCTGCTTCGATGCGCGGGTTCCTGGACACGGCGGAGAAGTTGGGCTTCCCGCCGCGCGGCCTGATCGTCTACATGCAGAACGCTGCGGGTGAACCGTGCTTGGTCGCCGAACTTCCGGACAGGGCTGCTGAGGCGCTGGAGCGGGCCAAGAGGCCTAGGGAGCCCACCAAGGCGCGCAGGGCCGTCACAGAGCAGCTCCAGGCCCGTGCTGAGGCCGTCAAGTCCGGCAGTACGGTTCCGGGCCACGTTCCTCCGGTCGCAAAGGGCGGCCGGGTGTTGAAAACCAGGAAGAAGCCATGACGGCACTGCTGGACATATTGCTCGCGACTGCGGAGAAAAAGGGCTGTGCCTGCGGGCTGCGCCCCTGTCTCATCCACTTCGCGGAGCAGAAGCGCCAGGACGGCGCGGGTTACCTACAGAAGAGCACTGAGAAGAAGGAGGAAGAATTCTATGCCCCGAGGCAGCAGGATCGGAACAATTCCGGGGGAAGCTCTCATCGGGACGTCGGGGGGCAGCCAGGAAACGCCGGGGTATCTCGCAACGGTGGTGGCGACCGGAATCGACCCGGAAAGGCTGTTCGCAAATCCTCCGGTAAAAAGCAGCGGTAAGTGCTCCTGCCCGTGGGTGGGGCACGGGGTCTACGGTTTCAAGGATCTGGGAGGAGAAGGTGGCGGAATCGGTCGTACTCCTCAGGCGTAAGACGGTGCGGGACAGAAGGTACCCCGTCGTCAACAAGGGTAGGTCGCATTTCCACAAGCTCATCGCCAAGCTGCCGGACGGTCCGTACTACACGGTGAGTCAGGTGGAGTTCTTGGTGGAGCGCGACCTCAAGACGATCAAGCGGTGGATCAGGAGCGGGAAAATCGACCCGCCGTCCAAGCACATCAGGGTCTACGGTGAGCTGGTCTACCTCTATACCCCGGAGGACGTAGAGAGGTTCCGCACCTTCGCGGACAGTCGATAACACCAGGTCACGGCGGCTGTTGACCTCTCCAGCGGTCGCCGTGGTACAGTCTTTCGGCACCACTCGGTCGGAAAAATCGGCTCAGGCCGGGATAGGAATCTGGCACATGGCGCACAAGGTTTCGGTCAAGAAGCGGGCCGTTTTCGCACAGAAGGACGGCCATCTGCTCAAGGGCAAGTACAAGTACCGGGTGAAGTGCCAGCGGTGCGGGGTCCTGCACCTGACCACGATCACCAGTGGCGGGGTGGCCGGGCTGCTCAAGGACACCCACCACGCGGAGGTGCACGCGGAGCACCACAGCAAGCACCCGAACGACAAGGCGCACCTGCGCACCGATCTGAAGAAGATGGTGAAGTCGCGTGGCTGAAGGCCTCACGAAGAGATACGGCAGTGCCAAGAAGGCACGCCAGTCCTTGAAGGGCGGCGGCGGGAGCGGAGTCCTCCGGCGCATCAAGGCGGATGAGACGGTGAAGGTCCGCTTCCTTCAGGAGCCGGAGGACTGGGAAGAGGCCTATTACCACTGGATCGGCGACAAGTTCGTCTGGTGTAACCGCAGTCGTAACTGCATGGGGTGCAAGGCCGGAGACCGTGCGAAGAAGACGGTTCTGGCCAATGCGGTGGAACTCGCTGCGGGCAAGGTGGTCATCATGCAGATGCCGCCGAGTCTGGCCGACCAGGTTCTCAAGCGGCACGAGAAGTACGAGACGGTCATGGACCGAGACTACGACCTGTCGCGGGAAGGCTCCGGCCTGAGTGACACCCGTTATTCGGTGGATTACGACATGCCGAAGAAGCGGAACCTAGACCGGTACGATCTGCATGACATTCCGGAGCAGATTCTTGCCGAACTCGGCGACGATGAAGAGGAAGAGGACGCACCCCGCTCCACCAAGAAGCCGGTCAAGAAGTCCTCCCGTCGTGACGATGACGACGAGTACGAGGATGATGAAGACGAGGACGAAGAGGAACAGAACGACTTCTCCGATCTCGACCGGAACGAGCTGAAGCGCGAGATCAAGAAGCTCGACCCGGACTTCGTCGCCAAGAAGTCGCAGACCGACGACGACCTTCGCGCTTACCTCTGGGACCTGAATTACGCGGAGGACAGCGTCGAAGAGAACGACGATGACGAAGAGGAAGACGAGCGTCCTCGCAAGCCTTCTCGCGCCGTCGCCAAGAAGAAGCCTGCCCGCCGTTCTTCCCACGAGGATGAGGACGACGAAGAGGACGAAGCTCCTGCCCGCTCCACGAAGAAGTCCAGGGGCCTGAACGAGTTCAAGAAGGAAACCACTAGTAACCCCCGCGTCCGGACCGTCCGGCGTGCGGCCCGGTAACACCGATCTGACAAGGAAGACGAAAACGATGGTTACCCGTACCACTGCCCGTCGCCCGGCTGCCAAGCGTCCGGCCACCCCGCTCCCCAAGAAGCCGGTCAGCAAGGCCGCTCCGGCGGCCAAGAAGGCTCCGGCGCGTCCGGCGGCCTCTGCCCCGGACCCGCGTGCCGCCAGCCTCGCCAAGGCCCGTGAGGCACGTGCTGCGAAGGCTGCTGCCGCCAAGGCGGAGGCGGAGAGCGCCGTCGAGGTGCACCCCACGAAGAAGGAAGAAATCACCGCCCACGATGTCCTGCGGGCGCGGCACACCTACGAAGTTCTCTACAGCCAGTGGCTCCGGCAGCAGGGTGAGGACATCGCGGAAGTTCTGGACTTTGTCGCGCCGATCCTGGACGACAAGCGCGGGGTGAACAAGAAGTCCCCGCTGACGCGGGCTAAAGTGGCGCCGGAGGAGCGCGTCATCGACGAGTACTACGACCGGGATGTGGTCGAGGGCTACAACATCAAGGATCTGCGTACTCTGGCGGCGGATCTCGCCTCACAGGGCATCATCACCGAGAAGGTGAAGAAGCCGCTGATTCTGGAGCAGATGGAGGCGGCCGGTCTCTTTCGGGAGGACGGAGATGTGGCTTCTGCTGAGGACGATGAGGACGAGGACGCCGATGCGTACGATGAGGAGGATGAAGGGGATTCCGAGGAAGACCTGGAAGAAGAGGGAGACGAGGACGAGGACGAATCTGACGACGATGATGTCGAAGAGGAGACCTTCACTCGGGCTGATCTGAAGGCGATGACTCTCAAGGAACTTCAGGACATCGCGGAGATCAACGAGGTCAAGTGGAAGGGTCTCGACAAGGCTTCTCTCATCGACGAGCTTCTGGGTGCGGAGGACGAGGAAGAGGAAGCCGACGAGGCGGAGGAAGAGGACGAGGATGGCGAGTTCCTGGAGATCGACCCGAACGAGCTGCCGAACATGGACCTCGACGAGCTTCTGGAGATCTGCGACCAGATCGACGGGTTGAAGGTCCCGGCCGTCAAGCGCAAGAACAAGAAGGCGGTCATCGAGCTTATCCTGGAAGCGCTCGGCGAAGAGTAAGTCCACGTCGTGAGGGAACGCCCGTCGCTGGTTTCGCGAGCCGGTGGCGGGCGTTTTCTGTCTCTACTCGAAAGGACTTCCATGAGCGATTTCATGCACCTGCACGCCCATTCGGCCTTCTCGCGCAACGACGCCATCCAGAAAGTTCCGGACATGGTGCGGCTGGCCGCGCACTGGGAACAGCCCGGTGTGGCGCTCACCGACCACGGGAATATGTCCGGCACAGTACAGCTCTACCAAGCGGGGAAGAAGCATGGCATCCCGGTTTTCCCGGGTTTCGAAGGCTACCTGGTGGAAGATGTCCAGGACAAG
>Ga0070713_100000984_pt1 | contig 18251 bp, 15 predicted proteins | sample LARL82metaG_FD_65465 | JGI IMG/M metagenome (GOLD analysis project Ga0070713, IMG submission 65465) | Corn, switchgrass and miscanthus rhizosphere microbial communities from Kellogg Biological Station, Michigan, USA - LAR L8-2 metaG | ecosystem: Host-associated > Plants > Roots > Rhizosphere ...
ACTCGGCTACATCGACTCGCGCCCGTTCTGGGACGACACCGGTGTGACTGCCGTAGCGATCCTCGTCTGTAGCCTCGTGCTCGGCGCACTCACGCCGCAACGACCTTGGGCCACGGCGCTGCTCGTGGGTGTCTGGGTTCCGCTCTTCGGGATCCTGACCCGTGCAAACTACGGCTCGCTCCTCGCACTCGCGTTTGCGTTTGCGGGCGCTTACGCCGGCATGTTGCTGCGGCGGGCGGTCGTTCCCGTCTGAAGAGGCGCATGCTCATGCGCGTGCTTCATGATCGGAGAATCGCCCGATGGCCTCCCATGACGGCTATCGCCATTTCGGATCTGGGAGCGCAGCGACTTGTGCTAACGTCTCTTCGTATGACCCGCCGAAACCGATGCGGGTTATGTCCTTGATGGCATAGCGCCGCCATCCCGGAACCCACTTCGCGTCGGGAGTAAGGAGCCGCATTGCGTATCCACGCGCTGAGATTCGACCGACTTGGCCGATCTCAGCAGCGCCAGGATTTGCGTTTTCCCGATCGATGGTAAGGAGCGCAAACCAGCGCTGGACACTCCTGAGCAATGACGGTGTCGACCGGAGATCGAGCTTGGGGACAGCGGCTATTTGCGCCCTGCGGCTTCGCAACCCTCTCGTGTAGAAGACAGAACGACGAAATCGAGTGTTGATCTTCGTCACGTCCGAAACTCGTAGGGCGTCGAAACCGTCGAGGGAGATTGCGTCATCCAAGCGAGTCAGAACTATCCACTGCGTGCTGAATACGACCGGGACACCGATGAGAGACTTGGCCTCATCGTAGATCTCCTGCCTGACGATCTGTACGAGTGTGAAGTTGTCTGCACAACGCTGAAGCGCTTCGAGGATTCGCATCCGTTTTTCTCCTTTGGCTTCAGCGGATTTCCACTCGAGTTTGGATTTCAACGTCGTCGGACGCAGCCGCTCAGGGCAAGAGATACCCGACTATCGCGCCGACACCGGCACCTACAAGCCCATAAAGCGGTGGATACACCAGAGTCGCGATCGCCGGGCCGCCGCAATCGCCGGTACACTGCGCGTCCGCGCTCCTTCCACGATAGTAACCAACGGCAACTCCAACCGCCGCTCCGACGGCGGCGCCCACGACCGCGTGCTCCATGCGGGCAGCGCCGGAGGAATCCGACGTCCATTGCCTAACGGCAAACCGCAAGACTGGATTGATTGTTTCGACTCTTGCAGCTTCTGTTTTGTGCCGCACACCAGCGGGGGCCACACGCTGCGCTTGCAGAGCACCACTGGAAAGTGCTTCGGTGGCACTGAGCAGAGCGCCGCAGATTCCGATACGGAGTGATCGCCCTTTGGCCATACTCAATCGCCTCTCGATCCTTCTAATACTCGTGGTCAGCTCTCGGAAGAAAACTAGCTAGGCTGAACGTCGACTCCGTTGGCTGGAAACAGAGTGGCAGGAAATGCACGTTGACGAGAGCTACGGATGTTCGCGCGGCTCCACCTAACGAGCGCGACGTTACGATCGGCCGCCTGTCTACGTCCGCCTCGCGCGCGAAGCGGCGCCGTCCCGGCTAGCGCGGGATGGCCGACGGAAGCTTCGCCCGCGCGCTATCTCGGACCGGCCTGTGGGCGTCACGGGTTGCCGGTTCGCGAATGATGCCCACGACATGAATGCCTCCCCCGCCAGTTACTTTGGTGACGCAAGAGAGGACCGCCGCAAGGCGAGCGGAATCCGTAGGGAATCGCGTTGTGTCGTTCCAGCAGTTCGTGATCCTGGCGCGGATGACGGCCATGACAGCGGCCGAATCCTGTCGCGGGCGCGAGCGTTGCTTGCACCCTTGGACGCCGGCAGCGAGTACGAGAGCGATCGCCAGAAGCCGGCGTTGTTCACGGAGATCCGTTGAACCGAGACTCCTCGTATTCTTGGCTACGCTCAACAGGTTGCCCATGTGGACGCACCACTGACATTCCTCGGGAGCGACTTTAGTCCGTCGTAAAGTTGGACGCCAGCCTCGTTTTTTGGCGGGCGCGTTGTTGCCCAGACTATGAGAGCGATAAGGAGACACTGAAAGGTACCTGATTGACACAGGCGTCAGGCGTGCGCGCAATTCTTGGCCTTGAGGGTCGATGAGCCATGCTCCTCGGCCGGCACTCGAAAACAACCGAGCGAACGTCGTGCGGGACACCCCTGTCCACCTTCTACGTCATCGGCGCGGAGCCCGGGAGCTGGTGCGTCCGGGCCATCTTCACAGATGGGCACTCGAGTCCCGCGTCGGCGTGGCGGAGCTTGCTCTATCGGCAATAGTTTGCAGTGTGTAGCGAGGTCGTTCGTGTACGCGGTGAATTAGCCACAGCCGGATCGCCCGCCACGAATGCGAACAAGCCGCCATCCATATATGCCACCAGGAGACGTCGGGCGCGCCGGTTGGCGTGCCCTGGTTGCAGCCGTGCTGAGCGCGCCCGCTTTCGCCGCGCCAGCTCGCGCTCTCGCACAGACCTCTCCACCGGCTCTTGCGATGGTGGTTCGCCGGCTCGCCGGATGTTACCAGCTTAGATGGCGAGCTCGCGGGTCGTCGAGTGACTCATCCCCCTTCGCGGTCTTGCCCTCGCGCTTCGAGTTATTGCGCTCTCCGTTGGCGCCGCCATTTGAGGGCTACTCGGTGCACCCCGTGGCGCTTTGGTCCGGAGGAGCAATGCCAGCCTCGTGGGCGCCCGCCGATGCGGCTGGCGATTCGCTCACGATCGGATGGTCGACCGGATTTCATGGCGTCGAGCTGCTTCTGAGCATCCGCAATGACCGTCTGGTCGGTCGCGCACGCACGTTCACCGATGGTCATGTGCGTGGAGAGCCGCCTCCCCCAGAAGCAGATGTAATCGCGCGTCGCGTCACTTGCCCACGTTAGGCATCCGGCCGACCCGTCAGTGATCGCGCCCGCGGCCCGTCTTCTCCTGCAACTCGTCGATTTTCTTCGACGCTTCGGCCTTCGTTAACGAGTCGTCGACCGGCTCGCCGGCTTCCTGAGCAAGCGTGTGCAGATAGGAAGCTTGTGGCCCCGTCATGCTTTCATCGCCAGTCTTCCACTCGTCGGGGTCCTTCCGCGCCGACGGTTGCTGCTCCGGGTGCTCGGACTTCCTTCCTTTCATCAGATCCTCCTCCGCAACTGGTCTGCTGCGCCTGGTCCGCCGGCGCACTAAAAAGAGGAGCAGGATGCATGCCGAACAAACGCCGAATCCTCCACTCTCCACGCCTTCGTCATTCGGCGCGCAGTGCAATCATTGGATCTGCACGGGATGCGCGCCATGCCGGCAACGCGCTGGCGAGGACTGCAAGTGCCAGTAGGGCAACGCTCGCCACGATCATAACGAGTGGGTCGTGCGGAGACGTCGCGTAGAGCATCGCCGCGACGAGCCGGCCGGTCACCAGCACGAGCACGATACCAACCACGATGCCGACCGCGACGATGCGCATGCCAGTCCCCATCACGAGAGCGACCACGCTCTGACTCGCCGCGCCGAGCGCCACGCGGATCCCGAGCTCGCGCGTGCGTTCGCTCACCGCATACGACATCGCGCTATACACGCCAACTCCCGCGACGATCGACGCCAACACGCCGAAGGCAGCGAAGAGCATGGCGCCGAGCGTCCATGGCCTGAGTTGCGGCTCGAGCAGTGAGGCAGTCGTGCGCACATACGGGGGCTCCGCCGTGGGGAAGATCGTGCGAAGCGTTAGGCGCATCGCGTCCGCGACATGCGCGACATCTCCTGGCCGTGCGCGCACGACGAGATAGGAAGCACGTGACAGATAGCCAGCGCGACGCTGCGCCACCGGTACGAACAGCTGCGCCGTCGGCTCCTCGAGCACTTTCGTCAGATGTGAGTCTTTCGTAACGCCGATGACACGCCAGCAGGGCGCATCCCGGGTTGGGAAGTGCAGGCACTGACCAACCGCCTCTCGATTCGGCCAGTAGGCCTTCGCCGCTGTCTCGTTCACCAACACCACCGGCGGAGCGCCGAGATCGTCCGCGTCGTTGAAGAAGCGCCCCCGACGAAGCACGACGCCGACGGTAGCGAAATACTCTGGCGTGGTCGACATGAGCGCTGGATCGCGATTCTCGAGGCGCGGTACGGCACCGGTATCGGTGAATAGGGGAACCATCGCGTAGCCCGCCATCGGCGCGCTGTTCGACAGCGCGACTTGTTCGACGCCTGGCGCATGCCTGAGTCGCGTCAGCGCGTCTGCAAGCCCCGCTCTCAATTCGGCAGCGTGTGATTCACCGTCACGGTCCACCGCGCGTCGTTGCGGATCGTAGAAGAACACGGTTCCCCACACCAGCCGGTCGACGTCGTAGCCCACATCGATCGATTTGAGATCACTCAAGCTTCGCGCAAAGAGCCCGGCGCCGACCACGAGCATGAGTGAGAGCGCCGTCTGCGCGACGACGAGCAGCTCGCGCAGTCGCGCCGCAGTGCTGCGCGGGAGTCGTGCACCGCCTCGGAGAGCCGTGGTCACGTCCGTCCTCCGCGCCTGCAACGCCGGTGCGAGGCCGGCAACCACACCCGTGACGATGGCGATCGTGACCGTGAAGGCGACCGTCCGCCAATCGAGTGTGTTAGGCAGCGTCACATCCGGCAGAATCAAGTGAGCCAGGACTGCGCCGCTCCAGATGCCAACGACAACCGCGGCCACGCCCGCCAGCAATGACAAGGTCAGGCTTTCGACGAGCAGCTGCCAGAGAAGACGCGCGTGTGTCACACCCAGGGCGAGTCGCACGCCGATCTCGCGCTGCCTCGCCACCGCTCGTGCCAGCAGCAGATTCGCGACGTTAGCGCAGGCGACGAGGAGCAGCGCGAGCGCCACGCCGATCAACCGGAGCATGATAGCGACTTCCGGCCGCTGCCCGATGCTCGGCCCTAACGACTCGAGAATGGAGCCGGGAATGACCGTCGCGGTATCCGGATGCGTTTGCACGTGCTGGAGCTCGCCATTGCGGAACGCGACGGTCGAAATCGCTCCGAGCTGCGCATCCGTCATACCCGGCGCCATGCGCGCGATGACGCGAACCCGGCGTAGATTCCGCCACGACTGATACCATGGCCGCGTTGGATCGCCGAATGGGCTGGCGAGCGGCAGCCACACGTCGGTTCGATTGAGGTCGGGCCCCTGGAATCCCTCTTCGGTTACGCCGATGATCGTGTACCAACGACGGTCGAAGAGCGCCTTCGCGCCGATGATCTTTGGATCGCGGTCGAAATGTTGTTGCCAGTACGAGTGGCTTATGACCGCCACCATGGCGGGATTGGCGAACGATCCTTCATCCGTCCCGAACGGACGTCCGCGTTCCATGTGCACGCTCAAAACGCGAAAGAACGCCGTGTCGACGTATGCGCCGCGCGCGGAGGTTCGCGATTCCTCATCACCGACGACAATGCTGTCGGGTTTCGTGTACGCCGTGAGCTGCGCTCGTGGTCCGAGTGCCGCCGCGACACCATTGAATTGCGGGTACCCGATTTCGTCATGAATCTCGGTCGCTTCGCCGATGGACCAATTCGATCGCGTATAGATGCGCCGCAGCGACTCGGGATGCGCGATGCCCCGGGGCGGCGCGAGAAACAACTTGTTCGCAAGGGAAAAGACGGCCGCGTTTGCGCCGATGCCGAGTGCCAGTGTGACCGTTATGGTCAGCGACAAGGCCGGCGCCAGCCGCAGGCGGCGCACAGCGTAACGCAAATCGCTCATTGACGTGTTCGCAGTTGGGAAGTCTCAGTAAATCTTATGATGTTACGAACAGCGCGCGAGGGCGCCCGCGTCCGCGCGGATCAGCCCGACATACGAAACCTGGCGCATGCCGGCGCGTAGAACTGAGCATGTCGCCGGACACCTTTGTCGCCGAGCTCACCTACGCCGAAGACCAACGACAGCGGCGCCACGCACACGAGGAGACGACGATCTCGATCGTCTTGAGCGGCTCTCTTGTGGAGCGCGTCGCGCAAACTGAAGAAGTAGCGCGCCCGCTCAGCGTCGTCGTGAAACCCAGCGGCACCGAGCACGAAGACCGATTTGGTCCGGGCGGCGCTCGCATCCTGCAGATCAGACTCGCGTCCGCCCTCGCCGCGCGTTTGCGCGACTGGCAGTCACCTGTCGACCACTGGCGCTGGATGCACGGCGGTCCCGGCGTCGTGCCGTTTCTTCACGTGTTGCGCCTCGTGCGTCACCACGGAACGGGAGGCCACACGATTCCGGATGCCGTCACGGAAGTAATCGCCGCGCTGTCGTCCAATCCCAGCAAACCCAATCGCACCGCGCCACGGTGGCTCGAGCTCGTGCGCGAACAGATCAATGATTCCCATACGCGCACACCGCGCGTACAGGCCTTGGCGCACGCCGCGCACGTGCATCCCGTCCATCTGGCGCGAGAGTTTCGCCGCTACTTCGGCGTCTCAGTCACCGAGTACATGCAGCGCCGGCGGGTGCAGCACGCTGCTGCGCTGCTCGGCGACACGCGCACATCGCTCTCCTCCGTGTCGTACGACGCCGGGTACACGGACCAGAGCCACTTCTGCCGGATCTTCAAGCGCGAGACGGGTCTGACACCGGTCGCCTTTCGCCATCTCGTGGCCCCACCTCCTGCTCACCAGTAGGCCAGGGGACGTTTCATTCGTTCAAGACAGCGGGCGAGCGCGCCACGCATGATTGGCGTATGCGAAAGAGTCTCATGCTGCAATTTGCTGTCATCCCGCTGCTCGCGACCGCATGTGCACATCGACAGCGGCCGCAAATCATCGCCAGCCCGCGCTCCCCGGAGGAGATCGTCTTCGCGCGCGCGAGCGACGACGTCCTCGATGCGGGCGTCCTCTTCGCCCCGGCAAGCGACTCGGCCAAACGACTCGCCATCATCTGGATTCACGGATGGGGCGTCAATTTCTACCAACCATCCTATGTCGCCATCGGCCGCGCCCTCGCGCAGCGCGGATTCACGGCGATCAGTGCGAACACCCGGATGCACGATCTGGGAAATGTGGAGGGATATCGGGACGGTAAGCGCGTACGTGGCGGCGGCTATTGGGGTGTCGGGAGTGAGGAGCCGCGAGATCTCGCGGCATGGATCGACCTCGCCGAGCAACGAGGATTCAAAGAGGTCGTGCTGGTCGGGCACAGTGCGGGTTGGGCAGCGGTGCGCAGCTACGTGTCGAGCGTTCAGGATCCACGCGTCGTCGGGATCGTGCTCGCCTCCGGCGAAGTGCGTCCGGACACGAGGCGACCAGATCTCGATCAGCTACGACAAGCGCGGGACCTGATGGCGAAGGGCGAGGGAGACGCATTGTTTCGCGACCCGAAGCGCAACTTTCCATCATACATCAGCGCCGCGACCTACCTGGACATCTTCAGCTCCGAGGCGCCGCGGGCTGTGGATTTTTTCGGTATCAAGACGCCGAGCGACGCGATCACTCGCTTGCGAGCGCCCGTGCTCGCATTCTTCGGCACGGACGACGATGTCGGTAGCCAGGAGGAGCTGGATCTTCTGAAATCTGCGATGGCGCGACAAGCGGGAGCACCGCCCCTGACGACCGCGCTCATTCGCGGGGCCGATCACATGTACTCGGGCCAGGAACAGCAGGTCGCTGATGTCATCGCGAGATGGGCCATGAATCTCGGGACGGCTCGAACTCCCGCTCGTTAGATGGGCGCGTCGGGTCGAGCTCCCGGATCGATGCATGATAGCTTGACAACATGGCTCGTCTGAAGCGTAACTGCCTGAGTTCCGAGGTTGGTCGTAGCCGTCGCGACGTCGATGCGATGCGCGCTGACTCGGTTCGGAGACCCACGATCATGACGCGATCGGCAACATTAGAGACAACTAAAGCGGCGAGCGAATCGGGCGAAGAGCAACTGCTCGAACAGGCGCGCGCCATCGGTAGCCGCTATATCCAATCGCTTCCAGAGCGCTTTGTCGGATCACGGGCTAATTTCGCGGATCTCCTGGAGCGGCTCGGCGGATCGAGACCGATACCCGACCGATCCCAAGATGCAAGCTCGGTCATCGCCGCGATGGCCGATGCCGTCGAACCTGGTCTCGTGGCAACCGCCGGCCCGCGCTACTTTGGGCTCGTCATCGGGGGGGCGCTACCCGTCACCGTCGCCGCCGACTGGCTCACGTCGGCGTGGGAGCAACACGCGTTTTCGTTTACCACATCGCCCGCTGCGGCCGCAGTCGAAGAGGTGTGCCGACGTTGGCTGGCGGAGCTCCTCGGCCTGGCGCCGGAGGTGAGCCTGGGCCTGGTGACCGGCGCGACGATGGCGAACTTCACCTGCCTCGCCACGGCCCGCCACGCCACGCTTGCCTCGTTAGGATGGGACGTCGAGGAGCGCGGTCTGACGGGCGCCCCACCGATCAGTGTGATCACCAGCGACGAATCCCACGCGACGATCTTCGCGGCGCTGCAGATGCTCGGCCTCGGACGTGGTCGCGCCATACGCATCCCGACCGATGACCAGGGACGGCTGCGGTTGGACGAGCTCCGCGCCGTCGTCTCGCACAGAGAGCCACCGGTCGTCGTCTGCGCGCAAGCCGGCAATGTGAACACCGGTGCGTTCGACCCCTTGGTCGACATTGCATCGATCGTCCATGAACACCGGGGTTGGCTCCACGTGGATAGTGCATTCGGCGCCTGGGCGGCTGCTTCGGCGCGCTACCGTCATCTCGCGGAGGGCATTGCCGCGGCCGACTCTCTCTCACTCGATGCACACAAGTGGCTGAATGTGCCTTACGATTGCGGCTTCGCCTTCACGCGTCACCCTGAGTCGCATCGCGCAGCGATGTCGGTCGAGGCTCCGTATTACGCCAGCGTGGACACCGCGCGAAACAACCACCACTTCGTTCCGGAGTCATCGCGGCGCGCGAGAGGATTCACCGTCTACGCCGCATTGCGAAGCCTCGCGCGCTCAGGCGTGGAACAACTGGTCGATCGGTGCTGCTCGCTTGCGCGCCGGATCGCGGATCGGCTCGAGGTCTCCGGACACGCACGCATCCTGAACGATGTCGTGCTCAATCAGGTTCTCGTGCAATTCAAGGCCGCGGACGGTGACGACGACGGGATGACGGCGCGCGTCATCCGTCGCGTTCAAGATGATGGAACCTGTTGGATCGGGGGCTCGAGCTGGCACGGCAGGCATGTGATGCGAATTTCCGTGTCGAATTGGTCGACCACTGAGGCGGACATCGACCGCTCCGCTGAGGCAATGCTCCGAGCGTACGACGACTGCATCGCGTAGGAGAGAATCCTCATCCAGTAAAAGGTCCCTTTTAGGCGGCACCAATGGCGTCTCTGGCCGTGCCGATGACCGCTCCCACTTTACGACTGGCCCCAACCTCTGACCATTTCCACGCCTGCCATACGATCATCGAGGTGCACACTGTCTCGATCGTTGCGAAGAACAGGTACTCGACGAAAGCAGGCGGCCGGCCCCACCCCACCAGAGGCGGAACGAAGGTCAGGAAACCGTTCACAAGCGTCACAATCGCACCCGCGATGATATTCGCCAGCCGGTTCGCTCTGAAAGGAAGCACTCGAGACGCCACGATCATGGCAATGGGTATCTCCATCAAGACCGCTGAGCCCATCAGAGCCAGTGGGGGAAGAGGATCGAATGGCGTTCGCGAGCCAACAATGGCGAACAGGGCAACAACGTCCGCATACAGGTAGTTGAGCAACGCGAAGATCCACAATAGAGACAGCCGTTCCTTGATGTCGTGCATGTCAGCCTCCTCAGTTACGTGAGTGCGACTTCAACGTTTACTCGATGCGATTACTCCTCGCGCAGTAGGATCAGTGGACCGACCGACAATGCTCGGCGCGCGGGGATCCATGTTGCGACGAGGCCGACGACGAACATCGTGACCACCGCGCCGCCTACCACGAGCGGATCCCGAGGCGTGGCCTGATAGACGATGGCCGCGAGGACTCGGCTCGCCAGCACCCCGAGCACCAGGCCAACGAGAGAGCCAATTGCCAGCACCCGGAAGGCACGGCCCAACGCCGCCTCGATGACGTCCAGCCGCTGAGCGCCTAACGCCGTCCTGATCCCCAGCTCCTTGAGTCGCTTGCTCAGGGAGTACGCGGCGGCTCCGAAGATGCCGGTGATGGCGACGATCGCGCCCATCAGCCCCAACACGCCTAACGCGACCGCCGCGATCCGTGGCGCGAACAGCGCACCGCCCATCTCCTTCGTCCACGTCTCGATGAACGACGGCAGCCCCGGATCGAGCTCGCGCAGCTTCCCGCGGATTACCGCCGACAGCTGCCGCGGATCCGCTGGCGAGCGAACCACCATCCATGTCTCGCTCGATGGGACTTGCAGAATGGGAAAGAACACCGCGAATGCTTTCGCGTCGGCGAGCATCGCGGTGTACTTGCCGTCCTCGACGAGGCCCACCACCTGAACACTCTTCCCGTCGCGCATCTTGAAGAGGCGACCGATGGCGGCCGACGGTGATCCATAGAGCTTCCGCGCAAAGAGCTCATTGATGATGGCGACGCGCGGTGCCGTGCTATCGTCATGGACAGTGAAGGCGCGACCTGCCAGGAGCGTCGTGCCGGCAGCGTGGAAATACTCCGTCGACACGTTGTATGCGATGGCCAGTGCGGCGGCTTTCGACGCCCGGAAATCCACCGCATCGTCGGCGAACACGTTTGTCTCCTCCCAGCCGATGTGCATGGGCGGAAAGCGACCCACCAGACCCACTGACGTCACGCCTGGAACTGCTGTCATCGCGTCGATCATCCGTTGTTGCATCGCCGGAGCTTTTTCCGCGCTGTAGCCGGCCATGCGCAGATCCGTGTCGACCAACAGGACGTTGCGCGGATCGACGCCGAGATTCGCGCGCAGCGATCGGCTCAGACCACGGACAGCAACGATCGACGAGGTCACCAGCACGGCGCAAATCGCGATCTGGATGCCGAGCAGAAGTTCACGAATGCTCATCCGCCGGCGGCCGGAACTGGGCGATCCCGACTTCACCACCGGGTAGGGATCGGTGCGCATCACCTGACGCACGGGTACAGCGCCAAAGATCAATCCACTCGCGACACTGAGCAGCAACGCGACGGCGTACACTCGCGCGTCGGGATCGATCGGCAGCTGGGCCGGGTATTGTGTAAAGGGCCGCCACGCTGCCAGCCACCGCAGCACGAGGACACTTGCCCACAATCCCACCGCGCCGCCGACCAGCGCGATGAGGACGGCCTCCGTGAAGAGCTGTCGCATGATGCGTCCGCTGCCCGCGCCTAAGGCGAGTCGCAACGCGATCTCGCGCGAGCGGTCCGCCGCGCGCGCGGCGAACAGGCTGCCGAGGTTTGCGCACGCGGCGAGGAGGATGAGCCCCGCCAGTATCATCACGGCGACCAGAAAGCCGTGGACGGCGTCCTTGAAGTCATCTCCGCCGAGGCTCGACCGCGTCAACAGCAATTGAAGGTTCTCGTCTTCCTTGGGATGCACCTTCTCGAGCGAGGCGGCAATCGCGTTCAGATCGGCCAGTGCCTGCGCTTCCGTCACCGTGCCCTTGCGATGCCCCAATACCGTGAGCCAGCGGTTGCCGCGGTCGTTCAGGAGATTCGTTCCATCGATCTCCTCCTGGTCAACGAGGGGCACGAAAAGGTCCGCCGGCAGGACCAGAAACGTTCCCCGAAAGCCCGGTGGCGCGACACCGATGATCGACAGCGGGTGTCGGTTGAGCAGCACGGTGCGTCCGACGACGGTGCGATCGCCCTGAAAGTGAGCCTGCCAGTACGCGTACGACAGGACGACGTACGGCGCGCTGTTCGCCCCATGCTCGTCACTGGCATGAAAGAAACGGCCGAGGTACGGCTGGACTCCGATCACGTCGAAGTAATTGCCACTCACCTCGAAGAGCCAGGACCGAATTGCGTCGGCGCCGCGGCCAACGGCCAGCCATCCTTGATTGGGATTGTAGGCGGCAAGGCCGTCGAATGCGCGCGTGCGATCGCGAAGATCGACATAATTCGGGTACGACTCCGTCGCGGCGCGATCCGCTCGCTCGAGGGTGTACAGACTCTCCTCGTGGGGAAGGTTCATCGGCCGCAGCATGAGGCCGTTCACGGCGCTGAACACCACCGCGTTCGCGCCGATCGCGACGGCGAGCGTGACGATGGCCGCGATCGTGAAGCTCGGTGCTTCGCGCAGCCGACGAACGCTGAAACGCACGTCCCTGATGAGCGTTTCGAGAATACCTCCGGCAATCGCATCGCGCGCTTCATCGGTGAACCGTGCGCGGCCACCGAACTCGATCCGCGCCCGCCGCTCGGCGGCCGCCCGATCGAGACCGGAGCGCGCGAGGTCATCAGCGCGATGCTGAATGTGCGACTCGAGCTCCGCCGCGAGATCGTCTTCGGTCTCCTCGCGATGGAGAAAACGCGCGGCGAGGGAACGCAGATACGCGACGAGGCGACTCATGAATGCTCCGGTTGCGCGGCAAGGGCGAATCCCATTGCCGCGGCGAGCCGCTTCCAGCTGTCGGTCTCTTCCTGGAGCCGCCGACTTCCGAGTGCGGTGAGCTCGTAATACTTGGCTTTGCGATTGTTGTCGGAGGTGCCCCAGCGCGCCTTGAGCAAACCCTGACGCACGAGTCGGAAGAGCGCCGGATAGAGCGCGCCCTGCTCGACGAGGAGTCCCCCGCGCGAGATTTGCGCGATACGCAGCAGAATCCCGTAGCCGTGGAGCGGCCCGAGGGCCACGGCTTTGAGAATCAGGAGATCGAGAGTGCCGCGGAGGAGCTGCGCCTGCTCTGCCATGCCATTCTCCTAAGGTACTCAGGAGAGTATACGCTCCTTCTCCTAAGATGTCAAGGAGAGCCAGCTAAGGCAGCTGTCCTCATGATGGTCACATCTTGACAATCATGATGAGAGGACCGCATCCTCTGTCATGGCCCCCCCTTCGACGAGGCATTGTGAAACGGCTGTGCGTTCTGGCGATACTGGCCATCGCCGCGGCGACTCCCCTCCGCGGGCAAACGTTCGTCCTCGGCGACAGTGATCTGGCGGATTCATCGCTCCCGCGTACGGTCACGCGGCTCGCGCACGCTGTCGAAACGACCTTTCGCACGCGGAATCTCGACTCCGCGCTCGACGTTCGCTTTCGCATCGCGCTCGTAACGGGCCGCTACGCCGAGGCGGCACGGGCGCTCTTCGAGCTCCGCCAGCGACGCTCGGCGCGCCCGGGCACTCCAGTCGAGCGACGCGCCATGGACGTGCAGTACGCCATCTACGCCGCAGCGAAGGCGACTGAGGCGCCACCAACGCAATTCGGTCAGGTATTCGCCAGCGCCTTTCGGAAAATGATGCTCGCGCTCGATGACCGACAGGCGGCCATCGTACTGCGCGCCATCGCCGTCCCGCCACGCTATCAGAAGGCCGATCTCGATGACGCGGTCGCGGCCATCCGGGGGAAAAGAAGCAGTACGCTCTCCGAGGCGCTGCGCGTGGTGCGGGCGTTTCAGTCGTTCCAGAGCTACAGCGAATTCGCGCCATTCGTCGCGCCGTTGATCGCCGAGGACGATGAGCGGCGCTACATCATCGAGCGGAATGTCCCGGTGAGAATGTCGGATGGCGCGACGGTTTGCGTGATGATCGTCAGACCGCGACGGGCACCGGCGCGCCTCCCCGCCCTGCTCGAGTATACGATCTATGCCGATACCGCCGGCACTTTTCGCGAGTCGCGCCGCACTGCATCCAATCAGTACGTGGCCGTTACCGGTTTCACCCGTGGTAAGCTGTGCAGTCCGCAGAACGTCGTGCCTTACGTCTACGATGGAAAGGATGCAGCGGAAGCAATCGACTGGATCGCGAAGCAGCCCTGGAGCGATGGGCGCGTGGGCATGTACTCGGGAAGCTACGAAGGCTTTACCCAGTGGGCTGCCGTCAAGCACATGCCGAAGGCACTCAGGGCCATCATGGCTGGCGCGACGAACGGTCCCGGCATCGATACGCCGATGGAGGGGAACATCTTCTGGAACTTCATCTACTCCTGGCCATTTTACACGACGGATAACAAGACGCTCGATGACCAGACGTATGGTCAACGTGCGCGCTGGGAGCGCTTGAATCAGACGTGGTATGTCAGCGGTAGTGCCTACCGCGATCTCGACAAGATCGATGGCGTGCCCAATCCCATCTTCGACGAGTGGCTCAGGCATCCCACCTACGACGCGTATTGGCAGGCGCTGATTCCATACGCCGAGGACTTCTCGCGGGTGAACATCCCGGTGCTCGAGACCGCAGGGTATTACTACGGTGGTCCGGGCGCCGTGTTTTATTACTTCACTCAACATTACAAGTACAACCCGCGCGCCGAGCACTACCTCGTCATCGGACCATATGATCACCTTCAGGCACAGCGTGGCGTCGTGAATGCCCTCGGGGATACCGCGACTCAGTTAGCCGGGCTCACGATCGATCCAGTGGCGCGCATGAGCATCATCTCCGACCTGCGCTACGCCTGGTTCGACTATGTGTTCAAAGGAAAGGCCAAGCCGGCGCTGCTTGCCGACAAGGTCAATTTCGAGGTCGTCGGATCGAATGTGTGGAGACATGCGCCTTCGGTGTCGGGCATGTCCAATGCGCAACTCCGGTACTACTTGAGTAGCCGTAAATCGAGCGTCGGGTATGCTCTGATCAGCTCGCGTTCAGCAACCGATTCCGGGACGACGCTGGTTGTGAATATGGCGGACCGCTCCGACAGCACCCGCGCGCCCATCGGGGGCGGTGTGGTGGACACGGTGATCGACACATCGAACGCGCTGGTCTTCGTCAGCGATCCGCTGTCTCGGCCGACAGAGGTTGCCGGCGTCTTCTCGGGTCACCTGGAATTCGTCGTGAACAAGCGCGACTTCGATCTGCGCATTGGCTTCTTCGAGGAGACGGCGAAGAACGAGTACGTGCAACTGCCGCCATTCCAGGCGCGCGCGAGCCTCCTCATGGATCAAAGCCGCCGTCAGCTGTCGATGCCTAACGAGCCGCAGCACCTGGATTTCTCGAGCGTGCGGCTCATCGGCCAGCGACTTCACAAGGGTAGTCGGCTCGTTATGGTCCTCGGGATCGTCAAGAATAACGGGCAGCAGATCAACTATGGCACCGGCAAGGACGTCAGCGACGAGACCATTGCGGATGCGGGCGAGCCACTCCGCATTCACTGGCTACCAGGAAGCTTCGTGCTACTTCCCATTCGACACTGATCGGCACAGCCCCACGCGTTACGACGCCCGGTCTTTTGCGTCTTCAGGCAACGGAACGTGCAAAGGGGATCCGTGTGAGTTTCAGCCTGTTCGTCGTTGCCGTCGCAGAGCCATTTGCGGAAAAAGACTTCCGTGACGTGTTCGGCCCTTTCTATTCCGCTCACCCGCTGGGTGGATGGCTCATTCGCTACGACGATCGCAACGAAACCGTAATTGATTGCACGTTCTCGCGTGATCGAAAGACGGACTCGTTCGCCGTCAGTCGCCCCTGCAGCGATCCGCGTCTCTTTCAGGCTCTGCACTCGTTGATGACGGCTCGGCTGTCGTTCCTCACATACCCTGCTGCTTCGCCGATGTGTCTCGTCGCGACGGACGAAGCAGCCGCTCACGCTCGGCACTCGCTCGCCGTCGATAGTCCGGATCTCGCGCGTGCTGTCTCAATCTGTACCAGCTGGATTGAGCTCCGCGATCGATGTCTGACAGGTTGACAACGTCGCTCGTCTAAAGCGTAGCTGCTAGAGTCTCGAGATTGGCCGTCGCCGGAGACCTGACGCTATTCCTCAGGGATAGCGCTGCTGCCAGGGCGATCTCACTGCCCCGAATCGGCCGCTCGACGCGCAAGTCTCCGGCCCTTCAGACCGAAGAGTGTGCGCCGCATCGAAATCCCCTCACAATCGCAGCGACAAGACAAGCTCGGAACGAGTCGCCCTCAGCGTCGGCCCTCGACGCGTTAGGCAGCCGTCGCTCGGTGGATGTGACTCGAGCCTTCGCGATCACGACTCGAGCGGGTGGCGCGTCCGTCTGCAGAGTCAAGGTGTCGTCGGTCAGAGCCACGACCCGCCCAACGAGTCCTCTCACTGCCGGTGTCGTCGCCGAGACTCGAGCGACGTCGCCCAGCCGGAGCTCGCCAGATTGCGCCGAGAGCGGCCCAGCAACTCCCAGCGCGGCGGACGCGAGAATGCAGCACCGGGGGATCTGGCACAGCGTGCGCGCCCGCATAGGCGACCTCTCGCAGTTCGTGTGGAATGAGCCCGTTTACGTCCCGTACGCCACACTTCAAACGCGCATCAACGGCTGAACAGCAGGCGAGCGCCTGGCACTTCGTAGTGCGCGCGTGGAATGAGGCTGACCCGATCCGGCAGCACAACCGGCTCCCATTGCTCCCAGCTCACACGACTTCCGACCTCGAGTCCGACGAGCACCCCGCCGAGTCCTCCGCCTATCGCGCCCACGAAAGCACTGAGACCCTTCATGCTCTGATGATCGATGTAAGCATGTGAACCACGGTATCCGAGCACGCCGCCAACTACCGCGCCACTGATCAAGCCGAGAGCGGCCCCGGCAAGCTTTTGGTCGCCGCCGGCGACTCGACGATCCACAGCGAGAATCGATGCGCGAGGCAGCACCAACCCCTCCGCGATCGCCGCCGGGCGATAGTAGATCGAATCCAGTGTCGCCGCCAAGAGAATGCCTGTGATCGTCGCGCCGGCGCCGGAACTCGCCTGATGGAGTCGAATACGGTCGCCGGCGACGAGGTTCGACTGCTGACAGGTTAGTATCCGCGCAATCGATAGACAGAGTGTAAGCGCGATCCTGGTCGATCTCTTCGCGGACGCCATCTCTCACCTCGCTATCTCTCGTTAGGGCGGGCAGTGCGCCATTACTACAGGTGCAGCGATACCATTGCCTCGACGCTTGGCTTAACGACCCAGCCAGGACAGCTGCCACTGTGCGCCGACCGTGAATCCGTGTAGGCCGCCAGCGGCGCGAACGGACAGCGGTACTGCCGCCCAGCCCTCGGCACGGAGTTGACTCCCAATGACTCCGCCAACGGCGAAGCCGAGCACCCCGCCGGCCGGAATCGTTATTATTTCGCTGAATCCGCAGTCGCCGTCCGGACAGCGATTTTGTGCCCGATCACGGCTGGTTATGACCTTACTGACCAACGCGCCGGCGAGCACACCGACTCCAAGCCCCATGATGGCGCTTGCGAAAGCGCCCGGTCCGACGTCTCGAGAACCCTTGCTGGTGTCAAGCGTCGCCAGGTCGCTGCGGACGATCGTCTGCGCTCCACCATCTCGATCCGAACGGAAGAGGAGTGTGTCGCCCAGCACAGAGAGCAGGGTGCCGGTGGTCGGGACGCTGGCAGTGCGCGTCGACAATCGCACTCGCTGCCCCTCTCGGAGGCGGAGACTATCTTGCGCTCCGGCGCTCAGGGAAAGTACGAACCAGAGCAGAAGAACTATTCGGCTAAGCATTTGCTGATGCTCCACCGGTTCGTGTTCGCGTCACTTGGCAAAGAATGTATAATGCGGCGACGGGACGTACGCGCGAGGAGAATAGTCCGCTTAACGAAAAATGGCCGGAGGAAGTCGGCGCGCCAAGCTCGTCGTTCATCTCGTTAGGGGTCATGCAGTGCCCAGCACTGCCGAATCGCTGGCCGTCGCGGGCGCGGGCTCTCCCGGGCCGGTCGTACTTGCATGCCATACTACGCGCCCCGTTACCGTGCCTGTCGACGCGGCGCGCGCGGGGTCGGTGCTCACATCGGGTGTGACCACGCCCTCGTCAACCGTTAGGCGCACAGCCCGCTCGATCGCTCGCGCCTCCGCCTCCAGGCCCAACGAATAGCGAAGCAGGAGCGCCGCGCTGAGAATCGCCCCGATCGGATTCGCGATGCCACGCCCGGCGATCGTTGGCGCGGATCCATGAATGGGCTCATACAGACCCGATCGCCGCCCCCGACCCGCCGGCGCGCCGAGCGATGCCGACGGCAACAGCCCGATCGATCCGGCGAGCACCGCCGCTTCGTCGGTGAGAATGTCGCCAAACATGTTCTCTGTCACGATCACGTCGAGCTCCGCCGGGCGCTGAACGAGGTGCATGGCGCAGCTGTCGACGAGCATGTGCTCGAGCACAACATCGGGGAACTCGTCGGCGATGATACGGGTTGCGGTACGCCGCCAGAGGCGCGACGTCTCGAGGACATTGGCCTTGTCGACGGACGTGAGGCG
>Ga0070713_100000985_pt1 | contig 18249 bp, 20 predicted proteins | sample LARL82metaG_FD_65465 | JGI IMG/M metagenome (GOLD analysis project Ga0070713, IMG submission 65465) | Corn, switchgrass and miscanthus rhizosphere microbial communities from Kellogg Biological Station, Michigan, USA - LAR L8-2 metaG | ecosystem: Host-associated > Plants > Roots > Rhizosphere ...
CGTGGATTTTAGTTATAGTGGAGGAGCTGGCAGCGCCATTTCGCTTCCTTCCGTCATCTTATCTTATGACGAGAGCTAGGTAATAGCAGTGCAAAATAACAACGGTTGTGATATAATAGACTCATCAATTTGTTACCACACAAAAAAGATGAGAGGAATCACAACCATGTTACAGAATGTACACCGAATCGAGGGAAATGTCACCTATATCACATTAACGAGGGGACAGGAGGCGACCATTAACACGGACGATTTAGAGCGAGTCTTACAGGTACGTTGGTATGCAGAATATGTTCCGTCCAACGACTGCTATTATGCAAGGGGGCGTTATCAGGGGAAGCCGATTTTTATGCATCGGTACATCCTCGGCGACACTATGCCTGATGGGGATGTACAGGTGGATCATATCAACCATAACACGCTCGATAATCGCCGTGAGAATTTGCGATGGGTTACTGCATCAGAAAATTGTAATCACAGGCGATATAAGCGCGGTGAGACAGGTCTGCTGCATATACATGTCATAAACAACAAAGGATATCGACATTACTATGTAACGATGATGCGCAATGGTGTAAGAAAGTCGAAAAGTTATCCATACACACCTGAAGGATTGCAAGCAGCGCAAGACCTCGTAAAGAAATGGGAAGAAGACTTCTCTTATGATCCACCACGCACAACACAAAGGCATCCACGTCGATCCAATCTGTTCACGGCTACAGTTGAAAACGGACCACACTCTGAGCGTAAAGTAGATGAGCCTATCCATGCGGCTATTCCTAATTTTAATGAAAACGATGTTGTCTTTGTCCCGCTCAGTAGAGGTCAACGAGCAATAATCGATAAGGCAGATGCAGAGAAAGCGCTGAGACATAGATGGTATGCCACACCTAATACAATGGATGGATACTATGCAGTGTCATCGGGTTCAGTATACATGCATCGCTTCCTTCTGGACGCGCCCAACGGCATGTATGTCGATCACATCAACCACAATACACTTGATAACCGTAGGGCTAATCTACGTCTAGTCTCTAATCAGGAAAATAACGCTAACCGTAATGGCGGCGCGTACAGCACATCAAAGACGGGTATTCGTGGGGTATCTATTCATAAGGGTGCTACTCACAAGAGTCGCCACCCATTGATGTACGTCTTTCGTTGTCATTGCGTCACCTGTAAGGTAGCGAAATACTTTCCCTACACCGAAGAAGGATTAGAGGCTGCTAGGGTCTTTTCTGAAGCCCATTACGCAGCAATGGAGACAAACCAACAAGAGGCATAGAGCCACTCTTGCCTGACTAACAACTAAATAACTCACAACCGGAGCCATTCTGAGCCATATCAATGCGATATGGCTCATTTTGTTTTTTACAGGAGATTCTCTTGCTCGATACAGCACCGACAGAACAGGAAGCGTACAGCCTCGGCTTCTCAATAGGACACACGCCCACGCAACAGGAAGCCTACACGTGGGGCGCACTCTATACCGATGACACGTGCATTGCTGAGTACGACCGTGCAGAGGGACGCGGGTTTGCAGAGGTGGACCACACACGGGTGAAGACGCTGCTCCTGCTCTCCTTACAAGATGGTGCCTCGCATAGCGTCAACATCCCACAAGGCGCAACCCCTGTGTTTTTTCGGCGCAGGAGCGTTGAGATCAACCCTTTTGCAGATGAAAGCACCCAGCGCCCAACGGTCCACTGCATCGGGTGGAAACGTGGCGATGAAGCGGTGTACCTCTTCATTTCCGATGACGGCAGCACACTACTCACCAACGACCTCCAGGCAGTTTAGAAAGGATACATCTATGTCAGTTATCTCAATGTCTCAGGCCAATATCCTCCTCATGTTGCAAAACGATGCGCAACAGTTGAGGACATTCCTTTCATGGGTAGACCAGCGCTATCAGAGCTACAACCAGAATATGACCACCGACAACATGACGGCGGCAACCATTTCAGCAGGCGACCAAGCCACCATTCTCGCATTTATCGGCGACTTGAGCCGGATCAAGACGCTCGCCAGTGGCACACTCCCTGCAAACGCCACTGATATGCACTATGACTGCGCCGCTGTATTGGGCATCCTGTAGAAGAAATAGAGTGCGCTTGTGACCACAATCTTCGGCTCGAATGTAGCTGACACTACCCTGTCTACCGCCTGTCAGATGTCCACAACATCAGGTGGTACAGAAACATCAAATACAACCACCATTGCCAGTACCAGCAACCCGTACGCCGAAATCCGGTCAAAAGGTGGCGCGTCAACGGCTGTAGCAGCGCTGCCTGCTCCGACCGGCAATGGGTGGATATTTTGGCCGGGGCAAGCTGGCACCTTCGCGGCGGGCAACTGGTCAGCAAGGCACACGCACTCTGCCGTATCTCATGGCGTCTCGACAACCATTCGCTTTTATAAATATTCCGGTGGTGTTTACACTTCAATAGGCTCTATCACTGCCACGCAGAGCGTTACTACGAAGACCACGTATACCCATGCTGCAACTGCTATGGGTAGTGTCACGCTAGCCTCTGGCGACGGCATTTACGTCGATTTGTGGTGGTTTGACAACAACGCCAATGCAGGCGGCGACAACCCCACAAACTTTATTTCCAATAGTGGAACAATTGGCGTTGCAGGCGATATGGAGGTCACAACCTCAACCTTCACACCAGCGGCTACCACTGTCTCGCGCACTGTGCCTGCAACAGCGGCGCTTCAATCCACACTCAGCAGAACCATCACCAGCACAGCGGCGTTACAGTCCACAAACGCACGTACTATTCCCAGTAGCGCGGCGTTGTCACAGGCGGGCATTGCACGTACTATTCCCGCAACGGCGGCTATTGCCATCACAAGAAGCCGTACTATTCCCAGCACAATCGCTCTCACAAATTCAGGCACGCGTACCATTCCCGCTAGTGCAGCCCTGCAAGGGACGGTGAACCGCACCATCCCAAGCACGGTGGCGTTACAATCGACAGGCAACGCTCGAACTATCCCGGCAAGCGCGGCGCTCCTACAAACAAAAAGCAGAACAGTACCAGCGAACGTATCTCTTGCAAATACCGTCAGTCGCACCATCACCAGCAAAGCGGCGCTGCAATCAACAGTTGCCCGTACCATTCCAGCATCAGCGTCCCTTACCACGACGCACTCCCGCACCATTCCGGCTTCAACCTCACTCACCAGTAGTGCCGTCTTCTACGCCTCCAATGTGGCGCAAACGATTGGAGGCTTGACGCAATCAGATCAGATGTCTCAGGTGTCAGGGGGTGTTGAGACCAGTTTCACCGTCACCATGCCAGCATCAGGCACAAACAGCTATGTAGAACTACTTGCTCAAGGTGGTGCGTCAAGTAGCACGCCAGTCTTGCCAGCCCCAACGGGTAAAGGGTGGAGCATTAACCTCGCAGGCAACACCATTCTCGCCGGGAACTGGAGCAGTATTTTCACATTGGCAAAGTCAGGCACCACCAAGACAGGTGCATCGCTTATTGTGCGCTACTATCGCCGCACAATGGATGGTGTGTACTATCCCATTGGCGTCAGCACACTCAGTGGTCAAAGTTTCTCAACCACGAAAACCGTCTACATCACTCCGTCAGTGCTCAATTCATGGCCCTGGCAGTTCATAAATGGCGACACCTTGTACATGGATGCATTTGTGTGGAACGGCGCAACGGCATGGGCAAGCGATGTATTCACCGTCTATGTCAGCAATAGCGCAACGCAAGGCGTCTACAACGACGCAATTATCATTGCGCCTGAGATGATTGCTACACCTGACGGCCTCAATTGCCTCATTGGTGCGACGAATTTCCAGACAGGTGATGCTCTGCCCATCAGAGACCAGAGCATCACCATTGCCGATGCAATTGACCAGAGAAGCATTGCAACGCTGGTTGGCGAAGATGTGGATGGTTCGCTTTCCTATCAGCGTGCGATGCCAGTGCAGTTGTCAGATAGTGAGCAAGGTTTGCTCTATACTGGCGCAGTCAATTCCGACAAAGTATCCAAGCCTGCCGCTGGCAACAGTAACGCGCAATTGGAACACGCGCTCACATTCATGGACAACCACTATCTTGCCGATAAGCGTGCAAACGAGACGAACTATCTCAACTGGACCTCTGGCGACATGGTGGCAGACTTCATTCAGTCGAAATTGAGTCAGGAAGGCATCACCGGGGCATTCGCGTTGGAGAGCGACTACACGCCTACGACATTCGGGCAAGGAACACTCTCAGGAACCGTTGCCACCACCACCACATCACCGTTCGTGTATGCGCCAAACACCGCTACACCTCCAATCACATCGAATACGGGCGATTTGGAACTGACCAGGGCAGGTACGCAGTTTACGCTCACAGAGCAGACGACAAGCGACTTTGGCAGTGGTACGCTCACCAATATGACGGCAAGCGGCAATGAGCTTGTGCCAAACACACAGAGCGCTATCAAGGTGACTGCCACCTTCTCGCCTGCGGCAACAATAGCCAATGTACCAGCACAGGCGTCTGGGGGGAGCCAAACAGATCAGGAGCAATTGATTAATACCGCCTATATCAAGGTTTGGTCGGGCAGTATGGTCATTGGAACAAATGACACGTTCAACTATGACGTGTGGATTTCCTCTACCTCTCCTGCCTTTATGGCTGGGATGGATTTCTTTTGCAGCGATAATACAGTGCTGACAAATCTCATAGGAACGCTTGATAACAGCAGTGATCTTGGATACTTTGACCAGAACGGGGTTTCTGTTGACAACCTCGCCGATCTATCTGGGTACGCGAAAGATACATGGTATACACGCAATATCACGCTGTCTGGTCTGAACGGGAAAACCATTGTGGGTGTGTACGCATGGGTCGCTGGTTCGAGCAGTGGCACGTACACGATGTATGCAAAAAATTGCTATCTTGGAAGTCATAGCGGAACGCCATTCTTTAGCACGACGGCCACTGCAACACAAGTAAATCCCCCTTCAGCGTCAGGAGAGGGAGGATATCTGACTTCAACGATCAACACATCAGTTGTCCAGGTCTATAACCCGCTTACCAGTTATCGCGTCTCGCCTGCTCATAGCATCAGTTCAGTTGGACTTGTTCAGAATTCAAATATTACTTGGACAGCTTCGCTCCCAACCAGCGGGGCGACGGCGATCGTCTATCCTCCTGGCACGCAAGCGTTAGCAGCAACCTCAACATCTGGTGCAGCTACCATGCTCATGCTTGTCTCGTACGATGGGAATTGCTGGTTGCAATGTCAGAATAACCAGGCGCTTCCAGGGCTACCACCCGGCGCAAATGTCAGCGGACTCTCTTTCTATCTGAGAGAGCAGTTCGCTGGTGGCTCTGATCCAACTGCTATTCCTGCGCTCTTGAATGTTTCTGTCACCATCAATAGTGCTGCCGCCCAAACGGTGAGCGATATCGTTACGTCCTATGGAACCTCAACACAGTGGAATACCGGTTCAACACAAGTACTGACGGGACCAAATGCGAATGGCAATCTCACGCTTGGGAGTAGTAGCAACCCACTCACACAGAACTGGGCAAGTAGCGCTATCCTCAGTCAGCAGGATTTTCTCAAAGGCACGTTCAATAGTGGCACGCAAGCCGTTTCAGGTGGCGCATACACGATGACGACCGGTGCAAATAGTGGTGGTAGTTGGTGTCAGTCTCGTTTCGACTGGGCTGGATACTTCCAGGATGGGACGATTGAGGCTGATGTGAAACTCAGTTCTGTGAGCGGGTACACCGAATGCGGCATAGAGTACAGGCAGACGGGTTGGGGGAACGCGAATAATAATGGTGCATATTATGTGTTTATCACTTCAAATAACACTATCAATTTTGGTTTCGGAGAAAATAACTTCAACAATTCGGATGGCTCTTTTACCAACGTCAAATCTGTCTCAACAAGTACCATTAGCGCTGGCACGTTCTATCACATCAAGATTGTGGTAAGGGGCAACCGCCATACCATTTACTTCAACGGCTCTGGCACTGCCTCCATAGATATCCTGGACAACACCTATACAAGTGCAGGTCAAATTGGCTTTAGGGCTTACACCAGCAATAGCACATCGTTTACTGCTTCAATTGACAATTATTCGATGGTAGCGACGACAGCAGGCACATGGACTAGTGCGAGCACCTCGCTCACCTCACTTGGCACGTGTGGTTACAGTCAGGTGTGTTGGACTGATTTGGACAGTCGAGGGCAAGTCGAGACAACGGCGACCGTGCTGGCCTCCACTGATAACGGTTCAACCTGGATGCAATGCACCAACGGTGCCGAGATACCACAACTAGCACGTGGCACGTCCACCTCTGGCATGAATTTGAAGTTTCAGATGGTCCTCTACAGCGCTACGCCGCCTATCACGACACCGGTTATTGTGGGCCTCTACGCCCGTGTATGTGGAAATTATGGTACGGTGACAGGTACGCGCATCAGTCCTGCGCTCAGCCTCACGCCAGTTGGCTACGTCGCTGCATCCAATGTGATGTATAACGCCAACATCCCGACTGGTACCTCTTTAACGGTGCAGACAACGCAAGACCTGTCCACCTTCCACACAGTCGGCAATAGTGGCGCAGGCGAGGCACTTCCATACTGGACAAACCAACCATCAGCCACACAGGATTTGTTCGCTACGAATACGAGCGCGAACTACACCAGCACGAACAAGAGTGGTGGAAGTACTGCTAGCGTCACGTACACCACCACCAATTCCAGCATCACCCTTGCAGGGGGTAGTGGAGCGCTCTATCTCAACAATGCCATCTCGACAAGCGATGTGGATATGCTCGTGGACATGGATATGTCTGATGCAGGTGGTATGGTGTTTCGCAAAGTCGATGCAAGCAACTTCTATGAAGTGGGAGTCTACGATGCTTCAAGCAGTGGCGGATTCACCAACCAACTCAGGCTCTACAAGGTTGCCAGTGGGACGCGCACGCTGCTTGGCTCTGCTTCTGCCATCACCTTCACACGTGGCACCTTCCACCGTATCAGAGTCTCGATGCAGGGTGGACTCATCAACGTCTACTGGGACGGCCAATGTGTGCAGTCGTACTTGGATACAGCGCCGCTTGGCAGTGGAGCGTGTGGCCTGCGCAATGATGGTGGCACATCCCGCTACTATCAATTGTGGATACAGCCATTGGGGACAAACTTGAGTGGTCAGGTGCTTTATACGAAAACTACCATGACTACCACTGACCCGGCCATGATGCCGCAACTCTTTACGCTGGTGGCATGTGTGCGTGGGCCATCGATTGCGACCGGGGCGACGATTAGCCAGCTCCATCCAATCACGAAGCCTGTCTCGACGTACTACCATGCAGAGATGGACACGCTCACGCAAGCCAGTGGTGACTACTTCTGGCTGGTAGATAAGTGGAAGCAAATGAATTTCGGCCCGAGGTTAGCGCGTCCTGGTGCATTCCCGATACAGAGCGTAGCTGATAGTGCCAACACTGCAAGTGTGTATGTATCAGGCTCCCTGCTCTATAGGCCACAGGTGAGCGTGTTGAGCAGCGCTGATTTGTTCCGTAGCAGGGAGACCATCACCAACGTTAGTGGACTTGTCACACCACCTGCTGAAATTAAGACCGCTGATGGCTCGGCCACAAGTTGGACGATGGGGTATCCGCTCTATAGCGCTCCGGTGATTTTGATTAACGGGCAACCGGCAACGGTGGGACTGCAAAGCGTGGACAATAACCGGCAATTCTACTGGCAACCAAATAGCCCATCAATCTCCTATGACAGCAGCTTACCGAAGTTGCCAGCGGGGACCGTGTTGTCGTTTACCTATGTTGGGCAATCACCAGTCAACACCACGCTCGACAACCTTGCATCGCAAACGGCTCAAGCAGCGCTCGAACTCAATAGCGGGATTGTCGATGAGATAACGTCAGCACTTAATTCAACAGCGGCAGGCATGACGACTGACCAAGCGACAACGTTCGCTCAAGGTTTGCTGGATAGATACGGGCAGAACGACACCATCGAAATGATAGGCACCACGCGCTACATCGGCTTAACTCCTGGAACCACCATCCCGTTGTTCCTGCCCGAAATGATGGATGTGTGGAATTCGCAACTCCCAATTGTCAAACTGACGACGATGGTGCAGCAAGGGGCAAACGGGCTGATTTGGTTCTATAGCGTCGATGCTACCAACGGTCCCAACATCTCGAATTGGAGCCGTGTCTGGTTCAGCGGAGGGAAGTCATGAAGCAACTCATTCCAGGCAGCATCCACGTTGACCGAAACAACACCTACATCGTCACCGACGCTGCTTGCTTCTTGTATTGCAACACATGTGGTCATCTCAAAATGGCGCACCCGATCAAGGACGATCCAACCTTCCAGATAGTGCGCGACTCAGCAGTACCTTGCACCTGTGCGCAGCCTCGCAAGGTGGCAGTAAGTGAGGATCGTGTTATCAATCGTATCCTGATGGACCTCAGCAATGCCATAGGCAAGTGCAAGACGATAGAGGACGCACAACGATTGGTGTGGGAAATTGCCTCAAAGGAAGAGATGAAACCGTAAACTATTGGATACTCCCAATAAAGTCGCGTATTATAGCTTATATGTTATATTTACGAATTACTATTTTTATTGGGAGATGAAACAATGTCATATCACTCACAACCACGACGGGCATCGTGGAGAGGATATCTCATCCTCTTGGTACTCTTCCTCGCTATCTTCTTCGTATTTTCGACCTTGTATCCTCAGCAGTTCGCCAACTTCACACGTGGACTGGAACCTTCATGCAATATCGGCTTGGGAACGGCAACAGTGACCGTGCAATCGTGGAGCGCCAACAAAGATTGCATCGCGATGCTTGCCAATGCCGACGATTTCAGCGGCGCGAACTTTGGACGGTTGGGCTTCCATTCGGTGAGCGAGCCGAACATGAATGGTACAGTGCAGTGTGAGTTCGACTCACGAGGTAGGCATATCACCGTGCGGGATGAGGCAATATCGAACAACGGGACGATTGCGTGTATGGCGTTACGTGGGGAGTTGCTGCCAGTACCAGGACAACCTTGACAAATAAGCCCTCTAGCAGACACTAGAGGGCTTATCACGTGGATATCTTGTTGGCTCATTGCTGTTTCTCTTTATTGCTGCTCCTCTTGTTGGCTTCTAATGGAGAGATAGTACGGGTGTGGGTCTGGACGATAAAGAAATTACCCCACTGGAACCATACTGTTTCCCCATCAGGGAATGCAACCTCACACGGGTCGGGACGCGAGCGGTCAATGTTCACAATTCGCCCTGTCTGCCCATGACGCTCGCTCTCTTCATTCACGATGCATACATAATAGGTTTGGCTCATCTTGTTATCTCTCCCTCAAGTGTTACCACCGCAATAGCAGCATCGCCAATCGAGGTACAACGATACTCAGTGCCATTATACACGACCACATACGGTCCCTCGTCGCTCGGATCATATCGTATCTCAGATGATCCGAGATGTAGAACGGAGCCGCTGTTGAGCAGTTTCCAGAGCTGGTGTTGGGTAAGCGGTTCTTTGTCCATGATCGCTCCTCTACGCTAGTTATACGTCGTCTGTCGAAGTTCTTTAACGAGCAATACCAAACAGCCCTCGTCATGGGTGAAGCTTTGAGAATCTGAATAACCTCCGCTATACCCACTACACCAACGACAGTGCTGTTCGGGCCATTCACCCTCGATTGCGCCTCGATCCAATTTTAAAGCAATCGCAATGAGTAGTTGTGCTTGTTCTTCTGTCATAGCTTTTTCTCCTTCTATATAACCTAACATCAAACTCACTGTTCAAATAACTGGTCCCAGTGGCTCTCTACAATTTTCTCTTGAGCCTTGCCCCTGGTACGAAGATACTTCTTCTTGTGAGTTTGCTTGTACGCCTCGATCAACTCAGTCGGTAAAGTAATATCATACACAGTGGCTTTGCCACGTCCACCAGTTTTTGACCTTGCAACGATCAGGTGCTTTTCCTCCAACTCTCTCAGTGTCTCTCTGGTGTAGCGTTCGCTGCACTCAGCATAAGTTGCTAACGTCGAGAGGTTAGGATAAGCATTCTTGCCGTTGACATCCACATAACGCGCTAAATTGGACAACACCCGAAACTGAATGTGGGTCAATCCTCTGACCTCATACACCATGTCACTATACAGATAACTCATTGCATGGACGATCCTACTGGGCTATACTGACCATGAAGTGAAAGCTTCATTGGACAGGAGAGAGGTGTGACTGTGGTAGGCTGCACTATACTCTTCTGTCCTCTCCGAGATTACTGATCTGCCTTTGTTCGTCCACGTTGAGCAATAGTCACCCCTTCTATTCGAGCGACATCGACGCCAAGCGCCTTGCAGATGTGGCGCAGACTTGCCTTGCTGATAGGATGCCCATTCTCAGTACGTGAAATTGTCGGGAATGACACACCAGCCTGTGTTGCTAATTCGGCCTGAGTCCATCCCTTACCCTCCCTCAATTCTTTAATTGTCACCATGCGAGATGCTCTCCTTCACGCTGTATTTATATCTCTTATTATATCACCTTTTATATCAGAAAACAAGTGTACTTATAAAAAGGGGGAACTATGGTTCCGTGTTTTGCGCCGAAAGGGGGAACTGCTGTGACATAAAGGGGGAACTATTGTGACACGGAATAAGGCATGAATGGGCCTGTGGCGATGGCTGGTACGTCGCTAAAGGGTATGAAATGTGATTCTTAGGTGCGTTGTCCCAACGGTATACTCACCTCCACGCCGCTTTTAAAAAGCTTGGCAAACACTGCTCATTGCCGCAGGGGCTAGCGCTTTGCCGCAGGCGCAACACAAAGCGCGTCTATCTCTCCTTCTTTTCTTTAGAGACAAAAGAGAGAGGGAGACACGCCTGAGAACCGCAATGAAGCGATAGCGCAATGAGGATCGCAAGGCTGGTTTTGCTAAGCTTTTGCCATCAAAAGCGGTGTGGTTCTCTCTGGGAATTAGCCACGTAGTTTTGCATCCTCTGGAATCTGAAGGCGCTTGATTTCCTCGTGTACCTCATCCAGCGAGGCGAACAGACGCTCGTTGAGTTCTTGGTTCTTCCTGTTGGCAGTGAGCGCACGTTTTCTATCAGCTTTCGTGAACTTGCCACGTGGCGCGTTGCGAGGTCGGCTGATGTCAACACGAAGCGTGTAGCCTTCGCGCCATTGCCGGATCTCAAAGATATCGAAGTGCTGTTTCATATGTCCTACCACTGACATCATCTTGCATACGTATCGCGTCCATGATACTCCTCGATTTCAGCCTCGCCGATGCCATTGCTCCACTTGCTGGGAGGGAACCAGATTGTGGACCTCGTTCGATAAAAGTACTGCCTGCGCTCTAAGAGTTGTGGTACTGAGAGGGGCAAGAGTTCCTCTATCGTGCCAAAGAATGTCCACGAGGAAAGTGAGATAGCTGGGTCGCTGGTGAAAATGGTATTGCCCTCTCGCCCCAATCGCCAGACGATCCCCGTTCGTTGGTGCAATTCACGCAATTTTGCTACAATCTCAAGAAATGCGTCCCTGTTCATCATTTTCCTGTGCTTTCTCTTCCAGCGTGGCACGCTCCTGCTCAAGCCACTCTAGCAACTCTAGGGCTTGTTTGGCTGTGAGGTGGGTATAATCTCCTCTAGAATCGTTCTTGTCGATACGAATACCCTCTACATCGGTATCAAGCGAATTAGACCAGACCCTATCCCTATAGACGACGCTCCCTCCATCACCCAGTTCGCCCGTGTGCAGAGTTGATTCGGGATCATAATGAATATATTCGTTGATGGTGAGCGGTACATGCTCATCAGTGTGGAGTACAGCAACAGCCTGTTGTGGATTGACGTAGGTAAACCCTTTGAAGTGCTCCACAAAATCGGGCGAGGTCGTATCAATCACCTGTTCATTTACATCTGGGGTACATCCCAGATCGCTAGCGGTCTTTGTTGTGAGTTCGACGTAGCGCACATCTGATACGATGTGCAGACGTTTCAGTTCGTCCAGGATGACCGGGTACTGGCGTAAGTAGGGTCCACTAATCTGTATGGTTGGCATGTCAGTCTCCTTCCCCTTGCAGGTTACGAGCAAAGGTTTTAGCAGCCTCTTTGTCATCAGGTTGTAGCGTCCCTTCGATCACGAGATCACACAAATGTTGCTTCACCTCTTTGAGCCAGGGACCGGGCTTTCTGCCAAACAACGCCATCAACTCGTTACCGTCAAGCGGCGACTGTAGAGGTTGCTCTTTCACCTGAGTCTGCACGTGCTGTATCCGCTCTCTCAACTCATTGATCCGTGCCTCAACCACCTCGTATGACTCATCACGGTCACTGGCACCATCGGCAACGGCTAGATCGAGCAGGTCATCAATGGTCTCGCCTGCATCCACGACAAGACGACGCACCGCGCCATTGCTCCATTCCGATGTATAGCGATTCACGCGCATATGCAGACTGACGACCTTTGCCACGTGCTCCACTGTGCCACCATCAAACTTCAACCGTCGCAAGATGTGACGAGCCATCTCTGCTCCCACATCCTCGTGACCATAGAAATGCGCAACTTCACCATCCATTGTCTTCGTTGCAGGCTTGCCAATATCGTGCAGCAATGCAGCAAGACGTATAGTTAAACGAGGCGGGACATGGTTGAACACAATCATCGTATGGTTGAATACGTCGAGATGGTGATGTGGTGGCTGATCCACACCGCACAGCGCGTTGACCTCTGGGAGAATGTAGTCAATCAACTGCATACGCTTCAGCATACGTATGATTGCATCTGGCATGCGCCCACTTGTGCGACTGTACGGCATAAGGAATACTTTTACCAACTCGTCTCGTATCCGTTCCCAGCTTATCGTGGTAATGCTTTTCGCTTGAGCGATCATAGCATCACCTGTCTCTCCCTCGATGCTAAAGTTTAACTGAAACGCAAAACGGACGGCACGCAACAAGCGCAGCGGGTCATCCTCAAAACGCTGTGCAGGGTTCTCAACCGCTCGTATGGTCCAGTAATACAAATCGTGTTGACCATGAAACGGGTCGATGATTTCACCTGTGAGCGGGTTCTTGGCTATGGCGTTGATGGTGAAGTCTCTCCTGCGCAAATCCTCGTAGAGAGACGTGGTAAATTGCACGTCAGGGTGTCGTGAGCCTGGATGGTAGCGCTCGCCTCGATACGTTGTAATCTCGACAATTAAAGGCTCTGCATCGGCGGCGTATTGGAGTTGGATAGTCCCAAACTTCTCGCCAATTGGAACGATATGCAGCGGGTTGGTCTCCTGAGTAATGGCTTTGATTTCTTCTGGGAGAGCGTTCGTTGCGCAGTCGATATCGTGGGACTCTCTGCCTAGCAACTCATCACGGACGGTGCCACCGACAAGATACAATTCTTTGCCATGCCGTGCGAATGCCTGAGCGAGTGCGGTGATAATTTCTTCTCTCATGAGACCTCTATCTTGCCTTGACTCTCTGGATAACGCTTATTGGAAGCACCTGCTCTGCTGGTTGCCACCCATAAAACGAGACGCCATACTCTCTGATATGATATGCCCATGCTTCAAGTATGTAATAATCTATATACTGTATCTTATTCTCCCGTACAATAAATAAATATACCCATGTAGTCCCCATAGATACTCTGCTGACACAACATAAACATGTGCCTGCATGCATTTTTGCAGCCATGAGATGCTCTGAAAGCAGTATAGCCTCGCCTATCGATAGACCGAAAATCCGACTCATTAATTTCATCTGTATTCTCGTAACGCTAGCAACCGTGTATTGATGCTCAGTATAGCATAACTGGCATCTCAGTAGTACATTCTGTTGTGTCCTTGTCCATAAGATGGTATACTTGAGCCAGAACTGAACGTTGCCATCACCGTACAAATGAATAGCAAGCGGAGCCATTTAGAGCCATATCACCACATGAAGTGCGGCTCTGATGGCTTTTTCTTTATAAGGACATAAATATTATGCCGCTTGCCTCATCGAAGTATTCCTATGGCTGGGTAAGAGATTTACCAGATCAACGCGACCACCTCTATGCAGCACAAACACATATCCTCTCAGCACTACCTGCTAGCGTCGATTTACGTCCCAATTGCGCACCTGTAATGGATCAACTCGATTTGGGGAGCTGCACCGCCAATTCCATCGCTGCTGCCATTGAGTTTGACCAGAAGAAGCAAGGTCTGCCTGATGCACGCCCTTCACGACTTTTTGTGTACTATAACGAGCGAGCGATGGAGGGAACGGTCAATAGTGACAGTGGCGCGATGATTAGGGATGGTATTAAGTCGGTCAACAAACAGGGTGCTTGCCCCGAAACCATGTGGCCGTACGATATCAGCCAATTCACCGTTAAGCCATCGGCCTCCTGCTATCAATCCGCACTTCAGCACAAAGCCCTCTCCTACCAACGTGTTGCCCGTACCCTTGCACAGATGAAAGGCTGTCTTGCCGCTGGTTATGGCTTCGTGTTTGGTTTCTCTGTTTACGAGTCATTCGAGAGTCAGCAAGTCGCCGATACCGGCGTTGTTCCCATGCCCTCTCATCACGAGCAGTTACTTGGAGGACATGCAGTGTACTGCTGCGGCTTTGATGATGCATTACAAAGGTTTTACGTGCAAAATTCTTGGGGAACTGAGTGGGGCATGTCAAGGACGCCTGGAAGTGCTGACAGGGGCTTCTTCACCATCCCTTACGCTTACCTGCTTTCATCAAGCCTATCAAGCGATTTCTGGACCATCCGATCAACCAACTAACTAGCCAATCATAGCAAGGAGAGCGGCGATGCAACAACATCAGCAGGAGCCGGTTGCAACGCTCTTGTATCGGGTGGAGGTCATGGAGAAGGACATCGGCTATCTCAAATCGCAACTGAGCCTGTACGAACCGACACGTGAGAATGATCTGAAATTGTCGCGGATCAATGACACGGTAGGCCGCATCGAGACCGAGTTGAGTAAGGTCAAGGACCGGCTTGAGGGGATGAATACACGCATGGTGACGCAGGAGAAGGAGTATCGAGACCGGGATGATGCGCAACGTGCGAGTCAGGACAAGTTGCAAATTCGCGTGCTGTGGGGAATCGTCTCCACCGTCATTGCGATCTTGAGTGCAGTGCTTATTGGGTACCTCACACACATAATAAAATAAGGACGCTGTATGATCCATTCATCGAGAAAAATCAAAACAATCATGCGGATACTGATTACCTTCACTATCGCGCTGCTTGCTTTGATTATTGCCTACGAGACGACGTTGGTGGTCTACAGCAATCGCACAACTGCCTATGTCTCTTCTCAGGAATGGATTAGTCAACGTATTGCGAAGGATGCGTTACTGATGCAGTACGGAACCGCTGACGACAAGATACAGGCGGTCAACGAACTTCAGAACATGCTGCCCCACTTCGAGGCAAATCAAGCGCATATCGTCGCAAACCCTCAACCAGACGCCATCACAACGCTGATCCGCAGTGCAACGGTGGACTACATCGATATGGACACGGCGGCAAAGAAATTGCTCGTCTCACCTGATAAGCCTGCTGATCCGGTCCAAATCAGGATTATCCTTGACCATGAACGTTCCTTCTTCCTCGCCTATTCACAAATCAATACCCTTGTGCAACAAAATAATGCTTCGTATCTCATGTTCATCTTCTCAATTATTATCGGTACAAAGATTGTACTTATAGTGACGAATAGCTTTTTGCTCTTTCTCTTGGAAAAGAAGATCATTGTCTCGCAAGGTTCGCAACAAGAAGTTGATCATCATAAGGAGAACTCATAATGTATCGCAACACCCGATGGCTACGTGCCATCATCCCTATAGCACTGCTCTTGTGCAGTGCGCTATTCTTCCTCACACCCAGCAGCGTAAGTGCCGCTACCGCCGATACAGTCCCAATCTCGCAGATCTGGTACTTCGCTGAAGGTCGCGTCGGTGGTGGTTTCGTGCAATGGCTCACAGTTGGCAACCCCAACAATGCGAGCTGCACCGTCACGATCCAGTACTACTACAAGCGTGACTATGACACGGCAAACAGCCAGAAGAAAGTCACGTTTACCGTTGAGAAGAACACCAGACACACCGAATACGTCAATAACGACCTCGCCATTAAACAGTTTGACATGAACGGTGCAGTCCTCTCTGCCTCAGTCTCAACAAGCGACTGTCCTGGCATCGTGACTGAACGCCCGATGTACTTCTCGAACTTTCACGGTGTCTCCAGCGGTACAGATGTGTTCGGTGAAACGCAACTGAGAACCGACTACTTCTTTGCAGAGGTTCCCACCTCCAGCGCAGGCGAGAGCTTCATCAGTGTGTTCAACCCCAACTCGCAGGACGTACCGGTTGAAGTGACGTACTATGGCAATGGTCAGATTGTTACACAAACTCACACAGTCCACGCGGACTCGCGTGATACTTTTGAGCCAAACGGGGCAGGTCTCTCCTCTCAGCACGTCGCAGTGAAGGTCCACGCCGATAGCACGCTCGGTATCGTTGCCGAACGCCCGTCGTACTACGTGAACGTCTCTGGCGTCTCTGGCTCAGCCGATGTGATGGGGTCCGAAGATGCAGCCACACATTGGACGTTTGCCGCTGGCAACACCACGAGCGCCTCTCGTGAGGTCTTAACGCTGGCAAACTTCAGCACTGATACCGTTGCGAATGTGCAGGTCAAGTTGCTCTCCTCCACAGGAACCACAGCAAGCACACCGGTTAACGTTGCTATTCCAGCGAAAAGCACCATACAGGTGGACATCAATGCTGCAAACCAATTTGTTAGCCATACTGATGGGGTAGCCCTGGACGTGCAGAGTTTGGGAGAGACACCACAGCCTATCGTTGCCCAACGTCAAATCTTCCAGACTTACGATAGTGGCACAGGATGGACCGCTATGGGTGTTTCTGACTCGCTCGGGGTCCACACTGACAATCACATCTACAACTTTGCTGAAGGCTTCACCAGCGTCAATTTTGCTGAGGATTTAGCGCTTGCTAACACAAGTGGTGCAGATCAGCAAATCACTATCACGCTCTCGAACATGCGTGGTGAGACGGATACCAAGACCGTGACCGTTGGCAAAGGCAGTCAGCAGGTGGTGAGCATCACATCGATGGTGGCAAACAGTACTGTCTTCACGCTTTCTGATGTCAAAGCCTATGCCGTCTCGATGTCTGTGCAGAGTGTGGATGGGACACCATTTGCAGCAGAGAGAGTGATGCACTGGCATGCCTTTGGAACGCAAGGAACCAGCGCTGTACCAGGCTTTGCCAATTCAGTGCAGGTGTAGGGAGAGCAACATGTCCGGTGAAGATCGCCTCGGTAGTACACCGCTCTTCCTGGGAGTGGAAACACAATACTGGGCGCTTACACAGTTCCAGCAGGCAACACAGGCAGCAAAAGCCGTTGGTGTGACCTCACTACTGGTGAAGGTGGCTGATGGCACGAATGAATGGTATGGCGGCATAAACGGACGCCAACAAGTCTTGAACGCCATCATCCAGGCAGGCTTGCCAGCCATCCCGTATACCTATTGCTACGGCGACTCGTTCGGTGGCTTGCAAGGTGAGATTGCCCTGCTCGCCTCTATCATGCAACAAAACGGTATTGTAGTGGCCGATATGGAGGCTGAGTTTAATGGGCAGGTGAATTGGGCGCAAGCGGTTTGCAACGCCCTAAAACCCGTCTCAGGTGCCTTTTCTGTGACCACGTGGGCTGATCCCAACTTACAGAACTGGCAAGGCGTCCTGAGTGCGCTGGCGCCATGCGTTGACTTCTTTCTGCCGCAGGTCTACAACAATTTTCTTGCCTCAGTTTATCAGGCACAATTCGCACCATACGGACGGCCATACTATCCAATCCTCAATCTCGGCGATGACTTCGGCGCGAACGATATCATCCAGATAGCCGCTGCCGCCAACAAGTCCATCGTCGGCTTCTGGGAACATCAAGCAGCAATCACGACACATGCGAGCATCGTGAAGCAGCTCGCAGCACAAGCAAATGGAGGCAACACTATGAGTGGCGTGCCGCAAGGCTGGCACTATGACGATAAAACAAAAATACTGACGGCACCGAACGGCACACAAGTAACAGACGGATTTGCCCAGTGGATACTCACCCACACATGGGCTGCTGATGACCTGCCGAGGATGGGTGCTATCGGTCTCAATCCTGTCGAGATAGGCAACC
>Ga0070713_100000986_pt1 | contig 18248 bp, 23 predicted proteins | sample LARL82metaG_FD_65465 | JGI IMG/M metagenome (GOLD analysis project Ga0070713, IMG submission 65465) | Corn, switchgrass and miscanthus rhizosphere microbial communities from Kellogg Biological Station, Michigan, USA - LAR L8-2 metaG | ecosystem: Host-associated > Plants > Roots > Rhizosphere ...
GTCGATTTGACGAAACCGGCCAATTCTCGCGTTGTTTGATTCGTGTTTGATTCTTTTTAGGAGTGGGTAGGGCATGGGCCGAGGTGGACGACGAGTCGGTGCAGGACGCAAGCCAAAGGACCGGAAGGGCATCGTGCTCAGCATGGCCGGCAACCGGCGTGAAGAACTGCCGCCGGCGTTGACACCCGAGGAGCGCGACAGCCTACGCGACCCGCCGCCGGAGCTGTCGCCAGCCGAGAAGAAGCACTGGCGCCGGCTCGCGCCGCTCGCGATGGACCGAGACACGCTCGTGCCGGCGACGGAGGCGGGCTTCCGAGAGCTCTGCGCGCGCATGGCACAGGTCGAGGCCTTCGACGCCAAGATCGCGCTCGTCGGCTGCGACACGCTGGATGCCCTGCCGTTCCAGAAGGAGCGGCGGTCGTGGGCGCGTGACCTGAACACCTCGTTGAAAGACTTCAAGTTGACGGCGTTCGGCAAGCCGGAGACATCTGGGAAGCCGAAAGCGGCGCCGAATGCTTTCGCGGCTGCCTTTGGAGGCCCGTCATAAAGGACTACATCGCGATCGCCGCCGAGTATCAGGCCGCCGTGCTGGATGGCCGCGTCGTGGCCTGCAAATGGGTGAAGCTGGCCTGCGCTCGGAACAGGCGCGATCTCGACCGGCAGCAGACGGCCGGCTTTCCGTACCGGTTCGATCCGGACCGCGCCCGGCGGATCTGTCAGATGGCCGAGATGCTGCCGCACGTGAAGGGGCCGAAAGCCGTCATCGTCGGCAAGGATGAACAGGGCCGGGACGTCTGGGCGTCCATTTCCCTCGAGCCGTGGCAGTGCTGGCTTCTCACCACGATCTTCGGCTGGGTGAAGCCGGATGGCCTCCGCCGGTTCCGGATTGCGTTTACGCTCGTGCCTCGCAAGAACGCCAAGTCGACGATCGCCGCGGTCGTGATGCTGTACCTGCTCGTCGCCGATGGCGAATCCGGTGCGGAGTGCTACTCAGCGGCGACCTCGCGCGACCAGGCCAAGGTGATTGCAGAGATCGCGTGGGAGATGGCGCGCCGCTCGCCGGGGTTCCGCGACTTCTTCGGCGTCCGGATGGGCTCGCGCACGACGCGGAGCCTGTACGTCGACCGGACGGCGAGCAAGTTCATGCCGCTCTCGGCGGATGCCAACAGCCTGGACGGCCTGAGCGTCAGCGGGGCCGCGATCGATGAGTTCCACGCGCACAAGCTACGCGGCGTATGGGACGTGCTCGACACGGCGACCGGGACGCGCCTGCAGTCGCTCCTATTTCCGATCACGACGGCCGGTGTGGAGATTGGCGGCATCTGCCACGAGAAGCTGCAGTACCTCGAGAAGGTCCTGACCGGCGCCGCCGTGGACGAGGCCTTCTTCGGCGTGAACTACACGATCGATCCGGGTGACGACATCCGACGGCCGATCGTGCAGCGGAAGGCAAACCCGAACTTCGGCGTGAGCGTGCAGCCGGAGGACCTCGATCGGAAGATTCAGGAGGCTCAGCACTCGCCGGCGGCGCTGAACAACGTGCTGACGAAGCACTTTAACGTGTGGATCCGCACCGAGTCGTCCTGGATGTCGTTCGACCTCTGGCAGACGTGTCGCGTGGATGGCCTGACGATCGAACAACTGAATGGCTTCCCGTGCTGGATCGGCATCGACTTGGGCGAGGTGCGCGACTTTTCCGCCTGCACGCTGGTGTTCAAGCTGTCGGCGGAGACCTTCGCGCTCATCCCGCGGATCTACATCCCGGCCGATGCTGTGGCGCATTCGCCCGTGGCGCAACTGTCCGGATGGGTGCGAGACGGTTGGGCGATCGAGACGACCGGGTCGGAAGCCGATTACCAGCGCATCGAGGATGACCTTGTGGCCTGGATCGAGACGCTCACAGTGAAGGAGCTCGACTTCGATCGCCGGTCGGCGCGGCTGATGATGCAGAAGATCAAGCAGCGGCTCGAAGCGAAGCTCGGACGGGATCGCGTCGACCAGCTCGTCATCGATGTGCCCCAGGATACGGCGACGATGGACCCGGCGATGAAGACGACAGAGCGCCTCGTCGTCGGCAAGAAGCTGCAGCACGACGGCAACCCGTTGATGGCCTGGATGGCCTCGAACATCGTCGTGGAGCGGAACCTGAAGGACGAGATCTATCCGCGGAAGGCGGGCGGGAAGGACAGCCCGAACAAGATCGATGGCCCGGTCGCGTTCTTCACGTGCCTCTCTCGCGCGCGCCTCGAAGAAACTGCCGAGAAGGCCTATCAGATGCTGATCATCGGAGGGTCGCACGCATGATGTCTCAGGATCAGCGACCGGTGACGCCCGCAAAGACGCGCGGTCGTCCGAGGGTGACCGAGCCGAGGACGAGCGTCTCGACCTGGTTGCCTGCGCAATACCACGATCGGCTGATCCAACTCGCCAACCTGCGCGACGAGAGCGTGTCCGCGACCGTGCGCCGTCTCCTCATTCTCAGATTACCAGCGGAGTAACTCGTGGCCGGATTGATCCGTACGCGTGTCGATGAGATTCAAAAGGCGCTCGAACGCACGCTCGAACGCGAGGCCTGCACGTCAGATCAGGGCTGCTCGGCCCTGGCGAACTGCCTCCTAACGGCACTGGTCAACTGCAAGCGCGATCCACGCATCACCCATCACGTGAAGGACGAGATGCGTCGGCTCGCGGCGAAACTGAATGAACTGGCCGACGCCGAGGGCGACAGCTTGCGCCAGGTGCTCACGGGCGCGACACGGCACTGACGTCGCATTTCCCTACTAAACAATTCGCGAAATCTGACTCGGCGCTAGCGTTGAAGCATCGCCACACTTCATCGCGCGTGGACCAGTCTCGAAATCAAGTCGGTTGATGCGGAGCAGCGCCTCATCACCGGCATCGCCACGTCCGCCTCGACGGACCGCATGGGCGACGTCGTGGAGCCGGCCGGAGCGGAGTACGAGCTGCCGTTGCCGCTCCTGTGGCAGCACGATAGCGACCAGCCGATCGGCCACGTCATCGCCGCCAAGAACACAAAGAACGGCATCGAGATTCAGGCCAGGATTGCGAAGACGGATGTCCCCGGCCAGCTGAAGGATCGGCTCGACCTCGCGTGGCAGTCGATCGCGATGAAGCTCGTACGCGGGCTCTCGATCGGCTTCCGCTCACTCGAGGAAAGTTACGACAAGGCCACGGGCGGCTTTCACTTCCTCAAGTGGCAGTGGCTCGAGCTCTCGGCTGTGACGATTCCAGCCAACGCCGACGCGAACATTCAGACCATCAAATCACTCGATATCGGCCTTGCCGCGACAGGCACACAGGCCGACATCGAACCAATGAAGAAGTCCGGCGCTTCGGACACCAAACCGCGTGTCGTCAAGACGCGCCCTGGACACACCATGAGCAAAAAGAGTTTCGCCGACATTATTGCCGACTGCGTGGCAACGCGGAAGGAAAAGACCGATCGCCTCGATGCGCTGCTGACGAAGTCGGCCGACGCCGGCGTCACGCTGGACGACGCGGAGTCGGAAGAGCACGACACCCTCGCGGCTGAAGTCGAAGCCCTCGACAAGCAGCTCACGCGCCTGCGCGCGGCCGAAGCGCGCGAGAAGGCAGCCGCCGTGGAAGTCACCGCCGGGTCAGGCCGGCAGGGCCTCCAGCCCAAGACCGGATCGGTCATCACCGTCAGCCGCGAGTTGCCGAAGGGCATCATGTTCGCGCGCGTCGCGATGTGCATGGGCCTGTCGAAAGGCAACGCCTTCGAGGCCAAGGCCTTGGCGCAGGAGAACTACGGTGACAACGCGGCGCCGATCCTGCGGACCATCGACGCGATCGGGCGCGGCGTCTTCGCTGGACGTCGGGAGCTGATCGAGAAGACGGCGGTCGCGGGCGGATCGACGTCGGGTTCGCACTATCTCGACGACATGATCCCATACAACGTGATGAACGACTTCATCGACTTCCTGCGGCCGGGATCGATCATCGGCAAGTTCGGCGGCCCGAATCCTGGCGGCGGTCCGAACTATCCGAGTCTGCGGCGCGTCGGCTTCAACGAGCGCGTCTCGGGGATGTCCACCGGGTTCGTCGCCGGGTGGAAGGGTGAGGGTCTGCCGGCCCTGCCGACCGCGGCGGTCACGTTCAACACGACGCTCACGTACAACAACTGCGCGGCGCTCGCCGTGCTGACGAAGGAAGCGATCCGCTTCTCGAACCCGTCGGCCGAAGCGCGCGTGCGCGACGACCTCGCCAAGGCGGTCAACACGAAGCTCGACGTCGACTTCGTCGATCCGGCCAAGGCGGCTTCGGGCACGACCTCGCCGGCCTCGATCACGAACAACATCATCGCCACGGCGCCGACGGCTGGCACGGCGGCGGCGCTCATCACCGACCTCGGCACGCTGCTCTCGTTGTTCACCACGAACAACCTGGACATGTCCGACGTGGTGTTGATCATGTCGGCCAGCCAGGCGCTCGACATCTCGCTGATGACGACCACGCTCGGGATGACGTACTTCAACAACATCTCGGCGCAGGGCGGCAATCTCCGCGGCATCCCGGTGATCACCTCGGAGAACCTGACGACCGTTGGATCGCCTTCGACGAACTCGATCGTGGCCGTCAAGGCCTCCGAGGTCTACCTCGCCGATGACGGCGTCGTGACCGTGGACGCCAGCGATCAGGCCTCGCTCGAAATGGTGGATTCGTCATCGCAGTCGGCCATCTCCGGCACGGGCGCATCGCTCGTCTCGCTGTGGCAGACCGGCGCGGTCGGCCTCATGGCGACGCGTGAGATCACCTGGAAGCTCCGTCGCTCGACGGCCGTCCAGTACATCTCTCCGGCGGCCTACAAGCCGTAGTCACCTGACCCGGAGGCGGCTCGCGACCGCCTCTGGGTGTCTTCTCCCGCGTCTGGGACCGCTCCATGAACTATCGCGTCGTCAAAGACCTGCCCAAAGGCCAGCGGCCTGGCGACATCGTCGACCTCAACGAGGACGAAGCCCGCGTGTTGTTGCTGGTGGAAGCCGTCGAGCCGATTCCTGAGGAGAAACCGGAGCGGCCGCGGCGGCGCTACTCGCGGCGCGACCTGGAGGCTGAGGACTGATGCGGCTCGGTCCCTTCGAAGTGACGCGCCGGAAGGCCGGTGGCCAATCGCTCATCACGCAGTGGCCGACGAGTGTCGGCTCGGGCTGGTGGCCGTGGCTACGTGAAGGGTTCGCGGGACAGTGGCAGCGTGGCATGGCGACGCCGCTCGAGAACGCGGCCATCCATCCGACATTCTGGGGCTGCGTCACCCTGATCGCGGGCGACATCGCCAAGATGCGGCCGATGCTCGTGCAGGACGACGACGACGGTATTCAGCGCGAAGTCACCGACCCGCAATTTGCGGTCTATCGGCAAGTCCTCGAGCGCCCGAATCACTACCAGAACCGCATTCAGTTCCTCATGTACTGGATGCTCTCCAAGCTCACTCGCGGCAACGCCTACGCGCTGAAGATTCGCGACAACCGCAACGTGGTCACGGATCTCTACCTGCTCGATCCGACGCGCGTGCGGCCGATGATCGGTCCGACTGGCGATGTCTATTACGCCTGCGGCCAGGACGTCTTGAGTCAAGTCGACGAAGCGAGCGTCGTCATTCCCGCTCGCGAAATCATTCACGATTTGATGTTCCCGCTCTATCACCCGCTGGTCGGGTTATCGCCGGTGTATGCCTGTGGGCACTCGGCCATGTTGGCGTTGGAGCACATGACGAACGCCAGCCGCTTTGCGAAGAACGGCTCGATGCTCGGCGGCCTGCTCGTCGCGCCAGGACAGATCAGCGCCGATACCGCGAAGCGGCTCGAGGAGCACTGGAACAACAACTACGCCGGTGCAGAGAATGCCGGCAAGATCGCGGCGCTTGGCGATGGCCTGAAATTCGAGACGCCGGAACTGATGACGGCGGTCGACTCGCAGGTGATCGAGCAATTGAAGTGGACCGACGAGAAGATTTGCGCGACGTTCCACGTGCCGGGCTACAAGGTCCAGGTCGGCCCGCAGCCGTTGAACAACAACGTCGACGCGCTCGCTCAGGAATATTACGGGCAGTGTCTCCAGATTCAGATCGAGGGCATTGAACTCTGTCTCACCGAGGGGCTCGAACTCAAGTCCGGGTTCGAAGTCGAGCTCGATGTGGACTGCCTGCAGCGCATGGATGCGACGCAGAAGATGGAGTCCACGACTAAGGGCGTGATCGGCGGCATTTTCACGCCGAATGAAGCCCGCGAGAAGTACAACCTGTCACCGGTCAAAGGCGGCGACGTCGTTCTGCTCCAGCGTCAGAACTGGCCCATCGACTTGCTCGGCTCAGATAGCGCGCCGCCGACTCCCAAGGCGTCAGCTGAACCAACACCTGCGCCGACACCAACGAAAGACTTAATGGCACAAGTCTGCGAGGCGATTGAGCGGAAGTCGTTCTCCGCAGGGCTTTGTATGAGAACTTCGAAATGATTGCGTTTCTTCTTGTTGGCTTCACTGGTCAGGATTTGCAGATTTGTTTCGACGTGCAACCCGCAAACGAGCGGACTCTGTAAAGGGATGATGTGATCGACCTCGTGTCGCATGCCAGTCTCTCGTGTCAGCCGAATGGCTTCGCTATAGAAGGCTCGGATCGCGTCGAGATTCGCCCAAGATGGCATAGCGTGTTTCTTCGCTGCGCAGCGCTTCATGATGAGCGCGTTGACACGATCCGGGTTCGCCTTCGCCCAGCGTCGATAACCGTCTCTACGTTGCGTCTGATTCGCCGCGCGCCACTTCACTCCGTATTCGTAACGTTCCTGTTTGCGCTTCTGCGCCCATATCGAGTGCGCCCGTGGATGCTTACGTCTCCACTCAGCGCAGTAGGTTCGTCTCTTATCGCGATGAGGCAGGGCCTTGGCCTGTTCGCAGGCCCGGCAGCGCGTCTCGCAGCTTGGATAGAAGTCAGCGCTCGGCTTTGTGGTCTTGCAACATCGGCAAAACCTGGTCAGCCTCGTCGGATCGGCCAACCGCTGCTGGCGCGCAAGTACGCGCGCATGATCGCGCCGGCGTTTTTTAGCTTTTCGTTCTTCGTCGGTCATCGGAGGACCGTCGCATGAGCGCGTCAGAAGCAGACGCACTTGCTGATGTCGTCGTCAGCACGATGCAGAGAGCGCTCACGCCTATTTTAGCCGATGTCAAGGTGCTCCAGTCTCAGATCGCGAGCTGGGAAGCGCGTTGGTGCGACATCGGCACACTTAGAGAGCGCATCGCTGTCATCGAATCGAAGAGTGGCCTTGTAAGCGGCGAGGCAGTCGAACTACGAACAGATGGTTTTGCGGAGATCACCGATGTCCGCAAGCGACTGGAGCAGCTCGAAGCGCGCGCGCTGGTGCCGGGGCCAGTCGGTGCTGCAGGGCGCGACGGCGTTGATGGCAAAGACGGCCGCGACGGGATCGACGGAAAAGATGGCACCGTCGGCCCTCAAGGCGAGCGCGGCGCAGCAGGTGAACGCGGAGAGAAGGGTGAACCCGGCACGAACGGGTTGGACGGTGCGATTGGACTGCCAGGTCCGGCCGGCGAACGCGGTCCCCAAGGTGAACGTGGCGAGAGAGGCGAACCCGGCCTCACCGGTGAGCGCGGACTACACGGTGCTGACGGCCAAGCTGGACGCGATGGACAACCAGGCGTTCCAGGACGGGATGGACAGCCAGGCGAAAAAGGCCTTGACGGATCAGCAGGTCGCGATGGCAAGGATGGTCGCGACGGTGTTGACGGAAAAGACGGCCGCGACGGCGTCGTCACGCTCGAAGCCGTCACGCTCGAGCAGATCGACGAGCGCCAGGCGCGCTTCGTGCGCGCGGACGGCACGCCGATCCCTGGCGTGCTGAAGTTCGCGGTGCCACTCGATCGCGGTGTCTATGTCCAAGGCAAAACCTACGAGAAGGGCGACAGCGTCTCGTTCGGCGGTTCGCTCTGGATCGCACAGCGAGATACGGAAGCGATCGAGAAGCCGGGCGACGGGTCGCCAGCGTGGCGCCTTGCCGTGAAACATGGCCGAGACGGCCGTGAAGGGAAAGTTGGACCCGAAGGCCCGAAAGGTTCGAAGGGCGATCCGGGCATGCCAGGGAGGGATCGGTGAACCCGATCGTTCCGCGGTCGTTTCCCTGTGAAACCGTCGTCATTCTGGCCGGTGGCCCGAGCCTGACGAAGGCACAGGTCGATGCGGTGCGCGGCCGCGCGCGCGTGATCGCCGTCAAGGATGCCGTGCAGCTGGCGCCGTGGGCCGACGTGCTCTACGCATGCGATGCGAAGTGGTGGCGGCACTACGGCGACACCGTTGGGTTTGCGGGTCCGAAGTACGCGCTCGAAGCGGCCGCGGCGAAGTGGGCCACGGTGCTGCGTAACGCCGGCGAGCTCGGCCTCGAACTCGATCCGACTGGGCTCCGCACCGGACGGTGCAGCGGCTATCAAGCCATCAACCTCGCGGTTCACCTCGGCGCCGCGCGGATCATCCTGCTCGGCTACGACGCGAAACCGTCCGCCGATGGTCGGCGCAATTGGTTCGGCGAGCGGCCGCGGTCGTATTGGCTGGCCCTTCCGGCCTATGACCAGAGGATCCTGCAGTGCTGGCCGACGATCGTCCAGCCGCTCGCGGCGCTTGGCGTGGACGTCCTGAATGCGACGCCGGGATCGGCGCTGGACATCTTCCCGCGCGTCTCACTCGACGACGCCCTACAGCAGGTGGCCGCGTGAGACCGACGCCACCCTATCGCATCTTCATCGGCTGGGACGCCTCGCAGATGCGTGCGTGGAACATCGCGCAGTACTCGCTGAAGACGACGACGCAACAACCGGTCGATATCCAGCGCATTGCGATGCGGCATTTGCGGCAAATGGGCCTCTATCGCCGGCCGACGGCGTTGACCGAGCACGGGTATTGGGACGATCTCTCCTGTGCGCCGATGTCGACCGGCCACGCGATCGCGCGCTTTCTCGTGCCGGCGCTCTGTGGCTATGAAGGTTGGGCGCTCTTCACCGATGGCGATGTCTTATTCCGGTCAGACGTGGCAGCGCTGTTCGCGCTGGCCGATCCCGCCTACGCGGTGCAGGTCGTGCAGCACCAGCACGTGCCCCATGAAGCCACGAAGATGGAAGGCGAGACGCAGACACGATACGCGCGGAAGAACTGGTCGTCGGTGATGCTGTTCCACTGCGGGCATCCGGCGAACCAGGCGCTGACTGTAGACCTGGTCAATACGGCGCCCGGACGGGACCTACATGCCTTCTGCTGGCTGCCTGACGATCTGATCGGCGAGTTGCCGGCGGAATGGAACGTCCTCATCGGCGAAGAGGCGCATCCCAACCCGTCTATCTGTCACTTCACACTCGGCCTACCAGACATGCCGGGCTATGAGCATGTCGAGTACGCAGACGCGTGGTACGCGGCCGCACGGCGCTGCGGCTATCGGCTCGCCCGGCCAGACAAGGCGGTCGCGTGATCGCGACGGCTCCGGCGTTCGAGTTGCGGCGTTTCCCGCTCGAGTCCGATCGGGCGAAGGCCACGCTCAACGCCTTGCAGCGCGCGATGCCGACCTTTCGGCCGGACCCGTCGTGGCTCGTGCTGTGGGGGCCTGGCGCCCCGAACCGGTTCGCGCCGATGCGTGAGCACCTCGCCGCGGGCGGTCATGTCATCGCGCTCGATCTGGCCTACTGGCATCGCGAAACGAAGTTCCGGGTGTCGATCGATGCGGCGCATCCGCAAGCCTGGGTGATGAAGCGCGACTGGCCGGCCTCGCGGTTCGCCGGCGCCGTCCCCGTCGCCGACGTCTGGAATCCGGACGGCCCGATCCTCATCGCGGGCCTCGGCCAGAAGGCCACCGTGCAGTATGGCGCCGATGTCGTGCAGGCCTGGGAACTCGAGATGGCCGCCGCCTGCCGCGCGCGCTGGGCGAGGCCGATCGTGTACCGCCCAAAGCGATCCGACGGTCCGGTACCGGCAGGCCTGTCACGTGGCGTTCCGGCGGAGATCGATCGCGCACTTCGTGGGGCGTCACTCGTCATCACCTGGCATTCGAATGTAGCGGTGGACGCGATCCGTATGGGCATTCCGGTGATTTGCCGGGACGGAGCGGCTGCCGCCGTCTGCCCATCGTCCTTGCCAGCCGGCGAGCTGCGGCCGCTCGATCCGGCGCTCCGTGATCGCTTTCTGCAGAACCTGGCGTGGTTCCAATGGTCGACGACCGAAGCGCGCGCCATGTGGCGGTTTCTCGCGGATCTGCTCGCATGACCGACTCAATTCGCGTCGTCGCGCCGTTTCGACCGTTTCCGCCGGAGGCGCCGCATCATCAGGAGCTCGCGGCCTTCGATTGGATGGACGCCATCGCCATGCTGACCGACAGCGTGCGCGCGTCCTGCGGCGTCGAATTGCGTGTGTTGACGGACGTCGACACGGACCTGCCCTGTTCGACGCTGCAGTACCAGACGACGCATCGCCGGCTGATGCTCTGGTACCTCGAGATCGCCGCCTGTTACCTCGACTCGCCCGCATTCGATCGCGACACGATCGCGCTCGATTCCGATCAGCTCGTCTATCAGGATTTGGCGTCCTGGTTTGCCTCTCGCATGGACATTGGGATCGTGATTCGCGCCACACCGAAAGGGCTGCCAGGCTTCCCGATCCTCAACGGCGTGCAGTTCTGGGCGCATCGGGCCAAAGCGAAGCTCGTGGAGTTCTATCGCGACGCGTTGGCGATCGCCGAGCAGCTGCCGGAAGCCGACATCGTGTGGGGCGCCGATACGGTCGCGCTCTGTCGACTGCTCGAACCGCTCAGCGTCGGGATGCACGATCGCTCGGGACTGCGTGTGCGGTTTATTCAAGGCAACGACCTCATCGAAGCGTTGTCACTGGTCCAGATTCGTCATCTGGAAGCCGGCAAGATGCAGCGCCCGACCCGACCCGTGCTGGATTTCAGGAACACGCGGAAGCCGTACATGCGTGCGGTCTACGAGGCGACGATCGCGCGGACGGTGCAGGCATGAAAGCCGTGAGTCCGTACCGTCCGTTCGCGCCCGAGAGCCCCGCGCATCTGAAATTGGGGGCGTTCGACTGGCCCGCCGCGCTGACGATGTTGCGCGCGAGCGTGCGCGAGTCCTGCCAGTGCGAGACGTTCGCGCTGACGGATCGCGCCACGCAGTTGCCGGTCCCTGCGCATCGGTATGACACGCACGAACCGCGGTTGATGCTGTGGCTGCTCGAAGTCTGCCTGCGCTATCTCGAATCATCGGACTTCGATGAGGACACGGTGATGCTCTCGCCGGATGTGCTCGTCTTCGATGATTTGCGGCCATGGTTCCGGGCTGATCTTGGCGTCATCGTCCGCGTGGCCAAGAAGTTCGCCGACAAAAAGCCATTGCTCAACGGCGTCCAGTTCTGGCGTGTGGAAGCACAGGATCGACTCGTCGCCTTCTATCGAGCGGTCCTCGCGCTCGCCCGCACCTTACCCGAGTCGGAGATTTGCTGGGGGGCGGATACGGAACCGATCCGCCGATTGTTGCATCCGCTACAGGCTGGGCCGATGGAACGCGCTGGCCTCTCGGTGTTCGGGATTCGCCGGATGCAGATGTTTGTCACGGTGTCCTCGGTTGACATCGCGAACATTCGCGCCGGCGGTCGGCCGTCTCCGCTGACGCCGATCATCGACTTCAAATATCTCCGGAAGCATCACATGCGGGACTACTTCAACGCCACCCTCGGTGAGAGGGCGACGGCATGAAGTTTCAGCACGGCTGGGCGTTTCCCGACGTCGACGAGTTCATGGTGAACCAGCTGCATGCGGACGGCAGCTATCAAGGCTCGCATCTCGATGCGGCGCTGCTCCACGTCAAGGACTTCAGCCTCGCGATCGATGGCGGCGCCCATGTGGGTACGTGGTCCAAGCCGCTCAGCGCGCGGTTTGAACACGTGATCGCCGTCGAGCCGAGCCCGGATACGTTCGAGGCCTTGCAACGCAATCTGGAGGCGTTCGGCTGCGCCAACGTCGACGCACGAAACATCGCGATCGGCGCGGCGCCTGGTTCGGTATCGATGATGCTCGACGGTCGGGGTGCGGAACTGGCGAACACCGGGGCGCGCTACGTGCAGGGCAAGGGCACGATTCCGATGGAACCGATCGATGCATGGGGCCTGCCGACTCTCGGTTTCCTGAAGTTGGACATCGAAGGGTCAGAATTCGCGGCTCTCGTCGGCGCGCGCAAGACGTTGCTTCGTTGCCGGCCGATCGTGCTCTTCGAAAACAAGAACCTCTGGAAGCGGTACGGGGCGGATCGCAACGCGCCACACGGCTTCCTGATCCAGTTGGGCTATCGCCAACTCGCGAAGATTTCGATGGATGAAATTTGGGGGCCGTCGCGATGAACGTACTGTTCATCGGGGCCGGCAAAGGCTCCTGGACGATCCGCGGCGAGCAACTCGGGGCGGCGGTGGGCGCGCGCGTCACCTCAGCGCCGTCGTCAGCCGATTGGCGCTGGGCGGACGTCGCCGTGCTCGTGAAGCGGGCCGGCCTGACGCATGCCGCCGAGGCGCGCGCCGCCGGCGTGCCGGTGGTCTGGGACATGCTCGACTGCTGGCGACAGCCGGCAGAGAACGGTGTCAGCCCGGCGCATGCCCAGGCCATGCTGCTGGCGCAGCTGCGCGCGGTGCAGCCGGTGCTGGCGATTGGCGCCACCCAAGCTCAGGCCGATGCCGTTGGCGGCCGTTATCTGCCGCACCACAGTCGCCCAGGACTCGAACCGGCCCAGATCCGAGACACCTGCCAGGTCGTGGCCTACGAGGGTAACGCGGCCTATCTGGGTGGCTGGATGGGCCTCATCTCGCGGGCCTGTGTCGCACGGGGCTGGCAGTTCGTCGTCAACCCGCCCGATCTGCGCGAGGCCGACATCGTCGTCGCGCTCCGCGACGGCCCGTGGGATGGCTGGGTCTGCCGCGAGTGGAAAAGCGGCGTGAAACTCGTGAACGCGATCGCCGCGGGGCGGCCGGTGATTACGCAGGCCACCGCCGCTTGGCGTGAGATCGATCCGCCAGGATCAGTGATCGAGACGCCGAACGAATTGCCGGCCGTGCTCGATTTCTGGGCCGATGCGCAGGCACGGGAGATGGCGCGGCGGCAATCTGCGGTGATCGCGCCGTGCTATCGCCTCGACGCGGTGGCCGGCCGCTATCAGGCGTGGCTCCACGCCATCGGAGCGCCATGTTCCGCGTAATTGACACCGTCGACACGCTGATCACGGCACCGGTCCAGCCGCCGATGACGGTCGACCACGCGCGCCGGCACATCCGCGCCATCTCGCGCGAAGACGACGTCCTGATCGCCACCTGGATACAAGCCGCGGCGCAGTACTTCGAAGCACAGACTGGCAGGCAGATCATTACCGCGACGCGCGAGCTCTGGATGGACGCGTTCCCGTGCCAGTTCTACGGTGGCCAATGGTGGGGCGGCCCGTCGGCGACGCGGCAGCGGATCGAACTGCCGCATCCGCCGCTCCAATCCGTCGTCAGCGTGAAGTACATCGACAGCACCGGTACCGAGCAGAGCTACAGCGATGGCGGCTCGCCCGATGCGCCGTTCTATCAGGCGAAAGCTCCGCAAGGTCCCTACGCGAGGCGCGGCTACGTCGAGCCGATCTACGGGAACACCTGGCCGGTCGCACGCTGCGAAGGTGGCGCGGTCCGGATTCAGTACGTCTCGGGCTACGGCGACACGCCCGATGACGTGCCGGAACTCGTGACGGGGATCCTCTGCTATCTCGTCGCGCACTTCGATACGGTGCGGGCGGCGGTTCACGAAGTGCGGCGTGGACAGATGCTGGAATTGCCCTACGGCGTGCGGGCGATGATGGACGAGTTCAAGTATTCGGCCTATCCGACGGTCACACCCAAACAGCACGGCTACGGCGGAGGGCCTTGGCTGTGAACTATGGCGACCTCCGCAACCTCGTGACCGTGGAGAACCCAGGCGCCGCCGTGCCGGACGGTGATGGCGGATTCACGCTGACGTACACGGCCGCCGATCCAGGCACGTGGTGGGCGTCGATTGAGAAGGCCACGCAACGGGCAAGCGAGGCGCGCTTTTCAGGCACCGTCATCGCGCACGCGTCCTACATCTTATCGGGGCGTTTTCATCCTGGGATCGGAGCGCAGACGCGCCTCTCCTGGACGGATCGGGCTGGTGCGCGGCATCACACCAACGTGATGGACGTTGACGATGTCGAAGGACGCGGCGTGGAGACAACCGTGCTCGTGTCTGAGGTCACGACATGAGCCAGAACGCGCTGACGTTCGATGGTCTGGCCGACCTCCAACATGCGCTGGAGCAGCTGCCGAACGACATGACGGGAGAAGCGGCGCACATCGTCGAGGCCGCGGCCAACAGCGCCGCCGCGACGATCAAGGCGGAGTACCCCGTGCGGACCGGTGAGCTACGCGATCGACTCACCGTCGACTTCTCGCGCGACGGCTTGAGTGTCGTCGGCACCGTGCGTAACACATCGAAGCTGGCGTGGATTTTCGAGAATGGCACGCAGGCACGGCACACCGAGATCGGGGCGAACCGCGGCGCGATGCCGCCGGGTCACGTCTTCATTCCGACGGTGGCGGCGCGTCGCCGGCAAATGTACGCCGAGTTGCTGGAACTGGTGAAGCGGAACGGATTCGAGGTCTCAGGCGATGTCTGATTCCTCTGATATCGATGCCGCGATCAGTGCCCGCCTACTGGGCGACGCCACGTTGATGGCGCTGATGCCCGATGGGGTGTTCTTCGATGAGGCCGCGCAGAACGCCCAGAAGTTCGTGCTGATTTCGTTGCTCGATGAGCATGACGAACCGATCTTCGGTGCGCGCGGGTACGAGGACGCGTTGTATCTGGTCAAGGCGGTCGCGCTCTCGTCAAGCGGCGCGAACGTGAAAGCGGCCGCGGCGCGGATCGATGCGCTGCTCGAGGATCAACCGCTGACGGTCGCCGGGTATACCTGGATGACCGTGCATCGGGAAACGCGCGTGCGGATGGCCGAAGTCGACGACGTCGATCCGTCGATCCGTTGGCAACACCGAGGCGGCCATTATCGCGTGCAATTCAGTCTGGGGTCGTAACGAGGAAACATTCAGAGAAGGGCAGGTAGCGTATGAGCATTCTCGCAGGACGGTATGGTCAGGTGGCGTTCGATTCGGGACCGGCGAGCCCGGTCAATCCGCAAGTGATCGCCTCCATCAACACGTGGAAGCTGAGCCTCAAGACGAACTACGAGGATGTCAGCTGCTTCGGTGACACGAACAAGGTGTACGTGCCTGGCCTGCGCGACATCTCCGGGTCGTATGGCGGGTTCTGGAATTCGGCGGAACTCACGCCGATCCACGCCAGCAACCTCACGACACCCGGTTATCTGCAGCTGACGCCGAACTCGAACGAACCGACGTTCCTGTTCGGTGGCCTGGCGTACCTCGACGCGGACATCGATTGTTCGATGAGCGCGCCGAAGATCACCGGGTCGTTCGTCGCCGCCGGTCCGTGGGTGACGCCGTAAGGCTCGACCCGTGGCGCCGGTTCAACAGAACGCCTTTCGGCTACGTGGGAGTCGTGCGGAAATCCTCTGGGGTTACCGCACGGCTGCCACGATCAGCTCGTGGTCGATCTCACGGAAGAAAGACGTCTGGACGCTGACCGCGAAAGCTGAGCACGTCGACGAATATCAGGCCCGGCAACGGCCGCTGATGTTCACCGCCCCGAGGCCGGGCGGGTTCTGGTCCTGGCCGATCGAATCGTTGCACGTGGGTCCGAGCCAACTGGTCGCAGAACTGGGTCAACCCGAACACTAAGGGGAGTGCCACATGGGCCGTTCGTTTTTCGTCCAACCGGAGACGATGCGGTTGAATCTCGCCGACGTTCACCGCCGCGCGATCGAGGAATTGATCGCCACCAATCCGAAGAAGCTCTCGCAGAAGGACCTCGACAAAGAGATCGAGTCGCTCGACGCGAAGGCGCAGGCCATCGAAGGCAACTACATCGAGGTCAAGAAGCGCCTCACTGTCGGTGAGCAGCGCCACATTTTCGCGCGCATGGTGCGCGACTTCCGTCCCGGCGAACAGCCGACGCTCGATCCGACGCAGGTCGGCATCTCGAAGGTCATCGAATATCTCACGGCATGGGGCGGCCCTGGCTTCGTCGACGAAGACGGCCGAGCGGTGAAATTCCCGAAGCCGATCGCATCGACGTTCAAGGACCGCGAGAGTCTCCTGAGCCAGCTGCATGGTGACGTGTACAACGACATCTCCGCGGCGATCGATTGGCACGAAACGGAGCAGGCACGCGAGTGGAGCGAGGAAAAAAACGGGACGGATGGCGCGAAGAGTTCCGCAGCGATCTCGCCATCTGTCGTGTGATGCGCTGGACCTACGCGGAGGTGCAAGCGTTCCCTGCGGACCTCTACCAGGAACTGCTGGCGTGGGTGAGTGAACGTGCGGCTGACATCCTGGACTTGATGGAAGGCTAATGGCGATCACCGGAAAATTCGTCGCCGATTTCTCGTCCTTTAAGGACGCCGTCGACAAGGCGCAGGTGCAGCTGCGCGATTTCGAGTCGGGCGCCGGGAAGGTCGGCACTGCGTTGAACAAGATGGTCGATCAGTTTTCTGGTCGCCAGCTGATTCAGCAAGCCACGGAAATGGCGAAGGCCATCGAGAGCATCGGCGGGCCGGCGAACCTGACGGCGTCTGAACTGGCCAGGGTTGGCACGGTCGTGAACGATGCCTCAGACAAGATGCGCAAGATGGGCATCGATGTCCCGCCGGCCTTCCACGAGATCAGCGATGCGGCCGAGAACCTCAGCAAGTCTACCGGCGGATTGCTTGGGATGCTACGCAATCTCGGCGAGAGCTTCGTCGCCCGTGTTGCCGAAGGCGTGTTGCTTCGCGATGCCGTCCGAGAGTTGATCGATATCGGCAAGGCCGCGTTCGAAAACGCCGCGCAGTTCAAGGACCTTGCTTTGGCGACGGGGTTGTCGACAGACGCCATTCAGAAGTTCAGCTACGTCGGCGCGGAGTTCGGCATCGACACGCAGACGATGGCGCGCGGGATCGAGCAGCTGTCATCGAAGCTCGCCAACGGTGACAAGAATGCCGTCACGGCGGTGACGAGCCTCGGGTTGAGCGTCAAGGCGCTGCTTGCCGAAGGACCGGAGAAAGCGTTCCTGGACGTGGCGGACGCGGCTGGCCACGTCGAAGACCCGATGACGAAGAGCGGCCTCGCAGCGGAACTCTTCGGACAACGTCTCGGCAAGACGCTCTTGCCAGGCCTTGGGGAACTCAAAACCAAAATCAACGAGGTACCGAAGAACGCGATCATTTCCGAGAAGGATATCGAGAACGCGCATACGCTCGAAGTCGGCATCAGCCATCTCATCACGAAGATCGAGTCGTACGCGGTCAAGGTCGCGAGCCTCAACAAAGACGAAGAGCACTTCGCCGGACTGATCGCCGCAAATGCGAAGCTCGGGCTGGGCGATTTCACGGCCGGCTACGAAGCGCTGCCGAAATCGTCTGGCACAACGACCGCGAGTTCGAATGCGGACTTGACCGGCAATCGGATCAAGTTCCTTCAGGATCAGGCCGCGGCCGCCGCGCAGCTCACGCAGGTGCAAAAGAACCAGATCGCAACCCTGCACCAACTCGGCGAGGGCGAGGCGGACATCGCCAAGCTCGTCACGGACAACAACGTCCCGGCCGTGCATCTTTACATCGAGGCGCTGAAACAGGCCCAGACGAGCGCCGAGCAGTTCCAAAAGGCGGTCGAGAACCTCCAGCCGATCCTGAATAGTTCCGCCTGGGACGGCTCGATTCAGAGCATGTTGAAGCTCGGCGGCTCAGTCCGCGACACGGCCATCTATTTCGGCCAGTCCGAGGGTGTGATCAAGAACGTCGAGGCGAGCATGAAGGCGCTCGCCGACGTGATGAAAGTCGAGGCCAGTCCGTCGCTGACGCAGTTCGCGGGCAAGCTGCACGAACTCGGCACGGAGGTCCCGCAAAAGGCGTTCGACGACATCTACAACTCGCTGAGCAAGATTCAGGATATCGAGCACGGCACCACGCGCGGATTCGAGGATCTTCCGAAAGCCGCCAAGCCGGCGATGGAGGACCTCGCCACGGCGTTCACTCCGGCGCAAAAGGCGGCGCTGCTGCTCTCACAGACGGTCACGCAGCTGCCG